>ERZ1066121.69-NODE-69-length-90857-cov-12.018678_pt1 | contig 90857 bp, 71 predicted proteins | sample MGYA00382768_ERZ1066121 | MGnify/ENA primary metagenome ERZ1066121 (study PRJEB33369, sample SAMEA5778351) | biofilm metagenome | biome: Industrial cooling water; feature: Water cooling tower basin; material: Biofilm | place: United Arab Emirates | collected...
TTTTTACACCAAAACCAATAGGAATTTTTAGGTCAAACAAATCAGGTTGAGTTTGCTTTACTGTTACCTTTGCAAGGTTAGCATCACTATCCCACGAGTAAGTAACATTATAATCTGGATGTCCTCCACGATACACGTACTGGTCGAATAAAAACATTAAATTTCGTCCAGTCGCTTTTTCAATTGCCCGCAATAAATCTATTGTCTCGACTGTTTTATGGGCATTATCCTGTACGAACGTTTGTATAGCCTTCCAAAATAAATCTTCGCCTAATTCAGTGCGTATCATGTGATAAACACAGGCGCCTTTTTCGTAGATGTGGCGGTCATAAAGTTCGATAGCTTCGCGGTAAACATGTGTTACCATTGGGCGCCGATAACGTTCGGCATCTTCAGAGAGATAACTACGTGCGTCATTTAAGCGATAATAAGCAGCATCAAGGGTGCCATACTCTTGTTCAGTCCACATAGTCTCAGAGTACGTCGCCATACCCTCTTTAACCCAAGCGTGTGACCAATGTTTAATAACGATTAAATCGCCAAACCACTGGTGTGCAAGTTCATGAACAACCAAGCTTTCGGTATTACGGTTATCGAGTGCTGCTACAGAGTCGAGTAAACATCTATCAGTTAATACAGTAGTAGAGGTATTTTCCATACCTCCAAAAATGAAGTCATCGACGCAAACCTGAGCATATTTGGGAAACGGATAAGGATAACCATACTTTTGGCTCAAAAACTCCATCATCCGGGGAGTTTTGCCCATACTACGCACAGCATCTTCTTCACGCCCTTTTTCGACGTAATAAGTTATCGGTTTACCATTCCATTCATCGCGAATTTCAGCAAAATCACCCACCGTTAATGTCATTAAATAAGTTGGGTGAATTTCTTTCTGTAACCAATGATAGATTTTGTAATCGCCACCGTCTGAAGTAGTACTAATTAACTCACCGTTAGAAATGGCAATATATGGTTTAGGTATGCGAACCCGAATTTCGCTCGTAGATAATTGTCCTGGGTAATCAAAACATGGGAACCAGAAGCGTGAATCTTCGTCTTCCCCTTGAGTCCAGACTTGTATGGGTTTATTAGGATAATGCTTGTCAGGCTTGATAAAGTAAATACCACGCTGCGGTGCAGTACACGAGTATTTAATACTAATGTTGATTAGTTTCCCAGCTTCTGTAGGTGAATCGAGGTAAACAAAAAGCTGTTCGCCATTGTAGTCAAACTTTTGCGATTGTGCATCAACTTCCACACCTTCGATATTGAGGTTAACAGCATCAAGGGTTAGGCTGTGAAGGCTATCGCGAATTGGTTTGAGCCTAATAGTGCAAGTTGCGTGATAACTCTGTTTGGTTACATCAAGGTTGATGTCAAGAAATATGTGTTCAACCTGTCCGGGACGGTCAGGTGTGTAATGCGGTTTAGCTCCTGGTAACTCAAAAGACTTATAACGGCTTTTTTCCGTATCAAAATAAAACTGCGACATCGACGTTAAGTGACCTTAATTATCCTGATTTAACAAAATTCTCTTAAAAGAAACAGCAATTGCTGCTACCAAATTTAGTGATTAGCAGGTTATTGACAAATTACTTGCCTGCCCTTGCCAATCAATAAAGTAGAAGTACCCTATTGATACCTATATAACTTAAAATAACTGGTTTATGTTGTTTTAAGCATGGTGGGTTTTGATATGGGTAGTAAACGTGCATTGACAATATCCAACGTCCATGCGGATTTGCGTGTTTTGCACTTGAAGTAGTATTTTGGAACAGATTTTAGCCCTTCTTAGTTTGAGGGAATACTAATTTTATCAGTAGTTACCGCTAAATTAGTGGAGCTGGAAAAGAAATCCATATATTTTCTGCGCTTACGTTGACCCAAAGCAATTTGACGATTTGAGAAAACAAGGATAGACAACAATGCCTGAAAGTAAGTCAAAATTTTTAATCCCAGCGATAGGTGCTGCGGCTGTAGCAGTTGGTGGTATTGCTGCCTACATGTATTTTTTCAAGGGTCCTTCTGGTGATAGTTCTGGCGCCATAGCGAGCGCGCGGGTAGTTCCAGATGACGCACTAGTAGCCACATATATAACAACTGACCCACAAGCTTGGTCTAAACTGTCGCAGTTTGGTACACCAGAAGCTCAAAAAGTTGTATCTAATTCATTAGAAGCTTTTAATAAGACAACATTAGCTGATGGTAATATTTCATACGAAAAAGACTTAAAGCCTTGGATAGGTGGTGTAATGGTAGCGCTTCTACCATCACCACTAAAACCGACTCAAACAACCCCTCAAGCAACCCAAGAACCAAACGTTTTGATGGTAGTTGGCATTAAAGATAAAGTTAGCGCTTTAAATCTTGCAAATCGCTTAAAATCGCAAAAAGACGTAAAAAGCCAAGAAATTGATTATAAGGGTGAAAAAATCACCGAAACCCAAGGACAGGGTAAACCTACATACAGCGCTATTGTAAACAATAATAATTACTTAGTATTCTCCCAAGATAAAAGAGCCATCGAACAAGCTATAGATACCGTTAAAGGCGAACCCTCATTTGCGAGTAAACAAGGCGCCAGCGAAATTTTTAACAAAGGTGTCGATGTTCAAAACGCAGTTGCTCAAATATATGTGCCAGATTATGCCAGTATGTTTGAGCAATTAATCAAAAATAGTTCTCAAGCAACACAGATACCTCGCCAAACTTTAGACCAGTTAAAGCAAGTTAAATCAATGGTTGCAGGTATTGGCATTGATAATGAAGGCGTGCGGATGAAAGCTGTAGCGAACATTGACCCCAAACTTTTAAAGTATAAATATGAACCAAGTTCTTCTAAAATAGTTTCTCAGTTCCCAGCAAACACACTCGCTTTGGTCAGTGGGCAAGGAATTAGCCGCTGGTGGAAAGCAGTTAGCGAAGAATCTAAAAATTATCCAGAACTAAACCAAGCACTTCAGCAAGCGCGGGGACAACTTCAATCTGTAAGTCTAGATTTAGACAAAGATGTTTTTGGTTGGATGGACGGCGAATTTGGATTAGCAGCAATACCTTCTGACCAAGGAGTTTTAGCAGGTTTTGGATTTGGTGGCGCCTTTGTATTTGACACAAGCGACCGCAAAACAGCCGAAGCAACTTTTTCAAAAATCGACAATATAGTTAAAACACAAAACGTAAATGTGCAAGCGCGTAAAATAGGTGATAGAGACATAACCGAATGGCAAATACCCAACCAAGGTGGACTACTAGCACATGGTTGGCTTGACCAAGACACAGTTTTTATCGCATTAGGTGGCCCCATCGCCGATACCCTTGCAGTTCAAAGCAAACAGCCATTAGACAATAGCGACTCATTTAAAGCCATCACAGGGTCATTACAAAAGCCCAACGGTGGATACTTATATATAGATATGGATAAAACCATGTCGATAGTCAACAAATTCGCAACCGCAGCAGCTCCAATACCACCCGTCACAGCAGCAATTCTCAACTCAATTCGTGGAATAGGGATAACAGCCAATAGTAACAACGAATCAACAACCCAAATGGAAATGTTGTTATCACTCAAACCAAAAACTCCAAAATAGGCAATGGATACAACGGATGAGTAATAATAAATAACTCATCCGTTACATCTGTTTATTCACATACATGCTTTTTTAACTTTTTGATGAAGCGGCTTTAGATTAGGATTGATTTTATTGAGATTTTACATCCTCGTCGTCAAAGAACCGAATTTTATGACTGCTGCGCTTAAAAACACTCCAGATATAGCATCACGTTTAGTAAACAGGGTACTAGCGATTAAACCATTGGCTAACTTTGCCAAACACCAAGCGCGTCAAATGATGATAAAACGCGCGCATGAACTTGGTGTACCCTGGAAAAACGAAGTTGACACATTAAAAGCCCGTGACTGGCAATCTGATCTAGTTCAAGTCAAAAATCCCGATTTATCATACCCAGAGTATTATCTAACTTCTTTTCATGCTTACGAAAGTGGTAATATGAGTTGGTTAGCAGCTTTTGAAGTCGAATCTGCTGCATATGCTGTCCATGCAAAAATCTGGCAAGATGCAGGTGCCCAAGGTGATACAAAACTGCGCCAAAATTATCACAATATTCTTAAAAAGCATATACCAAACCCACCTCAAACTATTCTCGACATCGGGTGTAGTGTTGGTATGAGTACTTTTGCACTACAAGATTTATATCCAAACGCACAAGTTACAGGTTTAGATTTATCACCTTACTTTTTGGCTGTTGCTCATTATCGCGCGCAGGAACGACAAAGCAAAATTAACTGGGTTCATGCAGCAGCAGAGTCAACTGGTTTACCTGATGCTTCGTTTGATTTAATTTCAATATTTCTTGTTTGTCACGAATTACCACAAACTGCCACAAAACAAATTTTTGCTGAAGCGCGAAGGCTACTACGTCCGAACGGTCATTTAGCAATAATGGACATGAATCCGAAGGCAGAAGCGTTTAAAATGATGCCTGCTTATGTATTCACGTTGCTCAAAAGTACAGAACCTTATTTAGACGATTATTTTGGCTTGGATATAGAACAAGCATTAATTGAAACAGGTTTTACGGCGCCTGTCATTGCTTCTAATAGTCCTCGTCACCGTACTATTATCGCTAAAGTTGTATAAATTACATTAAATTTATGTGTCATGCTGAACGTAGTGAAGCATCTAAAAAGCTTAAACATTAAAAAGATTCTTCGCTACGCTCAGAATGACAATTTGAGTTGCTGAACAGGCAGGATGCCTGTTCCACATTGGAATTATACTTGTGCTAACACTGGTTGGTTTTGTGTTTTTGGTGAGATGTCTTGTTGAAAATTATTGCAATATATCTCACAGGAGTTGTTAGGACTCTCGATGAGTTTAATTTTGTGAAGACTGGCGCCTATATTTTGGATTGGCGCCCGTAATACATTACTTATATAGAGTGCGATGTTTTCGGCAGTAGGTACTACTTCGCTAAAGTAAGCAATATCTTTGTTTAAGAAGGTATGGTCAAAGGGTTCTACTACATAATCGTCAATTACTTTTTGTAGGGCGCCTAAATCAACTAGCATACCTGTACGTTTGTCAATATCACCTTTAACGGTAACTTCTAAATGGTAATTATGACCATGACCGTTAGGACGCGCGCATTTGCCGTAAATCTCAAAGTTTTTTTCGTCACTTAAGCTTGGATGTGCTAAACGGTGTGCAGCACTAAAGTGAGTACTGACGGTAAGATAACCTTCCATTGCATTGCCCATATAATCTGCCCAAAGTTCAGGATGTTCAAATAGCTGTATACGAACCACAGGTAAATGTGGTGTTAGTTTTTGCCAAATTACCCGTGCAATATTTTCTGTTGTTGGTAAAGTTTCTTGAAACTCCGACCACACATCATTAAGAAACGAGTAGTCTAGTTGACCTGTGACTTCTCGCTTGATTACGTGTTTGACATCAGATAAATTTAGCACCATGCCATATTCATCAAGTTCCCCAAGCAAGGAAACGAATAAAACATAGTTATGTCCATGTCCCGGAAACTTGGCACATGCGCCAAATTTCTCAAAATTTTCGGCTTCGCTCAACTCCGGCAACCAATAGCGGTGACTTGCCGAAAACTGCGCGCGGCGATTAACAATGCATTGCATGAGTACCTTGGCAGCAGAATTTAAAATTTCTTAACGTTTCACTGCTACTAGCATAAACCAATAAGAGAGTTAGTAGTTAGTTGTATTACCACTACTTACGATTGTGCTGACAGTATGTTGATGTTTATGCTGGCTATGCTCGCTGCTGCCATTTGTCATGCTGAACGTAAACGTAAGCGAATCTTTCCCGCAGGGTAGTTTTCCCGAAGGGAAACGCGGTGCAGTGAAGCATCTTAGAGATTCTAGCCTGCGGCAAATGCTCCGCCAGAGCGCTACGCGACTAATGACATTTCTAAACCGTTATTAGTATACAACTATATCAATAGTATCTTGTTTAATCCCAAAAGTGCTGATGGGTTCGCTCTGTAGTTTTTTAACCTATTTATAAATATCTACGGACTCTTGTGCTTCATATAACAGTTGTTCTGCGATCCGAAACATTTCTTGTCCTGTGTGCAAATAGTTTTCGTCGTAGTTGAGTGGAAAATATTTGAATTCGTCTAAACCATCACTAACTTGGTTCAAACTGTAATAAAGATGTGCTGCTGCTCTCGCTAATAATGGTGGGTTTGGGAGTGAGCGAAATGAGGTTTGCGCTTGTTTGAGTTTTGCACGACATTCGTCTAAATATTCTTGGAATGCTTCTAACAAGTCATCATCGAAGGGGTCTGCCGATAAATTATCGATTTGTTCTTGCAGCGATTCTAAAATCCAAGTCAGTGTATCATTTACTGGAAAATAGATTCTTTGCAGCCATTGTTCGACTAATTCGTCAATATCTCGCCCTGTTTGGCGCTTGCCTTGTTGTTTTGTTCGTTTTGGCTGACTATAATCATTCTCATTAGGTCGCGAATTCCTATTTAACCCACGGTCATAGCTTTTGCGACTTTTTTCGTCACCTAATACTTCATAAGCTGCATTAATACGAATAATTTCTTCAGAGTCAGAAGTTTCTGGATTAGTATCTGGGTGAAACAATTTAACCAAGCGGCGATAAGACTGTTTAATCTCCGCTTGGCTAGCATTTTTACTGACTTTCAGGGTGTCGTAGTGATTTGTATCAGGCATTAACTAAATAAGTGCTTGTGCAAAATAAATTATATACTCCTGAATTTTGCGTAACTACTTATATCAAACCTTTGTGGGGCTAAAGTTATTGACCCACTTTTGATTCTAAATCTTGGAATAAAGGTGTGCTTAAATATCTTTCACCAAAGCTAGGTTGAACCATTACAATTAAACGTCCAGCGTTTTCTTGACGTTTACCTACTTGAATTGCAGCATATAATGCGGCGCCAGTAGAAATTCCAGATAATAATCCTTCTTCGCGTGCTAAACGGCGCCCATAAGCTATTGCTTGCTCATCGCTGACGGTAATAACCTCATCAATTAATTTTACCTTAAGGACTTGCGGGATAAAACCGGCGCCAATACCTTGAATTTTATGAGGACCTGGTTGTCCTCCTGAAAGCACAGGACTATTGCTTGGTTCTACAGCAATTGCTTTAAAACTAGGTTTAATAGCTTTGATAACCTCAGCAACACCCGTAATTGTTCCTCCAGTACCGATACCAGCAACTACCATATCAACCTTTCCATCGGTATCTTGCCAAATCTCCAGAGCGGTTGTCTCGCGGTGTATTTGGACGTTTGCTGGGTTACGAAACTGCTGTAACATATACGCATAAGGTGTAGTATCAACTATTTCCTGCGCGCGCCGAATGGCGCCACCCATACCTTCAATACCAGGTGTTAATACTAACTCGGCGCCGTATGCCCGTAACATTGCTCGCCGTTCACCACTCATTGTCTCAGGCATTGTCAAAATTAACCGATAACCTTTAGCAGCAGCAGCCATTGCTAGCGCAATTCCAGTATTTCCAGATGTAGGTTCAACAAGTACAGTCTTTTCTGGGAAAATCAAGCCTTCTACTTCAGCAGCATTAATCATACTCACCCCTATCCGGTCTTTCACTGAAGCAGAAGGGTTCATACTTTCCATTTTGACGACAATTTTCGCCACACATCCTTCAGCTTGAGGTATTCTATTTAACTGCACCAAAGGAGTGCGACCAATCAGTTCCGTAATATCACAAGCAATGTTCATAGTTAATAGTTAAAAGTGCTGAGTGCTGAGTGCTGAGTGCTGAGTAAGGAGTTGGGAGTTGGGAGTTGGAAGTAAGGAGTTAGAGAGAATTAAATAAAAATTATTTAACTAATAACTTATAACTCACGACTCAGCACTCAGCACTCAGCACTAAATGTAGTACATAATATCCAATTGTTTGCGTGCATCACGCTTCTCGCACAAATCAGCAAGAGTGTAATTCTGTAAAACTACATTTGCAGCTTGACGAGCTTCTTGCCAAACTTCTTCAATAACAGAGCTATCTGCTGTCTTTGGTTTAACCTCTTCTTCAGAGCTTCTAATATCAAAACCTTCCAAACAAATTAAAACCTCGTATATTGAAATCTTCCAAGGTTCGCGCGCTAAAAGGTAGCCTCCTTTGGAACCGCGTTGGCTTCTGAGAATACCTCCACGTCTAAGAGTCGCTAATAATTGCTCCAAATAACGGTCAGGTATATTTTGCTGTGCCGCAATTTGTCGAATTTGTAATGGTTCTCCGTTTTGGTACTGGGATGCCAGTTCCAATAATGCTAATATCGCATATTCCGATTTACAAGATAGTTCCACAGGCGGCCAATTTATTATAGGTATTTCCTATAGTATACTCCGGTTCTCCACTGGGGTTTGTTCGGTTTCCCCACAAAATAAAATAATTCCCCGCGATATCGCAGGGAATCCCAAATTTTGTTACGTTTTGCTATCTATTAGTTTTTCCAAGCAGTTTTGAGCAGAAAGACTAATGATTAGAAACTGCTAACAATTTTAGAATGTGAAAGTGGTTCTCAAAGTACCAATGATGGCATCATCGTTATTGTTGCTTTGACCAGGAGAGGTCAACCAAATCACACCAGGAGTGATGGAGATATTATCACTAACACGGTATTTATAGAAACCTTCGATGTGATATGGTACATCTCTTTGACCACGACCTGCACGATTAAACGAATAAGGTTCGGCGCCTGCGAATATACCAAGTACGTTACCTTTTCTGCCAAAGTCAGGTAAAGCAATACCAGCACCGTAACTCCAAGCTTCACGGTCATTGTTAGCACCTTGGCTATTTAAGTCGTGGTAAGAAACGAAACCACTGATAGATAATCTATCGCTAGGTCTAAATGCAACCGAGGCGCCGTAAGAGTTACTCGAAGTTGCAGTTTCATTAAAGTTAGCTTGGCGAGTACCAACAAGAGGAATATTTGTGTTTCTTGTCAGACCAGTAGTTGGGCTAGCTATGTCGCCAGTACCACCAAAACCCCCTGCATCGAATAATGTGCTACCTGCACCATGATAACCGTGTACGTAGGTTGCAGCTAAAGCGATGCGCTCACCCAAATTGAAATTTAATTGTCCTAGCGCTGCATAATTACCACCAAATAAACCTGAGCCAGGGGTAGGAACATTTGGTCCTTGATTACCACCATTGGGAGTAGGATTATCTGATGCTAAATAACCAACAGTGATAGAACTAGGCTTAAGAATACCGCCACTTCTACCAAATGGAATATTTAACGCTGCACCAGCACCACCACCAATTCGGTATATGGGGTTTTGAGATGCAAAAGTTGATAGGGCACCGTTGCCACCGTCGTAGTCTTCAAAGTATGGATTGTTGGTTGCTGCATAGTCTGCATGAACACCACCCGTTGCTGCTACATACAATTGAGCAGGTCCAATAGGCACATAGTAAGCTAACCAATCTAAAGCTACGCCATTACTGGCATTGCTGCCTCCTATTACGTTAAAGGTTTGAGTTCCTTCAAAAGTACTGTTAACGTCATTTACGTTGCCAGCACCCAAGTCGAAACGTCCCGCGTTTCCAGCAGCCAAGCGAGTGTGCAATACATCTCTACCAGTAAAACTGGTTTGTAAGTCAAGACGAATGCGGTTTTGCAGAACTGTGTTGTTACGACTGTCTACTTGGTCGCCAAATGCGTCGGTTACAGCAAAGATCGCTTCACCCACTAACTTGGTAGTAGTTGAAAACTGGTTTGCTTCTAATTCAGCAGTGCGTGCTTCTAAGTTGTCAACGCGACCACGTAAGGTTGCTAGTTCTGCCGAGAACTCTTCTTGCAAGCGCTGTAAGGTTGCTAAATCTTCTTTTCTTACCAAATCAGCGGTTGCGGTTGCAATCAACTCATTAACACGGTCTAAACAAGCGTTTAAACCTGCTGCGAATTCATAACGAGTTAATGCACGGTTTCCACGATAAGTACCATTAGGATAACCAGCAATACAACCATAACGTTCTACCAACGATTGCAATGCTTGGAAAGCCCAATCTGTTGGCTGTACATCAGAAAATTGAGAAACCGATGTTACTTGTCCTTGGGAGTTTCCTTTTCCTTCGTTACCGTACTTATTGATTTGGTCAAGACTGTTGACATTAGTTTGTTGTGGTTGCGCTTGTGCCAACAAGTCTGTTTTTTGAGCAGTTTCGATGGGGGTAACTGCTGTAAAGACTGATGTTGTCTTTGTTGTGTTGTCTGTGGATGCTGTTAATGCAGCTTCGTTTGAAGCTACTTTTGACTCTGGTGCATTCACTTGAGTTGTTTTGCTACCAGCTGCAAATGCGGACGTTGACACCAAAAGCGTCGCGCCTAGGACTGCTGGGCTTACCACCAAAGATTTCCACAATATATTTGACATTGTTATTGTTCTCCTCACACCTCGTGTAGACATTTTGTTTGCTGCAACTAATTGTTTAGTTAATGCTACTTCTGTTTTTGACTGCTAGATTCAGGCAAAAGTGCCCGCATCTACAATTCTAGTTTTAGCAAATTTAATAGAGTTACGCTAACTGTTCTCACAGTTAACTTATGCAATAAAGCTGCTTATAACTTTTACATTATAAAGCAACTGTTTTGCCTTCTGACAAGATGATAGCGTTCACATGTCTAACTGTCACATACCCAATAAACGATATTTTTAATTACGAATCCATTACTGTCAGTAGATGTTTCTAAAACTGTTTCTCAATTTTTATACATCCGTATCAGTCTAAATACTGAACAATTTTTGATTGCCGTACCATTAATTCGATTATTTTTGATATTTGCTGCAAATTTATATTAAATACTCATCAAAAACACTGATTTTAGTACGGCGCCACGTCTATTTCAAATTATTTGCGAAATAACTTGAGCTAAGTCAAAATCTTTCTGCGTCAACCCACCTGCATCATGGGTAGTTAAGGTTATTTTTACTGTATTATAAGAAATTTCTATATCTGGGTGATGTCCTGCTGACTCCGCAGGCGCCACCAGCTTATTGACAAAATCTATTGCTTGAATAAAATCTTTAAACTTACGTGTTGCACATAGCGTCTTTGATTCAACGCTCCATCCATTTAGAACTTGCACACGCTCTTGAATCTCTGATTCGTTTAATAATGGCGCCATCTTTTACATACCTTCTATCTAGTTTGCACTTCATCCTGATATAGGCATTTTACAGCGATTTGTTAATGTTTATGTAAAACAATCCATAAAACTATCCGCCCTTACTTAAATCAGGTGACTTAAGCAAAGGCGGTCTAGTCGGGTCTTCAGGTTGCAACCAGACTGCCGGAAGGAACTCCAAGCATAATCTAGCCACTTAAGCTAACTTAGTCAGATAAGCAGACTAAGAGTAACTCCTAGAGAACAGCCCCGGCACACAGCCGGCTAACTGCAACCTGATGACCCATGCGTATACTACTTTCTATCATGGGCATCACCTCCTTGTTGCCTAAACGGTCTTAGTCTTAAAAGGCAGAAACTTAAAGCTTCCGGGTGTTTATTCCTGTAAACAAATATAGCACATACGAACGCTAGATTGTCTAGACTTTTTTAGGAAAATTCCACAAAAAAACCCTACCTTTAAGGTAGGGTTTTCCTCTTTAACGCTCGTAGCGTTACTGTTTAACATTACCAAGCTTACAGCGCGTTACCACGAGGTAATACTTCTTCTGGGAATATGAACTTCTCGTGAGGTTGGTCTTGAGGCGCCATCCAAGCACGAATACCTTCGTTAAGAAGAATGTTCTTGGTGTAGAAGGTTTCAAATTCGGGGTCTTCTGCAGCACGTAACTCTTGTGATACGAAGTCGTAAGCACGTAGGTTAAGCGCAAGACCAACGATACCAACTGCACTCATCCATAACCCTGTTACAGGTACGAATAACATAAAGAAGTGCAACCAGCGTTTGTTAGAGAAAGCAATACCGAAAATCTGTGACCAGAAACGGTTTGCAGTCACCATCGAATAGGTTTCTTCTGCTTGAGTTGGGTTGAACGCACGGAAGGTGTTCGATGCGTCACCATCTTCAAATAATGTGTTTTCTACTGTTGCACCGTGAATAGCACATAACAACGCACCACCAAGTACACCTGCCACACCCATCATATGGAAGGGGTTGAGTGTCCAGTTGTGGAAACCTTGTAAGAACAGTAAGAAACGGAAAATTGCTGCGACTCCAAAGCTAGGAGCAAAGAACCATGATGATTGACCCAAGGGGTACATCAAGAATACACTGACAAATACAGCGATAGGCGCACTAAAAGCAATTGCGTTGTAAGGACGAATTCCTACCAAGCGAGCAACTTCAAACTGACGTAGCATAAAGCCAATCAATCCGAAGGCGCCGTGCAATGCTACGAATGCCCACAAACCACCCAATTGACACCAACGGGTAAAATCACCTTGTGCTTCAGGTCCCCACAGCAGTAACAATGAGTGTCCCATTGCATCTGCAGGAGTTGAAACAGCTACTGTTAAAAAGTTACAACCTTCTAAATAACTAGATGCTAACCCGTGAGTATACCAAGAAGTTACAAAAGTTGTTCCAGTTAACCAACCGCCAAGCGCTAGGAAAGCACAGGGAAATAGTAAAATCCCTGACCAACCTACAAATACGAAACGGTCACGCTTTAACCAGTCGTCGAGTACGTCAAACCACCCACGGCTTCTGGGGGCACGTCCTACTGCAATGGTCATGACTAGAGAATCTCCAGGATATTATAATTACAAGAATTTTACCTATCTATGTGCCGAAATAAAAGTATTGGCTTTTAGACAGATAATTAACTGAACGTCAAATTCAGTTAACAATTTTTTACTCTCTCTAATATAGTAAAGCCTATTTACTTATTTTTCCAGGGGGGTTTTTAATATAACTCAGCACTAAACAGGGCAATAATGCATACGTAGCATACAATACAGCAATTGTAGAGAAATATTAAGAATAAGTAAAATATATTTATGAAGTTAAAAGTTGTAGAGACGTGACATGTCGCGTCTCTACAGGAGGCGCGGAGTTGTAAAGACCGTACATGTACTGTCTCAACTCTGCGCGCTAGAATGATGGCTGAGATTTAATGAAGTAAAGCTGAAATGTTCACCATCGATTTAACTGTAAAAAATACCGCTTTCCCTCTTTCGATACAACGTAAGTCTTCTGAAGATGCTGAGGCAGTTTACCAACTGATTACAACAGCTATGCGCTCAGGTACCCCAGATATTATTGAGCTAAAGTGTGAAGGTAAGACAGAGAAGAAAATTGCCGTTCGAGCAAGTGAAATTTCTGGGTTACAAGTTACTCAGAAAGAAGGTTCAGCAATTGGTACTGGTAGACCTCCTGGTTTCTTTGCGGTTACTGCTGAATAAGCGGCACGCAAAAACAGCAGCATGGTACAACTAGGTATTGAAGTCAAAGATTTAAACTTTAACTGGACTTCTGGGCAAGAAGTTATTAAATCTTGTTCGTTGCAAGTGCCCAAAGGTGAGTTTTGGATGCTTTTAGGCACTAATGGCAGCGGTAAATCAACTATATTAAGGCTGCTAGCTGGACTATTGGCGCCATTGTCGGGTGAAATTAAACTAAGGCAACCCGTTGGTTTTGTTTTCCAAAACCCCGACCACCAATTAGTCATGCCTACAGTCGGTGCTGATGTTGCATTTGGACTGGTAGAAGAAAAACTACCGTCCAAAGCTGTGAAAGCTAGAGTTGAAGAAGCATTAAATGCTGTCAACCTACTTTCGTTACAAAGGCGCCCAATTTATGCATTGAGCGGTGGACAAAAGCAGCGCGTTGCTATCGCTGGCGCCTTGGCACGTCATTGTGAAGTTCTATTATTAGATGAACCAACGGCATTACTTGACCCTGATAGCCAACTTGAACTTGTTGATGGTGTTCGTCGCTTAGTTAAAAGTAGAGGTATCACCGCTCTGTGGGTGACACACCGCTTGGACGAATTAAATTACTGTGATGGAGCTTTTTTACTCGAAAAAGGTGTACTCGTTGATAGTGGCTCTTCCCAACGACTTAAACAACGATTAATCGAAAGTGCTGAGTGCTGAGTAATGAGTGCTGAGTGGTGGTTTCTAATTCAGCACTCACCACTCAGCACTTTTAACTTAATTTGTAACATGATGTTACAATAGGGACTTGGATTATGATAAGAGTTATGAACGATTTTGTTAACTCTAGAAAATTTGTGAATAAAAACCATGTCCCGTTCTCTTGCACCAGCCGTTCTATTAGTGGACGGCTACAATATAATAGGCGCCTGGTCTTGCCTAAAAAAGACTCGTGATACAGCTGGTCTTGAGGCAGCACGTGGTGAATTAGTAGAATCTATGACTAATTACAGTGCTTTTAAAGGCTATCAAACCCAAATAGTTTTCGATGCTCAGTATCAAAATACTTGCAGCAATCGAGAGGTAATAACAGAGCTTTTATCTGTTCATTACACTGAGTTTAACCAAACAGCAGATACTTATATAGAAAAAAGTTGTGCATCTTACCGTCATCACATTGCCCAGTCTTTAATATCGCGTGTCATTGTCGCTACATCAGACCGCGCACAGCAATTGATGATACAAGGTTACGGCGCCGAGTGGATGTCCGCTTTACAACTTTGTCACGATGTTCAAACAAACGTTTGTCGTGCGCGTCAGAAGTATAATCCACGTAAACAATCTAACGGTAGATTTTTAGCTAATTCCATTGATGATAAAGCACGTCAGCGTTTAGCTGAGTTGCGTATGTTACCTTGATTCCTCGACCAGTATTCAACAATATGAACTTAACCGATAACTACGGTTGCGTGACTCTCTAATATTACTATTAGGGAGTTACTGCTTTTATATCATTATATAGTCAAGTAATAATCTTTATTGCAACATCTGAAATGCTTTATTTGTAAGCCTTTCAATAAAAAATCGGAAAAAGCAAAAAAAAAATTCAAAAACACTTGCCATTTTTAAACTTTACCTCTACTATTATTAATTGTGCGCCACATTCCTCAGTAGCTCAGTGGTAGAGCGGTCGGCTGTTAACCGATTGGTCGCAGGTTCGAATCCTGCCTGGGGAGTATTCAAAATACCAAATAATTATAGAGAGGTTGAGGTTTGTAAGATGATGAATTTTAAGCCTCATGCTTCTTATTTTCAAAGGTACTGGTTACTTGAGAGAAATATAAACTTTTTAAATCATGCTTCATTTGGTGCCTGTCCACGACCTATTCTAGAAGTGCAAGCAAAGTTACGTTCGCAATTAGAAAATGAACCATTAAGGTTTTTTGGTAGAGAATGGGAACCGTTATTAGATGATTCGAGAAATAAACTTGCTTGTTTTTTAGGTGTAGAACCACAAGATTTAGTATTTGTACCTAATGCGACGACAGGAGTTAACGCTGTACTGCGTTCGCTAAAGTTTTCACCCAATGATGAGTTATTGACTACAAGCCATGAGTATAACGCTTGTCGGAATGCGCTTGATTTTGTGGCAAATTGTGCAGGTGCAAAGGTGATAGTAGCAGATGTTCCTTTTCCTATTGAGTCATCAGAGCAAGTTATTAAAGCAGTTATAGAAAAAGTTTCACCAAAAACGCGGTTAGCACTTTTAGACCATATAACAAGTCAAACTGGGTTAATATTTCCAATTCAGCAATTAGTCAAAGAATTACAAGCGCGCGGTGTTGATGTACTAGTCGATGGCGCCCATGCACCCGGAATGTTGTCTTTAAATTTGAGTGAAATAGGCGCCACTTACTATACAGGAAATTGTCATAAATGGTTGTGCGCTCCAAAGGGTGCTGCATTTTTGTACGTTAAGCGTTCAAAACAGCCACAAATACGTCCTTTAACTATAAGTCATGGCGCCAATTCTAAGCTCACACATAAAAGTCTGTATCAATTAGAATTTGACTGGATGGGTACAGACGACCCAACGGCTTACATGTGTGTAGGTGAAGCTATACAATTTATGGGTTCGCTTTTAGATGGTGGTTGGAATGAATTAATGCAACGCAACCACGATTTAGTAATGCATGGAAGACAGATAATTTGTGAAATGCTAAATATGGCACCACCCTGTCCAGAAGAAATGATTGGCTCAATGTCAAGTTTAACCGTTCCTAAAATATTAGATAAATATACTTATATATCACTTCATGATGAATTATTTGATAAGTATGGAATTGAAGTGCAAGTAGTTCCGTGGCAGGGAGAATCAAAGTTATTATTTAGAATTTCAGCACAGATTTATAATTCAATCGAACAGTATAATAGCTTAGGTGAAGCACTCCAAGAAATTATTAAAAGTTTAACTTTATAACTTTTTATTTAATATATTGTTTTTGTATATGGTGCGTAACAGCTTTTTGTTTTTGCGTTTTATTCCAGGATTTTTCATACTGTTACATACCCTACGTCATACCAAAGAATAAATAATTTTAATTTATGTCTTTTGGTAGATTTGTAAGCAATGCGAATCATGCGGTAGGCAGATTAAAAATAATCATGCTGGAGACGTATTGCGAATATGTAGTAATCTTATCAAAATAAAGTTAACAAATTAAATAATTTCTAAATTTGAATGAACGCAATCTGTTTATTCTTCTGGAAAGGAAGCAATGTTTTTTATGGAAAGTAAGCTTTTACAAGTAGTTGCTGACTTTCCAGCGGCAAAACTTAACCACGTTTTACCTACATTCTCACCTGTATTAGTTCAAAAGGCGCCGTTGTTCAGTTGCGAGGTTTGTGTAATTGTTCCGGTTCGCAATGAAGCTCAAACTTTGGTGCATACGCTAAAAGCTTTGCTACACCAATTTGACCTAGAAGGGCAACGTTTAGATACCAAACGCTACGAAGTCATAGTACTCTTGAATAATTGCAGCGATAACTCAGCAGATATTGCAAAGAGTTTTGCCGAACAACATCAAGAATTAGAGTTGCATCTTGTAGAAATGACTCTTCCTCCAGAGCAAGCTTATATTGGCAGAGTGCGCCAGATTTTGATGGATGAAGCATATCGTCGTTTAAGCATTATTGGGCGCAAGCGAGGAGTTATTGCTTCAACAGATGGAGATTCACAAGTCAGTCCTACTTGGATTGCTGCTAACCTTTATGAAATATCTTGCGGCGCCGATGCAATAGGAGGAAGAATAATCACAAGTTATGATGGTCGTAAGAAGTTAGACCCTTATGCAAAAGCTTGTTTTTTGCGTGAGGTCGGTTATCGGTATTTAATTGCAGAGTTAGAAAGTTATCTTGACCCTGACCCCTTTGACCCTTTTCCTAGGCACTATCAACACTACGGTGCTTCTTTAGCTGTCACCGCAGAAATGTATGCACTTGCTGGTGGTTTACCACCTGTGCGAACTCCTGAAGATGTAGCTTTTTACCATGCTTTAGTACGAGAGAACGCGCGATTTCGTCACAGTCCATTAGTCCGCGTAACAACTTCAGCTAGACAAACTGGACGTACAAATAACGGTTTGGCTAATCAGTTGAATGAGTGGACAAAAATGGGAAGGCAAAATCAAGTGTTTCTTGTTGAGTCTTTTCAAGCTATTGAGACACGTTTACGCGCACGTCACCAACTCCGAAAAATATGGAAAGGTGTTCTAAATGGTTATCAGGTGACTTCAAATCAGGTGGCGCCTATTTCAGATACTTTGGGAATTGATACTCAATGGTTGCTACAGGAATTAACGCAACCAAATACGTTTGGACATTTATTTGAACAAGTAGAACAGCGTATGTCCGATGAGGGAGTTTGGAACGCGCGGTTTATGTATGTAGATATTCAGGAAGCGATTATTGATTTGCGGAGGTGTGTAGAGAGATTGAGACCTCATGCCACCGCAAATGCTCCTAATTCACTGTATTGCCAGTAGATAAATAGGGGTTTTAAAATCCCTATTTATTTATTATAAATTAAACGATGGGCACCAAACTTACTTTGACGATGACATCGTTATAATCTAAATCACCACCATCAACTAAATCTTCAAATCCAAAGGTGTTATCTCCAAGTAACCGCAAGTGGTCAACTTTATTGATATTAGCTCCTAAGTATGGGAAGAAAACAGCGGGGTTATTATTGGGATTAGTATCTGTTAATTGCTCAATCGTACCATTGGCAATTAACATTGGAGCTAGAATCGAACCAGCATCAACGATGGCTGTAATTGTTGATTCTCCCTGATTGGCAACTTCCAGTTTGACCGCTTTTCCATCTGCACCTGTAACTAGATTTCTAAGTGCAGCATCAAGATAAACTGAGCTATTAGTAGTATCAGGGTTCAAATTACCAATTAAACCATCAGCGTTATTGACTTTGTAGAAGTAAACTTGGTTATTGAATGCAGCTTCCCGGTTCATTGCAAAGGTTGCTTCTACCTTACCAGAAATGCCACGTAAGTCAATTAATTCACCTTGGTCTCCTGATTGTAAAGCAGTTCCCAAAGGGCGAATATCGCTTACTGTTTCGGCTCTAATGCTCAATCCTTCAACGGCTAAATTAAAGCCACTTGTGGAGATATTGGAAACAAAATTATTAGAAGTGGAAAGAACAACTTCCTTGGTTTTTCCAGCTTGAATATCATCTGCAGTACCGTTTTTAATTAAGGCAAAACCTATTCTAGTATTAGCAGCAAACCCTATAGTTCGAGCAGACTCTCCCTCAAAACGAGTAGGTCGGTTACTAATAACAGAAGAAATTACCTTAGCTTTACCACTATCCAATAGTTGTTTCAAGTTAACATTACTTGAACCATCAAACTCAAAAGCAACCAATTCGCTAACCGCAGCGCTAGGATTATTGGCATTAACGGTGAAACGGACTTGATTTATTGCTACTCCTCCCTTGAGAGTGACAACTCCCGCAGCACCACCTTGCTCAACAGTTGCTTTAGCGAAAACACTATCATTACGAGCATCTAAACGTTGAATGCGGGTGTCTAAATTAGCTCCAACGTCGGCAACATTATATGGAGTAGTAGCAAAATTAGCTTGAAGATATTCTGCAAATGCATCTTGCTCAGTTCCTGAAGTAGCAAAGTTAGCTTTTCCTAAGTCAAATTTTGCTGGGTCAACAGGTGCATCAATTTTACCGTTAAGGTTAGAGTCTGTAGTTGTCTCACCGATTAAATCAACTCGATTCGCGAAGGTGGGATTAGCTTTAATAAAATCACCTAAAGGATAACCATCACCACCGTCAGCCAAGAAACCAAGGGTGACAATGCGAATTCCTCGGTCTTTATTTCCTTGCAATTGACCATCTTTGACCAAAATATCCCTGTAACTACCATCTTCGTTGAGGATAGCTGCATTTTGAATGCGTTGTTTTGCAGGTTTGGTTGCATCAAAACTGAAGGATACACCACCAACTTGAGGAAACTGACCGGGAGTTGCACCAGGTGCGCTAGCTGCTACACCATGTTCGAGAATCTGCTTGAGTTGGTCAGCAGTAACTGTAACCAAGGTCAGTGCATTATTAAATGAGAGAGCATTTTGCAGGTCAGGTTGGGAAATACCACCTTCGGGTCTTCCTGACAACGGGTTTCCTTCAGGGGGAATTCTCACTGACTCGGTTGCACCAGTTGGGGTGAAGATACTACCGATATTGTTGCGAATACCACCACCGTTTTTCACTGAAACAACAACAGTGGGGTCAAGTTGCTTCCCGTAACTGAGATTTGCATCCGCAGTTAAATTTCCCAAGTTTGTTTCTTGGGTACGCACATCGGAGCGGATACCATTGAGGAATTGTTTGGTAATCCCAAAAAAGTTACCGTCCTGCTTGACAATTACCTGACGAAGTGCATCAGTAATGGCTTTAATTTCTGGATCTACTAAGTTTTGTGCGTTAAGTGCAGCAACCCCTTGGTCATCGGTTGCATAGGCGCCACTAATGACAGGGTCGATGCTGGTGGGGATAATTTTTCCTTGGGCATCAAAATCAACGACTAAACGACCAACGTATTTATAATTACCATCGGTGTTGACAATTACCATATCTTCACCAGTGACAGATTTGGTAAAAATGGGGTAATCGCCTTGCTTAATGTCTCCAGATCGCAAACGGTCGGTGCTATCAACTAAGCGGGTATTTGACCCACCTGCCATGATAATATCAACGTCTTTGAGCAAACCAGCCAGTTGTTGCTCAATAGCGATTTGTTGCATGTGAGCCAACAAAACAATTTTATTGATACCTTGACTTTTCAGGGCATCTACTGACTTTTGAATTTCCGCAGCCAAGGCAGCGATATCCGCTGAGTTTGTTGGTAAAACACCGACGTTACCAGGAGAGGAGATTCTTGGTAGGGTAGGTGTGGTAGCACCAACAACACCTATTTTTTCTCCGTTAACTGTAACTACTGCGCTTTTGGCAATTTTTCCAGGGATAGTGCTAGCTTCTTGACCGTCAGCAGTTACCAATGGCGCCAAATTTGTGTCGGGAGCAAAATTAAGGTTGGAACTCAGGTAGGGGAATTTAGCACCCGGATAAGCACCGTCGGGCGCAAGTACACTTCTAATAAACCCAGTACCAAGGTCAAACTCGTGGTTGCCAAATGCGATCGCTTGAAATCCTAACTCATTCTGAACGGCAATATCAGCCCGTCCAGTACCGACTTTACCCAATAAAGGAGTTAGGGAAGCATCTGCTGCTGCATTTAGAAATAAACTGGGAATGTAAGCATCACCAGAAGAAAGTAGAATCGTATTTGCGTAATCAACTCTACCATCTTTATTTGCATCCTGATTTTTCAACGCATTTAGAACCGCAGAAAAACGGGGTGCATCATCGAGAGCAGGAACAGCAGCTTCTTGGTCGGAAGCGTGGAGAAGTTGGAGGGTGAAATTTGGAGCTTCAATTTCGTATAAGGTCGCAGTATTACTAACCTCGTTGGAAACTGTAAGCATGGGTTTCCCATTTGGACTATCTGCCGCAGAGATGAATTTTAACCCTTCAGGACTAATGTCACCATCAGTACGAATATACTGTACAAACTGAGGTGCTGTCGGGTTACTGAGGTCATAAACCATTACACCACCACCAGCACGCTCTAAACCAATAAATGCGTAAGGTTTGCCGCTGACATAACCGATAGTTGCAGCTTCCGGTTCGGGTCCCTTGTCATCAGAACGAGTGTCAACATCAGCAGCAAGTCCATTGTTCGCATTAAACAGCGTTGGTGTTTGGGTTTTGGTAATTTGTTCTAACTGGTCACCACTGTCAAAAACTAATTTACCAGCATCATCCCATATAGAGAAGGAGCGAGCGCCAAAGGAGTACAGTTTATCATAGTCTCCATCCCCGTCGGTATCGCCAAGGGTATTGGTGATTCTCAAACGACCAAGATTCGCGTTATTTTTTAGTGCAGCAGCATTGGGAAAAACTGTAGGGTCAAGAACAACTGCATTGCTACCAATTCTAACTTCTTCGTTAAAGATACTTCCTTCGGTGGCATTGGGAGCAGGTAAAACTCCATCTGCTGTGGGACGGATGCGCGAATCCCCTTCGTTGGCAGTGATGTAGTAGGTTTTACCAGCTACTTCAAACGAGGATATTGCATCTGGTTGGTACATCCCCAAAACAGGATGAGGTTTAATATCACCAACAATAGTATCGCGATCGCTAGCGTCAAAACCATTCCCTCCTAGACTGTGGTCTTTGAAGCCTAATGGTAAAACGCTGGTGATTGTGGAAGTAGCAATGTCGAGAACTGCTAGAGCATTACTTTCCTGTAGAGTTATAAAAGCTCGCTTTCCATCGGGAGAAACAGCAATATACTCTGGTTCCAAATCTTGTGCAACCGAGGAAGCAGTACCATCAGCAAGCTTACCAAAAAGTTTTACACCTTGCTGTTTTAAAGTAGCAGCTTGAGCGTTAAAAGCTGTAAAAGAAGCAGTAGTAACCTTAGTATTATCTAAAGCTGTAATACTTCCAGATACATCAATAATGCTTATCGAACCTTCTGGATAGACAGTATAGGTTTCGTTTGGTTCTCCCTCATTTGCTACCAGGACTTTTGTCCCGTCGGGGGTAAAGGTAAGCATGTCAGGTAATGCACCGACTGTCACCTGGGAAAGTGGTGTTGGATTGGCAATACTAACAGTCGCATCGAAAAATACGACTTTACCAGGGTCAGTAGCAGTTGCAGCAGAAATTGAGATCGCAACAATACTGTTATTACTACCTGTACCTTTCCTAACTGCTACGCTTTGAATTCCCGCACCAAAACTAGAGAGGTCAATATTACCGATTCTTGTGGGTTTGGTAGGGTCGGAAACATCAGTAATTTGAAGTACAGGTTTACCTGCTACTTCTCCAGTTGTAAACAGACGCTTAGTTTTGGGGTCAAAATCAGAAATCTCAGCACCGTCTAACTTAACAGTACCAGCAAATTTTAGTTGAAGTTGATTAGCCATTTTGGTATATTAATTAAGAAATGAAATTCAAGATGCCTTTAGTCTGAACTAGATTAGTTTACATGTGCTTTCAATACCTGATTGAAACCTTCTGGTCGAATGCTTTCAAAAGTTAAAAAACAACCGATTTTTTTGTTCGTGATAATTTGAAACAAGTGAACAAAAACAAGATTAAGAATAAATCTCATTTTCACCTTCAATACACGACCTAAGCCTTCGTTGTTTTTTTGAAACCAATCATACTAATCTATTTTTGCTCGAAAGGGCTATTATTAAGTACTTTCCACCAAAAGGTTAAAGATAAACACCTAATAAATGGCATTTATTCAATTCTTCAAAGTCATATTATCTGAATATTGTTAAGAACTAGTTAAGAAAATACTAAAACAAACATTAAATGAAGATTCTTCAATCTGTTAATACTTCTATATATAAGTCATATTATCAATTATAGCTAATGATAATGGTTATAGATACTGTATTTATTTACACTAATAAATAACTAAATATTCCGTAAGGGCACGATATATGTTACCCTGAGTATCTGTGAGGTGGGCAATGCTAGCCCTGTCAAGGTGAGCATGGGTACTAACCATTTATAAGGGTTTTAGCCTTTCACTGATTAAAATTTGAAAGCAAAAAATAATATTTGCGCTCAATTTTATATTCCAGAGTTGGGGGTACAACGTAAGAATAAGGCTTTTATCTAGTACTGTATTGGTACACCTTGACAGGGCTAGCAATGCCCACCTCACAGATGTGGTAGGAAAAATGAACCACAAAGAAAGAGATAAATTACTAAACGACAGGAGTCAAAGTTGCTTTAACAATGATGTCGTTGTAGTCCAAGTCACCACCACCAGCTATATCTTCAAAGCCAAAGGTGTTATTGCCTAACAACCGAACGTGGTCAACCTTATCTGAGTTGGCGCCTAGGTATGCAAAGTAAGCTCGGTCAACCTGTCCAGCTAACACCTGATCAACAGTTCTACCATCGGTAAGCAAGAATGGAGCAAAAATGCTACCACCTGTTAGCAACTTATCATTGAAAGTAGCTGTACCTTGATTAGCAACTGCCAAGTTAATATCAGCAACACGCGCGTTCATTGCAGCTTGAGCATAACCAGCCTGTGCTGGGGTGATATCAGCTTTACCATCACCAGTGATATCAATACCGCCGTTTTCATCTGCTACTTTATAAAAGCCAATAACGTTGTTGAAAGCTGCTTCACGGTTAACTGTAAAATCAACCTTGACTCTACCCGTAGTTGAGCGTAAATCGAAGACTTCTCCTTCTTTTTGTCCTTGAAGATTGGTTCCTAAAGGTAATGATAATTGAGTTGAAGATTGAATTTTAACAACTAAGTTGTTATCACTACCTGAACCATCTTTGAAATCTAAAGAGTAGCTACCATCAGTATTTGCTATCACTCTCTGTGTGGTTGGGTCAGCAAACACAACGTTACCTAGAAGTGCAGAATTTGCGCGTACTGCGTCATTAGTGCTATTTTTTACTAAGTAAAATCTGAGCTTATCGCCATCACCAAATTCCAGCAAGCGGTTTAATTCGCTTTGATTAAAGCCATTAGGAGCATTGGAAATTACAGATAAAATTGTTTTGCTGCGTGCTAATGCTGCTTCGGCATAACCAGCGGCGCCAGGAGCTAAGTTCCCAATTTTACCTGTAGTCGCATCATCAACGGTAAATACTCCCAGTTCGTTGACTAGACCGGAATTACGACCTGTCAAACTAACTTGAAGCTTAGGTTTACCGCGACCACCTGTGAGTGTAAAAGTATCACTATCAGTTGCTTTTGTTAGGTAGACATTATTAGGCAAAGCAGATTGAGCAACAGGTAAGTTATTGGGTAGTTCCAGAATGCCTAGTCTCTCAACTGGCGTTGTTCCTGTAACGTTAAAATCATTATCGTTGATCAAAGCAAGAGTGTTAGGCGCCACTAGTGCCAAACCTTCTAATTTTTCAACCCCCGTGTAACCCAATTGAGCAGCATTTGCAATTAAGCTCTTCGTAACAGGGCTAATTTTGGCAGTAGTTAACTCAGCTTCTGTAAGCTGTTCGATGGTTTTACCAGTTGGCAAGGTAAAATTAGCAGGGTTATTGATGTTGGTTGCCTTAGCTAAATCAATTTGGTAAATTAGTTTGTTTGAGGCAGTTGTAGAGATATCATCTCGTTCGACAACTGCGAATTTACCATTGCCCAGAGAAACTGCATCGCCGATTTTGTCTGTTCTGGCAAGACCACTAGCTGTAATATCATCAAGAAGATATAAATACTCGCCAGTCACCGCTTTAGAAACAATGTCAAATTCCAGAATTCTAAGATTGCGAGAATTTCTGGATGTTGTATCTCCAGTGCTATCTGGGTTATCGATGCCACTTTGAATAAACGCATAAAGTTTATTACCTTCCAAAGCTACAGCTTCAAACCCGCGATTATTGCGGCGTTGAGCATAAACCTCTGGTAATACTTCAGTACCATATATTCCAGCAGGTTGGTCGGGTTCGGGAGCGGTGGCAGTTCCTTTGGGGATAAAGCGGTTAAGCAACTTACCGTTAATATCAAAGTGGTAAATTGCCGGACGGTATTCATCTACCATCCAATAGTCACCATTTTCAGCTACAACGATACCCTCTAAATCGGCGCCTAAAGGATCGTTAGGTAGAGTTTTGCCATCTAAATCAACGCCAATTTCATCGGTGTAAGCCAAACCACCTGCCGCAGCTTGTAAGTTAGGTAGTCCAGTTAACTTGGTTGTACCATCTTGACGGAACAATCCCGTTCTCTTGGTAATGGTAATCTCACCAGTGCTACGTTTGAGTTCAAAGCTGACGATTTCTGGTTGGAAGTTGGGTAATAAGAATGGTCTATTTTGACCAGTTGGTTCGCCATTTGGACCTCTGTCTGTGTGAGTGACAAACTTGAGGTTGCCATTCGGCGCCAGTCCTTGGAAGTATAATCCAGAGAAACCACCTAAGAAAATATCTTGACCTTTGCTAGTAGTTCCTAACTTAGGTAGGTTGGTAAAGTCGTAATTTGTAATTTTGGGTTGGTTTGCAGGAGTCTTGATGTTAAATCTGGCAACACTTGGATCATGGTCACTATCTTGGTCAGCAAACTCTGAGTTGATATGCACCACATCAAAACCATCAAGGTTGTTGAACAAGTTGTTGCTAACCATAATGTGGTCAAGGGATTGAGCGTTGCCCTCAAAGTTATAGGTATAGCGCTCATTTTCGGGAAGACTTTCAATTAAAGTTTTTAACCCTGCACTTTCTAAAGTGTTGATGGGGTTAGAAAACTCGAAATCGTTAAGGTCACCCATTACCACAACATTCGCGTTGGGGTTAATCGTTAAAATACTCTGAACAAAGTCTTTAACTATCGTTGCTTGCTGATTGCGCTGAGTTTCGCTAGTTAAAGTTGGGGGTTGGAAGCGTCCAAATAGAGGTTGATCACCACCCTTAGAATTGAAGTGATTTCCAACTATATATATAGTCTGACCTTGGAAAACAAATTCTCCTACTAGCGGTTTACGACTAGCATTAAAAGCTGTATTTGTTGGGTCAAGACGACCGGGACTAGCGGAAAGTTGTGGTACACCACCAACGTTATTAACCGTGGTATTAGAAGTAGAAGTGGCACCAGCACGCTCTACAAAAAGAACACGATTGGGGTTGAACAAGAAACCAACGCGAATATTACCACCAGGTTCACCACCATCTTGATCGTCTACCGGGTTGATTTGCCGGAATTGATAAGTTGGACCACCAGCAGCAGCTATTGCACTAATTAACTTGTTATAAGTTTGGCTAGCATCAACAACAGTATCGTTAGTCGCCCCATTATTATCCTGAATTTCTTCGATGGTAATAATATCCGGCGCCTTTAAATTATTTACAATTCGGTTAGCAATGTTATTAAACTTGGTGTCACCGTCATTGGGGTCGAGATTTTCGACGTTGAATGTACCAACAGTTAGCTGATTAGGATTAGGAGTCAAACCAGTGACTTCTTTTTGTAAACTACCAGAAGTAACACTAGGCAAAGCTTGGGTGTTGAACAACTTAAAGTTACTGAAACTGTAGTCCATTACACCTACAACCGACCCATTAAATTTATCTCCTACATTCACCTGCGGTGGGTTAGCAACTAGAGTATCATCAATGAGAATTCTTTCTGGATTAAAATCTGTAGGCTGAATAATTATGCCACCACGAGCGGTACGAGTACTAGCATTGGCGCCATTATCTGCCAAAACAGGGATTTCACCAAAGTTATTTGTTGGACCAACAGCAACAGGGTTATTAACCTGTACCAGCATTCCTTCCACACTTTCGTAGAAGTCAATACCATCTTGAGCAGGGTCGAACACTGTACCAGGATTTTCTACAGTACCACCCACCGCATCATTACTAATTACCTGGTTAGGAATCGCGCGTCCACCGTTACCAAGAATCGTAGCGATAGGTAAAGCATTACCACTCGATAGTTTTATAATCGTTGGGCTACTAATTTGAGTAGTTGTCAGGTTATTAGATGTAGAACCACCAGGACGGAATTCTGATACTGTACCGCTAACTTGTACTGAGTCTCCAACAGCTACCGTAGGCGCCGAACTTGTGAAAACAAAAATCCCCTCAGATGTAGCGTCGTTGCTATCTGGGTTAGGGTCTTGTAAGTAAAAACCGTTGGTTCTTAATGCTGTAACGATACCAGGGACATTTCTTACAGCTTGACCGTTGAGAGGGGAAGTATGTGCGGCGCCTTGAATATTGCTAATCCGTGTTTGTGGATTTACCTCAAACACTGCAACAGTATTGCTTACCTCATGGGAAAGCACGAGTAAATTCTTGCCATTTGGACTTTCAGCCGCAGGAATAAAGCTTACACCTTCAGGACTCAGGTCTCCAGTTTGATTGGGTAAATATTGTACAAATAAAGGCTTTTGAGGATTGGTAACTTCATATACCATGACCCCACCAGTCCGCTCTAGCCCAACAAAAGCGTAAGTTCTACCATCAATAACACCAATAGCTGCACCTTCTGGCTCTGGGCCTTTATTATCGCTGCGGGTGTCAAAGGTAACGGCAGTACCTTCGGCATTGAAAAGGCTTGGAATTTGACTTGCAGTTATTCTTTCAAATTGGTCGCCACTGTTGTAAACTAATTTTCCTTGGTCATCCCAAATTGTGAAAGAACGGGCACCATAAGCTAACAAACGGTCATAATCACCATCACCATCAGTATCACCACCAATGGTGGAAACATCCAACCGACCTAAATTTGTTTCCAGTTTGAGGGTAGCTGCATCTGGGAACTTGGTTGCATCAAGATTTAAAGTTGATACACGCGCGTTTTCGTTGCGAGTGTCTCCTTCATTGGCTGTAATGTAGTAAGTGCGACCACCAGCTTCAAAAGAAGCAATAGCATCCGGCATATACATTCCGAATACTGGATAATTCTTGATGTTGATACTGCCATCTCTATCGCTAGCATCCAAGCCATTCTCAGGTTGGCTATAATCAACCAAACCCAAAGGCACAATACTATTAACAGTTGCAGTCGCAATATCTACCACTGCCACAGCATTATTTTCTTGCAGTGTCACCCAAGCTTTGGCGCCATCTTTAGAAAAGGCAATATATTCAGGTTCAACATCTTCTGAAACTTTCTTATTAGGGAAAATGCGAACACCTTGACTTCGCAGAGTAGCTTCCTGACCATCAAAGCTGGTAAAGCTTGCTGTCGTAACGGTGGCATTTGCTGCTCCATTGGCAATATTAATAATGCTTACAGAACCAACAGGGTCGATAGTATTACCTGGTTGACCTTCGTTAGCTGTGAGTACTTTAGTGCCATCAGGACTAAAAGTAATCATATCAGGTAAGGCGCCAACGGTAACATCCTTGATAAAGTTACCAGCAGCATCGTAAAAAAAAACCTTACCAGGGTCAGTCTCAACATTAGCAGCTACAGAAAAAGCTACCAAACCATTTTTAATAGCAACGCTAGTAGCTGCTGCACCATATGCAGAAAGATTAATTGTTGAAATTAATGTTGGATTAGTGGGGTCGCTAAAATTCAGAATTTGTGCTGCTGAAGAACCATCAATTACGAACAACCGCTTAGACACAGGGTCATAGCTGGAAATCTCTGCTCCTAGTGCGCCAGCTGCAAAACTGCCGATTTTCTTTAGAATACCAAAATCATTGTCGGTAATAGCAGCAGCAACGCTAGGTATGCTAATACCGTTGTAGTTTGTATCAGTACTTGTTGCAGTATGGGTAATTGTGCCAGAGTGGTCGCCTTCTATTGCTGTATCATTAACAGCAGTAACTGTTACTGTTTGAGCTACATTCCAGTTAGCAGTAGTGAAGGTTAAAAAAGTTGGCGCCGTAGTGGTTTGCGTACTTGAGTTGATGGCAATAGTAACATTAGCTGTTGGCTGCTTATTTAGAACCAAAGTATAAGTATCAGTGGCGCCTCCCTCAGCAATTCTCGTTGTACCATCCGTCTGAGTAATGGTGACACCAGTAATTGGTGTAGAAGTGGTAACGTAAAATCCTGGATTGCCTATTTCACTACCATTAGACTGATTAGAATTTTTAGCATCACCTACAGTTGAAAGAACCCAGTCAGTATTGATGACTTCGCTATTCAGGTTTTCAGTTCTAGTCCAACCGCTAGTATTTTGGGTACGAATAGTTCCAGTATATATTTGGTCACCGTAAGTTAGGCGATCGATAAGTTGACCATTATTATCGTAAAGGTTAATTTCATCAGCCCGTGCGAGATTCTGTGTCAGTCCACCAATCACCTTAACTGAACTAGCTAAGTTCCATGCTGTACGGAAGCCTGCCGCAGCACTTTCGGTAAGGATAACCGATTCGTTTGGCTGTACAATCCCAAAACCACTTAACGAAAATGAACCTGAAGTACGGGAATTATCGTCAAAACTCCAACCCGTCATGTCTACTGGGGTAGTACCAAGGTTTGTAAACTCGACAAATTCACCATTTGTACCATCGTACATATACTCGGTGATTTGAATATTGGGTCTAGCAGGCGCCGCTGATATATTGATATCATCAATTCCTATCCACTCATCGTTACCCAACGCATTGGCAGTCATAATCCGCAACTGTACCTGCGATTGATTTTCCGCTGCTGCTGGTAGTGTAGCGTTAACTGTCGTGGTCTGAGTTGCTAGGCTTGGCCCAGAACTCGCATCTGTGACAAAAGCAGCAGGGATATTGATAAAATTGCCTGATGTACCAACACGATATTGCAAAGCAACTGGTTGGATGGAGTTGTCTGCTGACCCATCAATGTCGCGTAATGTATAGGAAATATTGACGTTTGTTACACCCGATGTGTCAAGGTGAATAAGTAAAAAAGGGGCATCTGCCGCTCCGGAACCCTGAAGGGCAACCACCGGGTCAGTCAGAGCAAACTCAGCGACACCACCATCGGTTAAAGTATTGGGATTATTCTGATTGGCAATGATATCTACAGGAGTAGTCGTTCCATCAGCGATAACTGTTTGTGGGTCTACACCAGTTGTGGCTGTTAAATCATCTCCACGGTAGCCAACAATGCTAGAAACAGCGCTCCAATTATCGTTTACTGTTATTAAACCCGTATTAGTCCAATTTTGTGTGAAGGCACTAGTAGATAGTTTATGGTATTCGTTAGCCATTTTTGAGTTAGTCTCCGTATATCAACCAGAAATAGCGACTACTCAACTATCAAACAGCACAAAAGTACATTTTGCGTGACTATACGATAACAATTCAATAGAAATATAAATTTACTCTAAGGAATTAACAAAAATTAAATTAATCTTAACCATCTTGTGGGATGGAGAGAACTTGCTAGGAGATTATTCTTCTGGCAAAGTTCGGAGCATCGCAAGCCCCGTCCTAATACCATAATGTTGTAAACCCACAAGAAATGAATGAAGATTTTTATATTTGGAAGTTCCGAATAGCTGTTTAAAAAATTTTCGGAATATACTGTACATTCAAACCTAAAAGCAAGACAACTAGAATACATTATTTAAATTTTTAGAGAAATATTTTTTGAATAGATTTTTTGGTGAGGCACATACTTGTTTTTTAAACTAATCTTAATTAAATGATAATATTAAGATAAACTATTGTTAAAATCTAATTTCAAAAAATCTAATATATTGAGTGAATCACTGTAAACGTAAATAAAAAATATGCAAAGCAGATTCATATAGTCCTGCTTACTTTTAAAACTTTAATAAAATTGTTTTTGATACAATTCTGTCAAGACAAGTTTATACAAAATTTTAATTAATTTTTTAGGATATTTATGATTGCAAATTTATTAAAATCCTTATCTTGTAAATCTAAAATCGTACATGACTTATATTAAAACTTCCTTCAAAGAATTTCTTGCTTCCCTAGAGGGATTTAATGAGTTGCCAGCAGATGTTCTCGTGCGTCTTGCAGAAAAAGTTCAACCACTGCGTTATCGAATCGGGCAAAAGATTATCGGTAAAGACCGCGCGACTAACAGTGTTGCGATTATCTATGAAGGTAAGGCAAGATTGCTAGGGTATGACTCACGGACACAACTGCCTATCACCCTCAAGTTACTAGAAAAAGGGTCTGTCATTGGCGCCGTTAATGTGTTGCGCTCTACAGCTTGCGAAACTGTGATTGCTTCGAGTGAGTTGACTTGTTTAACCTTCAGCTTAACTGAGTACTCGCGTTTGCTGAACAATTATCCCGCTTTTGCAAAGGTTGTACAGAATCAATGCCATATCGCAGAAGTATTTGATATTCTCGCAGCACAACCAGAAGTTCAAGCTAATAGCAATATTAACCTTAAGGAACTCACTGAAGAAGTTTACAAAAATGCGCGTGTTTTTTATCCTTCGTCAAATATTCAACTGAAACACCTTGACAATAATACTTTAAACTGGTTTGTTAGCAGCGGCGGAAATGATAGTAAATATTCTGCTGGCGCCCGTTTAAAATCACTTAAAGCTCCTGATACTATCAACGTGCAGGGCAACGCTCAAGTTCGTTTAATTGGTTTATTGCCTGAAAATTTAGAATTTCTTGACCAACCACAAACTAGTAATACTCCAAAAGATTCATCGATAGTACCGCAAAGTACAGAGGTAGATATATATATACCTTATGCACCTGACGAAGAAGTATTGCCACCAAGCAATACATCCAGCAATCAAAAATATCCTTTCTTTGGTGGAAAAGGTGAACTAAACAGTATTTATGTGTGTTTCCAAATGGTGTCAAAGCATTTGGGAATACCTTTTCGCAAAGAAGTTGTGCGTCGGATATTAAATGAGCAAATTAAACGTCATGGAACAATATCGTTTCAGATGTGCGCGTACTTAGCACAGCTAATTGGTCTAAAACCCCAACTTATAGATATACCTGCTACTTCTGTTACCCGCCTTCCTACACCTGCGCTTGTTAGATATGGTGGTAGCTACGCAGTTTTATACGAAGCAACCGAACGTCAAATAGTTGTCGGTATTCCATCAGAAGGTATAAAACGCACGTTACCAAATGATTTTATCACAAAATTAGAAGTGGAAGAAAGTAGCTATCCACCACAAGCACGGATATTATTACTTTCGACTACCAAGGAGACACCACAACAGCGCTTTGGCTTAAGTTGGTTTCTTCCTTACTTATCACAACATAAGCGTGTACTAACCGAAGTTTTTGTCGCTTCATTTTTTGTCCAGCTAGCTGCACTCGCTAACCCACTTGTCGTTCAACTAATTATCGATAAGGTAATTACTCAAAATAGTATTGGTACGTTACATATTTTAGGCGTTCTTTTAATAGTTATAAGTTTATTTGAATCAATATTAACTACGCTTAGAACATATCTATTTGTCGATACTACTAACCGTATTGATATGGGTTTGGGGTCACAAATTATTGACCACATGTTACGGTTGCCACTACGATACTTTGAAAAACGACCTGTAGGTGAAATTTCTACTCGTATCAATGAGTTAGAAAATATACGTCAGTTTCTTACTGGTACTGCATTAACGGTAGGATTAGACGCGATATTTTCAATAGTCTATATCGTTGTTATGCTGTTTTATAGCTGGCAATTGACTTTAGTGGGTTTGGGAACTATCCCGATATTTATCTTGTTGACAATTGTTGCCTCTCCTTTAATAAGTCGTCAACTGCGTGCAAAAGCTGAACGCAATGCTGAAACACAGTCATATTTAGTAGAGGTGATGTCAGGTATTCAAACTGTGAAAGCGCAAAATATCGAGTTACATTCACGGTTTACTTGGCAGGAAAAATACGCGCGGTTCGTTGGTGCTGGGTTCCAAACAGTTATTACATCAACACTCGCAAGTTCTGCTAGTAATTTTCTCAACAAGCTCAGTGCCTTGTTGGTACTATGGGTAGGCGCCTATTTAGTTCTTCAGGGTGAGCTAACCCTAGGTGAATTAATCGCTTTTAGAATTATCTCTGGTTATGTAACTAGTCCCATATTACGTTTAGCCCAACTTTGGCAAAGTTTTCAAGAGGTCGCATTATCTTTAGAACGTTTGAGCGATATCGTTGATACACCTCAAGAAGCAGAACAAGATAAAGGCAATATTCCTCTTCCTGCTATTGAAGGTACAGTTAAATATGAAAACGTTTCGTTTCGATTTAATCCTAACACAGCGCTACAGCTAAATAACGTTAGTATCGAATTTCCGGCTGGTAAGTTTGTGGGAATTGTTGGGCAAAGCGGCGCCGGAAAAAGTACACTAACTAAATTACTAATTCGTTTATACGAACCTGAAGCTGGCAGAATATTAATTGACGGTTACGATGTTTCTAAGGTTGAACTTTATTCATTACGACGCCAAATTGGTGTAGTTCCGCAAGATACATTATTATTCGACGGCACTGTTCAAGAAAATATTGCCCTAACCAACCCTGATGCAAGTACCGAAGAAATTATTGAAGCAGCGGAAATAGCAGTCGCCCATGATTTTATCATGAGTTTACCCAACGGTTATAATACCCGTGTTGGAGAAAGAGGCGCCTCATTATCTGGAGGACAAAGACAGCGAATAGCTATCGCGCGTTCAGTTTTGCAAAAACCCAGACTTTTAGTGATGGACGAAGCAACTAGTGCCCTCGATTATCCCACCGAACGGCAAGTTTGTCTTAACTTAGCAGGCGCCTTCAAAGGGACAACAGTATTTTTTATTACACATAGATTAAATACAGTCCGTAACGCCGATATTATCCTTGTAATGGAAGCAGGAAAAATAGCAGAATACGGCAACCACGAAGAATTAATTGCTAAAAAAGGTAATTATTATTACTTATACAATCAGCAACAGGTTGGGGCAAATTAATTTAACAATACTCACTCAAAACAATTAATTTATGAAAACTAAACAAAACGCTTCAATACGTGACGCACGCGATTTAGCAATGGTGACAAAAAACCATAATTTGACCTCTGAACAATCCGTTGTATTGCGTCAATCTCCAATATGGTCACGTGCGATAATGGTATCCTTGGTGGGTGTAGCTTGTTTTAGTATTATCTGGGCTTGTGTCGCCAAAATTGAGCAAGTTGTACCAGCAGTCGGACAATTAAAACCCAAAGAAGCTATTAAAGAAGTTCAGGCACCGTTTAGTGGAATAGTCAAACAACTTTTTATTAAAGATGGACAACAAGTCAAAGCTGGAGATTTACTATTAACTTTTGACTCTGGCGCCAACAGAGCAGAAATAGAATCATTACAAAAAATTCGTGCAAGTATATTACAGCAAAACCAGCTTTACCGTAGTTTGACAGTTTCAGATTCATTGGCGCCTACTCAAATAGAATTATTACAAAAAAAATTACCGCGCGAAGTTATTTTTCTACTCAAAAGTCGCACTGCACTACTAGCCGAAAATCAATTACTGCGGAAAGAGTTAGATAATACGGGTGAAGGGCAACAATTTGATAACGACTCTCAACAACGCTTACAATTTGCAAAAAAAGAACTTGATACTCGTACAGCTGCTGCACGTTTAGAAGTAGAGCAAGTCAAAAAAGAGCTAGCACAAAATCAAGTTAAAATCGAAGACTCACAAGCTAGTTTAAAGATAGAACAAAGTATTTTAGATAAACTCAAACCTTTAGCTGAACAAGGTGCTATTGCTCAACTTCAATATTTGCAACAGCAGCAAAAAGTGCAAAACCGCAACGCTGAAATTGCTACACTAATACAAGAGCAGCAGCGTCTTCAATATAAAATTGAACAAGGGCGCCAGCAAACTGACAATACTGTAGCTGTTTCTGGTAAAAATATTCATGATAAAATCACCAATAATAAGAAAAATATTGCGGAAATAGATACTCAATTTACCAAAATTATGCTAGAGAACGAGCAACGTTTAGCTGATACCAACAGTAAACTAGCTCAAGCAAAATTAAATATGAAATATCAGGAACTACGGGCGCCTATTGCCGGAACTATATTTGACCTACAAGCTAAAAATGCCGGGTTTGTTGCAAGTCCGACACAGCAGCTATTAAAAATTGTCCCCAATGATAACTATGTAGCAGAGATTTACATTACTAATAAAGATATTGGCTTTGTCAAAGAAGGAATGAAAGTAGATGTACGAGTTGATTCATTTCCATATAGTGAGTTTGGAGAAATTAAAGGTAAAATATCATGGATAGGTTCTGATGCATTACCACCTGACCAAACGCATCAATTCTATCGTTTTCCTGCCAAAGTCGTATTAGAAAAACAAAAGCTCAATATTAAAGGTAGGGAAGTTGGTGTACAATCTGGTATGTCAATAACCGCAAACGTTAAAATTCGTGAAGAACGAAGAGTCATCAACTTAATTACCGACATGTTTACAAATCAAGCTGATAACCTTAAACAAGTTCGATAGAATTAAATTCGACATAAGTTTGAAAGTAACGTAGTTTTTTTACCACAGAGACACAGAGTACACAGAGACAGGAGACGATCGAGAATATCAACTCCCCAAAAGCTCCAAAATTTTCTTGTGGGGTGGGCATCCTTGCCCGCCTTAGATAATGGAACTCTAGAGGGTGCCCATTCCACAAGATGGTTAATTTAATTTTTGCCAGTCTCTAAGATAATCTGTAATATGCATATATCTAAAATATGATAGACAAACCGTAATTTTAAACCTTGCTTACGGTGTAAACTTATGTCATACTGTAAAATACAGTAAATCTATCGGATTAATGTATTTTAGTAAGGATGCAGGGGTAATCGAAATGACAGTAGCTAATCAAAGTGCGGCGCCATCGTTAGTAATTGGTATTGATAAGCAAAGCCCAAAAGCAAGGTGGAAGTGGAAATTACATATAATATCGTTGGTACAGAAGACATGGTGGCGCCTTTATGCTCATGGGGTAGTTTTTAAAGTTATGCTGTTAACTTTGGGAAGTTTGGCGTTTCTGTATGTCCACTGGATGAGCCGTAATGTATTATCTGTTGTGAGTAAGCATGATGCGAGTACACGGTGATAAACAGAATTATCTGCGGGTAGTTTCTTATTTGGCACCTAGCTGGTTTGATTTTTATCAAGCTGTTGTTGATTATTTAAGTCGGGTATTAGGAATGGAAACTCAACTTAAGCAAGGTGAGTACGACCCATTAGAAGACCCAGTGTTATTACAAGACCAACTCGACTTCGTATTTATTTGTGGTCTACCATTAATTCGACGTTGGCAGGTAACACCATTACTAAAGCCATTAGTGGCGCCAGTAATGATGTCGGCACGCTATCAACAACGTCCCATTTATTTTTCAGATGTAATTGTTAATGCCAAGAGTCACATAGCTAGATTTGAGGATTTGCGAGGTAAAAGCTTTTGCTACAACGACCCTGGTTCAAATAGTGGGTATAATTTACCCATGTATAAATTAATTCAAAATGGATATTCAAGTTCAAATTATTTTGGCAAAACAATACAGTCAGGTTCACATCAAAATTCTATACGTTGGGTAGTTGATAGAATTGCTGACTGCGCTGCTATAGATAGTGTGGTATTGGAAAAACAACTGTGTGATTTTCCAGAATTATCAACGCAGTTACGAATAGTAGAGGCACTCGGTCCATCTCCGGCGCCTCTTTTAGCTGCTTCACTACATTTAGATAAATCTTTGATTGAGCAGATACAATTGGCACTGCTTCATCCAGATGCAGAATTGCAAGTAGCAATGGAAAAAATTGGGGTGAAGTGTTTTACTGTGGTGGAATTAAAAAATTATGAAATACTGGCAGAAATGTATCGCAGTGTTGGCGCCAATTGTAGGTTAGCGTCTTGGTAAACCTGTTTAAATAATTGTCGTTGAGCATGACTACCACCAATTTCATATAAGCGCGGTAACACAGGTTTGAAGTCAATCACTGTATTTAAGTATTCACCATTCGCATAAGCTACTAATCCTCTAGCTGCTGGTATTGCAACTTCTAACCACTGGCGCCTTATATAAGATGGTAATGATAAAGCATGTTGATACATACTCAAACGCATTTCATTCGCCCAGTCAGTGTATCCTGCTCGTGCGAGTGCGTAGATATAGTGCAAGTCTTGAAAAGGTAATGCGTGTTCATGAAGACGAGGCAAAAGATAGATAGCTAAAGAGTGCCAATACTCACTCACATCTACTCCACGTAACTCCAATCGTAGTAATAACGAGATTGCTCCTACTTGGTCTTTCGGCGAATCTTTACGCGCGCGTCCCCAAATATAAGTGTCGTATAGCTTTAAAACATGAAGGTAATTACCACGCTCAATATAATACAGCGCAATATGCCACCAATTATGTGTGTACAGCATAGAATTACAATCAGCCCAAGTATCAGCTAGACCTTCCATCCAAGCAATCCCTTCATCTATTCTTGCTTGAGTTTCCATTACATGAGCAACAGCATGATGTGCCCAAGGGTCATTACGATTGATTTTAGTCGCTGCTCTACCCATTGCTTCCGCTTGCTCAAGCTGATGGCACTGCTCTAAACCAAATGCGAGCATTCCATATAAAAAATGATTGTCTTTATTCTGAGGTAATACTTTTTGAGCAATATTCAATAATTTTTTTTTATCACCCAAGTAAAAATAGTGATATTGCCCTTGCTGAACTGACACCAAGTCGCACGGGTATTTATCGGTAATTGTTTCATGTAATGCTATCGCCACATCAATCTTTTTTATAGCCCATGCTGAAATTGCCTTTATATAAAGCTTTTCTCGCTCTGTTATGTTGCCTGAATGCTTAATAGCTGCTTGTAAATAACAAATTGCTTGTTTTCTTGCTTGCTCATTCTCTTGAGAAAGAAAATAAGCAGCAGCATAAGCATGAAGTATCGCGCAAGTTGGATCTGATAAAAGTCCTGTTTTTACTGCATTCAGAGCTTCTTTTCCATAACTAAGAGCCTGATTGGTAAAGCTGCTAATTGCATCAACAGCTTCATATGAATCCGTTGAAACCTCAAGCCCTTGAGCATCTTTTAACATTCTTACTCCTTGATAACGGAATATTTTTGTGGAATCCTTTGTAGAAACTTGTAAACCGGAGGCTTTCCCGCAGGATAAATCACGTCTCTACGTCATTTTTACTAAACTTTTACGCATAAAGTACGGTAAATCGGTAAACATGCAGTATTTTATTATTATGAGTATCTCATATACAATACAAAAATTGCAAGTACACTTGGTTGTAAACAAATGGCACGACGAAAACGTAGTATGGAACAAGCTCTAGAACGTAAAAGAAGCAGAACATATACTTTAGTATTAAATTTATTTGTATAATTAATCACAAATAAATAAAATTGATTAAATCAACAAAGAAAAACATTTGATTTTATTGTGTGTCGCCTATACTGTATACTCAGGCAGTCATTGTAAGGGTTAGTTTCTCCTAGTGTATTTGGGAGTAGCAAAAATAAATGATTACCTTGCACCTGTAGTATAATTTTACACGTATTCGCTTATGGAGCTATCGAGTAAATCAGAATATGCGCTTCTAGCCCTATTTGAGTTGGCTAGTTGTTACGATAGCGGAGAGTCTCTGCAAATCCAACAAATAGCAGACGCTCAAGATATACCTAAGCGGTATTTAGAGCAACTGTTGGCAAGCTTGAGACGTGGAGGATTGATCAAGAGTACGCGCGGGGTTAGGGGTGGTTATGTGTTGGCAAAAGACCCGCGACAAATGACTGTTTTAGATGCACTCAAATGCATTGAAGGGTTAGATATAGCTTCCCCACAAGAGGCTAGTAGCGTCTATACTACTGCATCTGGGGTAATTAAACATGTGTGGAAGGAAGCAACTCATGCACTGTACGAGGTTTTAGAAGATTACACATTGCAAGACCTTTGTGACCTGCATAGTAAAAACTCACCAACTGCTTTGATGTATTATATATGACATGTAACATCAATTTTAATGCATCCGGGTGTACCTTTGTAAATTTTCAATAAACACAAGTGAAGAGTTGCGTCTATTACGAAATGTTAACTATAGACGCAACTCTTGCATTATAGGTAAATAAACCTTATTATACTTATAATCTACGGTATATCGGTAGGTTTATAGCGCTTAATTAAGCTTAAATAAGGTATTATTTACAAAGCTACTATGAGTGAGTCAAAAGTTTTTGTATGTCTAATACAAGTGATTACTACGGGAAGTGCGAGTATACAACAAGCATATTACCGTGTGAAAAGTTTACAGATAATCTCATCATCAAAATCAACGGTAAAAAAATGGAGTTTGAGGCGCCTGCTAGATAACTACTTAAAATTGGTAAGTTTATTTGCAGTTGGTGTAGCTTTAAGTATCGCATTAGCTGCTTGTGGGAGTAGTTCAGCAAAAGTAGCTGATGTCAAATTAAGACTCGTTTCTTTCTCGGTGACTCAAGCTGCTCACGACCAAATTATTCCTAATTTCGTTGAGAAGTGGAAGAAAGAGCATAATCAGAATGTCACTTTTGAGACTAGCTACGGCGGAAGTGGCGCCCAAACTGCTGCTGTTATCGACGGTTCAATAGAAGCGGATATCGTTCACTTAGCACTTCCTTTGGATGTGAATAAAATTCAGCAAGCGGGTTTAATCAAAAAAAGTTGGGAAACAAGGGCGCCCAGGAATGGTATTGTCACAAGGTCAGTAGCAGCAATAGTAACTCGTGAGGGAAACCCGAAAGGTATTAACTCTTGGGAAGACTTGGCGAAAGATGGTGTGAAACTGATAGCGGCAAATCCAAAAACTTCGGGAATCGCAATATGGGAGTTTCTAGGATTGTGGGGTTCTGTAACTCAAGCAGGTGGTGACGAAGTAAAAGCACTTGATTTTGTTACAAGAGTTTATAGAAATACATCTGGTTTGACGAAAGATGCTCGTGAAGCAAGTGACTTATTCTTCCAGAAAGGTGAGGGAGACGTTTTGGTCAGCTATGAGAACGAAGTAACTTCCGCTTTCCAAAATAATCAGAAGTTACCTTTCAAAATACCTCAGTTAAACATATCTATAGATAACCCCGTTGTTATCGTTGATAAAAACGTTGAAAAGCACCGTACAAAAGAAGTCGCACAAGCATTTGTTGATTACTTGTACTCAGAAGAAGCACAACGCGAATTTTCTAAACTTGGTTATCGTTCTGTCAACCCTTTAATTAGTCAAGAAGTAGCTCCGCAGTTTCCCAGAGTCGAAACTTTATTCACCGCTCAAGATTTAGGAGGATGGGACACAATCCAAAAAAAATTCTTTGAACAAGGAGCAATTTTCGACAAAATTCAAGCAAAAAACAAAGCTTAAAATCTCTTCTCTTTTTTCCTTTGCGTTCTACCCTACCCTTCGGATATCCTGCGGATAACGGGAAATCCTTTGGAATATGCGTCCTTTGCGGTTCGTTACATAAACAATATGATAGTAATCAACCAACTTAAAAATAACTTCTTTATTGCATTCCTGATATTACTAAGTCAAAGCATGGTAGCTTGCGGTAATAATCAAAACCAATCTCAAGTCAGTATCGACGGTGCTGCTGTGGGGTTTCCTATATCTTTAGCCGTAGCAGAAGAATACCACAAAGATAATAAAGATGCAGTAGTTAGCGTTGCATCAAGTGGAACTGGTGGAGGTATCAGTAAATTTTGCGCTGGAGAAATAGATATAGTCGGTGCCTCGCGTACTATAAAAGAGGAGGAAATAAAAAAATGTAAATCTAAAGGCATTGAGTTCGTCGAATTACCAATAGCGCTAGATGGAATTGCCGTAATAGCCAATCGCGAAAATGACTTTGCCAAATGCTTGACAATTAAAGAATTAAGCACAATTTGGAAAGCTAAATCAGATGGAAAAATCTTAACTTGGAATCAAGTCAATCCAAAATTTCCAAATGGAGGGATAAAATTATATGCTCCTGCATCAGATACAGGGACATTTGATTATTTTACTCAAGCTGTTACAGGTAAAGCCAAAAATAGCCGCACAGACTATACTCCTAGTCACAACCAAAATACTCTTGTGCAAGGAGTAGCAGGAGATAAATACTCTCTTGGGTATGTAGGTATTTCTTACTATATTCAAAATCAAGACAGATTAAATTTAGTTGCCGTAGAAAGTCCAACAGGTAAATGTGAAAAACCTGTCCCAGTTGATAATGTTGTCAAGAACGTCTACACACCATTATCGCGTCCACTCTTTATCTACGTTAGTAAAAAATCGTTAGATACTAAACCTTCAGTAAAAGAGTTTGTTAGCTTTTATTTAGAGAATTCTTGGAAATGGGTAGATAGCGTAGGTTATGTAGCCCTACCTGATGAAGCTTATACCAAAACGAAACAAAAATTTATAAAAGGTGAAACAGGTACAAAATTCAAAAAAGCAAAACCAGGTGAACCAATTACTAATTTTATTTAAATAATTCAAAACTCTAATTGTATTATGCAAGGTACTTATCAGGACGATTTTAATCAGACATTCAGAGAATCACTTGAGAAAAATGCATCTGAGGATATCCGAGAAAAATTGATAACAACAGCTTTGTTTTGCTGCGCGTTGATTTCTGTATTTACTACCTTCGGGATAGTATTTATTATCTTTCAAGTGACATTTGAGTTTTTCCAAGAAGTGAGTCTTGCTCAATTCTTTTTAGATACCAAGTGGACACCTTTATTTGCAGAAAGACATTTTGGAGTGTGGCCTTTAATTTGTGGTACTTTTTTAACTACACTAGTAGCAATGTCTGTTGCAATTCCTTTAGGTTTATCTTCTGCTATTTATCTCAGCGAATATGCTCCACCAAAAGTTGCAACAATTTTACGTCCTGCGGTAGAACTTCTAGCTGGGATACCTACAGTTGTTTACGGTTACTTTGCGCTGTTATTTGTAACACCATTCCTAAGAAGTTTTCTGCCCTTAGAGATTTTTAATGCTTTAAGTGCGGGTATAATGATGGGAATTATGATTACTCCAACTGTAGGGTCAATAAGCTTAGATGCTATTAAAGCAGTTCCTCGCTCTTTACGCGAGGGCGCCTATGCTTTAGGTATTACAAAACTTGAGTCAATCTTCAAAGTTGTATTACCAGCAGCGCTCTCAGGGATAACAGCTTCAATTATTCTCGGAATATCGCGTGCGGTAGGTGAAACAATGACCGTCGTTATTGCTGCTGGACAACAACCAAGATTAACAGTTAACTTAATGGAATCAGTTGGAACCATGACAGCTTACATGGCACAAATATCTGGTGGAGACAGTCCGCGCGGAAGTTTAAATTTTAAAACGTTATATGCAGTAGGTGCCGTCTTATTTATAATAACCCTGCTGCTAAACATAGTTAGCTATTGGATATCCAGACGGTTCAAAGAAAAATATGATTAATAGTATTTTAAATTACCGTTGGGGTACTATATGACAACATACAAACAAAACGAATTTCAAAACACCAATACCGAATTTACCGACAACATCGAAAAAAGAGAAACCCTAGGAAAAGTATTTGAATACATATTCCTATTAGGTTTACTCATCGGTTTATTCGTTCTAGCATTACTAGTCTTTGATATATCAAAAGACGGTTTAGCAAGATTCGTTACACCAGGATTTTTGACAGAAACACCATCACGCTTCCCCGAAGAAGGTGGTATACGTCCAGCCATTATAGGCAGCTTATTATTAGGAATCATCGTAATATTAACAGCCGTACCTATTGGTGTAGGAGCAGCTTTATACCTTGAAGAATATGCACCCAAAGCTTGGTGGACATCTGTTATTGAGATTAACATTAGTAATCTAGCAGGAGTACCCTCCATAGTCTACGGACTACTTGGATTAGGTGTTTTTAATTACCTTCTAGGATTTGGACCTAGCTTAATTTCAGGTGCCCTAACTCTTTCCTTGCTATCATTACCAGTAATCATTGTGACTGCAAGAGAAGCAATACGCTCAGTACCAGACTCACTAAGAAACGCTTCTTATGGATTAGGTGTAACCAAATGGCAAACCATTCGTAGTCACGTTTTACCCTATGCTATTCCAGGTATTCTTACAGGAGTAATTATTTCAGTATCCCGCGCGATAGGAGATGCAGCTTGCTTACTAGTAGTTGGCGCCGTAAGTTTTCTCACCTTTGACCCAGGTTTATTTCAAAGATTTATGGCTCTACCTATCCAGGTATTCAGCTACATTACTCGTCCTGAACCAGGTTTTGGAAATGCTGCTGCTGCCACTATTATTACCTTAATTCTCTTAATTTTAGCCTTGAACGGAATTGCAATTTATATCCGTCAACGTTTTACATTGAATTAAATTTTTATATAGGAGATTCAAATCGAATGACTTATAGTAACGCGAGAAGCACACAAAGCAACACAACTCTTAGTCAATATGACACCCGTGTCTTTAATTTAGAAGGAGTTAAAGTTTTTTATAATGGTTTTTTAGCGCTTCAAGATGTTTACATGGAAATTCCCGACAAACAAATTATTGCTTTTATCGGACCATCGGGTTGTGGAAAAAGTACTCTGCTACGCTGCTTCAACAGGATGAATGATTTAATTCCAGGCGCCAAAGTAGAAGGTAAACTCAACTACCGTGGTCGCAATATTCACGACTCTAACATTAACTCCGTTAAATTAAGGCGCCAAGTTGGGATGGTATTTCAAAGACCCAATCCTTTCCCCAAATCTATATATGAAAATATTACTTTTGGCCCCCGTTCAAACGGTTATAAAGGTAATCTTGATGAACTTGTAGAAACTTCTCTTAAACGTGCGGCTATTTGGAACGAAGTTAAAGATAAATTAAAATCTAAAGGTACAGCATTATCTGGTGGACAACAGCAAAGATTATGCATCGCGCGCGCTATTGCCATGAAACCAGATGTACTATTAATGGATGAACCTTGTTCTGCTCTTGACCCAATTTCTACTCGTCAAGTTGAAGAACTTTGCTTAGAACTTAAAGAGCAATACACCATTATTATGGTGACACACAACATGCAACAAGCTTCTAGAGTTGCAGACCAGACAGCATTCTTTAATACAGAAACCGATAAAAACGGTAAACGCTATGGTAGACTAGTTGAATTTAGTCCTACCAAACAAATATTTGAGGCGCCTAAAACTCCAGAAGCTGCTGAGTATATAAGCGGCCGTTTCGGTTAAAAATATTTAACAACACCATTTAGATTCCTAATTTTCTTAAAAAATTGGGAATTTTTTTATTTGTATCATCCTAATCAAAGAATTATTGCTTCGGCGCCATACCCTTTATAAATCATCCTTTTTTGTATCACCTTAATCAAAGAATCATTGCCTGAGCATTGTAAAATGCTATATGTTTATCGATATTTAGGGGTATGCACATAATCGATTTAAATTATGTGTGATATTCATTACTTTAATGAGAGTTCAAATGCTAAAGGCTATTGTTTTGGCTTGGCTACTGCTGTTTATTGGCGACTTCCTTTCAACATTTTTATACCATGTACCTGAGCATATTTTTGGTAGCTTGCATTTAAAAACGCATCACTCAGGAAACAAAGATTTTCGTCACTACGCAGTTTTAGCGTTAAATCTTGATGTTCTTCTAGATGGTGTTTTAGGCGTTATTCCCTACGTTGTAGTAGGGATATTTTTATGGCAATTTTCACCTATTGGGGTTATCTGTGGTTTACTTTTAGGACAGCTACATGTTTGGTGGAGACATACAACCGCTCTCGGTTGGCAAACACCAAAATGGTTAGATTTTATATGTCGGTTCCTCTTTATTACCACTCCTGAAAGGCACTGGTTGCATCATGAAAAAACTAGTGTAGGTTACGGGGACATCTTCACCGTTTTTGAAAAGCCAGCAAAAGCTTGGCAGTCTTGGCTACGTTTAATAAGACTCCATTCGCAACGGATATAACAGAGTTGGTACTTTGCATCCGTTACATCCGCTTTATCCGTTGCAAGAACTTGCTTTCAAAATATAATATAGTGTAAAATTACGTATCTGTATCAGCTTACCGTAGATTTAAGTCTAAAATAAGCAATATTAGGAATTACGTATGTCATCTGACTATCGCTTTGAAACGCTGCAAATTCATGCTGGACAGGCGCCTGCTCCTGGAACGAACGCGCGTGCTGTGCCAATATATCAAACAAGTTCTTATACATTCGACAGTGCGGAACATGGCGCCAGTTTATTCGCATTGCAAGAGTTCGGCAATATTTACACGCGCATCATGAACCCGACAACCGATGTGTTTGAAAAGCGGGTAGCAGCATTGGAAGGGGGAGTTGCCGCATTAGCAACAGCAAGTGGACAAGCAGCACAGTTTTTAGCGATTAGTAATTTAGCAGAAGCTGGAGATAATATAGTTTGTACGAGTTTTTTGTACGGTGGAACTTATAACCAGTTTAAAGTTTCCTTTCCTCGGTTGGGAATTAACGTGAAGTTTGTAGATGGTGATGATCCAGAAGATTTTCGTAACGTAATCGATGAACGTACTAAAGCGTTATATGTAGAAACTATTGGGAATCCACAGTTTAACGTACCTGATTTTGCCGCACTTGCTGATATTGCTCATGAAAATGGAATTCCTTTGATTGTTGATAACACCTTTGGTTGTTGTGGATATTTATCTCGTCCGATTGAACACGGCGCCGATATAGTTGTACAGTCTGCTACAAAATGGATTGGTGGACACGGCACATCTATCGGAGGAGTGATTATTGACTCAGGTAAGTTTGATTGGGGTAATGGTAAGTTTAAAGTTTTTACTGAGCCGGCGCCTGGTTATCGCGGTTTGAATTTTTATGAAGTTTTTGGATCACAAAGTCCTTTTGGTAATATAGCCTTTATTATTCGGGCAAGAGTAGAAGGACTGCGAGATATGGGGCCTTGTTTGAGTCCTTTTAATGCTTTCTTGCTGTTACAAGGATTGGAAACTTTATCTTTACGAGTTGAACGTCACACAAAGAACGCTTTAGAATTGGCGCAATGGTTGTCTCAACATCCCCATGTTGAATGGGTTAATTATCCCGGACTACCTGACCATCCTTACCATGAACGCGCGAAAAAGTATTTAAAAAATGGTTTTGGGTGCGTGCTTAACTTTGGTATAAAAGGTGGATTGGAAGCTGGTAAATCTTTTATTAATAGCGTTAAGTTGGCGAGTCACTTGGCGAATGTGGGTGATGCTAAGACATTAGTTATTCATCCAGCTTCAACGACACACCAACAGTTGAGCGATGTTGAACAAGTTTCTGCTGGTGTTACACCTGATTTAGTCAGGGTTTCTGTAGGGTTGGAACATATCGATGATATCAAAGAAGATTTTGAGCAGGCGTTTCGGTAAACTATGAATTATCAAGAATTTATTTCTCCTCAAACTCAATTTTTTAAGTTGCCTCAACCTTTTAATTTAGAGTGTGGCGAAGTTTTGTTTGGAGTTGAGGTTGCTTATCGGACTTGGGGAAAATTAAATTCATCAGGTGATAACGCTGTATTAATATGTCATGCTCTTACCGGAGGAGCAGATGCTTCCGACTGGTGGGAACCTTTATTCGGCGCCAATAAAGCTTTTGACCCAGAGGTAGATTTTATAGTATGTAGCAATGTTTTAGGAAGTTGCTATGGCACAACAGGCCCTATAAGCATTAACCCTCAAACAAATCACATATACGGCGTCGGCTTTCCGCAAATTACCATCCGCGATATGGTAAACTTACAAGCCGTTTTAATACAAGCTCTGAAAATTCAACGCATTAAATTAGTAGTGGGTGGTTCTCTAGGAGGAATGCAAGTACTAGAATGGGGGTTATTGTATCCTGATTTGGTTGAAGCAATGGCGCCTATTGCAGTTTCTGGTCGTCATTCTGCTTGGTGTATTGGTTTAAGTGAAGCACAGCGACAAGCAATTTACGCTGACCCAAACTGGCTTGAAGGAAATTACACTTTAGACAAACAACCATCACAAGGTTTGGCTGTAGCTAGAATGATGGCAATGAGTACTTATCGTTCGTGGGGTAGCTTTGAAAATCGGTTTGGACGAAAACAAGATTTAAGCGAATTTGCCATAAGTAGTTATTTGCAATATCAGAGTCAAAAGTTTATCGAAAGATTTGACGCGAATACTTACATTACTCTTACCCACGCAATGGATAGTCATGATGTAGCTAGAGGTCGCGATAATTTTGCTGATGTATTAAGTAATGTAAAGAAACCAACATTAGTAGTAGCTATTGACTCAGATATTCTCTATCCACCACACGAACAGCAGGAACTAGCAACATTAATACCAAACTCAAAGTTCGCTCTTGTAAAATCGCTTCACGGTCACGACGCATTTTTAATCGATATGTCAGAACTTAATGACTTAATAGTAAATTTTCGGCGTGAATTGGCGCTACATTGTAGGTTGGGTGGAGGCACGGAACCCAACCAATAATTCCATACCAGCAAAAATAATATTTTTGTTCTCAGTGTAATCGTTGAAAAAGCTGAAACTTCATAATTTACTCGAAAAGTATTTACAACATCTTTAATAATCTCTAGAATTTTACGTGTATTGTGATACAAGACGCAAAAAAAGGCATTCTTATACAATATATAAATCCTAATAGCAAACATAGAAGGATTTAATAATTGTATTCACTAATAAACGTTCTGTGTTGATTGCTATTTATGATTAAATATTGAGTCATATATAGCTAATAATTTATATAAATATAATTGAAATGTTCATCTTTTTTGCATCTGCGGCTGACATGTAACAAGATCAATATTTTTATGCTGAAAAAAATATCTGCTCCCAGTAATCCAGATTCGCGAGTTTTAATGTTATCAATGCGTAATTTGAAATACCATGTTTCTCGCGGAGCGGTTTATGAGCTTGAGGATGTAATACAAAACTGTGATGAGGTTGATGTAATTGCACCAAATTTTAATCCGACTTTTTTCAAAGTTACTAATAGAATAGCTAATTGCACAGCTAATATTTTCAGAAATGGAAAATATGTACAGTCACTAGTTAATCAAAAAATTGAAGTCAACAAAAATTACGATTTATTTTTCTTTTTTTGTCAGTCAATTCAAGATGTTCTGGTTTTAAATGCTATCAAAGGCTGGCGGGAAAGATGCCGTTATGCTGTTTGTTGGTTAGACGAACTTTGGGCAAAAGATATAAAGAGTTGGCTACCACAGCTACGGCTATTAGAAGATTTTGACAATATTTTTCTAAATTTTGATGGTAGTATTAGTCCAGTTGCTGATATTGTTCGGCGCCCTTGTCACTCACTACCCTACGCTGTTGATGCTATCAAACTGTGCCCTTATCCTAATCTTACCGAACGATGTGTTGATGTATTGAATATTGGGCGCCGTTCTACAGTTACTCATAATGCTTTGTTGGATTTAGTGAAGCATAAAAATCTGTTTTACATCTACGACACCATCCAAGATTTATACATGGCTGATTATAGAAGCCATCGTGGTCTTTATACCAATTTTCTGAAGAGAAGTCGCTACATGATAGTGAATAAAGCAAAATTTGATTTAACTGGTAAGTCTAATCCTCAAGAGGAGGTAGGTCCACGCTTTTATGAAGCCGCTGCAGCAGGAACTATAATGTTAGGCGTACCTCCTAAATGCACAGCTTTTACACAAAACTTTGATTGGTCTAATGCCGTAATTGAAATCCCTTTTGATTGCCCTAATATTGCTGAAATTATTAATGAATTAAATGAACAAAGCACTTTCAGCGAAAGAATACGTAAAGATAATATTACTAATTCTTTACTTAGACATGATTGGGTTTACCGTTGGGAAACAATTCTTCAAATAGTAGGATTAGAAACAACTCCTCGAATACAAGCGCGCAAAGCTGTTCTTGAAAAATTAGCTTATACAGTAAATGCATCAACTTCAGACAATCACAACCCACAATTAGCTTGGAACTAGTGCAGGCTGGCAAAAGGTAGCTCAACAAGTCAGGACTGTCATTTTAGCGTAAGGTGGGCATTGCCCACCACATAAAAAAACCCTACTTCTTTGAAAGGTAGGATTTTTTATATTTTACACTTGATTGATTTACTGAATCGTCATTCCTGGAGGAATTATTGCGTCTTCAATATCCGCTCCTCTCAAGTTTGCTCCTTGAATATTGGCGCCGATTAAATTAACCTTTTCCATGTCAGCGTTTTGGAGGTTTGCACCTGCTAAGTTTGTTCCTTGAAGGTTCGCTTTCTCTAAATCTGCATCTAACAGGTTTGCATTTTCTAAATTTGCTCCTGAGATATTTGTTTTACCTAAGTCTACTCCCTGTAAGTTTGCACCTGCTAAGTTTGTTCCTTGTAAATTAGCTCTTTCTAAGCTTGCTCCTATTAAATTGGCGCCTTTCAAGTTTGCTGATTGTAGGTTTGCATCTTTTAATACTGCTCCTGCCAAGTTACATCCGGCACATTCATTAGTTTGTAATAACCGTGCTACGTTTGCTTTAACAGAGTTTACAGGCGCCGTAATTTGCGGTGCTACTGGGGTTGTTACTGGAACTTCAACTGGAGCTTCAACTGGAGCAGGTGTAGGTTCTGGTGGTCCAAAATAATTTTTAGTTACAGCCATTGCGTTGGGCTGGTTAAACAGAGAAATTCCTGCAACAAACACTATAAATACTGCTGTAAAGAACAAGTTTGCTAATTTTTTTGAAATAGATGTTTTCATTTCTTTCTCCTAGTGATAAGTCACTAAACGTTCACATAATTCTTTAAGGCACAACTTAAATGTATACTTTATGCTTGATAATAACAAACATTATTTTTTTTCAAATCAATAACTAGAAATTATCTGTGCAACGTATGATGAACGGATGTAACGGATGGTTGATTTTAAGAAACAACTTATCTATTACATCTGTTGTATCCGTTGCCATTATGTGCCAAAACCAGGAAAAAGACGATAGCTTTCACTCTTCATTAAAATTGAGAATCCCAACCATATCAGTACTAATGGAAAGACTTTACGACCGTAACGAGCTAGAAGTGGTGCCATTAAGGGATTACTAGTCATGCGATAAGAAAGGAAACACCAAACTCCAACTGTTAAGTAGCAGATTGCAAGGATTATACCTAAGCTATTGATATTGCTGCTAGCGAATAAAGGTACATAGATTCCGATGTTGTTTCCTCCATTGGCAATGGTGACAGCAGAAACGCGATAGGTTTGACGGTCGCGCAGAGTTGCCCACAGTGATTTGTTTGGGCGCCGGGGTTTATCAGGAGTCATATCAAGCGATACATCTTGAATTGCTTCATTGTCTTCTCGACTCATAAAGTTAGTGATACCAATGATGATTGGTAAGAAACCAAGCAACCCAATCCACATTTCTGGAATGACTAAACCACCAAAGAAACCAGGTAGACTAGCAAGAACTAATGCAGTAAACCCAATAAATTCTCCCATAACAACATGTTTAGGTCGGAAGTGCCGATTGACTTTGCCAAAAAATGCCGTCAAATATACGTTGTCGTCGAAAGTGGTTGCAAACGCAGCAGAAGCTCCAACAAGTGCTGTACTAAATAGCCAATCCATAATTGTTACTCACAATAATTTAATAGTTTTTTCCAGTTCTTTCTTGCTTGTAGAAGTGAAGCAAGATTTTGGTTGAATTTGAAGTTTTGCTTCGTATGTTAAGAAACATTATTATCAATGTTTAAGAATGTATTTATTTTTGTTAATAATCATAAAAATATTTCCTTATGTCATAACATCTTTATATTTTTTGGAAGCACTAACTGCAAGTTGATTTGTTTCTCGCTCGTTAGTAGTCTTTGTATCTGATGACATCAATATTAGTGCTTAGACTCTGATAACAGCAAATATTATTTTTTTTTTAAACGATAAATAAAAGTGATTAATAACGTTTTTAAACGACGTAGAGACGTGATTTATCCCTGCGGGAAATCCTCTGGTTTACACGTCTCTGCAAGGTTAACAGGGTATTAATCAATTATCTACGTATAATTGCGTAAATATTCTTTTGCTTATGCTATTAAACAATATCAATAATTAAAGCCGTAATTACTACTAAACCTCGATTTTCAAGCGTATGGCTATCAATCAGAATGAAAAGACCTAAAGCAATGAGAACAAAATGTACAAAATAACTACCGTAAGGTGTTAAGACTGTGACAAGTGCAGGAATTTTTCTTAACCGAATAAGCTGAATAAAGTAGTACGATTACCAGTACAACGGTTATAATACTATATATCGATAAATATTGTGTAGTTTACATTTATTTAAGAGAGTCGTTGCGATACGTTAAGGTTCGATTACTTGTATTTATTGATTTAAAAACATATTGTGTTTGATTTCGGGATTTGTGAAGGGTAAATTTGTACGTAAGACAGCAGGCGGAAATACGGGTAAAAACATGAATCTGCGGTAGAAGTCGAAAAGAATCAACATACGCTACATAGTGTGATGACGTTACAAGTCAAGGAGGAAAACCGTGAAATTATTTAACTATCTTTTACTTATTCTAGTCATTGTTGTAAATTTTTTCTTTGCTCAACCTTCATTTGCCGATGCTCCCAAAATTACGAAAACTCCTGAGTATAAGGAGTTGTCCAAAAAACTCGATACTCTTCAAGACCAACTTGAGGCAGTCAAATCTGGGGAAACACTATCAGAAAATTTCACAGTCGATGACCTAACGAAGCGAGTTGATGAACTGTCCTTTCAAAAATATGCCTTAGAGAAAGGAATCAACTGGGGTCAATGTCGTAACCAAACTGGAGAAACAATAGCTGTTTACGGTCCTTTACCCGAAGAATCCAAATCTGAATATGATAACGCACTGTACTTTTTAGGTTCGGGCGAAGTCACAGGAACTGGATGGGATTGTCAAGGTATTTTTGTACCAAAGGGGACAAAGGTTACTAGTTTAAATACCGATGGCGCCGTGGCTATAAAAAACTCTAAAGGTACTCAATTAATAGCCAAGACGAATCCAGATAACAATGCAATAGAATTAAATATCAAGCCTGACAAAGTTTTTAAAGCAGGAGATATTAACTGGTACATTCCTAATGTATCTTCCCAGAATATAGCATCTAGAGTTCCTGATGTTCCTTTAGGTGGTGAAGAATCTGATTAAAATATAAAATATAACCGACAAAAATGTAAAGACGTGACATGTCACGTCTCTACATAATACAATAAAAATTTGATTATGCGTTCAAAACCTGGTCAATGATTTCTTGAAACCTAGGAATAGCTTCTTGTACAAAGCTATTTAATGATTCGGTTGGTATTGAAAATGAACCATTTGGCACTGTTGAACTTAAACAGAAAATAGCAATAATCAAAGCTAGTAATCTCCCAAAAAAACCAGGATTAATTTCAATAAACAAAAGTTTTGCTTGCCCAATAATCGCAATTGCCAAGCAGATTATACCTGATACCAAGAACAAGTTATTCACAGCTTTACCTTTCAAACAATTCATTAACTACATAATAGCGAATCATGATAGAAAACAACAATCTTCCAGAAATTGAAAAACAAAAGTTTAACTTTGATAACGGTATAAAATTTATCACAAAGTTATTAACTAATAACTGGCGCCCATTATTGCTGCTAGCGTTAGGAGTTTATATTCCGTTACAAATCTTTGAACTTATGGCTGTAAAGCTTTTGCAATATGAAACAGGTTTTCCTTTTGACGTACCCATTTTGCTTTCCATTCATGAAACAGCAAATCCACAACTAAACGTTTTTGCTGTTACCTTAGCTAAAATTGGTTCCCCCAAAACTTTAGTACCAGTCTTACTCTTAATAAATTTATTACTGGTTTTTAGCAAAAGATGGCGCCTCAGTGCTTATTTATTAACGGCAGGTTTAGGAAGTGCAACAATTAATCATGCTGCAAAAATCTTCTTTCATCGCGTGCGTCCTCACCTCTGGGAGTCAATATATCACGAAGGGAGTTTTGCATTTCCTAGCGGTCATTCAATGGCAAGTTTTACATTTGCAGCAATTTTAATCGTTCTAGCTTGGCATACTCGTTGACGCTTACTTGCTTTTATATTTGGCGCGGCTTTTGTACCAGGAGTAGCTTGGACACGGTTATATTTAGGAGTTCATTTTCCGAGTGATATTATAGCAGGATGGTTGGTTGCGACTGCTTGGGTTGTAGGAGTTTACGCAATAATTCAACCACATAAAAGTCAGACTATTTTAACAAATCAAGAGGTTTAGTCGTAAGGTGGGCAGTGCCCACCCTACCAATTAAATAGTAAAATAAAAAGTGGCGCCAAATCCCACAGTACTCTCAGCCCAAATTTTACCTTCATGACGGTTGATGATTCGCTGTACTGTGGCTAAACCGATACCAGTACCTTCAAACTCTGCTTCGGAGTGCAGTCTTTGAAAGGGTGAAAATAGTTTATCGTGGTATTTCATATTAAATCCGACGCCGTTATCGCGGACAAAGTAGATTGGTGATTTGGATGCGCTGCCGTCTTTATTTTCAACAATGCCAAACTCTATACGCGCGTATTCAATGTTTCTAGTATATTTCCAGGCATTACCAATCAAGTTTTCTAACACAGAGTAAATTAGGCGTTTGTCAGCGAAAGCAATAACACCTTCGGCAATACAAAATAAAACTTGGCGCTTTGGTTCTGTTATAAATAAGTCTTGAGATATAGCATATGCCATCTCGCTTAAATTGATTTTTTGTAAGTGTATCTCACTTCGAGTAGCTCGTGAAAGAAACAATAAATCTTGAATAAGTTGTTGCATTTGCTTTACTGAATAGCTAATGCGATTTAAATAAACATTGCTAGTTGCATCTAATTGATTACTACATTTTTTGAGCAATATTTGGCTAAAACTTTCAATTCGACGTAAAGGTGCGCTTAAATCGTGGGAAACTGAATAAGAAAAAGCTTCAAGTTCTTGATTTGCAGCTTCTAACTGTACTGTTCGCTGTTGTACTCGTTTTTCTAATTCTTGATTTAAAATGCGTGCCTCTGTCTCTGCTTGTTGACGCGCAATAATATCTTTTTGTAATTCTTCGTTGAGATTTTGCAAAGAAAATTGCTGATTTTCAAGTGTTTTAACAAGTCGATTAAGCGAAACAGAAAGAGTTGCTATTTCATCACGTCCTCGTATTACAGGAATATTAACTCGGTTCTGACCAGCACGAATTTTTTCAGCAGCACTAGAAATTGCCAAAATAGGTTTTACTATACGATTCGCAACTAACCAAGATAAAAAAGCAGATACTATTCCAAGTACTACACCATAGATTAAAACTTGTCTTTGTAGTGTAATGGCGCCTGCAAAAGCTATGTCTGTTCTTTGACGTACCAATACTACCCAATTTAAACCAGGATAATCTAGATAACCTATACTTGGAGAAAACCCAGTTAAATATTGCTTCCCGTCTGACCAAGTTTCTACTGTGTAACTATTTTTACCTGTTTGGACTAACTGAAAACTTTTTAGTTGACTTCCTTGTTGCTTAAAACTAAGTGGCGCCAATAATATATCACCATTTTTGCTCAAAACAAGCATTTCTACCTTGTCGCGTTGGGCAACTGCACGTAATACTGAATCTTGAACTTTTTTTGCCCACTGCCAACTGAGATGCGCTCCTAAAACTCCAATAAAATTATTTTGCTCTTTAACTTGTGCAGTTACATCAACAAACCGCAGTGGTTCACCTGTAGGGTTAGGTAAAATTTGAGCTAGCATCAAAGCTTGGTGAACATCTCCTACATATGAATTTTGGTTTTTGCCGTTGATAAACCAAGGACGAGTTGAAACGTCAAAACCTTCTAAAATTCCACCAGTGCTGACAAGGACTTTACCATCTGGACTTGCCAGACCAATCCAGGCATAATCGTTATAGGTATTTTGTAATTTTTCTAAAAGCGCGCGCTTGGCATCCTGACTCGAACCAGATTTATATAATGTTTCTAAAGTAGCCGCAATTTGAATATCGCGATACCGCTCAAACATTCCCCTGTCAAGCTTATCTGCCATTTGGTAAGATAAATCCGTAAAAAATTTTCCTGTCGAAGCTTCTAACTGCTTACTCGCAGTGTAGCCAACAAGTAAACTGAGCAATATTGAAAGTATTAATACTACACTGCCAATTGCTAGACCCAGACGCAACCTAAAATTTCTGCGCGGGTCAAGAACAGCGAAAACGCAGCGCCAATTAATACTCATGTATAAACCTTAAATTTGTGCGCTTTTTAATATATTATGTCGTTTTTACACAAGCTGTGATCGGCTCCAATTGTAAAGAAATATATATTAAAAATCTTAGACTGGTGAGTGCAACTTTCAACACATGTAGATTAATTATTTTTAATGCGGCGCCATATTCGTAACGTTCTGTCGGCGCCACCACTAATTAATATATTACCGTCTTTGCTAAATACGAATGTTTCTACAGTATCTCCGTGTTTGGCAAGGGTACGAATATTCTTTGCTGTGATGTAGTTCCAAATTTTGATGGTTTTATCGGTACTGCTACTCGCGAGTATCATCCCATCAGGGCTAAAATTGAGTGCGGTTATTTCTCCTGTGTGTCCTTCTAAACTACGAGCGAATTTTAAGGTTTCAAGGTTCCAAATATTAATCGTTTTGTCACTACCACTTGCCAGGTATCTACCATTAGGGCTAAAAGCAAGTGAGTTTATTTTAGCGCTGTTGCCTGTAAATGTATGAATGAGGCGCCCGGTTTCGGTATCCCAGAGTTTGATGCTCGAATCATCGCTACCACTAGCTAAAATTTTACCATCAGAGCTAAAATTTACTGCCCGTATTGCCTGAGTATGTCCATTAATAGTGCGAATAAGTTCACGTGTTGAAAGGTTCCACAATTTAATAGTTTTATCATCGCTCCCTGAAGCCAGTATTTTTCCATCTGGACTAATAGATAAAGTCTTAACTGAAGCAGCATGTCCAGTTAATGTGCTGATTTCCTGACCATTGCCCAAATTCCAAAGTTTGATAGTACTGTCTTCACTACCTGTAGCTAAAGTTTGTCCAGAAGGACTAATTTTAATGACATTGACACGGTTATTGTGACCGAACAACGTTGAAATAGCTTGTCCTGTTGCTAAACTCCATAACTGCACTGTCCGGTCATTTGTACTAGCAAGTGTGTTACCATCTGGTGTTATTGCTGTTGAGATAACGCTACTTTCATAACCCCTAACTGTCACAGCAAGATTAAAATTGGGCATAACGCTGCTCATCGAGTCTAACTGTCCTTCTGTTAATGCTTGGTTTGGGTGACTGTTATATGGGTTAAGCGCATTAAAATAAAACTGCTTGTACCAGAATTGCCCTAGTACTAAAAGCAGTACGCCAGCAACAATTGTAAAGCCAAGTTGAAGCTTAATATCACGAGTTAAAAATATTGATGGAGAAGTTGGTTTTAATTGAGGTGATCTAGAGTGCAAATCTTGAAGAACCTCATCAGCAGATTGATAACGCTGATGTATATCTTTTTTGAGTAATTTCTCTAACACCTTTGCAAAATTATTACTAACAGGAGCTTTTAAATAATTCTGCCAGCTACTTACCCAAGCATAACCATGTTCTGACCAGAGCTTAAAAGGAGAAATTCCTGTTAACAAGTGAAAAGCTGTTGCACCTAAGCTAAATAAATCACTTGCTGGATGTGCTGTTCCATCGCGAATTTGCTCAATAGGGGAATATCCATGTGAACCTATCGAAGTTCCTGTTTTAGAATATACTCGTGCTGTCAGTTGCTTTGACGAACCAAAATCTATCAATATTAACTTTCCATCGCTTTGACGACGCACTATATTTTGCGGTTTAATATCGCGATGAATTACTGAGCGTTCGTGAATGAATTTGAGAATCGGTAGTAAATCTAGCAATAAATTACGTATATCTTCTTCATTATAAGGCGAATTTGATGCTCTTGCTTGGCGCCGTGAATTTAACTCACGTAATAAATTTTGCCCATCAATATATTGTTGAACTAAATATAAATAACTTTTTTCTTCAAAATAAGCAATTAGCGTTGGAATTTGCCCGTGTTCTCCCAACTGTTGTAAACGTTGTGCTTCTTGTTGAAACAATTCAATTGCTTTTTTAAATGCCCAACTACTATCAGCTTTTGGTGCTAATTGCTTGATAACACACAGTTCATTTAATTTATCAATATCCTCTGCTAAATAAGTTCTACCAAATCCACCTTCATTACTAAGTACTCGTAGTACCTGGTAACGATAGCGTAATAATTCTACTAGCGGGGCGCCGCAAGTTAAGCAAAACTTCTCACTATTCGGATTTAGCGGGTTAGGACAATCGGGATTTAAGCAGCAGATTGTCATTTGAATTTATTAAAATTAGATTATGGTCAACTTAGATTTGAAAATGAGAATCAGAAATTAGGCTTTGGGTAAAGAGAACCTTTTAAATCATTCTCTGTTCCCAATTCACTATTCTCTGTATCAAAATTAACTTTATACATGTCGCATCGAAACACCGACATTTATTAAGTAAGATAATTTATCTTTGTATTATACAAAAACATTTTAAAAAACAAGTCTTTTTCTTCGTACAATTTTCACAATAAAATATTCATATTTTTCAAATTAATTTGTATCCAAATCAACAAAATTTGGATGATAGTCAAAAATGTATAATTTTAATCCAGATACAAGCAAAACATCATATTATTTTCTTCATTCATTTTTACAAAACCGCAATCTTTTAATTAAAAAAATCTAAATTATATTTTTGAAAAATATTTACAAGCCCCAACAAGTATAAAAATGTCATTCTGAGCATAGCGAAGAATCTAAAAATATACTCGACAAGTCAAACACAAGTATAAAAATGTCATTCTGAGCGTAGCGTAATGCGGAGCATTTGCCGAAGGCTAGAATCTTAAATATTTAGTGTAGAATAAGATACTTCATAACGTTCAGCACAACATTATGTTACTTTTTTACTCTATAACTTTTGAATATTTTATAAATAGTAAACTCTAAATATTTTTACCACAGAGACGCAGAGTACACAGAGAAGAGAGAAATCAGAGGTTTAGGACAGGCGCCATTTAATTCTGTACTTTCTGATAAATTCGGGAGATGAGGTAATAAAAATTACCTTTGACTCTAATATTTCCGAAATTTTTAGTAGATACAGGAAATTTAAGGCGCCTAATAAGCCTTTTCTCTCATTTACAAGAGAAAATATTGATTAAAGGACTAGGATTGCCCACGTAATTTATTATAAATAAGCGAGGGAAGTATGGTACAAGCTACTTATATTTGGCAGCCAATTGAGGATTTACCAGAGAATTGGGCAGAATTTGCTTCTGCTGAGTTAGAAAATCTTGCTGAGATTTGGAATGCTCAAGCCAGTAACCTTCAAAAATCGAATGCGTTAAATAATTTTAATGAAAAGCTGAGTAGAGAGTGGGCAATTGAAACTGGTATCATTGAGAACATTTATTATATTGATGAACCAACAACACAGCTTTTAATTGAAAAAGAAATCAATGTTGATTTGATTCCTTTTGGTACAACGGACAAACTAGCATTAAAAATTGTTCCAGTTTTGAATGCTCATCAAGAAGCTTTAGAAGCGTTGTTTGATTTAGTACAGCCTTAGTGGGAATAGACCAATGGAGAAAACAACTTTAATTAATTAAAATTTATTAGTACAATTTTTGATATAACTTCTTGTGGGATGGGCATCCTTGCCCGTCTCTATATGAAGAACAGGCAGGGATGCCTGTTCCACAATTTTACAATTTGCAAATTACAATCCACAATGCACTATCCACAATTCTACAATGTATTTAATTTTTGAATTTTATTATATTTCGTTAGCAAGGAGTTAATGTTATTACGGTAATTGGTTGCGCTTTCGCATGGCTTGTTTTTGTTTTAATTTTTCTCGCCATTCACGAATTGCTATTGCAGTTCTTGTAACATGTGTTTTATATCCTTCTGGAATTTCTAGGCTGTTACTGCTGCTATTGGCGCCTAAACGTTGGCTTGTCATACAGTTGTTTAAGGTTGGTAAATACGATTCCATCCCTAAGTCCCACATTACGTCTTCTGCGTTTTTGTAACGTTCTTCAAGAGGTATTTTTACCATTTTGGATAATACTTTGGCGAAGTGGTCACTAATTTGCACTTCTTTTTGCCAAGCTATTTCTCCATTGTGAGCATCATAATCAAATTCTAACGGCGCCTTGCCTGTTAACATGAATAAACAAGTTACCCCAACTGCGTAAACGTCGCTTGCGTAAACTGGACGTAGCGAAAATTGCTCTGGTGGTGCAAAACCCATTGTTCCAACAAAATTTGTTGTCGCGCTTTTAGAGTTACCATCACTGCTTTTTGCTAGCTCCTCTTTAACGGCGCCAAAATCTATAAGTACTAATCTACCATCGTCATCGCATCGTAATAGGTTGTGTGGTTTAATATCACGATGAATTACTTTGTGTTTGTGAATGTACTGTAATACTGGCAGTAACTCGCGTAAAAATTGTTTCACAACTCCTTCGCTTTTTGGCCCGGTTCTACGAATTTCGCGTGCGAGTGTTGAACCACGTACATATTCTTGCACGAGGAAAAACTCACCATTCATATCAAAATAATCTAATAACATTGGTATTTGAGAATGATTACCAAGTTTTCCGAGAGCTTTCGCTTCTTTCTCAAACCGAACACAAGCACGTTGCCAGCTTTTTGGTTTTGTTACCTTTGGGCAAAGCTGTTTAATTACGCAAAGTGGGTTTCCTGGTAAAGTCATATTCTTAGCTAAAAATGTGACTCCAAAACCACCTCTACCTAAAACTCGTTGAATTTCGTAGCGGTCACGAAACAGTTGCTTGGTACCGCATAATTGTCCAAGCTGGGTTTCGTGCAAAACATCATCGTGAAAATCGGACACTTTGTGAGATAAACGATTCATTAGAGTATTGCTGGTAATAAGTTAACAGCTACTTTGCAATGTCTTTAATTTATCCGCGATTTGAGCTTGGCGCCAGTAGCATTACCGTATCTTTGCAAAAACCTAATATTTCTCCGAAGTATCCGGATTTCAGCACTTTTGAAATGTAAATTATACAACAAGAGAATAGTGCTGAGTAATGAGTGCTGAGTGCTGAGTGCTGAGTGCTGAGTTTACTTATTACTCAGCACTCAGCACTCAGCACTTTCCACTTTTTATGGGACTTCTATAGGAACTAGGGTATTTTCTAGCAAGTAACTGTGAAATTTTCCTTCTTCGGTAAGTATTAATACTAGCCGTAAGGGGTAATCGGGAGGTACTTGTAAATCTGCCCAAGGTACTGCGATTTCTAAGCAGTTATCCATTGCTACTTGCGCTCGACTGCTACGACTGTGCCATTGAAAGTTTTCTCCAGCTTCCTGGAATTGAATTGATTGTGTGATTAAATTAACTTCTAAATGGTGGTGATAGTGGTAGTTTAATGGCGCCGTGTTTGGGACGGATGTTAAGGGTATGGGGCTGTTATGCATGGTGCGTTCTGGATAAAACCATAGTAGGTTTAATTCAGCAGGTATATCTTGTCCTGGCTGTACTCCAACTTTGAAGTCTAAGCGTAGGTAAAAGTTGAGGTGGTCGGCGCCATACCACAATCTTTGTATTGCACTACTGTTGTGCATTGTACCTCTGGCGCCGCCAATTTCCATGCGTCCAGCTTTATCCCAGTCTTGTTCGTCACCTTTACCATTAATAACCGGATGAATAAAACTGGCAGGACGACAGTCTCCACGCGCTGCATGACTTTCTAGCGGTTGGCGTAAATAAGAGGGTATTGGTTCATTGAGTGCTTTGTATATACCGTAAAGGTGTTCGCGGAATAACTGGTCAAAAATTGCATCTTGGTTCGAGGAATGTCCTTCACCAAACCACCAAAACCAATCTGAACCTTCGGCAGCATACAGCGCTTCCCAAGCTTCGGGGTTACTTTCCTCGGTTGCTTCTGGATGGCTTGCTAAGACTGCACGCGCTTCTTTAAGATAATCCCACGCACGGTTTTTTACTGGGTCGCCTATCCAAGTTGTAAAACTTCCGTCAACCCATGAACCACTATGAAGTTGGGCGCCTGGTATTGTCGCAGTTGCAGGAAATTGGTCTAAAAATTCGGCGACGGTAACAAGTTTGATATGGGGTTCGTTACTCAAACTTCGATACAAAGCTTCTAAAAACGGTTTACCATCTTGCTGGTAATATTCCCAACAATTTTCACCATCTAAGGCAATTGTTACTAACCAAGGCTGTTCGGGTTGCCGTTCACGCTGCATTTTGGCGATGGCGTCAAGATGTCCTATTAAATCTGCCGCTGCCTGTTTAGGAGGCATTGAACCATAAGTAAAACCTATCAAATCTGATAAGCGATGGTCACGAAAAACTATTGCTAAATCTCCTGCTGGTGTTTGCAAGCGATATGGTCGATATAGCAATTCGGGTTCTAAGACATTTCCCGCTGCGTTACGGTTAAAAAATCTTTTTAAAGTCCAACCTAAAACTGCTTCATCCGAGCAAATCCATTTAAAGCCCTGTTTGATAATATACGGTAATACTGCTGGACTAACCGATTGTTCTGAAGGCCATAGACCGCGCGGTTCACGTCCAAATCTATCTAAATATAAATCCCAAGCTTTACGTAAATGTCGAGGAATATCTTCTGCCCACTCAAATCGAGATTGCGGTAGTGTCATATTTGGAACTGCCACACGTCCCGAATTTGTATCAGCAAGCAAGGGCATAATTGGATGAGTGTAGGGAGTAGTTGTAACTTCCAACTGTCCCGCCGCTTGCATTTTACGATGTTGAGGAATAATTTGAGCTAAAATTTCGCGCTGTTTCGAGTAAATGCGCTGACGGTCACTCAATGTAAAATTACGATCTTGCTTTAACCAAGCTGCTATTTCGGGGTCATCCCAAAATAAAGGGTCAATCCATGCTAAGTTGTGCCAAGCTAGCAAATCACCATATTCTGATAACTGCCAATTTTCAAAACACCAATTTACACCATTGTTATTACGTTGCTCGTATAACTCTGAGTAACGAGGATGAGGGTCAATTAGGGTGTGGTGATTGGCATCAAAAAAATGTTCAATAATAAACGCGCGTTGTTCGCGACTAAGATTTTCTGTAGGTGTGAGAGTCGCTTCTAAATAAGGGTCAAATGCAGTTCCCGCGATATAATCTTCTAGTTGCAATATCAATGACGGTACTAAATTGACAGTTTGGTGCAACTTTGGATACTTCTCTAAAAGTAGCACTAAGTCCAAATAATCTTTTGTACCGTGCAATCGTACCCAAGGAAGGCGGTATTTTTGAGTACTGGTACTACTAATACCAATCTGAGGGGATTTGTACAGAGGTTGATGCTGATGCCAGATAAAAGCTACGTGGAGAGGATGAGGCATAAAAATTTGTATGAGTTATGAGTTATGAGTTGTGAGTTATGAGTTATGAGTTCTAACTCCGCTCCTTGTAAGGTGGGCACTGCCCACCCTACTCCTAACCCCTAACTTTAAATGACTTGTTCAACTTCGGCAATTTCGGGAATCATTTCTCGAAGACGACGCTCCAAACCCATACGCAGGGTCATTGTCGAACTGGGACAACTACCGCAGGCGCCTTGTAACCGCAGTTTAACAATAGGACCATCGAGTTCTACAAGTTCCACATTACCACCGTCTGACATCAGGTAGGGGCGCATTTCATCTAGTACTGTTTCAACGTTTTCAACTGTAAGTTCCATAGTTTTAGACCTGGTAAGTTAATTGTGGTGCTTTAACAAAAATTATCTCTTCAGGAATTGATGACAATTGATATTCTAAGTTCCATATTCCATTCTATGAAAATATCAACGATTTTTGGCAGTTCAACTTAATACTGGCTGCTGGTACAAAGGAACTGTAAATGTTACGGTAGAACCTAATCCTTCACCTAGACTGTAAAAATGAACCTCTCCACCCATTGCTTCAACAAGTTTCTGAGAGATGGCAAGTCCTAAACCTGTACCACCATACTGACGGGTACGTGAGCCATCAACTTGTGAGAATGATTGAAATAGTTTATCTTGCTTATCTAATGATACACCAATACCAGTGTCAGCGACTCGAACTTTTACAATGCCTGGAAATTCTCGGTCTTGGAATCGCATTTTTTTACGCACAACATCCGCACTAAGTGTTATACCACCTTCATGAGTAAATTTAATCGCGTTTCCGACCAAATTAATCATTACCTGCTTTAAGCGCAAATAATCGCCAAAAACCACAATTTTATCGGCTGTATCGGGCAATTGCATTTGGAAGCTAAGATTTTTTTGTTCAGATTGTAACCGCATTGAATTACTTACGTCTGTGAATAATTCGTCTATATTGACTGAACTTAGCTCTAAATCGTTTTTTCCTGCTTCTATTTTGGCAAAATCAAGAATATCTTGAATTATGTCAAACAAATGTAATGATAATTTATGAGATTCTTGTAAATACTCTCGTTCTTCTTCAACGCTGTCGGTCATATCATCAAGGATAAGCTTTAGAAAACCCATTATTCCATTTAAGGGAGTTCTAATTTCATGAGAGACGTTTGCCAAAAATTCGCTTTTGCGTCGCGTAGCTTCTTCTGCCTGGAATCGAGCGGCGCCTAGTTCTTTATATAATGTTGCATGTGCGATTGCGGTTCCTAGTTGGTCAGCTACTTCTTTAGCTAATTCAAGTTCTTCAGCGGTTAAAGATTTACACTCGTCACGCAAAGTTATGGCAATAATTCCGTTTGGCTGGTCTTGGTGACATGTAACAGCAACTAAAATACGTCCCTGTCGAAAGTATGGATGCTGAGAGTCAACGACAACTGGTTTGAGCGTTAAGAGTGTTTCTACCAGTCCAGGTTCAGAATTAATATCGATTTCTAAACCCAACATTGAAGTGATATTTGGCTTATGATACTCGGCTATGACTTTAACACTCTTGGCGCCTGGTTTGTAAGGACAAATAATACACCTGTCTAACCGTAACGCTTCGCCTAAGCTATCAACCGTCTGCTGCCAAATTACATCTAAATCAAGAGTACGACGTATACTACTTGTAATACGACTCAGTATTTTTTGGTGTTGTTGTGAGCGTAACGCTAAATCTGATATGGATGTCGTTGATAATGGCGGTAATGCTTCATAATTTTTTTCTGCCACTTGTAAAAGTCTTCCCATTACCAACACAGTAGTCGCGGCATCACCTAATGATGGCATTACAGGAGTGATTGTTAAATCGAACTCGTATAAATACTGTCGATAACCAAACCAAAATTGACACCGCTCAGGCGCCAGTGCCGTCATAACTCGCTGTAAACGTTGTAAATAAGTAACTTTATCAACAGGAGCTAATGAATCATCTTGATTCAAAGAAGCAACAATTTGTTCAGTATTAATACTTAAACTATCAGAAGGCTGCCAATAAAAGCTTAAAAAGCGTCCTGCCCAATCTTGGGTATAGACAAGTTCGGCTCCTAAATTTGCCCATGAGCCATCAGTGTTACTAGCAATCGATTCCAAATTTCTTGACAATACTTTTGAGAGTTGGGAATTGGCAGTAATGCTCATGGCTCAAGTTCAATAGTTTAACGGCAACCAAAGGTTATTTAGCTGAATAGCTCCCTAAAGTTTGGCATAAATTTTTACAGATGAGGTATGGTAAAGCTGAAAAATTTTGGTTGCTCTTGAATCAAGCATTACACGGTTTAAATGTAAATAATATTCTCCTTTCAATAAAAATTAAGGAGTTTAATCATTCCACTCACCACGTGGGGGTATGGCTCGACGCACAGGGTTGCGCGTTAGTTCGTCATCTCTTGGCACATCCCCACGTAACCACTGACGAATGGCTACTTCTATGACTTTACTAGGGTCATTGGTCAGATGCTGAATTTGCTCAAGCAATTCTGAGTCAAGACGAATTGCTATCTCAACTTTCTCAGCGGGTCGGTGATCAACATCTGTTGGTCTATCTTTCATATTCATAGGTTGATGTACCTGAAACTGGTTTTACTATATAAATGCTGTTACAAGCGGCGGACATTCAATGTTTATTGTACGCCTCTACTTGGCAAATGCCAGAATCCATAGGCTAGGTTTAATATACCCCCCAAAGTCATGCAAATGAAGAGTAGAACCCTACTCTTCATTGATATTACCGTTCAAATTGTAACTTTTGCTACAGATTTGAAAAACTTAACTTTATCCAAACGTGCAAGAAATAAATAGAAAAAACTAGGGGCAATCCAAAAACTATAACCAACCCAGATGTGTAAACTTAATTTTCTCCACTCAGGAATAAAGCCAATGGTAGTAAAAATAATACTAAGCAGATTCCACGGCAAATAATTTTTGATTGAGATAAATTTGGGTTTTTGAGAGAAGCTAATTTCTGCTGCCAGCATTCCCAATATTTACAGAAGTGATAAATACTATTATTGCTCGTTTGCTACATACCGAGTGCCAATCGTGAATCGAGGCGCCGTTAGCTCCAGCGATTAAAATGCGTATAGCAGCGTTTGGGCAAATAAAGCATTAAAATACGTTAAGTATCTTCTTTTTTATCTTGGTTGCTAAAAACGGCAAATAAAAGTATATGACTGACGTTCCCGCAGCGCGCATTCGCAATTTTTGCATTATTGCTCACATCGACCACGGGAAATCCACCCTTGCTGACCGCTTACTACAAGCCACCGGGACTGTAGAACAGCGGCAAATGAAGGAGCAATTTCTTGACAACATGGACTTGGAACGGGAGCGCGGCATTACAATTAAGCTGCAAGCTGCCCGGATGAACTACAAGGCAAAAGACGGTCAAGAGTATGTACTCAACTTGATTGATACTCCTGGACATGTGGATTTTTCGTATGAAGTATCCCGCAGTCTTGCCGCTTGTGAGGGGGCTTTATTAGTTGTAGATGCTTCTCAAGGTGTCGAAGCACAAACCTTGGCAAACGTTTACCTTGCCCTAGAACACGATTTAGAAATTATCCCAGTCTTAAATAAAATCGATTTACCTGGCGCCGAACCTGACCGGGTAGCTGGGGAAATAGAGGAAATTATAGGTTTGGATTGTAGTGGCGCCATTCTCGCTTCCGCAAAAGAGGGAATAGGCATTGACGAAATTCTCGAAACGATTGTAGAACGAGTACCACCGCCAAAAAATACTGTTGATGAAAAATTGCGTGCCTTAATTTTCGACAGCTATTATGACAGTTACCGAGGAGTAATTGTATACTTCCGTGTAATGGATGGTACCGTCAAGAAGAAAGACAAAATTTACCTGATGGCATCGGGTAGCGAATTCGAGATAGATGAATTGGGTGTTTTATCGCCTAGTCAGAAACCTGTTGATGAACTTCACGCTGGAGAAGTAGGTTATTTATCTGCCTCCATTAAAGCTGTTGGTGATGCCCGTGTTGGGGATACAATTACTCTTTCTAATGCGAAGTCGCCAGAACCTTTACCTGGTTATACCGAAGCGAACCCAATGGTATTTTGTGGCATGTTCCCTATTGATGCCGACCAATTTGAGGACTTACGCGAAGCTTTAGATAAGCTAAGTCTTAATGATGCAGCGCTACACTTTGAACCAGAAACTTCCAGTGCAATGGGTTTTGGTTTCCGCTGCGGATTTTTAGGACTACTGCATATGGAAATTGTGCAGGAACGTTTAGAGCGCGAATATAATCTTGATTTAATTATCACGGCGCCTTCGGTGGTTTACAAAGTCATAACAATCAAAGGCGAAGAGCTATATATAGATAACCCCAGCCATTTACCACCTCCTAACGAACGGCAACACATTGAAGAACCTTACGTAAAAGTCGAAATGATAACCCCAGAAATTTATGTTGGTACATTAATGGAGTTATCGCAAAATCGCCGAGGTATATTCAAAGACATGAAATATCTCACCCAAGGACGCACAACTTTAACGTATGAATTGCCGCTGGCAGAAGTTGTTACCGACTTTTTCGACCAAATGAAATCAAGGTCACGCGGTTATGCAAGTATGGAATATCACCTAATTGGCTACCGCGAAAACCCGTTAGTCAAGCTAGATATAATGATTAACGGCGACCCTGTAGATTCGCTGGCAATGATTGTCCATCGTGATAAAGCTTATGGTGTGGGACGGTCGATGGCTGAAAAGCTCAAAGAACTAATTCCCCGTCACCAATTTAAAGTACCTATTCAAGCTTCCATTGGTAGCAAAGTTATCGCCAGTGAACATATTCCAGCATTACGGAAGGATGTGCTTGCTAAATGTTACGGTGGTGACATTAGCCGGAAGAAGAAACTTTTGCAGAAGCAAGCTAAGGGTAAGAAGCGCATGAAATCTGTAGGTACGGTAGATGTACCACAAGAAGCTTTTATGGCTGTATTACGTTTAGACCAATCATCGTAAGAGTTGGCAACGGATTATAAACGGATGTAACGGATGAAGAGGCTATAAGGTATAAAGACGTAAGGTGGGCACTGCCCACCATACAATTTATTAGTAGAAATTTTTACCACAGAGGAGATAACTGTAAAACAATGGCTGCTGCGACATGCTACTTTAGTAGGAGTAGAAGAAGCCGAGAAAATCTTACTTCAAAATCAAATTAATCAATTGAAACAATATGGAACAGGAAGAGGTTATTAATCCAGGTCTAGCCATTTGGATTACAGAATATAAGATGTATAAGTCATCACCTGTTGTTTGGAAAGCCGACGGTATCGCCATTGATGCTTATCATGGTTTTGGAGACAATGAGAGTCGATTTTTTGATGGAGAATCTGTATTATTATCCTTAGAAAATAAAATTATTCAACGTTTATTAATATCACATACTCACTTTTCTCGTGAGGGGTTTAAATGGCTTATAGAAGGTACTGAGCGCCTTCCTCAAGCACCTTTTTTAATTACCTCGAATCCCAGCATACAAATTATATATGATGGGCTTATAGAGATAACAGATGACCATAAAGTTATTGATTTTTCTGAGCCAGATGCCTGTATCTACCCTGTTGGAACAAGAAATTGGTTTGCTGTTATGACAGTAAAAGGGAATAATAGAGCTTATCTAACTGCCTTCTCGACCTATAAAAATTTAAGAGTTTTAGATAATGATGAAATATGGTCATTTGAATGGGATTGCCCAGTAAGCAAAATCAAAATCGTTCAAAATGTACTAATAAGGTAGTCTTTTCTACCGAATTGTAAGTTTATGATTAATAATTACACTTTTATACAAAGCGTCTAATATAAGTTGCTAAACAATCGTGCGCTTTGATTAACTAAGCCTGAAATCACTTGCTGACGCGCTCCATAGCGCCACCAAATGAAACCGCCACATTATATCCGATTTTGATACCGAAGAGCCGAGCATTTGGATTCTTTACACGCAGAGTCATTGCTGATTTTAAACCAGTTACATCAATAGCATACTCTCCTGTCTCTATATCAATAATGACCATCTTCCCAATGTTCTCTTCTTGCTCGACCTGCTCTCGAATAGTTTCCTCATATAGTAAATTTGCACGATGTGCAACTTCTTCTCGACTCAGAAGTATAGCTTGCATACTTTTCCCTTGTAGCGACAAAACCTTTACTTACATCGTATCTCATTTTCTCAATAGGATTTGATGCGGAAAATCAAAATTGTTAGCAAATGCATAAATACTGAGTCCAAATCAAGAAAAGATATTATACGGCACTAACTAGCTCATATACGGACTCAAATTAATAAAGTTTATTTCTTGATAAGTTTTATGCCAATAGGTGCATCTATTTTTAGACGGCGCCTCCTTGAGCCGTAACTGAACTTTTTAGTGAGCTAAAGGTGAACTTTTCTCTGAGCCAAAACTGTGGCTTGTAGTGCTTGAAGAGGCTAATGTACATTTATTTCAGAAAGACCGCAAGGTTTACTGCTATAGATAAATCGTTATTTTTGAATGCAAATTAGGAGAAAAGTTATGTTATCTATCAAAATATTCAAAATTATTGCTGCTGTCACGTTAACGACTCTAATTATGGAGATACATAATCCAATACCAGCATCGGCACAAACTCAAGTTACTAAAACTAATTCGGTAGTAGTGGCACCCAAAAAAAGAAATACAAAGATTTTTAACGTGTTTAAAATATTCCAGCAGCCAAAGCGCAGCCGTATCTCTAGATAAGAGCTTTTTGATTACAAGTTAATAAGATTGAAGGAGTTGCAAATTGAATCTAATTATAACGCATTGGCAATTAATTACAGATAAAACCTTTCTTAACAAACTTGTATGTATTGACATATTGCTAATACTCACCAGTTTAAGAAAGACTGTATAAATCTGTCCAATACCTGCTTGCTGTGAATTACTTTTAAAGTTTACATAAACAGTCATAAACAGTGCAATACTACATTGAGGTTCATCATGATTACATCTCGAATTGCTCGCAAATTACTTTGTCAAATTGGTGTTACAGCAACTTTTCTTTCTTTGGTGTCATACCGAGATGTTGCATACGGCGCCCAGCCAGTACCAACTTCAACTCAAGCTGCATCTACGAAACAAACAGATATTGAAGACGAAAAGCCAATCTATCTGATCGCAGAGAAGATGATTCGTGCGAATGGACTTGATAAGAATCCCTGGCGCCTAAAAATAGATGATAAGTATGAGGTCAACGCTTTAGCTACCGATTTAAACCAAATCATACTTCTGAAGGGTTTGCTAGATCAAGTATATGGTGATGAAGCTGCTATTGCTTTTATTATTGGACACGAAATAGCGCACCATACACAAAAACATATGTATTCATACACAGCTTATGCTGCGAAGTTAAGTAAACAAATGCAGGCAGAAGTTGATGCAAAAGTTCAAAGCATAGTTGCCACAGAAACAAAGAAATTTGAGACAGCTAGAAATACCAAGCGTCGCAGTAAATCTTTATGTAATCAAGACATTGCTAAAAAACCTTCATTATCTGCAGCGCCACAATATTTAGCTCTTAACTGCCAAGGCAAACCAGATACCGACAAAATTGAGCAGCTAAAACAGCAAATAACTGCTGAAAAAACACCAGAAATGTACAGTAAAATTCAAAAACTAAGTCGTCAACAAGAGTACGAAGCCGATAAATTTGGTTATATATATATGGTGCGCGCAGGTTATAGTCCAGAAGGCGCCTTACGTGTACTAGATTTGATGTCACGTTTACCTTACCATGATGCAGATGATAGTTCTCATCCATCTTTTCCTGATAGACTTAATGCTATCAAGAAACTTATGAATGAATATCCGGCATCTAGTTTAGTAGCAGAAGGCAGCATTCGCTTACGTCTTAATCCGAAACCTTTGACATATGATGTTTCCAAAGATGGAGAATCTTTGCGAATTAATTCTCGGTTTGGTTCACAAAAAATGAAGTAGGTTGGCAACGGATGAAGCGGATGTAACTGATAGTTGATTCGTTTAAGAAAGGCACCACAAAATAAAATATTGTTTGCATCAAATAAATCATCCGTTATACTGTAAACGGGTTAAATATAAACTTTGTCATGCTGAACGAAACGCAGTGCAGTGAAGCATCTTAGAGATTCTAGCCTGCGGCAAATGCTCCGCATTACGCTACGCGACTAATGACATTTCTAAACCGTTCTTAGTATACATCCGTTATATTCGTTGCAAGCCAACCACCTACAACTTTTTACACAGACCACTAAGTAAGTTCTTGAAGCAAAGTTTGTGTTTCTTCTGCTTATGGTAGCATTCCTAGTTTCTCCCAATACTTCTTGAATAGGATAGCCGTTTGCTAACTGGAATACCACCCGTCATTATTTTTTCTAATATTATATTAACAGTATTAATACGTACTTTATGTCCTGTTGCGCCTGACAATAGCTCCCAAAGCTTCTAAGCTAAAATAATAGAGCAGAATCTATGTATTATAGATATTTTAGCTAGATAATGTAATCATAAGTTTTATCCTATTGCAAAAATAATTACTTTAACTGAAAATGATTACTTAAGTAATAATTCTGAGAAAGTCAAGTTTTCATGTACAGTTAACACTTTATTATGATTTGATTTTAATTATATGAGTCAGCGCACTTTAAAAGCTTCCGAATCAGGAAAAAGTAAAATTAAACAGGCTAGAATGAACAGGGGTTGGATTAGAGATGACGTTCGATGGATTAATGAAGCTACAGAAATTCTAAAGCTTAGTGGTGTTAAGGGTGCAGGTGTTTCGCCAGCTACATGGAGACGCTTTTTAGAAGCTAAACATCGTATTGAACCTGATAATTTTAAGGCTTTCTGTCAAGTGTTAGGTTTAGATTGGGAAGATGTGGTAGAAGATACAGTCGATAGTAATATAGATTTAAGTGAGGCGCCTCCTCTTTCAAATTTTTGTGGTCGGACAAAAGAATTAGCAGAACTTGAGCAATGGGTTATTCAAGAGCGTTGTCGCTTAGTAGTGATTCATGGAATGGGGGGAATTGGCAAAAGAGCTTTAGCTCGACAGTTGATAGAGCAAATTGGTGATAAATATAGTTACTTAATTTGGCGTTCGTTAGAATCAGTACCACCATTTCAACAACTATTGACAGAATTAATGGAATTTTTATCCAAAGGGCAAAACACTGAAGTTAAAGTTTCACAATTAATTCAGTACTTGCGTCAACAAAAGTGTATACTTGTATTAGATGCGTGGGAAGAAATATCAAGTAATAATAGCCCAGATTATAACGATTACTGCGATTTATTAAAACGAGTTGCAAGGGAGTCTCATCAAAGCTGTATTTTATTACTCAGTCGAGAAAGACCTCGGAATATTGAAGCGTTAGAGGGAGGATTTGTTCGCTTACAAAGGTTAGGGTCTTTAACATATGAAGAAGCGAAGGAAATTTTAATAGCTGAGGGTCTTTCTGGTACACCGGAAAAATTAGAAGAATTTAGTAGACGCTATAGTAACCCGTGGATACTTAAGAAAGTCGTAAAGATGGTTCATACAGTCTTTGCAGGTGAAGTATCAAATTTTATGGAAAATCCATCCATTTTTGTTGATAATGTAATTACTGATTTTTTAGATAATCAATTTCAACAGTTATCAGTATTGGAAAAAAATGTTATCTATTGGATTGCAATTAGACGTAATACCGCTTCATGGCATCAACTTTTAAAAGATACAGATGGTTTTTTAACCTCTAGTCAACTTTTATCAACTTTAAATTATTTAATTCAAGGTCGCTCTTTAGTTGATAAAAATGTGGAAGATAAACCAACTCTTTACACTTTAGAATTAGTAATTTTAAAATACATAACTAACCGTTTTGTCGAAGAGGTATTTAATCAAATAATTCAAACTATAAAAATTAAAATTATTCAAGGCTCAGAACTTTTTATTACCCATAGCTTTTTGACAGAGAATACTGATGAAGAACTCACTGAACAACAGACTAGGCGGATTGTTAAAATAATTCAAGAAAAGTTATTATTTAAGCTAGGGAGTCAGCAAAGCGTTCAAAACGAATTAAATACAATTTTATCTTTACTTGAAGATAATAGATTTCAAGGGTATGGGCGCCAAAATATTTTAAGCTTGCTTAGACTATATTAGTAGTATGGTGGGCATTGCCCACCTTACAAATTAACGTGGCGCCTCTGGTGCTATTGGGGTGTCGGGTAATTTTTGTTGACGCTGTAGATATTGGCTGAGTAAATATGCCATTTCACCGCGTGTCATGGGTTTTAAGGGTAAGAGATTACCTTGTGAGTCGGTGCTGGCAAATCCTTCGGAGATGACGGTGGCAATTGCTCTTTTTGCCCATTCTGGAATTGATGCTTTGTCTGGATATGCTGCTAAAATTTCGTTTACTGTTTCGTCGGGAAATTGAAATACCCCATAGGCTTGGGCAAATATTGCCATTGCTTCGGCGCGTGTTACTCTTTGGTTGGGGAAAAATAAGTTGTTTCGATATCCACGCATAATATCGGTTTTTAGAACCGTTTGAATATCATTGTAAGCCCAGTGCGAAGGAGGCACATCGGCAACTGTTATACTCTCTTTCGGTAAATTTATACGCTTGTTAAGTCTAAATGCTTTCACCATTATCGATGCTAACTCAGCCCGACTAATCAATCGTTCGGGGTAAAATTTACCATCGGAGAAGTTAGTCATTAAATTAGACGCAATTACTTGTGCAATTGGGTCTGTAGACTGTGTTGCTGCCGTTTGAATCTCTTTTACTTCCGCATTAACACTGATAGGCAGTGATAATAGTAATGCAACGAACGAAAGTGTACTAATAAGCTTACGCATGGTTATTTTACTTTCTACTGCTATTTAAAATACGAAAAAATTAAAACATCCTACCTAAATAGTAAGACCAACTCAAACCGACTTCGTTCCAAAAAAGTAGAAAGTGCTGGGTGCTGAGTGCTGAGTACTGGGAAATAACTCCTAACTCTTAACTCATAAACATACTCAGCACTCAGAACTTTTTACTCAGCAGTATCCTGGTAGGATGGTGGATTATGTAGATTATCAGGAGTTTTGGGAATGAGCGCAGCAGACCCCGTGAAGTTGATGAAGCAAGAGGTTGGTAAAGCCGCCGCAGCTTTGGTTAAGTCTGGTACCATAGTTGGGTTGGGTACGGGTTCAACTACGGCGTTTGCAATTCAGTATATTGGCGAACGTCTTAAATCGGGCGAGTTAAAGGATATTGTTGGAGTGCCCACTTCGTTTCAAGCTGAAGTTTTGGCAAAAGAATATGGCATTCCTTTGACTACCCTTGATGCTATTGACCATATTGATATTGCCATTGACGGCGCCGACGAAGTTGACCCACAGAAAAATTTAATCAAAGGTGGTGGCGCCGCTCATACGCGCGAGAAAGTTGTAGACTATCTGGCAAACCAGTTTATAGTCGTAGTCGATGGCGGTAAAGTGGTTGATAAGCTTGGTTCTATATTCGCTGTTCCTGTAGAAGTCATACCAATGGCAATGACTCCTGTAATGAATGCACTCAAAAAGCTTGGTGGTAAACCTGAACTTCGTATGGGTGTCAAAAAAGCAGGGCCTGTTATTACTGACCAAGGCAATATGGTTATTGACGTTAGATTTGACGACATCCCCGACCCAGTTAACTTAGAGAAAACACTCAATAATATTCCTGGTGTTTTAGAAAATGGAATATTTGTTAACTGTGCGGATATTGTCTTAGTTGGCGAAGTTGTCGATAACCAACCTGTCGTCAGACAATTATAAATGATGTAGAGACGCGACATGTAGCGTCTTGATTCAGGCATATAGACGCGATTTATCGCGTCTCTACATTGATTATTTAATGTGTTTTCTCGTCAATATTTATATGCCACAACCTTTCTAACTTGGCGATGCGATTACGGTGTGTGGTGATTTTATATTTTTTGAAACCAATAATACTTAATAATACTACTACAGGAATTGCGATGACAAAATATCCTGCGTAATTACATATCGACTCAGAATGACTTTTAGCTGGAACTGGCGCCGATGGACTTACAGACTGTGAAATTTGCTGGGAGCGCATTTTAACCTCTAACTATCTATCTACTAGCAACGTGTACAGACAACTACTTCAGGGGTTATTCCCTAATTTCCTGATAGATAACTGTAAATTTTTTATGTCAGGCTACATTTTATTCCGCAACAATCAGTAATTAATTACGCAACTTTACGTAACATTTCTGTACGCACGAAACTAAATATATGATATGCAGCTATTCGCACAAGCCAATACCCGACAAGACAATCTACCTAAAAGGGGATTACATCTGGATGTAGAAACACCTATAAATTCTAACCGAAACATGAATCATTTGGCATCATTAAATTACAATGATATCAATAGATTCACTTACAACCCCAGTTTTTCAACCCTAGTGATATAATGCTGTACCGAAGATTTGGAAGAACTGAGTTACAAATGCCCGTTTTCTCCTGTGGTGGAATGCGATACCAGTTTAAATGGCAAGATGTTTCACAGTCACAGGTTCCTGTTGATAATCAAGCGAATCTTGAAGCGACGATTAAACGCTCGTTCGAGCTTGGAATTAATCATATCGAAACTGCACGCGGTTACGGTAGTTCTGAAATGCAGTTAGGTCAAATACTACCTACGCTACCGCGCGCTGAGTTAATTGTTCAAACCAAAGTGGGACCTACCGCAAACCCAAAAGATTTTGCGCGCGACTTCGACAAGTCTCTTAAATATTTAAATCTAGATTACGTAGATTTATTGAGTATTCACGGTATTAATAATTCTGAAACCTTCAATCAAAGCGTTCGTCCGGGTGGCTGTTTGGATGTTGCTCGCAAACTCCAAGCACAAGGCAAAGTTAAATTTATTGGTTTTTCAACTCACGGCGCCTGCGACACTATTATTCAAGCTATAGAAACAAATTACTTCGATTACGTAAATTTACATTGGTACTACATAAATCAAAACAACTGGCGTGCAATAGAAGCTGCCACACGTCATGATATGGGAGTATTCATTATCAGCCCATCAGACAAAGGTGGTAAGTTATATAGTCCCCCACCTAAATTAGAACAACTTTGTGCCCCCTTAAGTCCGATGGTATTTAATGACTTGTTTTGTTTGAGCCATCCGCAAGTACATACTCTCAGTTTAGGCGCCGCAAGACCAAGTGATTTTGACGAACACCTCAAGGTATTAGATTTACTTGATTCTTCAAATGAAATCTTGCCACCTATATTGGAAAGATTCGAGCAAGAAGCTATCAAAGCTTTGGGTGAAGAGTGGGCGAAAACTTGGCATCTAAATTTGCCAACTTATGAGCAAACACCCGGTAATGTAAATATACCAACAATTTTATGGCTACGAAATTTAGCTGTGGCTTACGACATGGTAGATTATGCCAAAATGCGCTATAACCTGCTTGGTAACGGTGGTCATTGGTTTCCTGGCGCCAAAGCTGATAAGTTAGAGAATCTTGACTTAGGCTCCTGTCTGGTCAAAAGTCCTCACGCGGAGAAAATTCCCAATGTTTTAGCTGAAGCACATAATATGTTGAGTGGGGAAGCGGTGCAAAGGTTGAGCAACGGATGATAAACGGATGTAACGGATGAGTTGTTGTTTACAAACAAAATTTTGCTATTTAAAGTAACCTATCCGTTATATCAGTTTTATCCATTGCCAGTTCTAATAGTTTTTCTCTGACGATGTTAAAAAAGTTTTCGTCTGTTAATAGTCGGTATAAGAAGGCTTGATGTGTATAAGTTTGTACTAAGCTAAACCAGGCGCCTGCTGGAATGTTTTCAACAAATAGTGCTGCGACGCGCGTGTTTGTTGTTCTGGCTGGTTTTAAATACCATGCTTCTGTGAGAATACTTGCTAAACTACCGTTTTTGGCACCGAATGTGTCTAATTCCTGTTGGTTAGAAGATAATTCCATTGCCCATTCCAAGTATTGACGCATAATTTTGTCGGCACCTGGAGAAATTAGTAAACCACGATATACTCTTTCCATGATTTGAGCATAAGCGCTAGCTGTGCCTTTACCATTCAAAGCTTGTGCCATTGCTTGCTGTTCTTTAAGCTTTAGCCATTGCTGCGATGTAATGTGCTTAATTTGTTTATCGCGAAATTCTTCTGAATGGTGCCATACTTCTGTCCAGCGATAAACTTCTTCTATATAAGTGCTTTGTGATGCTAGGTATTTATTTAATCTTTCGGTTGGAGTGTCAGTGAATGTATGATTACTCCAGGTTAATATTTGACCAATAATTGGCGCTGGGACATCTTGGTTTTTGAGACTTAAACCAGAAACTAGATTTTCTAAATTTTTACGCCCTAACCGTAAGATTAAATAATCGGTCGCAGCATTATCACTATGTTTAATCATTGCCCTAGGAATATGGCGCAATTCAACTTGATTGTGTGAATTTATATATTGTTTTTGCCTAAATTCAGTAATTGCACTTGGATGAGCATCTCCATCGGTACGAGGCAAATAATATAATTCAATATCATCAAGATTTATTAATTCTTCAGGTAATAGTATTCCGTTTTCTACCTGACGCGCATATTCAGCCAGCACTAGAACTTTTATTGTCGAAGCTAAAGGTCTTGGAGTATCAGCATTGTAAAAAATTTCCTGTTCAGAGTTACCTGTATCGCGCGCAACAAGAGATACATCATTAGGATGGGTAATTATATATTCAAGTACGTCTTCTGGTGTTTTAAGTTGTGATGCCCATTCTTTACCTTCAGATAAGACGTTAAAAATATCAAAGATACTAAGTATCGCTTGTTTTTGCCAAAATATTACACTAACTAAACCAATCATTAAAACGGTACTAATTAACCAGTTTAGATTTTGAATAAAGTTTATATTTATCAAATAAGTCATAATACTCTTCAACCGTATGTAATTTATAATACTTCATAATTACAGTGTAAATTATCAAGTCATATTTTTTACTAAAACTAATGATTTATTGCTCAAATCTCAGAGAATAAGCTAGAGTCCATATCTGATTATTAATTGTCTTATCACTTTATGATTCTAAACCGTCGTCATTTTTTATTTTTACTCGGCGCCAGTGTTGGCTCGTTGACTTTAGAGGGGTGTGCTTTAGACCGAAATAATCCCTCACCTGAGAATACCTTAACTGCGGCACCTTCCCCAACAGAGAAAAGTGAGGCGCCGTCATATGCTATTGTCCTTCCACCATTACCATATGGGTATGATGCTTTAGAACCACACATCGATGCAGAAACAATGCGCTTCCACCACGATAAACATCATGCTACTTATGTAAATAACTTAAATGCAGCTTTAGACAAACATCCACAGCTAAAAGGCAAAACAGTAGAGCAAATGCTACAAAACCTTGAGGGCATACCAGCAGATATTCGTAATGTAGTACGTAATAACGGTGGTGGTCATGTCAACCACAAAATGTTTTGGGAAATTATGAAACCTAAAGGTGGTGGTGAACCTACTGGCGCCTTAGCAGCAGCTATTGCTGAAAATTTCGGTAGCTTTGCTGACTTCAAAAAGAAATTTAACACTGAAGGTGGTAAGCGGTTTGGTAGCGGTTGGGTATGGCTAGTTCGTAATAAAGATGGCAAGTTAGAAGTTGTTAGCACGGCAAACCAAGATAGTCCCATTAGCGCAGGTAAGTATCCTATTATGGGAAATGATGTGTGGGAACATGCTTACTACTTAAAATACCAAAATAAGCGCGCCGACTATTTAGAAGCTTGGTGGAACGTTCTTAACTGGGATGAAATAAATAAACGCTTTGAACAAGCAAATAAGGTTGCTTGATAAGTAAATACAAGGTATGGTGGGCACTGCCCACCCTACTTAATTTAAAGATAAAAAGTTATACATATTTTGATCTAACATTTCTAATATTTTGACAGAGCAACTATTAAAACAAAATACTTACAAATATAGATTATTAGTACTACTATCATTATTTTTTAATTAATAATAAGCCTATCTCAAGATAGATTTGTTGGTTCAGGTGACAATTTACACTTAAATTCCTATTTAGACAACATCTCATCATGGTAGTTGATTTGTATTGTAAAATTTTTAATAGATTTTGATTAAACCTATCTAAAGATAGATTTATTAACTCGTATTAACAATTTGTGTCAAAGTTATTATTTAATTAATCTTATTATTCGTGAAGAGGTGAATATTTATATTTATATTTTAAGTAACGTCAAACCCGATTAAAACTATAAAGAAAATCTAAAGATTTAGAGGCTAAAATGACATATCAAATATTTATGACTTGTGTCAAGGTTCTGTGACACAATAAATTGTGAACACACATAACTGTTGTTACAAGCAAAAAAATATACTCTGGATAAAGTATATATTCAGCTAGTTAATTTCCGATTTAAGGTTTAGTGTGTTGTCTACTTGTTTACAAATGCTCTCCTAAATATTTTTATGTTTTGTGTTTTTCTTTACTTAAATGACCTGGTTAGTCAGTGTAACCTAAAATACAAAGAAATTTGCACCCTAAGAGTCCGAGGAAAATTATGAGTAATCAACTGGATAGACAAAAATCGCTCCTGAGAAAAATCTTTAATCAAACTACGGACAAATCGCTTCAGCATAAGAACTTAAGTGGGTGTGATTTGGCTGGGATTGATTTATCTGGAATTGATTTGAGTGGATTTAATCTTGTAGGTGCGAATCTGAACGGTGCAAATCTAAGTGGTTCAATCCTTACAGGTACAAATTTGAGTGGTGCAAACCTTGTAAAGGTTAATTTGAGGGAAGCTTACTTACATGAGGCTTGTCTGTGTGAGGCTAATTTAATGGACGCGGATTTATCGCGAGCTAATTTATGTGGTGCTTTTTTATGGCGTGCAAAGCTAAAGCGTGCTAATTGCTGGGCAGTTTCGCTATGTGGTGCAGATTTACGAAAGACTGACTTTCGCGATGCTCAACTAGTTGAAGCTTCGTTAATCGAAGCTAACTTGATTAAAGCTAATCTTAATAATGCCAAGTTGTGCGGTGCCAATTTTGTTGAAGCTAATCTAAATCAGGTTAATTTGACAAACGCCAATTTAAGTTGGGCAAATTTGATTCAAGCAAACCTGTTTGAAGCAAATATCAGCGGTGCCAATTTCTATAATGCTAAGTTGACAGATACAATTATGCCCGATGGGACAATTGACCAACCACATATATTGTTTTTTGATTAAATATTAAAGTAGCGAATAATGGGGGCGCCATTCGACCCCCAATTAAAATTCGCGCCTAGAAATTAAAAGAATAGCTAAACTCAATAGCATAACGCTATAAAATATACCGTAACTAGCATTGGCAACCAATGTCATAGATGATGGTAAAGCTTGTAAACCGTAAACAGCTTCGTTTTTAAAATCTAACCGCGATAAATCGGGCAGTATCAAATATATAGCTTGTGTTATCCTTTCAATTACAGGGTTACGACTGATATTACCAAGTTTGAGAAGGTCTTGAGTAATACTGCCCATGAGATATATACCGAAAGTCAAAGCTGTTGCTAATAGCGAACTAGTGAAAACACCCAAGGTAATTGCAACAGCAGCAATTAAACAAAGCTGTAACAATAAAAATATCAACGCAATTGTTATAGCTTGTACCGAGTAAGATACTTTAGCAATTTGTAAACAACCCAACATTATAGCAGTCATTGCCAATATCAGCACACTTAACACTGCTGATAATCCCAGAAACTTACCAGCGATAAACTCACTCCGACTAATCGGTTTGGCTATCAACATCAAAATCGTGCGCTTTTCGATTTCCTTGTTTACTAAACTTGTGCCAATAAATATTGCCACTATTACACCTAACCCACTCATAAAAGCTAAAGCAAAATCTGGAAGCATTTTGTCTTCAGTGGCAGCGGCAAATTCAGGCAACAGACGCATTGAAGCAACGACAATCAAGGCATAGAAACCAATAATATACAGTATGCGGTCACGCACTACTTCGCGAAATACATTTTGCGATAGTACTAATATTCTACCAAAGTTCATAAGTTAAGAATAATTGGGTAAGGGTAAAGGGAAAAGGTACAAATGGTTTATCACCAAATTCTTTATATCCGCTTGATTGGGTATCTGCCCACTATGAAGTTGATAATTATCCTTTTAGCGTTTCCCCTTACCATGAAGCCGATATGATTACTGCTTTGGTGGAAGACTTTCGGGGATGGGTTTAGGCGCCCGATCACATTGAATTTCTGCAACAGTGATTCTTTCTCCTGGCTTCTTGATATTTACTGTTGACACATCTGCTGGTCGGGAGATGGGGTCAATTTGACAAGATTTGCGTAGGTAATAACTTTTGTTGGCAGACCTAGGACCATCCCAAGAGGCTAATAAATCTAAACGATAGCCGCCACCTTTTCTATTAATTACGCGCGCATCAACGTTCCAATATCTCAATTCTTCAAGGCTTTCTACTTGATTTTCTCGAACTTTTTTACCGCTTTGACGACTTAAATCTTGTATAACTTGTCTGCCTAAAGCATTGACTCTACCTAGAGAGTTTTTAGTATTTGGCGCTTCAATTAGCCAGCGTTCAACATTTGACCAAGGTGTTGCTTCTAGTTGTTGTTGAACCAATGGCTGTATTCTATTTAAAATTTTGGCGCCGTTTTCGGGAAGTTGTCTGCGCGTTCCGGTTTTAATAACAAAAGCACTGCGACTAAAATCGTCAAATAGTAAGCTCGGATACTGTCTTGCCCATTTGTCAACAGTAAAATAAAGTTGTATCCAAGCACTCAATATCAAACAACAGCCAACTAAAACAATAATTCTTTGGCGTACTTCAGCTTTGGGTATTTGACGTTTATAATCGATACCACTACCTTCAAAGAATTCTGGAATCGCCGTAATTAGCGCACTAATGGTAGGCCACAATACAATAGTTCTTGTTGTGATTATATCTTCCTCATGACCGAAAGCAAAAACGCTAACTAAAAATCCTGTGATTACAGCACCAATTGGCATATTGGTACCAGGGATTAGTATAGGCTGGTCGGTTGTATACCATGATGTGCCTGCGATTAAAAATGCCCAGCCAAAAAAGGCAATTACGTTTTTAATTGGGTATCCAGCCAACGACGACATTATCCAAGAAAATATACTCAGATAAATCAAAGTTTGCCAAGAATAAGCGCGAGGTGGAATAAATATCTTTTTTATTCGCTCATAAATGCTTTCAACAATACCGAGTAAACCGAATAAGTCCTTTGTTATTTGCATAGTATTTTCTACTCATTTGTAGATGGTTAATAGTTTCTGAGTCAGTTTTAGGAGTATAATTTTAACTCAATTACTTCTGAAGTGTAGTGATTACTAAAATGATAATAGTTATTGCAGTATAACTTAGCGAGTTTCCGATCAGAACAGTTGTTAGTATACTTGTATTTTGCAGCTTCATTCGACCTAGGCGCCGCGAAGTTTTACGACCTATAATTTGGGCTTCTTGTTTTACTTGTCCAGGTTCGCGTAGTGACATCAATGCCATTTTGAGCAGGAAAAATTTGACTAGAAAAGTCGAGAAGAAAATGATGAAAGCAGTCATCATTAAAATTAATAAACTAGTATTACCACCTGGTCGGTTAAAGAAAAAGTAGCTAACTATTTCTGATCTGATTTCGGGCGGTAAGATTGGCTCGATCAAGAAAAACACAAACCACCCAATGGCGCCGGAAAATAGATTGATAGCTATCGAGTAAAATATACTAGTGCGTTTGTCAAATTTGAGTCGATTAGTAAGTATATACGCTTCAATCGGTATAGCAAGCGTAAAAAATAAAAAATTGAACAGAATTGCACCAAGTGGGAAAACAGGGGATACATCAAAAAACGGGAAACCAACAAAATCTAGCATACGAGTGTTGATAGTAGTGTTTGAGTAAAGGTGTAACGGCGTGTCTTACACCTGTTGGGGGAAATTATCGCATTCTCAAGCGTTGTTTAACACTGTTTGATACAGAACTTTCCATACGATTTAACCAAGACATAGTATAAGGCACATAGTTAGAACTATTGGTAATAAGTAATTTAGTTGGGACGTCTACAAAAAAATTACACAAGCAAGAACGTAGAAACGCGCTACCATATAACACTGCGAACTAATAACTCTGGGTAAAATGACAAGGAACGGCATTGGTATTCGCACAGCTAGTGTGCTTTCTCAAAGGGTAACAGGACAAATTCATGTTTATGATGGTTTAGGCAAGGGTAAATCTCAAGCCGCTTTGGGTGTAGTTTTACGCTCGATAGGCTTAGGTATAAATACTCCTAATAATTACAATCGTGTTTTACTGTTACGGTTTCTAAAGGGGCCTGAGCGTGACTACGATGAAGACGGCGCCATAGCGGCTTTGCAAAGTGGTTTTCCGCATTTAATAGACCAAGTTCGTACTGGTAGGGCAGAGTTTTTTAGTTCTGAACAAGTTACCAGTTTCGACAGACAAGAGGCAGCACGTGGTTGGGATGTTGCCAAAGGCGCCATTGCTTCTGGACTATATTCAGTTGTAGTACTCGACGAAATCAATCCTGTTCTTGACTTAGGTTTGCTAGATGTAGATGAAGTCGTTCGAGTTCTCAAGTCTAAACCACACGACTTAGAAATAATAGCTACAGGACGTGCGGCGCCGCAAAAGCTTTTAGATATATCTGATTTACATTCCGAGATGAAACCGCATCATCACGAATCAGCACTATTACAAGGAATAGATGGTATAGAAATATATACTGGCGCCGGAAAAGGTAAATCGACAAGTGCCTTGGGTAAAGCCTTACAAGCGATTGGACGAGGTATAAATCATCCTGGTTCAACGCGCGTGTTAATCATGCAATGGCTCAAAGGGGGCAGTGGTTACACCGAAGACGCAGCAATAGCAGCATTACAGCAATCGTATCCAGAAGTAGTAGACCATCAGCGTTGCGGACGCGACGCAATTGTATGGCGTAACTCGCGACAGGAATTAGATTATGTAGAAGCCGAACGTGGTTGGGAAATAGCCAAAACAGCCATCGCTTCTGGACTATATAAAACCATCATTCTCGATGAACTAAACCCCACAGTCGATTTAGAATTACTTCCAGTCGAACCAATAGTTCAAGCACTGCTTCGCAAACCGCGCGACACTGAAGTTATTATTACAGGCCGTTGTCAAAACCAACCCGCCTATTTTGACTTAGCCACAGTACACTCAGAAGTATACTGCCATAAACACTACGCTAATCAAGGTGTAGAACTTAAACGCGGAGTTGATTTTTAGACTCATAAAATTTTCAATTAACCATTAAAAACTAAGCATATGAACGAAAGTACACTCGACTTAATAACAGCCGGACTAGCAGTAACTATTCTTGTTGGTGGAATGTTAATGATGTATACAACTATATTCACAACCAAGAGGTAGCACCAAATCTGAATAATTGTAAATAAAACAAAAACCCTTTAATTAAAGGGTTTTTATTTATAAGCCGGCAGTAGGATTTGAACCAACGACCTTCCGATTACAAGTCGGATGCACTACCACTGTGCTATGCCGGCAAGGTGCTTTGTTTTTTTGCTCAACAGTCATTGATTATAGCATAGTAGATTTTTTTGTAAATAGCTAAGTTAAAAAATTTATTTTGATTGGGGGTTGGATTTTAAGGACGGGCAGGATGCCCGTTCCACAAGATTACAAGAGTAATATTATTTCTCTGTCTGAAGAATGATTTATAAAATTCTGCGAATGTGGTTTATCTGTAAAAGGGTCAATGTGTCTACTGGTAGCAATGCAACTGTTGACAGTTAACCTAAATCTTGGTTAAACCAAAGAAATATCTAGATAAATGTTTAACTGGCTAGCTAGCACTAGTAAGCTGCGGTGGCGCCACTGTTTGCATTGCTGGGTATGAAAATGATTATAGTACTATTTTTCTTGGCAGAGAAAGCATGGCAGCGTTGATTGGAAGAGACTTATTAGGTTTGGCTGATTTGACTGGTGAGGAAGTTGAGTCTCTGCTAAAACTAGCAACCCAGTTAAAATTAAAACAGGTGAAGCCACAGTGTAATAAAGTTTTAGGACTTTTATTTTCTAAAGCTTCGACTCGGACTAGAGTAAGTTTTACAGTGGCAATGTATCAATTGGGTGGACAGGTAATTGATTTAAACCCAAATGTAACTCAAGTGGGTCGTGGTGAACCAACACAAGATACAGCTCGAGTGTTAGATAGATATTTAGATATTTTAGCAATCCGCACTTTTGCTCAACAAGAACTTGAAACTTTCGCCAATTACGCCAAAATTCCTGTTATCAACGCGCTTACTGATTTAGAACATCCTTGTCAAGTTTTAGCTGATTTGATGACGATACAAGAATCTTTCGGGTGTTTTCATGGTCTAACCTTGACATATGTCGGAGATGGTAATAATGTTGCCAACTCATTAATGTTAGGTTGTGCGCTGATGGGTATGAATGTGAGAATTGCCACACCCGAAGGATATGAGCCAAATGCTGGTGTCGTGGAAACTGCCCGCAAAATTGCACAAGATAAAACCGAAGTTATTTTGACTAATGACCCCGAAGCGGCAGTAAAAGGAGTAAATGTACTTTACACCGATGTCTGGGCAAGCATGGGGCAAGAAGAGGAAGCTTCAGATAGACTACCAATTTTCCAACCTTACCAAATTAATGAGCAATTATTAAGTCTTGCTGACCCGACCGCAATCGTTTTACACTGCTTACCAGCCCATCGCGATGAAGAAATTACCGACGCTGTAATGGAGGGTTCACAATCGCGAATCTGGGAACAGGCTGAAAATCGTATGCACGCTCAAAAAGCTTTGCTTGCTAGCATTTTAGGGGCAGAATAAAAATAAGGGCATTCGATAGGGAATTACGAAAAAAAGGTAAGGTATATGAGAATGAATCTTAAAATCTTATCAAGTAACTTCAAATCTAGGCGCCAATTTGGTTCGAGTTCATGCTTACCAGGTTCATGTTTACTAAATTTTTGTTACTTTAAGTTTTTTCTGACAAAAAACGAGTATACTTACTTATTAATAGGATTTATGAATCTCCCTACGCCCCATCATTCTTCTTACGAATATAAATTTTTTGATCAAATATTCAAAAAGTATGGTGCTTTTGTAATTTTTGTAGTACTAATGTTCTAAGGGAGATTTGTATTTCACCTCCTTAAATCTAGGTTATATGGAACGATTAACGGAAGCGCAAAAAGAATTGTACGAATGGCTAACGGAATATATCCGTATGCACCAGCATTCGCCCTCTATTAGACAGATGATGCAGGCGATGAACTTAAAATCGCCGGCGCCAATTCAAAGCCGTCTTGAGCATTTACGTACAAAGGGTTACATCGAGTGGAACGAGGGTAAAGCTCGTACAATCAGGGTATTGCGTGCATCAAGACACGGTATCCCAGTTTTAGGAACAATCGCCGCAGGTGGTTTGATTGAGCCTTACAGCGATGCAGTAGAGCATATTGACTTTATGAACTTAGCATTGCCGTTACAAACTTATGCGTTGCGCGTCACAGGTGACAGCATGATTGAGGATTTAATCGCCGATGGTGATTTAGTCTTCTTACGTCCTGTGCTTGAGCCTGACTATTTGAAGAATGGCACAATTGTTGCCGCGCGCGTCGAAGGTCACGGTACAACTCTGAAGCGGTTTTATCGCGAAGGAGAAATGGTTACTTTACAACCTGCAAACCGTAAATATGACCCAATTGAAGTAACTGCTTCAAGCGTTCAGGTTCAAGGTTCACTTGTAGCTGTATGGCGCACTGAAATTCAGTAAACCGCATCGACTTTCTGGCGCCGATGCAAAACTTGTACCTTTTTGACGAAACAAGGTGCTATAGATAATTCTGTAGAGACGTGGCAACACCCACGTCTCTGCGATCATCGATAGCGTGTTAAAAAAATTTACCAAAATAGGTATGACAGATTACTTGTTTGTTGTGCAAGTTGTGCTGTTCAGATTCACCCAGTCACACCGTAACTTGTATGACAGGTTCAAGTTGATCCCCCTATAAAGGGGGATCAAAACCCAAATATAAAATCAACTAATATATGTATCTAACCAAAACCAGGGTAGAAAAAACATCTGGGAAAATTAACTTATCTAATAAATTTCAGCTTTCAACGAAAAAATTATTTCGTTCCGTCAGTGAGTCAACCAACAACTACCATGTAAAACCATCACCTGGGCGCCCGCATATACCATCATGGTTGGTATTACGTTCATATCAAACCCAAGCGATTACCAACTGGTTTAAAAGTAATGGTCGGGGTACATTGAAAATGGCAACAGGTAGCGGTAAGACTATTACTGCATTATCAATAGCTTGTGAACTTTATAAACAAATTCAACTTCAAGTATTACTTGTAGTATGTCCTTATCGACATTTAGTGACGCAGTGGGGACGGGAATGTGAAAAATTTAACTTACAGCCGATATTAGCTTTTGAAAGTGTAAGCACTTGGCAAAGTCAGCTAACAACACAGCTTTATAATATACATTCAGGCACGCAACAATTTTTAACTATAATTACGACTAACTCGACTTTAAACACAGACAGTTTTCAATCACAGCTTAGATATTTACCTGAACGTACTTTAATTATTGGAGATGAAGCACATAATTTAGGCGCCGCAAAAGTCGAAGAAAGTCTACCTCGGCAAGTGGGATTACGGTTAGGACTTTCAGCGACACCCGAAAGATATTACGATGATGACGGTACGCAATCTTTACTTAGCTACTTTGGGGCAGTAATTCAGCCGGAGTTTACATTAAAAGATGCAATTAGCCAAGGGGCATTAGTCCACTATTTATATTATCCAGTTCTTGTAGAGTTAACCGAGACCGAAAGTATTGCGTATTCTAAGATTACGCAGAAAATTGGACGTAAACTTTTGTTTAAAAACAAAGAAGGTGCCGATTTAACTGATATAGAGAATAACGAGGATATTACACATCTATTAATGCGACGTGCAAGGCTTGTTGGCGCCGCCGAAAATAAGCTTAACGCATTGCGCGAACTCATGCAGCGGCGCCGAGAAACTACTCACACATTATTTTACTGTGGCGATGCTTCTCCTCAAGCGGACTCAAAATCTGACTTGAGTCAACTTAGGGCAGTTACTCAAATATTAGGTGTCGAATTAAATTATCGTATTACTACATATACAGCACAAACACCCTTAGAAGAACGAGAAAAATTGCGGCGCCAGTTTGAAAGTGGAGAACTACAAGGTTTAGTCGCAATAAAATGTTTAGATGAAGGGGTTGATATTCCTGCTATTCAAACAGCCGTAATACTCGCGAGTTCAAGTAATCCTCGTCAGTTTATTCAGCGTCGAGGTCGAGTTTTGCGTCCACATCCTGGAAAAGAAAGGGCTACTGTATTCGATATGATTGTTTTACCGCCAGATTTAGATAGGAATACGTTGGAAGTTGAGCGTAATTTACTGAGGAAGGAATTAAAGCGGTTTATTGAATTTGCTGATTTAGCTGATAATGCAGGAGAAGCTAGGATTAAATTGCTTGAGCTACAGAAGCGCTACGGGTTACTTAGTATTTAAAGACATTAGTTTTGATCCCCCCAACCCCCCTTAATAAGGGGGGCTTTAATTTAATCTTATTCCCCCCTTATTAAGCAGGGCTTTAAATTTTATCTTGTCCCCCCCTTATTAAGGGGGGCTAGGGGGGATCTATTTCTTTATAAACAAATGAATGTAGTTAATATTACATAAAAATTGTGTAAAGCTATATATATAAAGACTTTTGTAAGATTGCCTTGCCAATTTAAATACAGTGCGTTCACGGATAGAAAAATATGATACGAAAAAGTACAATCGTATCTAAATATATCTGGAATAACTACTGATGAAAAAGCAAAGTAAGGTAAGTAGTGACTTAGAAAATACAGAAAATAATTTTGATGATATTGAGGATGTACAGGCACCTATATCCACAGCACCAGAAGACGTGAGAAAAATAATCGAAATGGTATGGCAGTTGGAAAAAAATCGGCTTGATAGGAAAAGTTTTGGTCATATAAGTGACGATATTTTAACAATCATTAAGGGTGTAGTTCAATGAAGCTGATATCGATAAGTTTTTGTAACTTTCGCTCGTTTTATGGCAGAACACCAGAAATGTTTCTTGCAGTTGACGAAGTAAAAAATACGACGGTTATTCATGGAAATAATGGTGTTGGTAAGACGAGTATATTAAATGGGTTTACTTGGGTGCTTTATGAAAAATTTAGCGCTGCATTTGCATCAGCAGAACAGTTGGTGAATAAACGCGCGGTTGCAGAAGCATCTCCTGGGCAAGCGGTGGAGTGTTATGTAGAAGTGACGTGGGAACATGATGGTAAACGTTACCGTGCGAAGCGTCAGAGTCGGGTGTATAGAACTGAGTCTGATGTGGAAGCAGGTAAAACTGATATGTTTATGTTGGTGACGGCAGGTGATGGAAGGTGGTTTGTCCCCGACCAACATCCAGACGATATTATTAATCAAATTTTGCCTTGTAGTTTGCACCAGTATTTCTTTTTCGATGGTGAACGGATAGAGAAAATTGTTCGTAATGATAAGAAAGCTGAAATTGCCGAAGCTACGAAAATGCTTTTGGGAGTGGAGGTAATAAACCGTTCTATAAGGCATTTGGCAGAAGCAAAACGTTCGTTAGAAGCTGAACTACGCACTATAGGTGACTTGGAAATTAAGAAGTTGCTGAAGCAGCATAATAATATTGAGTCTCAGGTTGAGGCAATTAGCAAGCGCTCTTTTGAGATTCAGCAAGAGATAGAATATCAAAATATATTTAAGCAAGAAGTTGCTGGTCGCTTACGTGAACTAGGTGCTGTAAAGGAGTTGCAAGAAAGGCGCCAGCATTTGGAGTCACAAAAAAGTTTGTTACAGAAGCAGTTAGCAAAAAGTAAAGATAACTTACAAAGGTTTATATCTAATCAAGGTTATAGTGTATTACTTTTGGAAAAAAATATACAGTTCCGTAATATTATTGAGAAGCTTAAAGATGCAGGTGGCTTAAAGTCTGGTATATCAAGGGAATTTGTGATTAATTTACTCAATGGCAGTAAATGCATTTGCGGTAGTTATTTACACGAACATAGTCAAGCACGTAAGCATGTTGAACAATGGTTAGAAAAAGCGGGTTCTTCAACAGTAGAAGAAACAGCTATTCGGATGACTGCACAAGTTGATGAAATTGACAAGCAAGCAGTGTCATTTTGGCAGGCAGTAGACACAGAGCAAGTAAGAATAAATGAGACCAGGCAGACACTCGGTCAAATTGAAACAGAATTGCAAGAAATTAAAGAAAAACTGCGAAAAAATCCAAGTGAAGAAATTCGCGATATTGAGCAGCGTGTGGAAGATATTGAAGCGAAGATTTCTGAGTTAATTTTTGAACAAGGTCGTAACCAGCAGCAAACCGATACTTTAAATATCGAATTAGATGATTTGAATAAACAAATAGCCAAGCAAAAGCTGAACGAAGAACGGCAACTGCTTGCACAGCGTCGTATTACTGCCACTACTGATGCCATTGATAGGTTGAGCGAAGTAAAAACCCGGCAAGAGAATCATTTTCGTTATTCGCTCGAAAAGCGAGTTCAAGAAATATTTAGTGCTATATCTCCGGCGCCGTATATTCCAAAAATAAGCGACAAATACGAGCTAACACTGATGGAGAATACCCTTGGTGTAGAAATGCCCGTTGCCGCATCAACCGGAGAAAATCAAATACTCAGCCTTTCGTTTATAAGTAGCATTATCGATAAAGTGCGCGAGTGGAGCGGAAAGAAAAAAATGTTAATGCTTCCCGAAAGCAGCACATTTCCAATAGTCATGGACTCCCCATTTGGTAGCTTAGATGAGATATCACGGCGCCATATAGCCAAAATAGTTCCAGAAATGGCCAACCAACTCGTGGTGTTAGTGACAAAAACCCAGTGGAGAGGAGAACTAGAAGAAGAAATAGCGAACCGCGTAGGCAAAGAATACATTTTAATTTACCACTCGTCTAAACCTGACTGCGAACAAGACTATATAGAACTTAGAGGAGTTAGATATCCTTTAATTAGGCAAAGTCCCAACGAATTTGAGTATACCGAAATAGTGGAGGTTAACCGCGATG
>ERZ1066121.70-NODE-70-length-90685-cov-9.361293_pt1 | contig 90685 bp, 76 predicted proteins | sample MGYA00382768_ERZ1066121 | MGnify/ENA primary metagenome ERZ1066121 (study PRJEB33369, sample SAMEA5778351) | biofilm metagenome | biome: Industrial cooling water; feature: Water cooling tower basin; material: Biofilm | place: United Arab Emirates | collected...
ATATTGAACCGACCGGCATTCCGTCGCAGACCACTCACGGTCGCGGTGCAGTTTTTTTACTGGATAGCGGAATTATTGGCGAAACGGCCCCGATGGTCAACATTTTTATGGAAAAATTGAAAGACGTTGGCTTCCGTCGGATGCTCAAGGAAGAGTTCGTGCGATATACCGATGCATGCGTCGAGAATTTTCTTGGCGGTGATGTGAAGGCGCTTTTTTCCAATACCAAAAACCTTTCGAAAGTCGTTTTAAATCACTTTAAGCCCATGATTCCGGAGCAGTTTCATGCACTTTGGCAAAAAGGTCTGGACACTAACGACTACTATCTCAAGTTATGCGGATCCGGAGGTGGAGGGTATATTTTGGGCTTTACTGAAGATCTCGAGAAAGCAAAAGAATCGCTTAAAGGGCATAAACTCGAAGTGGTTTATCAGTTTTAAACAGCACCTGAATTGAAATGCTGAGCAGGAAAAACAGGCTTCGTGTTTTAAAAGTGGTGAGCCTGTTTTCGGTAGTTCGCGGCTACAATATTCCGGTTATTATCCTTGCACAATATCTTGCAGCAATTTTTATTCTGGCACCGGAAGGGATGCCCAAGTTGCGCGTGTTTCTGGATTTGAACCTTCTCGTGCTCGTGCTTGCCTCCAGCATTGCGATTGCTTCAGGGTATATCATCAATAATTTTTACGATTCCGAAAAAGATCTGATCAACCGTCCGCAAAAGTCGATGTTGGATCGCCTCGTTAGTCAGACCACCAAACTGTACGTTTATTTCACCCTCAATTTTATCGTTGTAGCGCTGTCGATGTTCATTTCATGGCGCGTTGCGCTGTTCTATTCCGTCTACATATTCTTTATTTGGTTCTATTCACACAAGCTGAAGAAAATCCCGATGGTGGGCAACATTACGGCAGCCATGCTGGCGGTATTGCCTTTTTTCGGAATACTGTTGTATTATGCGAAGCAGGATCGCTACGAATTTCAGTGGCATCAGTTGGAAATAGTTTTCCTGCACGCCACCTTTCTTTTTCTTTTACTTCTGATTCGCGAAATGATTAAGGATCTCGAAAACCTTACCGGCGATTTCGCAGCTAATTATCAAACGATTCCGATTGTTTACGGCGAAAAAATTTCCAAACAAATCATTACTGCGCTCGTTGTATTTTGCATCGTACCGGTATACTTCCTTGTGGAGGTATACGAAGTCGGATACATGAGCCTGTATTTTTATTTCAGTTTTTTGGTTTTTATCCTGTTTCTCGTCAGGTTATGGGGAAGCCGCGAAAAAACGCACTACCTGCTGCTTCATAATTTGCTAAAGCTCCTTATAGTTACGGGTGTCTGCTGTATAGTGCTGATTGATCCGCAGGTTTTAGCACCGGCCGCCAGAATAATTCAAAACTAAGGCGTTAGCGCTTGCTGATTTTTTTTCGGTAAATCATCTGCCCGGAGGTCACTTCCAGGAGATATAGTCCGTTGGAAAGTTCCTGAACATCCAACTGCGACGCATTTTTCTTTTCCAGAATTAATTTTCCTGTCAGATCGTAAAGTCGCAATATTTCGGGAACCGTAGTTCCGAGGCTTATCTCCAGTATGGCACTCACCGGGTTGGGATGAATGCGCAACGATTCTGAAAAATCATAGGTGGCCAGCAAATCAACGAATGTTGTAGTCCACGTATTCGTGATGATAACCGGATTAGAATCAAAATAAATCTCAGCGGTGTTTGGAATAATGTCGCCTACCTCAATTCCCGGTTTCAGGCGTGCACGAAAAGTGACGTGCCCTTTGCTCAGTTCTTCGTCGACGATGGCAGGTGCCAGATTGATACCTTCAAATTGCCAGGTCAGGCCGGAGCCGCTGCGCTCCAGAACATAATCGTGACTGGCGCTGACCATTCGGACAGAGCTCTCGTCGATTTTCGCGTCCAGCATATCCTCGATCCGCACCTTATACGCTGTAGCGGTACCGAGATTTTGATAACGGATGGTATAATACAACTGATCTGTCGGTCCGAAGGAGGTAATCAAAATTTCGGGGCCATGCATCTCTGCTTTATCGTTCGGATCATACGATGCGAGGATTTCAGAGTTCAGCGTTGAAGTATTGTTCTCTAAATTGAGGTCGGTAGTTGCGGTGGTAAATTCGACGCTGGCGCTAACGAGCGCGCCCATCGTAACCTGCGGAACCGGTGGGCAGTCCATAGTGACATCGTATGACGCACTGCTAAACGGTAGCAGATTGTCGATCAGTACCGAGTAACTGCTGTTTCCTGTACCTGTGAGCGGTGTTTCTGTCGGAGCAGTAAAATTTAAAGTTCCGGAAACAGGCAGCAATCCATGATTGTGCACTACCAGTCGGTTCGCATACGTTGATCCTGCAATGGGTGGTGATAACGGAATGATGTCAACCGAAACATCGGTAAAATCCTGTACAATGTGTATGGGGAAATTGAGCAGTGTTTCGCCACTTCCTGCTGCGGGAGCAATATTTTCATAAGTAGAGTTACACAGAAGAAACGCTTGATATTCGGGATAAATGGAGTAGGAAACGTCGTAACTGTTACCTTCAACACCAAAAATCTTGTGGATGCCGTTCGGTGTGTTTACGAGAACAGGCTCATCGTTGTTTCGCGTTATGTTAAAGGTGCCGTCTTTAAAAAATACTTCGCCCTGATCCCGGGTACCGTTTGCATTCGAATCGATAAACGAATTGAGGTTCAGGTGATCTGAGCACGCGGCAACCCCGGACTGGAAGCTCCCCGCCTCAATAAAAATTGCCGAGTCAAAAGCGGTATCATTGCGGTCGGCAACAACCATTTTAACGCGATATGTTTTGCCGGGCACGATAGAGGCACTGGCCGTCATGACCACGGTGTGTCCGTTAAATTCTAAATAGGACGCGCCCTGTTCGCTGAAAGCGCCGAAAAATTCCGGATTGACCGACGGACAACCTTCGTTATGCGCGGCATCCCGAACCGTTACAACGGAAATGGGCTGAGTAGTGCCCGGTACCAGAGCTAGATTTATGGTTTCATTTGTTTCCGTGTCCGTCAGAAAAAAAGCAAATGCATCTGAAAACGTGCATTGAAAGTTACCGTATTCTTCCGACGCAAAAACGAAGTTAAACGCCATAAAATTATTCTGACTCACAAAATCGAATTCCAGTTTGGAAGCGTTGAAATAAGTGCCACTTTGTGAAATACCCATTGACTCCAGATACTGCGCCAGTTGCGTGTCGCCGGGCCAGTTAGCTGCACCATCGCTAAGTGTAAGATTAGCGCCCGGGACTGACAAATTCAGGGCGTTACCTGTAGATAAAACGATGCCAGAAGCTAAAGGAAAATCATTTCCCTGATTGACAAAGTATCCGATGCCGTTGGTTCCGCCAAAGTCGGATCCGGTGCTTGAAGAGATATTTGACAATTGTATGCACGGATTATTAAACAGAACGTCTGTTACCAATGCCGCCGGTGAATACTGCGTGGTACTTACCGTTATAGGCGATTGCGAAAACAAGTTAAATGTTGCGAAAAGTACGGTAAGAAGTAATGGTTTTTTCATCTGCCGAAATTTGTGGTGGTGTAGCAATGTACAAATTTTCAGTCAGTTGTGGTTACATTTTTTTCGGTAATACCCATGGAAGCCAGATAGCCTGTAGTCCACGCATTTTGAAAATTAAAACCGCCGGTAATGGCGTCTATATTTAATACTTCGCCTGCGAAAAATAGATTTTGAAAAAGTTTACTTTCCATTGTTTTAAAGTTAACTTCTTTCAGGTCGATACCACCGGCGGTAACGAATTCATCCTTAAAGGTACTTTTGCCATCTACAGTAAAGCTACCCGCAGTTAGTTCCACTGCAAGTGCATTAAGTTCTACTCTGGAAATGTCGGCCCACCGCTTATCGTGCGGTATTTTGGCAGCGGAGACCAAACTTTCCCATAAACGCGAAGGCAGTATGCCCGATGATTTAGAAATAATTTTCTTGCTATTGTCCGCTTTCATTTTCTGCAGCATTTCAAGTGTCTGGTCTGTTGTTTTCTCGTGCAGCCAGTTGACACGAATCTGAAAGCGATAATTTTTCTCTGCCAGTATCCGTGCGCCCCATGCTGAAAGTTTCAAAATTGCCGGTCCACTCATTCCCCAGTGTGTAATCAGCAGCGGGCCGGAGGCCGTCAACTTGGTACCCGTTACAGCAACGGTGGCCAGACAGGAAACCCCCGGTAATTCAGCGATCCTCTCATCTTTAATGTTGAAGGTAAACAACGACGGGACGGTAGGGATGATAGCATGCCCGAGCTGCTGCAATAGATCCCACATTTTCGGACTGCTGCCTGAGGCGATCACAAGTTGATCGCACTGAAAATTCCCTTGCGTGGTGGAAAGTGTCCATGCTCCGGAATTCTTGATTTCCTGAACAGAGCACGAACAAAGCACATCAATTCCTAACTGCTCGCTTAAGCGCAAAAAGCACGAAATGATGGTTTGAGACGAGTCTGTTGTGGGAAACATTCGGCCGTCGGGTTCGGTTTTTAATAATACGCCTCTGGCCTCGAACCATTGTTGTGTTTCGGTGGGTCCGAACATGGTAAACGGGCCCCGCAATTCTTTTTCTCCACGCGGGTAGTAGTGCACCAGCTCTCTAGGGTCAAAGCAGGAATGCATTACATTGCATCGTCCGCCGCCGGAGATTCGCACCTTTTCCAGTACATTTTTCCCTCGTTCCAAGATGGCAATTTTGAGGTTGCTATTTCTTTCAGCCAAATTAATTGCCGAGAAAAATCCGGCAGCGCCACCACCACAGATAATAACGTCGTAAAATTTCATTGCTGAGGGTAATCCGTAATTATTGCATGAACACCTAGACGGTTCATTCGTTCCAGCTCCTGCGTAGAATTTACCGTCCACGCAAAGATGCGCAATTCGTGCGAGCATATGGCGTTTACTGAAAGTTCATTTAGTAAAGTATGATGAAGATGTACGGAGTAGGCTCTGTATTTTAGGCTGCGATGCAGCGCTGCTCTCCAGTCGCCTTCTTCCAGAACTCCGAGTTGAAGTTCCGGCCGGAAGTTCCGGAGGCTGTTCAAAATGTTGTCGTCAAACGAGGAAAAGATAAAGTATTTCGGCGATCCACCCGTGGTTTCGCAAAAAGCATTTACCAGTCGCGCTGCCGGAAGAGCAGCTTCTATCGCTTTAACTTCAATATTGATCAGACACTTGTTTCCAAACTGATCCAATACTTGCTGCAGCGTTGGTAAAGGTTCGTTGCCCGGTAGGGTTCGAGCCTTTCGCAGTTCGTCGGCAGTCGTACGAGCAACATAACCATCGAGTGTTGTGGTTCGTTCCAATGTCTCGTCGTGGATCACCCACACATTGCCATCTGCATCTGCGTGAACGTCGAGTTCGATTCCATCGCATCCCATTGAAAGGGCCATCGAAAACGCTTTTATCGTGTTTTCATCAGCATATCCGGAGGCGCCTCGGTGTCCGATCAGAAGCGGTTTCATTTATTCAATTCCAGCAGCACGATGTCGTACGGTGTGCTTAAACGAACGCGACCATTGGATACCGTAGCTTGCTGACCGGAATAATAATCGCGGAGAACAATGCCGTCTTTAAAAACCCCGGCTACCGTAATTTCTTTCTTCCCTTTCGGGAGATCCAGGCCTATAACGACTTTATCCACTATCATCCCTTTAGCATAGCCGCGACTGAACACATAAGGTGAAGAGGATAATTGCTGATGCACACCCGCACCGACAGCAGGATGACGTTTTCTGAATTGACCGATTTTTTGCCAGTGCTTTAGAGTTGAATTGTCGGCAGAAAGTGCATCCCAGTTCATAAATGACCGCAGTTTGGCATCGCCCTGGGCTTCTGCAACATCCAAACGACGAGCGGTTTCATCACCGTAATAAATTTGTGCGATACCCGGACTTAACAGAAGTTTGGTAGCACTTTCCACCGATTTGGTCCGCGCAGCGTCAAACGGCTGACCGTCATCGTGTGACGAAAGATAATTCATGACACTTTTTCCTTCGAGGATTGTGTTGAGTCGGTCCGAGTATCTCGAAAAAATTGCTTCGTAGCTGTCCTGCGCATTCCATTTAAACTCAAAATTGATCATGGCGTCGAAGCCGTTTGCAAAATAGTCCACTTTGGCATCGCCGAAATCAAATTCGCGCCCTCCGGAAATCCCGTAATTGTAGACTTCTGCGATGAGATAAAATTTGGAATTGTCCAGCACGAGAGCTCTGTTATTGGCTTTCCACTTTGCAAATGCGTAATCGCATTCTTTGCTAAATTCAGCCCAGACTTTTTCTTCGGTATGCTTTACGGTATCGGCCCGATAACCATCAATCCCGAAATCTACGATGTAGTCTGTGAGCCACTTCATGATGTAGTATTTGGGAGCGCGCGGATATCCGGAACGTTTGAAAAATTCGTCAAGTTCACGCACTTCATCATCGTAACGTCCTTCCTTTTTCCATTTTTCAACCAAGGCTGGTGGAAGGTCGACATTTGCGACGCTTTCTGTGCGGATGTCCGGCAAGTTTTTTACCAAAGTGCATGTAATATTGCTTTGATAGGTTTTGTAGTCGCATTGTGGTTCGGTACGCACCCATTCGGACGGCCACACGGGATCATCTCCGGTTACAGGTCCGGTATGATTGATTACCGCGTCGAGAACGATGCGAATACCTTTCTGATGGGCTTTCCGAACCAATTCCCGCAGGTCGTCGGCCGTGCCGAAATTAGGATCAAGTTTTGTCCAATCACGTGTCCAATAGCCGTGAAACCCGTACGACAAACCGGTTCCTTCGTCCGTGCCGTTATGTATTTGTTCCACCAGCGGTGTCATCCAGATCGCGGTAACACCCAGCTTGTCGAAATATCCTTCGTCGATTTTTTGAATAACGCCGCGCAGGTCGCCGCCCATAAATCCTCGCAATGGTGCCGCTTTTGCAGTCCGTTGAAAGTTGACATCGGTGGATTTATCGCCGTTGTGAAAACGGTCGGTCAGCATAAAGTAAACGGTAGCATTTTCCCAAACGAAAGGCGTTTCGCCATTTGGCAGCGCGGCTACCTGGGCGTTAGCAAGGGCGCATATTCCTGCGGCAAGGGCAATTAAAATTTTTTTCATCGCAGATGAATTATTATTTGATGTTCTTTTTCCCGGCGAAAGGTAACCGGTAGTGTCATAATCCCGGTTGACGGCTCAAAGGTAAACTTAGTTTTCTTTCCGTTGACTGTAACATGAGTTGGCTTTTGGGTTAGATGCGCCACAAAATTGGCTGTACGTTTTTTAAGCGCAAAGTTCTGTCCCCATTGCACTTTGGTTTTTACTTCGATACCCTGCTGACCGGGAGTGGCGGTAAACTGATACAATGCATGTTTGCCTGCGCTGTGTGCATCAGGGCTTTCACCGTCGTCTTCGTAAAGTGTACCCTTAGAGGGTGAAGTGCTTGCGTAATAGTGAATTTCGAGTTGTTTTCTGTAATATTCGGCGGTGGATTGCAGCTCGTTTATCATTGGAATGAAGGCGCCTTCGCGCACAAAGACCGGAATGTTTTCGGGGGAAACGGACACTTCGAGTTGCTGTCCGCCCTTGTGACGTTTGCCCGAATGGAAGTCGACCCACGCACTTGTAGCCGGTAGATACACTGTTTTACTTTTTTCGCCGGCGGTCATGACAGGCGCGACAAGCAAATTATCGCCCCAAAAGTACTGTGTGACGATGTCGTAGAGGCTCTCGTTTTCCGGTTCTTCAAAGAACATCGGCCGCATCAGCGGCATTCCATTTTGCGAATTAGTAAAGGCAAGGGTGTAATTGTACGGTATTAATTTGTAACGCAGTTTGATTGACCGTTCGGCAAGTTCCTTTGTCCTGGCATCGCGATACACCGGTTCGGACGGAACATCCTCTTGCGCATGCGGACGGAAAACAGGTTGAAAAACACCGTACTGAAGCCAGCGTGTATACAATTCGCTATCCGGGTTTGCGCCTGCGAAACCTCCGAGATCGGAATGCATATACGCCAGACCCTGCATTCCCATTTGCAGCGCAATTTCGGTCTGACCGGAAAGTCCGCCCCAGGTTCGGTTAACATCACCGCTCCACGGAATCAGCCCGTAGCGTTGCGAACCGGAATATCCTGCCCGCATCAGAATAAAGGAACGTTGCGCAGGAAAATCCCGGCGGTATCCCTCATAAATCAGTTTTGCCCATTCGTGTCCGTAAATATTATGTACTTCGTTGGCAGTTCCGGTAACGTGACGCAGCTCTGCGGGATGAACTTCCGGTTCTCCAAGATCGCCCCAAATGCCTGCGGCGCCCATTTTTGCCAATTGTTTGTAAATGTTCCAGAACCAATTTTTTGCCGATGGTTTAAAGATGTCGATCAGACCGGTGTTACCGAAATAAAAGTCGTACGTAAACGGCTTACCCTGTTCATCGGTGGCCAGAATGTTTTCGCGAACGGCTTCGTCCCATTTTTTTGACGTGGTCAGAATGAACGGTTCCGTAATGGGGATGGTTTTGATATGGTTTCGGTTGAAATCCGCAATCATCTTTTCGAACTTCGGAAAGCTATCGCGATATACTTCGAGGTTCCCCATGGTGCCTTTGACATCCTTTCCGAACCAGTACAGATCAAGGATGATGGCATCCAAAGGAATTTGTTGACTGCGGTAAAGTGCGACGGTCTTTTCGGCTTCGCGTTGTGAATGGTAGCCGAACCGACTTGCAAAGTTGCCGAATGCCCAGCGCGGCGGCAGCGGTTGCCGGCCGGTAAGGTGGGTATAATTGGAGATTAATTGTTCCCAAGAATTCCCGACAACAATCTGGTAGGTGCGGCGCACGTCTAGCGTTTCGTAGCGCAGTGTGTTGTTTTTTGCACTGTCGAGATCCAACCACCCGGTGGCGGGATTGTCAAAATGTATCAGGTATTTTTTCGATGAAATGGCTACCGGCATGGTGTAGTTCATCAATTCTGCGCGGGTTTCGTAGCCGTAATGCGCCCGATTGTAAAGTTGGAGGCGGTTTCCGCGGCGGTTCATGCCCAGCACACGCGCGCCGCCACCAAACCATTTTTCAGTTTCGTTGATACTGAAATCGATGAGGTAACCCTCGCGGGTTTTAGTAAATCCGGAAGCTTTTTCTGCCACCAGCGGTAAATTTCGATGCAAGTAAGATAGCTGCAATGGACTTTTGGTGATTGCAATGCCGATTTCTGCGGATTGCACCTGCAAAAGTTCCGGTGTTTCGGTTTGCTTAAGTGCGACGGGCGTCGGAGCGGCCACTACCGCGTGCGATGGCGCTGATGCAGGTATTCGATTCGGATTGAATGTAGTCTCGATGATTTGGTCGGAATAAAAGCGAATCGTATAGCTGCCGTCGGTTACTTCGATTTGAAGTGTGTTGCCTTCGAGGGTGTGACTTAAATAAGATCGGCTGCTGTTTTGCGCAAACAGTAGGAGGGGCAGCAGCAAAAAGAGCGGAAGGAAGCTCTTTAGCGCGGAGTGCATTCGGCAGACGGATCGCAGCCCCGATAGAAGCGGTAGCCTGCCGCATGCAGGGGCATGTTTTTTTTGGCCCGGCGCGGCGACCCCGGAAGCCGTGGCGGGACTTTTAATAAAACTGCCCTTGCAAAGGGTGCTAAAGCGTATAGCGGGGAGTGCTGCCATCATTTTACTTCTAAAATCATTGATGATTTTGCGGGAATTTCAAGTTGTCCTTTTAGCGGGTGGGAGCGTTCAGACAAGATGTCGTAGCCTGTCGTGGCGGACCCAAGTAGTTCTGCGAATCGGTTGAGATCGATTTTTTGCGGGATTTTATTGTTGTTAATTACGACCATTACCCGGTCGGTTTCGGAGTGTCTGAAATACACGTAGACGTTATTTTCCGGGATGTAATGAGTGGTTTTTCCGGAGTGGATCACGTTTTTGTTTTTCCGCCAGCGGAAGAGTTTTGCGGTAAAATCGTGGTAGATGTTTTCAGTATCGGTACGATTTGAGGCGAGAAAAGCGTTGTGCGGATCGTTGGGCCATCCGCCTGGGAAATCGCGTCGGATATCGCCGTCGGATACTGATTTTTCGCCTTTCATTCCGATTTCAGAGCCGTAGTAAAGCTGCGGGATGCCGCGGACGGTGGCGATGACGGTCATGGCAAGCTTATAATCGGCCGGATCAGCGTACAGTTGATTAAAGCGTGCGGTGTCGTGATTTTCAGCGAAGACGAGCAGGTTATTGATATCGGGATACAGGAAATCATTGGTGAAATTGTCGTAAATCCGGATAAGTCCCTGATTCCACGTGGCAGTTTCTTCGCGGAGTGCGTCTGAAAGTGCAGCGTGCAGTGTAAAATCCATTACGGAGGGCAGGTATGAATTATAGCTTTGAATGGCTCCGATGGCGCTGTTTCGTTGCCAGTAAGCCATTTGCGCCTGGTCGTACATCCAGACTTCCCCGACGATGTTGAAATTCGGGTATTCGTCCATTATGGCTTTGGTCCATGCGGCGATGGCCGTTTTATCGTTGTAGGAATACGTGTCGACCCGCAGGCCGTCGAGGTCGGCATATTCGATCCACCAGATGGCATTTTGGATGAGGTAGTTGAGCATGAGCGGGTTTGACTGGTTGAGGTCCGGCATGGATTTCACAAACCAGCCGTCTGCGCAGAGTTGCGCATCTGATGGTGCCGCGTTGACGTCGAATTGCGTGGTCATGCGGTAGTTGGTTTGTTTGTAGCCCGGAAACTGGTGCAGCCAGTCGTATGTCGGCATGTCGTCAAATGTCCAGTGCTTGCCCCAGTGGTTGGTGACGTAATCCATGATCAGCTTCATGTTTCTTTTGTGGAGTTCGGCCGACAGTTGTTTGTACTCCTCATTAGTTCCGAATCTCGGATCGATGCGGTAGACGTCGGATTGTCCGTATCCGTGGTAGCTGCCTTGCGGATCGTTGTCTTCGCAGAGCGGTGTGCTCCAAATGGCGGTCATCCCGAGATTCTGAATATAGTCGAGATTTTTAATAATACCTGCGATGTCGCCGCCGTGGCGCCCGCTGTGGTGGTTGCGGTTCACGGGTTCGGTCATTCCGGGCATGGTATCGTTATCGGGATTACCGTTGGCGAAGCGGTCCGGCATGAGGAGGTAAATAGCGTCGGCGGCAGAAAACCCTTTGCGTTGGGCGGACTGCGATTTACGGGGTAGCAGTTTGTACGGGTGTGTGAGCTGTTTTTTTCCGTTGGTAAACGTGAAAGTCAGCGTCCCGGCGGGAACATTTTTAGTATCGATGGTAACGAACAGGTAGTTGTTATTTCCGGTTCGGGTGATGTTGGTGATGGTTATTCCGGGGGAGACTGCCGGGGTAAAATTGGCGATATTTTTTCCGTAAAAGAGGATTTGGAGTTGGTTGTGGTGCATCCCGCTGTACCAGTGTGGCGGTTCAACCCTGCTCAGTTGGGCCAGGGTTGTGGCGGTGAGGAGCAGGAGAAAGGGGAGGAGAAACCTCAAAGGTCTTGAAGACCTTTGAGGTTTTGCATATGCTTTAGCTGAAATATTCATCTTGCGGAAGGTGATTTTACGGAGGAAGGTTTGGTTTTTTAGGATGGGTGGTAGATTCTTATTTAGTATATAAGTTACTTTAGAAGAAACCTTTGAGGTCTTTAAGACCTCAAAGGTTTTCTTTCGCAGATTTTTATTCTAAACGCTCGCGCGAAAATCGGGCCCGAAAAAGGCTGCCCTTTCGATTATAGCGCTTATTAATGCTCTTGGCGTACGCATTAAACAAGTTTGAAAGCGGTTGATAAAGTCGGTTGCGATAACGCTCCGGAACTTCGGTTTCAGCATAAAACCGCACCAATAACTCCAACTGGTTCGGCCACAACCGAAACGATATCACCTTTCCTACCGGATCAATATGCCGCTCAATTAGCTGGCGAAAATACTTCCGATTCCGCTGTTCGAGGATCAGAGCATCTTTTCCGTTTGCTTCCTGAATAATGCGGTAAAGTCCACCGTGTTCTAAAGTTTCTAACTGTTGCATGCCCAAATTAAATCTATCCGGGCATAACTGAATTACGGTTTTTCCGCCTTAAATCTTAACAACAGCTTTACTTTCGATAGCAACGTCTTTATTCCATACCGATACGGTCAGGCCAGCGCCTTTTTCAAGCGAAAACGTGGTGCCTTCGGCATCGACCATCACTTTTAAAATCTGATTCCGGAAATTGATTTTAAAAGAATAACCTTTCCACTGTGCCGGAATGCGCGGGTTAAAATGCAGCTTTCCTTCGCGAACCCGCATCCCGCCAAATCCTTCCACGATGCTCATCCAGGTTCCGGCCATTGAAGTGATATGGCAGCCTTCTTCCACTTCTTTATTATAATCGTCCAAATCCAGACGCGAAGTTCTGAGATAAAACGTATAGGCCATGTCCATTTTGTCCAGTACAGCTGCCTGAATAGAATGTACGCATGGTGAAAGTGAACTTTCGTGAACGGTAAATGGTTCGTAAAAATTAAAGTGACGCTCCAGCTCTTCGCTCGAAAAATGGTCTTCGAAGAAGTAAAAGCCCTGCAAGACATCCGCCTGCTTAATGTACGGCGAGCGCAAAATCCGGTCCCACGACCATTTTTGATTAATCGGACGCTGGGAGCGATCCAAATCGGAAACTTTTACCAACTCCTTATCCAGGAAGCCGTCCTGTTGTAGGTACACCGAATGCTCCTCACTATAAGGGAAGTACATATTTTCGGCAACTTCCATCCAACGCGCTACTTCCGTTTTTTCCAATTCGGTTTTCGCCACAATCCGACGGTAGTCTTCTGCGTAATCTTTTTCTACACGCGTTAGCTGCTCTGCAGCATATCGGATACACCATTGCGCCAGATAGTTCGTGTACCAGTTATTGTTTACGTTGTTTTCATACTCATTCGGTCCGGTAACGCCTAAGATCACATATTGATTCCGATGGGTCGACCAACTTGCGCGCTGATGCCAGAATCTCGCGATGCCAATAAGCACTTCCAGACCTTTTTCAGGGATGTACGAATAGTCGCCAGTGAACCGGTGGTAATTGTAAATGGCGAAAGCAATAGCACCGTTGCGGTGTATTTCTTCGAAAGTAATTTCCCACTCGTTGTGGCATTCTTCCCCGTTCATCGTAACCATCGGGTACAACGCTGCACCGTTGCTAAAGCCGAGTTTCTTTGCGTTTTCGATTGCTTTATCGAGCTGGTTGTAGCGGTACGTAAGCAGATTTCGCGCAACATTCTGGTCCTTCGTGGCCATGTAAAAAGGGATGCAATAAGCCTCAGTATCCCAATAGGTTGATCCGCCGTACTTTTCACCTGTAAATCCTTTCGGACCAATATTTAACCTCGAGTCTTTTCCGGAGTAGGTTTGATTGAGTTGGAAAATATTAAACCGAATGCCTTGCTGAGCTTTAACATCCCCGTCGATGGTAATGTCGGACATTTCCCAAATACGCGCCCAGGAAGCAATTTGTTCTTGCAATAGTGTGTCGTAACCTTTTTCACGCGCCGTTGAAATCACGTTTTTCGCCGCATCTATTAGCGACTCTTCTGCGTGATTCAACGAAACGGTATATCCACCGATCTTTTCGAGAATCGCGGATGTACCACGACTAACGTGGGTTGTATAGCGATGTCCGAGTCGATCTGTAGATTTTGCAACTTCAGGCGCGGTCTCGAGCGCAATGCCGTTGGCATAAAGGCGGTTATCCATAAAAGCCGCGGCTGCAAAACGGGTTTTAAAGGTGCGCGCCAGCACAAATCCGGATGATTCGCCGGAAATTATATTTAGAGTTTCCCAGAATTTTTCTTCCCAGTTCGCATCTTCATTCTGAACCCCGGCGTCGAGGTAAGGTTCAAACTGCACGGTTGCATCAACGTTTATCGGCGTAACACTATATCGGATGACTCCGGCTTGGTCAAGATCCATGCAAAGGAACCGGCGTACATCTACGTGAACTTCCGTTCCGTTTTGAAGTCGCGCGCGAAAAGAACGATGATACCATCCTTCTTTCATGTTTAGTTCCCGTCGGAAATTACTTACTTCGCATTTCGCCAGATCGAGCGCCTCATCATTGATCCAAACGTTTATTCCTATCCAATTAGGCGCGTTTAAAACTTTGGCAAAATACTCAGGGTATCCGTTTTTCCACCAGCCCACCTTGGTTTTGTCGGGATAATAAACTCCGGCAATGTAACTTCCCTGAAAAGTAGATCCGCTGTACGTTTCTTCGAAATTGGCACGTTGCCCCATCGCGCCGTTGCCCAGACTAAACAAACTTTCGGACGATTTTACCCTTTCGGCATCAAATCCTTCTTCAATAATGGACCAGTTGTCCGCTTTAATATAATCCTGGTTCATGTAACAAATTTTATTCTAAATTAATACTACGCCCGGTTGATGAGCGTCCGCAGAAAACTAGAGTCGATCTGCGTAAAATCACTAAAAACAAATTGTGCCTCGCTCAGAATCTCGGCAGGTCCGATTCCTATGCTGACCATGCCGGCAATGTTTGCTGCCTGAATGCCCGCAACGGAATCTTCAAACACAATGGCGTGTTCTGCCGCTATTCCCAGACCTTTGGCGGCCTGCACGAAAACTTCCGGATCGGGTTTCGCATTGGTTACGTCGTTGCCATCAATAATTACATCGAAAAAAGAGGTAAGTCCTACTTTTTCAAGTATTGGTCGCGCGTTTTTACTGGCGGATCCAAGTGCGATTCCCTGCTCTTTATCTTTTAGAAATCGCAACGTCTCGAGTACGCCCGGTAAAATTTCAGAAGCATCCATCGCGTCGATATAACGCAGATAATCCGCATTTTTTTGCTCGAGCCAGCGTTGCTTGTCTTCTTCACGTGCCTGAATTCCGCCCAACTCCAGTATAATTTCGAGTGAACGAATGCGGCTGACGCCTTTTAAGCGTTCGTTGTGCTCGGGCGTAAATTCCACTCCGAGTTCATCAGCAATTTTCTGCCATGCAATAAAGTGATATCGGGCAGTGTCGACAATGACGCCGTCCAAATCAAAAATGAATGCTTTTTTAGTCATAGTTAATAACACTCGTTTCGTGTTTTTCGCGCACTTTCAAGGCCAGAAGTGCAGCCAGTAGGAAACTGATGCCACTCATTACCAGCGCAAAGATGGCGTTGTTGTGGTAAACATATTTTACCAGTGGACCGCCGATTAGTGCGTTAACAATTTGTGGGATCACGATAAAAAAGTTAAATATTCCCATGTAAACCCCCATTTTACGAGGCGAGATGGAGCCTGCGAGAATGGCGTAAGGCATGGCGAGAATACTTGCCCACGCGATGCCGATACAAATCATAGGCAGGATTAGCCAGTTTTCGTCGGGGACGATGTACATCCCGAGTAACCCGAATCCGCCGATGGCCAGCGAAGCCGCGTGCGTGTACTTCCTTCCGAGCCGCTTAGCAATCGCGGGCAACGCAAAGGCAACCACTGCAGAAACGGCATTGTAAATGCCAAAAAGAATCCCGACCCAGTCGCCGGCAGCCTGATACGTAGCACTTTTGGTGTCGTCAATCGGAAGGCCGTAAACGTGATGGGCTACCGCAGGGGTAGTAAATACCCACATGCCGAAGAGTCCGAACCATGAAAAAAATTGAACCCAGCTCAATTGTCTCATGGTGTACGGCATGTTTTTAAAGTCGCTAAAGATATCCGTGAGTCGGGCTGGTTCCTCCTCGTTTTCCGCTGCCGTTGGCGATTCGCCCGCAAATCGGTCGAGCTCTTCCGGCGAATATTCCTTAGTTGTTGTAATCGTAACCAAAATAGAGGCTACCAGCGCTATCGCTCCAAGAATAAAAGACCAGATGAGGTGAGCCGGAACACTTCCGTCCGCTGCTGTGTTTGAAATCCCAAACCAGTGATGTAAGACATAAGGTAGTCCGGACCCGATTACAGCACCGATGCCGATTAGGGCGGTTTGGACACTAAAGCCCTGTGTGGTCTGATCGTCGCGCAGGTTATCGCCAACAAGAGCCCTGAACGGTTCCATCGCTATATTGAAGGAAGCGTCCATGATCATTAGCATTCCGGCACCCACCCATAAGGCAGGCAGAAAGGCAATGAACAAATCGGCCTGCGGCATCAGAATCAGTCCGACCGAGGCCAGCAACGCACCGACCAGAAAGAACGGTTTCCGGCGGCCATAACGACCCCATGTCCGATCGCTGTAATGTCCGATAACAGGTTGTACAATTAAACCCATCAGGGGCGCAATTATCCAGAACCAGGAAAGTTCATGAACATCCGCTCCGAAGGTTTGTAGAATTCGACTGGCATTTGCATTCTGTAGAGCAAAGCCCATCTGGATTCCAAGAAAACCAAAACTCATGTTCCAGATTTCCCAAAACCCTAATTTCCGCTTTTCCATATCGCAAGGATTACGATAAGCGCCGTGCTTATCAAAACTTAATTAGGTCGAAGTAAGTATAAGCCTTGATAATCGGCGGTAAAGATAGGACTTTTTTGAAATGTTAAACGATTTTAACTTTTAGTGGACTCGCGTTGTACCAGATGGGTTTCGATTACTTCGGTGCGGTACATCTCTTCGTCGTCTTCGTTTTCAATGCGGTCAATCACCATCTGTGCTGCTTTCATGCCCATTCGGATGCCGTTCTGGCTAACCGTGGTAATACTTGGACTCGCATATTTGGAAATAATCCCGTCGGTAAAAGCAACGACCGAAAGTTCTTCGGGAATGGCAATTTTGCGTCTCTGTGCAGCTTTAATAACGGTTACGGCAAACAATTCATTTACGGCGAAAACCGCGTCAACACCGCGCTCCAAAAGTGCATCAATCTGGGCATTGCTATCATCAATATCTTCAATTTTCACAACCAGATTTTCATCAAATGGCAACTGGTTGTCCTGAAGTGCTTTCGTGTAGCCCTCGGTTCTGAAACGTCCCACGCTGACGTAATCAACGGTGGTGAGCAGTGCAATGCGTCGGCAGCCGCTGTCAATCAAAGACTGTACTGCATCGTAAGCCGCGGATTTATCGTCAATAATGACCTTGTCGCAGAGAATTTCGTTAGTCACGCGGTCAAACATGACAACGGGCATTCCCTGACTAATCACTTCAGAAATGTGATGGAAATCTTCCTTAAACTGCGTTTCCTTACTCAGCGAAATGATGAAACCGTCAATGCTGCCGTTGGCGAGCATTTCCATGTTAATTACTTCACGGTCAAACGATTCATTCGAAAGGCACACAATCACATTATAGCCTTGCTCGTTGGCCACCTGCTCAATTCCGCTGATTACGGTGGCGAAAAAATGATGTACGATTTCAGGAATGATGATGCCAATAGTTTTGGTTTTCCTGTTCTTTAAACTTAAGGCAATGTTGTTTGGGCGATAATTGTAAAGTTTGGCAAATGCCTGTACCTTTTGTCGGGTATCTTCGCTGATTTCGGGACTGTTGCGCAGCGACTTGGAAACGGTTGAAATCGACACATCCAATTCACGCGCAATTTGCTTTAAGGTAACCTTCCTTTTCATAATTTAAAATTCGGTTTTAAAGGTAAAGGAATTTTTATCTTTTTGTTTTTTCCGTCTTAAAAATCTTCCGAAGTATGTAAACTTTTCAACACGAAAACGTTTTCGGCTCCTATTTAACAGCCGTTCAAAAAGCTAGGAAAAAAAATTGGCTAATTTTAACATTCGAAGTAAGTATACGCAAAACAAAAAGTATTTCTAACCTAAACAAAATGTATGAAAACAATTTACCTGAAATTGTTCTTTTTCTTACTGTTTCTTCCTCTCGGAGCTTTGGCTCAGGGCACCCTCACGGGGACCGTCCTTGATCAGGCTACCGGCACACCGCTTCCGGGAGTGAATGTTGTAGTAGAAGGCAGCAACAACGGGGCTTCCACTGATTTCGACGGTCGTTTTACGCTGTCAAATATTCCAAGCGGCGCTACCGTTGCCTTTTCGTACCTTGGCTATCGTACGGAAACTATTACCTACACAGGCCAGTCCAATATTACTGTATCTATGCAGGAAGACGCCAACCAGCTGAGCGAAGTTGTCGTTCAGGTAGGTTACGGTACTGTGAGAAAAAAGGACGTTACGGGATCAGTTGCTACTGTCAGTGACAAAGATTTTAACCGAGGAGCCATTGTTACCACAGAAAACCTCCTTAACGGTAAGGTGGCTGGTCTTACGATCAACACCAGCGGAGCACCAGGTTCCGGCTCTGAAATCAGAATCCGCGGGGGTTCGTCTCTGTTCGCCAGCAATGACCCGCTCATTGTAGTTGACGGACTTCCGATTGACAATGCCACCAACACGGGGTCGACTTCGTTTTTGGCATCGCTTAATCCGAACACAATTGAATCCATTACCGTTCTGAAAGATGCATCTGCAACCGCAATCTACGGTTCGCGTGCGTCTAACGGTGTGATCCTCATCACCACAAAAAGCGGTGGTAAGAAATTGTCGGTTGACTATAACTTTCAATATGGTTCAGGACGCGTGGAAAATACGGTTGATGTCTTCAATGCCGATGAATTCCGCGCCATTATAGCCGCCAACAATCCGGCGGCTGTTTCGCAGCTTGGCAATACCAGCACGAACTGGCAGGAGGCTATTTACCGCCGCACCGATTTCGTCGACAACAATATTAATATACGTTCCAATCTGTTTGGTTTTATTCCCGCCCGACTTACTTTGGGGAATACCTATCAGGAAGGTTCACGCTTAACAAACAAGTTCAATCGTAATTCAGTAGGAGTTGCGCTGAACCCGGCGTTTTTTGACAATCACCTGAAATTCCGCGTCAACGCAAACTACGCGGACGAGCGCAACCGTTTTGCAGATGGTGTTGAAGGTTCGGCGATTTCTTTTGATCCGACGCAGCCCATTTTTGACCCGAATTCACTCTTCGGAGGTTTCTTCCAATTCGATAATGGTGTAAATGCCAACGGGCAGCCGATCATTATCCAAAATGCACCGCGCAACCCTGTAGCTCAATTGCTGCAGACGTACGATCGTGGAGAAAACCGTCGCTTCTTCGGTAACTTCGAAGTAGATTACAAATTCCATTTCTTCCCGGAGATGCGTGCAGTACTTAATCTTGGTTTTGACGAAGCTAACGGAGAACGCTCCCGCTTTGTCCCGGCCGGTATCGCAGCGTCAGGTCCGACCCTTGCCGATGTTCCGTTCGGGAACAACGATTTTGCAACCGAAATGCGCCGCAACAAGCTATTGGATGCATACCTGGTGTACAACAAGACTTTTAATAAATTTAATGTGGATGTAACCGGCGGTTACTCTTATCAGAAATTTGAACGACAAGAGTTTGTACAAGGTAACCAGAACGATCCAAACTTGCCGTCAAACTTCCCGGAAACCAACACCGATACGGATGTAGTTCTCATTGGTTTCTTCGGACGTACTAATCTGACGTTCAACGACAAGTATATACTGACGCTAAGTTACAGACGCGACGGTTCCTCACGTTTCAGCGAGGAAAATCGCTGGGGTAATTTCCCTGCTGCAGCATTTGCCTGGAAAATGCGCGAAGATTTCTTCAAAAACAGCCAAACACTTTCCGATATGAAACTTCGTCTCGGATGGGGTATAACCGGGCAGCAAAACATTCCTGCATCAAACGACTACCTTCAGACGTATGTTACCGGAAACGGTGTTTCTCAAATCTTCTTCGGGCCATCTGCGTTACCAATCGCCATTTCTAACCGTACGAGCCCGAACATTAAGTGGGAGGAAACAACTACGTACAACGCCGGTATCGATTTCGGTTTCTGGAATAATCGCCTGACTGCATCGCTCGATGCGTTCTATAAATTGTCTGAAGACCTTTTGGTGGATGCTCCTGTAGCAGACGGAGGTAACTTCTCAAACCGTGCCTGGCAAAACGTTGGAAGTTTCTCTACAAAAGGTATTGAAATCTCTATCGACGGAACGGTAATTCAAAATAATAACCTTAACTGGCACTTGAACCTGAACTTTACCAAGTATGAGCGTCGCCTTGAAGATTTGATCTATGATCAGGATATCCTCGTAGGTCCGAATATCGCTGGTACGGGTACTCAGGCGCAGGTGTATCGCGAAGGTTTTACTCCAAATTCCTTCCTGGTGTACAAGCAATTGTATGATACTGCCGGCAATCCGATTGAGGGTGCATATGCTGACCTTAACAGCGATGGCATTATCAATGAAAACGACAAGTATATTTACCAGAACCCTGATCCGGATTTCCTGATCGGTTTTGGATCAAATCTTACTTACAAGAACTGGGATTTCTCGTTTAACATGCGCGCCAGCATCGGAAATAACGCGTTCAATCAGGTGAATGCCTCCCGGGCGCAGCTCAATCAGTTAGTGCCTAACGGATTCCCATCAAACATTCCCGTAAATGTACTGGACACAAACTTCAACGTACAGTCGGATGTGATTTTATCTGACATCTGGATTGAAGATGCTTCTTTCCTGAGAATGGATAACATTACATTGGGATATACTTTCCCGAAATGGATCGGAGGACTGGCGTCACTTAGATTGTCTGCTGGTGTTCAGAACGCGTTTATCATTACCGATTACAGCGGACTTGATCCGGAAATCACAAATAGTGGTGTAGACGCAACCATTTACCCAAGACAACGTCAGTTCTTATTTGGAGCTAATATTAAATTTTAAAAGAAAGAGATATGAAAAATTGGAAATTTAGATTACTCTGCCTATCTGCACTGGTAATCATCTTCCAGTCTTGTACCGACGATCTGGATGTCGTTCTTGAGGATGATGACCAGTTCATGTCCGAGGAGTTTTTCTCCACGCCCGGATCTTATAAGCAGGCGCTTGCCGGTGTGTATGGCAACCTCTCGCTTACCGGTGCCAATGGAGCAGAGTCCTCCTTCCTTCAGGGAATTGATCCGGGGACCAGTCACTTCGCACGATGCTGGTGGTACCTGCAGAACTTAACTACCGATGAGGTGGTGTGGAGTTATGAAAACGATGCGGGAACCCGCGAGCTTAACAGAAATATCTGGACGTCTGAGAACCCGATTCTACTCGGAATGTTTAGCCGGACCATGGCACAGGTCGCACTCGTGAACGAGTATCTGCGCCAAACATCTCCTGATAAACTCAGCGCACGCGGCGTGAACGACGCAGCGTTACTTACGGAGATCGAACTGTATCGCAAAGAAGCTCGTGCTCTGCGCGCTTATGCCTACTATGTACTGATGGATCTTTATGGAAAAGCGCCATTCATCACAGAAAATGATCCTCTGAACTTTGGTGGTCCGGAGTACGACCGAGGTGAACTTTTTGCCTACGTTGAAAGTGAAATGCTTGCTTTAATCCCGGATTTGAAACCGGCACGTACCAACGAATATGGTCGCATCGATCAGGCTTTTGCTCAAATGGTACTTGCAAAAATGTACCTGAATGCTGAAGTATATGTGGGCCAGAACCGTTACAGCGACTGTATTACGCAACTTAATAACGTAATTAATGCCGGATATACGCTGGAAGCTAACTACCTCGACAACTTTAAGGCAGACAACCACACTTCAACTGAAATGATCTTTACACTTCAGTCGGACGGAGCTGTAACGCAGAATTATGGCGCTACTACCGTTATGGTCAATGGTAGTGTAGGCTCAATCGAGCAAAACGGAGCGTCTTTAGGCGTAAGTTCAGGAGGCTGGGGAGGCGCGCTTCGCATTCGCAAGCAGTTTGCCCAGAAATGGGATGGTGCCGGACTTGAAAATGATCAGCGAAACACGGTTATTAGCGGCGTTCGTCCGATTGATATCGACGATATCGCCGACCGCGATCAGGGATATATTGTTGCGAAATACTCTAATATTTCTTCTACCGGAGCGGCCGGTCCGAGTACTACTTTCGTAGATACGGATTATCCGCTGTTCCGTCTTGCAGACGCATATTTGATGTATGCGGAAGCAACCCTTCGCGGTGGTTCCGGATCTATGGATCAGGCACTGGCTTATATCAATGCACTTCGCACACGCGCCAACGGTGGCACGCCTGGTGGTAACATCGCTATGGGCGACCTGACGTTAAATTTCATCATTGACGAAAGAGCGCGCGAATTGTACTGGGAAGGTCACCGCAGACAAGATCTGATCCGCTTCAATCGTTACACCGGTGGAGCGTACAATTGGGCATGGAAAGGAAATGCGCAGAATGGAATTCCGTTGTCAAACAACTTCCGTGTATTCCCATTGCATGTGGCCACGCTGGCGTCAAACCCTAATCTGACGCAAAACGCTGGATATTAAAAATCAATAAAAACATCACCATGAAAAAAATAGTAAAAAGTATTTTTCTTTTGGCACTTGTTGCCGGATTCTCCTCCTGCGAGGACGAGCAGGAACTTATGTTTCTCGATGCACAGGCTGACTTCCGAATTCTAAGTCCTGATACGCAGACCTCAGTAACTCTTGTTCCTGAATTGCCAAATAACCCGGGGCTTTCGATAACCTGGGAGGATGCAAATTATTCTACCCCAACTGAAATTACCTATGCGATTCAAGCGGATATGGTAGGTGATAATTTCGACAATCCAATTGTTCTGGCGACCACCAACAATACGTTCGCGGTAATTTCATCAGAGGATCTTAACAGCGCAGTAGTGTCTCTTGGACTTACCCCTTTTACTGAAGGTGGTATCGAAATCCGCGTTATGTCAACCGTAGGAACAGAGAATACACAACCGCTGTACTCTAATGTAATTACGTATTTGATTACACCTTACTCAACAGATTTGCCTAAATTGTGGCTGCCAGGTTCGTATCAAGCAGCTTCAGGTTACGGACCTAACAACTGGACACAGGCTACTGCGGCAACGCTGGCTTCTACCGGTTTCGGCGAAACTGACTTTGAAGGATATGTTTACATCGCAGAAAACATGGATTCGTCGAACCCCGACCACGGCCTGAAGCTGACCGATGCTCCGAACTGGAACGGCGGTATTTTCGGTGACGATGGCAGCTTTGCAGGAGTACTTGCAAGTCCGGGCAACAACATTATCCTTAATGCCGGATACTACCGTTTCCGCGCAAATACTGCGACATTGACGTATACTACCACGCCGACTGTTTGGGGTATCGTTGGTTCAGCCACACCGGGAAGCTGGGATAACAGCACGCCGCTAACTTACAACCCTACTACAAAAACCTGGGAGGGCGATGTTCAGATTGGCGCAGGAAAGTTTAAATTCCGTGCAAACAACAACTGGGACATCAACTTCGGTGGTGGTTCTGATGAGTTTCTGGCATACAATGGCTCTGACATTGACGCGCCGGCACCAGGTAACTATCACGTAGTACTGAACCTGAGCAACCCTCGTCAGTACACGTACACTCTTACGCTTAACCCGTAATTTTTTATAAACACGAAGGCTTCCTCTAACCGGGGAAGCCTTTTTTTATCCAAACCTATGAGAACTTTACTTGTATTGATGACCTGCCTGCTTTCGGCGGTCAACATGGCGCAGATTACAACCAATCCCTCCCCGCCGGAGGCAACCGGCCCGGTAACCATTTTCTTTGATAAAGCCGGAACAGGATTGGCGGCATACAACGGCACTATTTACGCGCACATGGGTGTTACCGTAAATGGTACGGTATGGCAAAACGTAATCGGAAACTGGGGCAATAATACTGCTCAGCCCGCTCTTTCGTTAGTTTCCGGAACGACGTACAGTCTTACTATTTCCCCTGATTTGTTCACTTATTTCGGTGTTTCTGCCGGAAATGCCATTACGCAGATTTGTGTAGTATTTAGATCTGCTACCGGTACGCAACAGACAATCGATTACTTTATTAACGTAGGTGCATTCCAGGCGACCCTTAATGCCCCTGCTTTAAACAGTTCAACGATTGTCAACGTAGGCGGCAGCTTAAATATTAGCGCAAGCAACACAAATGGCAATGCCAATTATACGCTATTGGCTAATGGAGTAAGTATTGCCACCAGCACCGGTTCGACGTTTTCCTTTACAGATACCAATATCACGGAAAACAAGAATTACGATTTGCAAATCGCGCAGGGCAATATTACCTTCTCGCGGAAATTTTCCGTACTTGTTAATCCCGGCACGCTTACCGCGTCGCTACCCACCGGATTGGAAGATGGAATTAATTATTCATCCGATGCAACCAAGGCAACTTTAGTACTGGATGCTCCCGGAAAAGACTTTGTTTATGTCGCCGGAAGTTTCAACAATTACCTGCCAAATTCAGCCTATGCGATGCGAAAGGATCCCGGTACCGGTAAATTCTGGCTTGAGCTTACAGGCCTTACGCCCGGACAGCAATACACGTATCAATACTGGGTGGTAGATCAGACTCCATTTACCAATTCACCGGCGCTGGTGAAAACAGCCGATCCGTATTCGACACTGGTTCTATCTCAATTTGACGACCCATGGATTCCGGCATCGAGCTATCCAAATATTCCGCCATTTCCTGTAGGTCAGGAGCGCGAAGTTACCGTATTACAGACCGCTCAGCCGACTTATAACTGGCAAGTGACCAATTTCGTAAAGCCGAAGAAAGAGGATTTAGTGATTTACGAAGTTCTGATTCGCGATTTTGATTCTGACCGCAATTATCAGGATCTTATTGACAAAATCCAATATTTTAAGGATACGAAAATTAATGCGATTCACCTGATGCCGGTGATGGAATTTGAGGGCAATGAAAGTTGGGGCTACAACACTTCTTTCCATATGGCGCTCGATAAGTACTATGGTACTTCCGATAAATTGAAGGAGTTTATTGATTTGTGTCACCAGAACGGAATTGCCGTAATTCTTGACCTTGTGCTCAATCACGCGTTCGGAAGAAACCCGATGGTCCGCATGTGGATGAAAGATCCGGACGGTGATGGATGGGGCGATCCAAGCGCTGAAAATCCATATTTCAACGAATTTGCCCGTCACAGTTATAATGTCGGGATGGATTTTAATCACCAGCAGTCGCGCACGCAGTACTACACCCGTCGCGTGATCAAACATTGGATTCAGGAGTATAAGATCGATGGTTTCCGCTGGGATCTTACTAAAGGATTCACGCAAAATTGTACCGGTAATGATGATGCCTGCACCAATAGCTACCAGCAAGATCGCGTGGATGTCCTCCGACAGTATGCTGATTATTCATGGAGCCTCGATCCGACACATTTTGTCATTTTTGAGCACCTCGGACAAGATAACGAAGAGCAGCAGTGGGCCAATTACCGCATAAATGAAACGCCGAGCAAAGGTGTAATGATGTGGGGAGAAATGACCGCTCAGTACGCACAACTTGCGATGGGATATGCAAATGATGCTGATATTTCACGAGTGGGCCACCTCAGCCGTGGTTTTCAGGCGAAACGTCTGATCGGCTATGCAGAAAGTCACGATAAAGAACGCATCATGTATTCTGCGTTGGCCTTTGGAAATCCGGGCGGGCAGACTCCACTGAACAATATTGCAAATGCGCTTCCGCGGATGGCATCCGTAGCTGCCACTTCTATTTTGGTTCCCGGACCAAGGATGATCTGGCATTTTGCAGAATTGGGGATGAATGTATCGCTGTTTACGTGTCCGAACGGAACGGTAAACACTGATTTCGATGTAGTTGCCGGTGATTGTAAACTGGATACGAAGCCGCAGCCGCAGTGGGGATGGTTAAGCGATCCGGCGCGCATGCAGGTTTTCAACGACCATGCGAAAATTATCGGAATGAAGATCAATGAGCCGGTGTTTGAAGGAAACTATGCCATCAGCCCGGACGGCAGCAATATCCGTCAGCGAATCTATATCTGGGATGATGCTTTGCCGGCATCAACGCTGAAGAACGTAGTGGTTCTAGCCAATTTCTCGGTAGCTACACAAAACATCAATCCAAGCTTCCCGTACACGGGAACGTGGTATAATCTGATTGACGGGACGACGTTGAATGTCACCAGCACAACATCGCCTGTTTCGATTCCGGCCGGACAGTTCCGTATTTACGGAAATCAGCCGCCGTCATTAAGAACGCCGGAAATCGAAGCCAACGCGGTCGTTTCTGTTTATCCTAACCCGACCAACGGTTCGTTTGCCATCAACATGCCTACCAAGAATGTTGAAGTCTACTCGGTGAGCGGACAATTGTTGCGCAACTTTGCAGGGTCATCAGCGGAAGATTACAGTTTTGACATTAGTGATTTGCCAAACGGACTCTACATGGTGAAGGCTACGGATACTGAAGGGCGTAGCAAAACCATGAAACTTCTTAAACAATAAGTTTTAAATACTAAAAAAAGCCATCCGGAAGGATGGCTTTTTTGTTTACAGCACTATTTTTTTTAAGCCTTCCTGCAAGCCTCGCCACCAAAGGTTGAAAAAGCTTTTCTTCTTAATTCGGGGTACCGAAATTTGTGTGGTGGCAAGTTCGCGATTGGTGTCGTTTTTTATCAGCAAATTGGCCAGGGCCGAGACGAGTTTGTTTTTCTTATCAGGCTTCTTCTTTCTGTACAGTTGAACTTTTAGATTGTCATACGTCATTGCGAAATCGCCGGAAACTCCGGAGCGACTGCCGGCAAAGTTAAAGTAGACACCATCCAGATCACCGGAAAACGTAGCATTCATGTAGGGTTTGCTGAATGGTACAAGCGCATTAGCAGGGAAATCAAGAATACGTCCGCGTAAGGTAAACGCATCGTCGGGTGTAAGCCCAACGGTCCAGTCGATTTCGGTTCGGGCTTTTCCCATTAAAAGTGCACTTGCCTTAATCTGAAGGTTGACCAAATCCGCGCGGTTACGACCCCCTGTGATTTTTCCGGTGGTTAAATTCAGGTTCGAAAACCAGATTTTCCCGGCACCCTTAGCGGCGGTTTTCTCTTCTTCATACTGCACCCGCGACCGGGAGATGTGCAGCGAGCCAATGGTAAGGTGAGGGTTCATGTTGCGAAGGAGTTCACCGTACATTTTTTTACGGGACAAATCATCGGGGGGCAGTTTAGACCGAAATATGTTGCCTGTAGCCGCATCGATCTGCAATTTTGAAATGTTGATGTGTATGCGGTCGCCTTTGAAAAACCACTGCAGCGTGTCGGCCGTTACGGAGCGGGCGCGAATATCGTAGCGGTCTTTTTCCATAGGGAGCGACCGGAATGCTGTTTTACTGATCCGTGGTTTGTAATGCAGATGATGTACGGTAAGTTTTTTTTCGGATTCTCCGATGTGACCGATTGTTACGTCATAATGCTTACCGGCGCGATAATACAGACTGTCACACGACCATGCGTAGGACGTATACCGGAACGGTACGGTTTCGTCGAGTGTGTTTTCGGAAATGGTGATACCATCAATACGGATTGAGAGGCGACGGGCAAAGAGTACGGGTGTTTTTTGGGCATTGAGCATTGTAAAATGTCCGTTGCGAAGAACGATATCATTGACGTGGATGATTTTACTAAAGGGTTGAACAGCATCATCGCGAACGGGTTTTTTTCGGGTTTTCTGCTGGATCAGCGTAATTTTCGGGGTATTTACCAACAAGGTTCGCGCGCGGATCCGGTCTGAAAAGAGCAAACTAAAAATTTGTACTCCGGTTATTTCGATGGATTTTACCGTGGCGTGGAGGCTGGCGGCCGTGTCTGTCCGAGGTCTGACCGTGATACCCTGTGCTGATACGGAACCGGTGAGGAGCGCTACGTCTACGTCGCGGTAGGAGATTTGGTACGGGGAGTCGTTTTCGCGATTCAGGAGTTTCGGTAAACGGTACGCAATGTAAGCATCGGCGCCCGCCACTGCGAGCAGAAGCAGGAGTACCGTACCGCCGAGGAAGTATACTATTTTTCGGGGATTCATAGCACCGCTTTCTACTAAAGGTACTGAAAATTTAGCGATGCGATGGCGGTGAAGTGGCTTTTGAGGCGGGAAGCGGAGACCTTTGAGGTCTTAAAGACCTCAAAGGTCTTCAACAAAGGCGCGAACTGCCGGCTAAGTTCCGCCAGGGATAGCAGCGGCATCCCCCGCCTAAGCGGGGATATAGCGGATAGCCCGGCCCTGCGCACCCGCGGGTGCGCAGGGGGCGGCCCATTACTGCTTAATTAACTTGCGGGTAATTTTGCCAAAATTACCGGAGAAATGCACGAGCAGGGTTCCCTGCCATGACGGATTTAAATCAAGGGTCAAATTGCCGTTGGCTGCCGGAAGGTCCCCCTCGTAAAGTGTGCGCCCCAGCATGTCGGTGATGGTAATCTGCACGGGACCTGCGATCCGGTCGAAATTAAAATGCGCCACCTCCGTAGCGGGGTTTGGATAAGGACCGGTTATGTGATTTGCCGCCCACTCTTCAGAAGAAAGCACTTGTGTGGCAATCGTCCAGTACGACTGCGGTGCGGGAAGTGGTCGGGTCAGTGTTTTGCCGGAGTTCGCAGTGGCGCGGATGAAGTATTGCACTGCTGTTTCGGGCATGGTGATCGCGGCCGTCCAGAGATCATTGGCACCCGGGATCATTGCCATTTCTTCCCAAGTGGTTGAACCGGCGGTACGGAAGACCAGTGTGGCGGATGCAATTCCGCTGTTGTGCTTGATAAGGGCCGTGAGTGTCTGTGTCGACAGTGCCGGAGCTTCATATACCGGCTGATGTACGATTAAGAGCGGGTCGCTGACGCCGATTGTGTGCGTGATGCAGTGAATGGCACCGGACTGCGAAATGAGATTTTGTCCGCTGTTGTCTACGTCGATCCCAACGATGTTGTAGCCGGGCAATAATTGTTGATACAATTGCAAGGCGGGGCCGTCTACTTCCGGACGGTAGGTAGGCACTATCACAGACTTGTTTACAAACACAGCATTTGTGTACGTTCGGTAGGCGCCGCCATTGTCGGGGTAGAGGCCGCTTGCGCTGGGCGGCGAATCAATCCGGAAGACGCGGTATGGCGTTCCGAAAGTGCTGGTATAATTCTGAAGAACATAGTCGAGATTTTCATTGATTTGCGGTCCGTCGGCTACACCGTCGGGATATTGTGCGACGAGTAAAGTTTGTTCGTCAAGCAGTTTCATGTGCATATCAATGTGATGAATGCCGTCGTAGGGAAGGGTCGGCATTTTGATAAATGTGTCGATGCCCATGTAATCCTGCATGATTAGAAGGTCCGGAACAGTAGTTGGCGATGGTTAGTTCTATAGGTCCGAACAGGGGCGATGGCTGCATGTTGTCTTGACGGGCATCCAAGAAGAAAAATCCGGTTTGTCCGGCGGAGAGAGACGTATTTTCGATAGGCACTTCGAAAGGGGAGGAAAACGCTTCATAAATCATGCTCATACCCGATTGTCCGTTCACGCCCATGTAGAGTCGCACGGTTTGTGCCTGAAGATTTGTAGTGTAGGTCACACGCAGTTTGTCGTTTACTTGCGTAATCGTCATACCGGTTACTTCCAGTGTTTGCTCGTCACTTCCGCTGTCACTTGAACACGAAGAGAACAACGCAATTGCAATGGCAGCCATAAAAGTTGCCAGTTTGGCAGGTGTAAATTTCATGATGTTATTTTGTTTTGGTGCGCAAATATATCAAAATCCGCTTGTTCAGCAGGTTTGCGGTTGGATTAGTTGCGTCGTCTGCTTTTTCGCCATTCCCACGGGGGGATCGGCCGTTGTTCTTGCCATAAGCCGAGACGCGATTTTCGGGCTTGTCGTTCTAAACGAGCGTAATCGGCGTCGGACGAATACTTTTTAAAGTGCCACGCATAGCCCCGTTGTACAAGCGTTTTGTTTACATTTCGGTTATCAGCGTAAACCTCTGCCAGAATGCGACCGTAACGATCTTTGCCGGTGGGACGGATGATAACATTTTTCCCGAAAATCAGCCGGCTTACTTCTTGTCGGGCCCTGGTGCCAAACGGCTGACGTTTTTCGGGGCAATCGATGTGTTCCAGCCGGATTTTTACTTCGCGTCCTTCGTAAAGTACTTTAAAGGTGTCTCCGTCGGAAATCGATACGACGCGGCCGGCAAATGGCTGGTTTTGCGTTAAATAGGAGAGAAGGAAACAAATGAGAAGCATTTGCAGTTTTTCCCGCAAGATAGGGTAACGTCAGGGAATTTTACACCTTACCCGCGTTTTGTGCCATCTGCCACGCCTGATGCACTGCGGTCCATGAACCGCCGTTGCGAACTCCACGAACGCCGTGCTGTTCCAAAATATTTTTGGCTCCCGCGCTGCGCATCCCGCTTCTGCAAAAGACCACGATTTCCGGGTACTTCTTTAATTGGGAAACAGACCCGGCGAGTTGATCAACCGGTATGTTGATAGCTCCGGGAACACTACCCGTTGCAAATTCTGCTTTGGAACGAACGTCAATTAAACGTGCGCCCCTGGCGATGGAATGAATGAGCGACTCATCGCTGCCTCCAAAAATCTTTTTCACAAGTCCGAACATGTCTCAAAAATTTATGCAAAGATCGTCATTAACCAAGTCGCCGGTCAGTAACACATGTTACATAACCATTTTTTAATCTTTATGTGCTACCTTCCGTCGGAATTTTAGAAACACAAACTGGAATTTTATGAAGTTGTTTTTTTATAGCTGGATATTACTCGTCTGCACGCCTGTCATGGCGCAGAACGCTGCTTTCGGACTTTTCACAGGTACTGGAAAGAAATCGTCTTTCGAAAAAATGGCAGCCGCTGCGGGCTCTACGGACATTATTCTTTTTGGCGAATATCACGACAACCCGATTTGCCACTGGATGCAGCTTGAATTGTCAAAGCATCTGGCAGCAAAGCAGTCACTTACGTTAGGTGCCGAGATGATAGAAACGGATAATCAGCGGGCGTTGGATGATTATCTTGCCGGCACGATAAACCAGAAGCAATTAGATACGTTGGCGCGTCTCTGGCAGAATTATGCAACGGATTATAAACCACTGGTAGATTTTGCAAAGGAGAGAAAATTGCGTTTTGTAGCGACAAATATTCCCCGGCGGTATGCCTCGATGGTGGCCAAAAAAGGACTTGAATCTCTATCTGCGTTGCCTGCCGAAGAAAAAGCGTGGATGATGCCGCTGCCCATGCCGTATGACGGAAACTTGCCCGGTTATGTGAACATGATGAAGATGATGGGCGAGCACGCTACAGAAAATTTCCCGAAGGCGCAGGCAGTGAAGGATGCGACCATGGCGCACTTTATCTTAAAAAATTTAGAGACCGGTAAAGTGTTCCTTCATTTTAACGGCACGTATCATTCAGACAATTATGAGGGAATCGGGTGGTATTTAAAGAAATACAACCCAAGCGTTCGCGTAGTTACGATTGCCACCGTGGAGCAGGAGGATGTGACTAAACTCGAAGCGGAACATCGCGGTAAAGCCGACTTTATTCTCGTAGTCGATAAAGACATGACGAAGACCTTTTAAGGTCGTCGAGTACTGCAATTTATTGGTCCGGGCCGTGATCTTTGCGCACGAAAAGGTTTTGCCATGCCGGATTGGAAGCCTGCTCCTGCACGTACTGCGGCAATGAGCTTAGGTCATTGGTCACTTCAAATTGCATGTCGCGCCCAAAAATATCCTTTCCGGAAGCGATTAGTTTTTGCAGTTTCTCCGGCTTTTTAAAATGTTCGTTGTTGTATTCGGTATGCGAAAAAGCTTCTAACTTTTCGATGATTTTGGAAACCCCGCCCAGATACGTAAAATGCCAACCTGCATTGGGAATAATTTTGTAAATCTCTCCTTTGCGCCGCGTACGCATGATGGTTCTTCGCAGTGCATTGGGTTTTTTAGTGAGCAGTCTGTACGGTAGCACGGCGGTACAATGCCAGATTCCGTCGGCTGATTCTTCGGCAGTCATGTTACTGGCGCGGTCAAAAATCAGACGGTTGTTGAAAAAGTACATGTACATATCCATTTTCAGGCCGTAGATTCGCGAAATACCGTCATTGATCATTTTTTGAATTACGCTGGCGCGCGGAATTTCGTCAACATCTGAAATCAGAATGATGTCGTTCGCATTACATTCCGTGAGTCCTTTTACCACCGAATTCCGCTGGAAAAATTCCATTTTCCACGGCGTAAACGGATTGATGACCGGAATCCAAAGTGGGTAGGAATCGAGTTTAATGTGAATTACCTTATCGAGAAATTTCGCGAAGCGCGCTTTATTTTCTTCGAAATAATAGGGTTTAGGATTGTTTTGAAATGTGCGGTTGGCTTCGACGAGCACAAATTTATCGACCACCGAATCCAGTTCGTGGAAACGGATGTCGAGTAAATCTAATTCGTTGAAGAAGATAAAGCAATCATAAACCATAGTTTTTTTCGCAAATATAACTATGTATGCTAACTTGCAACGCAAATTTTATCCATGAGTCTCCGACCGACCACCACTTTGGTAACGCCAACATACAACTGGCCTGAAGCGCTTGAACTTTTGTTGCTTAGCGTGAAGAATCAAACTTTGATGCCGGACGAGGTAATCGTAGCGGACGACGGTTCGCGGGAGGAAACCACAGAGCTGATCCGTAAATTTCAAAGCAATTTTCCCGTCCCGCTGATTCACATCCGACATGAAGACGAAGGCAACCGAAAGCCGGCCATCATGAATAAAGCGATTGCAAAGGCGAAGGGCGAATACATCATCGAAATCGACGGCGACATAATCATGCACCCGCATTTTATCGAAGATCACGTTCGGTATGCCACGAAGGGCATGTACTTATTCGGCTCGCGGGTGAATATTCAGAAAAAGCTTTTACCGAAGTTGTTTGCCGAGAAAATTACACGCTTTCATTTCTTTTCAAGCGGCATAAAAAAAAGAACACGCACGCTTCGTCTACCCTTTATGATGTGGTTCTCAAAACCTCAGTATAAACGCTCCCGAAAATTGCGCGGGTGCAACATGTCTTTCTGGAAATCGGATTTCATTGCCGTCAATGGATTTAATGAAGGCCTCGTGGGTTGGGGCATAGACGACTCAGAAATGATACAGCGCCTACACAACAACGGCGTGTCCGGGCGCAGACTCCATCACGTTGGTCTGGCGTATCACATTTACCACAAAGAACAAGATAAGAGTCACATTGCCATTAACGAACGTATTGAGCGGGAAACAACCGAAAAGAGAATTACTTTCATTGATAAAGGCATAAATCAGTACCTGTAATGCCTATTCTCAGCATCATTCTCATCAACTACAATTCGTCGGCCTATACCGTGAATTGCGTGCGCAGCATTCGCGAGAAAGTCAATCCCGCGCTGGAGTATGAGATTATTGTAGTAGACAACAATTCGGCCCCGGAAGACGTTACCGCGCTGACGGCAGCATTGGAAAAGGATCGTGGTGTGCTGCTGTTTAAAAGCCATTTCAACGCAGGATTTGGCGGCGGTAACATGATGGGAGTGCAACTGGCACGCGGTGAATTTCTTGCGTTTGTGAATAATGATTCCCTGTTGCGCAACGACTGCTTCTCGATTATTATTGATGCCATGCGGGAAAATCCGGAATTTGGCATTTGTGGTCCGAAAGCCTTTAAGGAAGATGGCACTTTGTTACCTACACTTGATCATTTCACTTCCTTGGCCAAGACCTTTTTGGGTCGGTCGGTGCTCGAGAAGCTCAATCCAAAAAAATACCCGAACCGGAAGAAAAATTATGAAAAGCCGCAGCGCGCACAGTTTGTAGCGGGTAGTTTTATGGTAGTACGGGCGGCCGACTTCCTCGCTGCGGGAGGGTTTGACACGAATATTTTTCTTTACCACGAAGAAACCGATCTCTGTCGCCGGCTTGCCAAGGTCGGGAAGTATGCGTACCTCGTTCCGGAAGCTGAATTTGTACATTATCACGGTGGCAGCACGCCGCGGTCGGTAGCGATTAAGACGGAATTGAAGTTGTCGCAATTGTATGTGATCCGGAAGCACGAAGGATTTTGGGCCTACCAGATCGTCTTAAATTATTTCCGTATCCGCTACGCTTTCGTATCACTGTTCAGGGCAAAATACCGGTCTTTGTTCGGTGTTTTGTTACGCGGTGCACACCTGTCGGAATCGCTTCGGGTGAAAGGGAAGGGGCGATAAGATAGCGAAAACAGTAATCGTTTATTTTTACCCATAAAAGTTGCAAAAAAAAAACAGGCGCCCGAAGGCACCTGTTCTTATCGGGGAAAGATTTAGTTAATCTTTCGTCGACTTCACAGCGAGATTGTATATCACCAGACCAAAACCGATCTTGTTTCTTGCATCAGCAATGTTGTAGGCAACGTCTACATTTCCTTTTCCAAGGAGGGAAGTATACCAACCTTCGGTACCCAACATATATCCCAACGGGTAAATTGCCCAACCCACCAGCACAAACCAGCACAGAATTTTGTGTGCTTCCAGAATTTGTCCGCCGGCTGCTTTAGCCAATTTTGACGCCTTGCCCAGCCAGATTTCGTAAACGATAATGAAGTAGGCTATCCCCGAAATCAAGCCCCAGAGTCAGGCATTTGCCGGATCTTCTCCAAAATAACCGGTTAGCTTCTATTTGCAGTATGTGATAATGAAACTCTCTTTAAAGCTCTGTTTTTTTCGCTCATTGCCGCTGTGACATTTCCACACGTGTATGTGATTGTCGGAATGAATCGCGCACGGTGAAAGGGAAGGCAGGAAGTACGGTAACAGCAAAATGTCGGGATCAGCAGTTTATTAGGCTGGACCGGCAAAATCTTTATTTGTTTCCAAGTGCGTTAAAAATTCAGATTTTTCTTCTTTTTTAAATGCCGTTGCGGAAAACCTTTGAGGTTTCTAAAACCTCAAAGGTTTAGATTCTGCCGCATTTCCCATTACGGTTTTCCCGCAAATTTTGTTAAAAACAAAGATCCTACCGCAAAGTGCAGCCCCGATGGACGCGGCAGCCTGAGCAGCACCATGACCCGGAGTATCGGGCTGCCGGGGCGACAGCCGAAGCCACGGCGGCACGCTTACCCGGCCATGGGGCAAGCAGGCTATAGCAGACAGCGGGAAATGTCTGCCCTCAAATTACTTCTCTCCCCATAGTTTTACAGGCGACCAACCCTTTTTTTGTATATTGTCCCAAACTCCGCGCGGGTTTGACGACTTTAGTTTATTACCTTAATCTCATGAAAAAAATTCTTGTAACCCTTCTTCTTTCTAACATGGCACTACTTGCGCAAAATCCGCTTTTAAAAGAATGGACCGGGAAATACGGCGGCGTCCCTGATTTTTCGGCGTATCGAGTATCCGATTTTGAGCCCGCCATCGAAGCCGCCATCTCCCTGAAATTAAAAGAAATAGATGTAATTGCTAATAATTCGCAACCACCCACGTTCGAAAACACCATCGTGGCCATGGAAAGCGCCGGAAAGCAATTATCTCAGGTGCGCGCCATGTTTGATTTGTACAGTGCAAATCTCAACAGCCCTGAATTTGAAGCCGTGGAAGCCCGGATGAGTCCGCGCTTCTCCGAAATCAACAACACAATTTATCAGAATACCAAGCTGTTTTCGCGTATTAAAGCGGTCTACAACAGTAAATCTAAAGCAACGCTTACGCCCGAACAGCAGCGTTTGGTTTGGCAGTATTACGCCAATTTTGTCCGCGAAGGTGCCAATGCCGCTCCGGAAAGCAAAGCCCGGATTGCAGCGATAAACAAGGAGTTGGCAGGACTATTCACCAAATTCAGTCAGAACCAGCTTGCAGACGAAAACAACATGTATGTCGCACTGGAATCCGAAGCCGATTTTGCAGGACTTCCACCGGAATTGGCGAATGCTGCCCGCGAAGAGGCGCGCGCACGGAAACTTGCGGTACCCGGCTGCATTGCAAATACGCGGTCGTCCGTAGAGCCCTTTCTGACGTTTTCCACCCGTCGGGATTTGCGGGAAAAAGCGTTTAGAATGTTCGTGAGCCGGGGCGACAACAAAAACGAGAACAACAATAACAATCTGGTAGTTCAGATTCTGAAACTTCGCGCGGAAAAAGCTAAGCTATTGGGTTTTGAAACCTTTGCACACTGGAGTCTTTCCAATACCATGGCGCAAAAACCCGAGCGCACCCTCGCGCTGATGGAGTCTGTCTGGGAGCCCGCACTGGCCAAAGTGCGCAATGACGTTGCCGAAATGCAGAAAGTCGTCAGAGCGGAGGGATCCACTTTCAGTATTGAACCGTGGGACTATCGCTACTATGCGGAAAAAGTGCGGAAACAACGGTACGATGTCGACGCGAATCTGATTAAACCCTACCTCCAACTCGACAATCTGGTCGAAGCCATGTTTTGGGTGGGCGGCGAAATTTTTGACCTCACGTTTAAACAAGTATTCGATGTGCCGGTATTTCATCGCGACGTAACGGTATACGAAGTGGCAAAGAAATCTACCGGAAAAACAGTAGGCCTGTGGTATTTTGATCCGTATGCCCGCAAAGGCAAGCGCTCCGGGGCATGGATGACATCTTACCGCGAACAAAGTCGCTACAAAGGCGAAGTGCTGACGCTGGTTTCCAATAACTGCAATTTTATTAAAGGTAAAGACGGCGAGCCGGTTTTAATTTCGTGGGATGATGCCAATACACTTTTCCATGAATTCGGCCATGCCCTGCACGGACTCTGCTCGGATGTTACATATCCGCTATTGTCAGGAACCAGTACGCCCCGCGACTATGTCGAGTTTCCGTCGCAAATTCTCGAGCGTTATCTGGGTACACCCGAAGTGCTCAACCGCTTTGCCGTGCATTACCAAACCGCAGAGCCTATGCCGATGGAGCTGGTGAAACGCCTCGAAGAGGCGGCCACATTCGATGCCGGTTTCTCTACCGTAGAAACCATTTCAAGTGCGCTGGTCGACATGAAGTTGCACCTGCTGCAAAACCCGGAAATCGACCCTCGTGAGTTTGAACGGAAAACACTGGCAGAATTAAAAATGCCAAAAGAAATCGTCATGCGCCACCGCATCCCGCAGTTCGGTCATATTTTTTCAGGAGACGATTATGCTGCAGGCTATTACGGGTATCTTTGGGCCGATGCGATTAGCGCCGATGCTACTGAGGCTTTTGTAGTCGATGGCAAAGGGCTGTACGACCCTGTGGTGGCAAAAAAATTACTCGATCACGTATTCAGCATCGGAAATACCGAAGATCCGGAAACGGCCTATCCAAAATTCCGTGGCAAAAAATCTACCACCGATGCTCTGATGCGCTCCCGTAATTTTCCGCTGAAAAAATAAGCAGAACAATTAAAAAATCCCCGGTATCGCCGGGGATTTTTTATAGGTGACAAGAACGCACTTTCAGATATTAAAAAGTGCCTGAATCAAGTTTGCCGAAAATCGAATTCAAACGCTTTTAGTAGCATCGTACAACATCTGGCACACTTTATCCATAGCTTTAAATATTTTTACGTCAAACTTTTCAGACTGCGCAAGGCCGGTGAGGGTTTGCACCGCGTGAAACAAAATTTCATTTCCGGAGCGCGGTAAGCGTTCAAGTAAAATAATCTGATTACTGCCCTTTGGCGAGTCAGACACAAGGATCTCTTCCGTCTTTAAGTCGATTGCAAACATCATAGCTTTTATTTTAAAGTTTATTGGTGTAAATGACAGCGTCCGTTCGGATTCGTTGTTCTTTTCTTGCAGCGGTTTCCTTTCTTGGTGGTTCCGAAGCACTGACTCGACGATGTCGATACATTCTTCGTTGTTTTCCCGTCGCAACAGTCGATACCCACCGTGCGATCGTGAACCTTGCAAACACAACTGTTGGATTTACTGCGGTTGCACGTCCGGCACAACAACTGAATATTGGAGGGTTTACTGCTGCCGCCGCACGAAAAGGGCACAATATGATCGTACTCCAGATTAATTGTACTGCCACAGCACCGGCACGATCCGCCATCACGGGCATAAACAATTTTTTTAGTGGTCTGTGAAACATATCTGCTTTGCGCAAAACACGTGCACGCAAGCAACAAAAAGCTTAAAAGTAAAAAGTGTCTCATCATAGGGATTACATTGTCGCGAAACACTACCGGCGACGCCCGCAAGATACTATCTTTGAAGCAATTTGTTTTAGTCCGACCCTTCGTACAAAAGTATTACCTTCTTGCTCAGTCTTTTTTAAAGCCGGGAACCCGTCTTCCACTGTAGCCGGCATTGCTTATTGCATGTCCGTTCCACGCGGGCGGGCTTCCGCCGGTCGCCCGCCCGCGTGGGCGGCCGTGGGCAAACGCCGCAGCCGGGCTGCCGTTCCAGCCGGGGCTATGGCTTTCTCTTCACCGGAAAGTTTTGCGCAAAGTCTGCCGCATAACCGGAAGCCCGGCGGATACTTTACTTTTGGAGTTAGTGTTTCGTGCATTTAACGCTTACATTTGCCCCGCATAGTAAAAAGGTACGTTGAAGATATTTGCAGCATGATACAATTTCTTACCGCGGCGACTGAAATCGATGCCTGGGATGATTTTGTAGAAAATCATCCGCAAGGCTCCCATCTGATTTATTCCGATTGGCTGCAGTCGTACCACGCGTATGGTTTTCGAACGGAAATTGCCGTATCAAAAGCTGATGATGTAATTCAGGGGGGCTTCGGAGCGGTGATCGCTACGGTACTTGGATTTCGGTTTTACATTATTCCGTACGGGCCTATCGGCACTTCACCCGATGTGCTGCGGGAATGCCTCCACGCCGCAGAAGCGCGTGCAACGGCAGTTGGTGCCTGCATGATCCAGTTTACGATTCCAATGGGTGACCCGCGGTGCCGTCCGATGTTTCCGTTGCAGGATCAACTGATCCCAAATGACTTTCGGTCGGGGAATGCTTTTAAATACGTGTATTCCAGTCCGGGTTTTAACTGGATAGATCTTGCCCAACACCAAACAATCGAGAGCTTAATAGAATCTTTTCCCTCTGCGTCATTCCGCCGTGACGTTCGAAGCGGCATGCGAAAAAATGAGCAATTTTCGTTTGCCGTTACGCCTGAAGAAGTGGCAGTGGCGTATGCTTTATGTCAGGAGAATGCGGATGAAAACGGCTATCAGATTCGCTCCTGGGATGCTATTGGCACTGTGCTTTTGTCCCTCATCAGAAAAGACCGGCTAAAACTTATAACTACCAGTTCTGCAGGTCAGTTAAAAGGAGCAGGCTTGTTTTTAAAGGCGGGCGGCTATTATACCTTCGTGATGGGCGGAACAAAAAAAGAAAAACCCACACGCCATACAGGTCATTTTCTGCAAATAAAAGCGCTTGAAATGGCATTCCATCAGGGCATGGACGGCTACAACATTTCCTTGGGCGGTTCAGAAGGGGTCAGAGCATTTAAGGGAAGTTTCGGAACCGTTGCATATCCTTTTGAACGCGGCACGTATCACAAGGTATTGCGTCCTGTTCAATTTAAAATATTCCGCTTCGCCGACGTGCGCATGAAACCGTACAAAAGCAGTATTGCGAAAGTTTTAAAATGGTTCAGGGGTAGGAAGTAAGCGTGTTTTTGGAGTTTGAGATGCTTGCGCTTTCAAAATGCATTGAACCCCTCTTACGGAAAAGTACTGTACGTCTCTGTTGTGTTCTAGGGAGCATTAGTGACGCGGTAATTCACTTTACATCGAAATTACCTTTTTAGTGAAAAGTGCGCTGCTAAGAAATATTCTTCATGTTTTTTATTTGTTTGAGGTAATTGAGTCAGGAAGTTCGTATTATTTAATTACTTTAAAGGGACGGGAATAAATAACGCTAGCAACATTTCGAACTCGATAATTAATTTTTAGACGATAGTCTTTCCATTTATAAAAGTTTTCTCCATAAAATACAGTTGAGACTCTAAATGATTCTTGTCTTTTTTTACCTGGGGTTAATCCGATATATCCCATTCCTTTCGATTTTGGATTTCTTACATCCAAAATTAGATCACCCCATTGACCTGCCTCACAAAACTGTAGGCTCACGGCAAACTCTATTATATCCTGTCCTTCATTATACAGTTCATATTGTACAACCGATTGTTTATTGTAAGTTGACTGCGATTTCATAGACACCCTTAGAGGAGTCTGGTTAATATAATACAAGCTTATCAAGGTCAGAATCCATGTTTGATTACCATTTAGTATTGCCTCGAGTCGAGGTATGAAATGAATATTGAACGTATACATTGATTGAAGGTTTAATTAACGAATAGTTGATCAATTTAGGAAAAAAACCTGCACCTACTTCTATACACCCATGCGAATAACCTTTATGAGAGTCATGGATGTAAAATGAATGGCGGCCATAAGTATTGGTCGAGGAAGATGGATTTAATCTAGCCCTCATTGTTCCCCAGGCAGAATATTCCCACGAACGTCCGTCGTTCGTAGTAAATTTTGTAGGTATTCGTTGTATTCCATTCCCTCTAAGTAATTCTCCTGAGTTTGGATCTGCTTTAGCGATTCGTTTGTGGTCTAAACTTAGATTAATTGAATATGCGCCTCCTGGAATTGGTCCGAGGTCAGACATGTTCTGGAACTGCGAGTTCTGGTAGCCTTCCATTCCAGAAGTAGCTGGAATCGTAAACCAAATAATCATCTTTTGGTTGGTAGTGTAATAAATGATTTGCAGCTCCCACTACAAGGCCAGTTGCAGCACCTTGCCAAAAATTGCCACCTGATAAGGCTGATCCCGCTCCCCCGCTAAGTGTTGAAAAGAAAAGCGTTCCCACTCCATTATTTAATCCTAGTGCGCCACTTATTCCCGAATATGATGTGATATCCGTAACAAATTGTCCATGGCAGTACCATCAGGAAGAAATTTGAGGCCTGCACTTTGACCGAAGTACCAGGTGCAGGTTTGTTGTTGGGAAAAAGTTTTGAGAAAGAAAAAGAACAACACAAAAAAGTGGTTTTTCATGAGTATAAAAGAATTATTTCCTCAAGGAATTTTTTGCTTTAAACTTTTTTGAAATAGACAACGGTCGTATCACTACCTCTAACTAATTTTAATGTTAGGGTATCTGTTTCTTTCTCTATCTGGTCCATAGAGAAAAAAATTTTATCATTTGAATAACCTATTGGGCCGCCATTAGTTCTCATGCATTTTATTTCGTCAACGGGCTCAGATTTAAATTTGATTATAAAATTCAATATATCTAATCTCTGTTTTTCAAGATTTCTATTTTTATACGTCCACCCATATTCCGCCCAAGCTTCACTTATACTAGAGGCAATAATTGAAGGCCTGTCCTGAATCAGGCGATATTCTGATACCAACAAATTATCTTGTTTTGAGTATATAGAGGAAACACTTTGCATTTGCACACCTAATTTTGCGTCCGAAAAACAACCTCCACACACAATACCTACCATATACAAAATTAATATACCTCTCATTTTACAACCATTTGTTTTTTTCCGTCCATTATCTGTTTAAAACAAATATTAGGACTAATTGCCTCGCCGCCATATATGCATACTGCCCTTAAACCTGCAGCAACGGGTTGAATATACTTTTATCTGTTATCTCTGCTGCATGCAAAGATAATTGCAAGATGGTAGTGCAGGAATTAAAAGTTAGTGAATAAGGTTGATTTGCCAAGCGAATTGCAGTACGTAATGCTATCTGCATCTGTGATCTGGTCACTTTGTAAGTCAATTTTTGATCATAATGTTCTCCAGGAGAGACTTTACTTGTATAATAATGATCAATCTGCTTGAAGTTATCAAATCTCATTATTGTTCTTTCCGCTCGAAATTTTCGACTAATTTTACTGGTATTGGATTTGAAGTCAAGGTCCCGTCGAATATTACGTAATTATTTGTTTTGATTTCGTCTATTTGAGCATCCGTTAACAATTTCATTAATGACTTCGAATTTTGGGACACTTCTAAAGATGCTATATAATCCTCAGAACTTGTAAAGTCATAAAAATAAAAAGAACCAAGGAAATAGGTTCTTTTACCTTCGTTCTATTGAATTGCATGACCAGAAAAAGTAGGTTCTAATGAAGATTATTCCTGTCGTTGGATTTGTATCACCGTACCAAGATACGGATGTAGATTCAAAATCAGTGAGTAGCGTCTTCCTTGGAATAATATTCGATTCCTTTGTCAGGGTCGAGATTAACGCAGATTTCATGATTCGTTCTATACTTGCGTACGATACTGGCGCGCGAGAATTTGGTGATATGCCAATCGCTTTTAGCGCCTTAAAGATCACTGAATTTTTTGAAACTCGATCATTTAATGAAATTTCGTGAACCACAAGGTTTAAAGCACTTACAAAACCGCCAGTAACTGCTCCTTGCCAGAAATTACCGCCAGTTTATGATGCGCCTGCGCCCCCCGCAACTGTCCCAAATAATATCGTTCCGAAAGCGTTATCAAGACCTAATGTTCCACTTACACCTGTATGTTGAATGGTCTCACTCACAAATCTGCCTCCTGTAAGATTTGAATTTGCTTCAAAATGAGTTTTTGTCGTTTTCCCACGGTTGTTTCCTGTGACAGGAAATATATAAGAAACGGAACGCAAAATAATAAATATGCAATGTCTGCACGCGAGTTAAAAAACGCTGCGTTCCAATTCTCCATGTAAGACTTATACAAGAAGTGCGTGACCCCGGCAGCAAAAAGCATCACACCACTGAAAAAAAACACATCGTTTTGAGTGCGGGATACAAGTCCTGCAAGGAAGGAGATCACTATTATTGCCAGGCTTAACTCAAAAGGAATTAATACGTCGGATTGAATAATAAAGGGATTCATGTGCCAAAATTCTTTAAAATGTCCGACAACAAAAGGCACAAAGGTTAGTGCGAAAAAAAACACCGTTATAAGTCCGATTGTTAGTGTTTGAGAAAGCTTAATCTTTTTCGATTTTAACGAGTAGACAAACAGACTTATATAGGTTATCACAAATACGCTGCGGGTTGATAAACTGAGCCCAATAAGCAAGCCGATTAACCACACCGAACGGGGTTTGATGGTAAGCCGGCTAAGAAGGCTTGCGGTATAAATAATCGTGAGCAATATAATCGCGCTGTTTAAAATGATATTACTTCGCACTGCAATGTCATACAGGCATAAAGGCGACAGCAGTAAGGTGATCAGCCATATTCTGGAAGTATCATCAGCAGATTTCAGCCGAAAGATAATAGCTAAAATTAGAACACTGCTTAAACTAAAATATCCCAGTTCACCCACCAAGAAAAAGGGTAATGCTAAGATAAAATAGAAGGGCATCGGCCCGGGATAATTGCCATCGACGGACTTTGCAGAATAGGCATAATCACCGGACAAAAAGGTGTCCCAGAATGACGTGATTACACTCCATCGATCCACTTTTAAGCTTTCAACAGGTAATAGCGCGAATACTATCGCCATAATTGTGCAATAGAGAATTAGCGTCGTTAAATACAAAACCGTATTAGCCGCAAATTTTTGAAAATATTTTCTAAAGAAGTAGGGCAGTGGAGGTATGAGACACAGAATTACACTTAAAATAATATAATGGTCAGTAATACGGCTTAAGTACTTTATTAAAAAGGTAAAATTTATGATTATAAAAATGGAGAAAGCTGCAATTTTCTTTAGACTAATCATTTTTGAGATATCTTGAAGAGTACAGTTTCATCTTGTGGAGCCGATATTCAAAAGCAGTACGAATGCAGCCCAAACCATATATCAAGCTTCGTTTAAAATTTATTGAGGAGGCTTCCGGAAAGTACTTTGTCGGACAGGTAACTTCCGCAACTTCAAAGTCTTGAGCGAAAATTTGTGCAAGCAGTTGATTGTCAAACACAAAGTCGTCAGAATTACTATTGTAATTAATTTTTCGCAAAACGTGAGCACTGTATGCGCGATACCCCGTATGGTACTCGGATAATTTCTGATTCATCACGATGTTCTGAATCAAAGTAAGAAGTCGATTAAAAAAGTATTTATACAGCGGCATACCGCCTTTCAAAGCACCTTTGCCCAAGATTCTACTTCCAATCACGACCGGGTAGACTTCATTTGCAATTAAATACAGCATCGAATGAAGTAATTTTGGAGTGTACTGATAGTCCGGATGTAGCATCACAATGATATCGGCATCAATGGAAAGAGCAAGATTATAACACGACTTTTGATTTGCGCCATACCCCTTGTTGGCATCATGACGTACTATAACTTTTATTCCAAGTTGTTCTGCTGTTTCTAATGTTGAGTCTGAACTAAAATCGTCGACTAAAACTACTTCGTCTACAATATCTTTCGGGATTTCCAGATAAGTCTTAGCGAGGGTCAACGCTGCATTATATGCAGGAAGAACTACTACAACTTTTTTATTTAATATCATTGCGCGGAATAAGGTTAAAAATAGAAAAGATAATTTACAGCGGCGCGCATACAAGTAAATTTCTTATAAAACGGCGTAGGCTACTAGCAAATTGTAAAAATGTCGTAAAACAAAAAAATCGCAAATTCTTGTCAGCCAAGTCTTTGCGATTTAATTTCTGTGGTACCTCCAGGAATCGAACCAGGGACACATGGATTTTCAGTCCATTGCTCTACCAACTGAGCTAAGGTACCGTTTAACGGGTTGCAAATATAGAAGTGTTATTTTATAAAAACAAACAGTCCCAACAAAAAAATGCAATTCGTACCTTCGCCCCTCAATGTTTTACCCATGGTACTCGTAGCCGATGTAGGAAATACACGTGTCAAACTCGCTGTTTTTAAGGGTGATAGTCTTCTGGCGAACGAAGCAATTTCGCCTGCGAACACTTCAGAAGTCCTGCAAAAAATTTTTTCCCTACACCCCGAAATCGACGCCATGGTCACCGCTTCCGTAGGAAAAGAAGTCCTGTTTTCAAACATTCCGTCCCATGTAAAACAATTTCAGGTAAGTCGCGATTGGCGCTTCCCTTTCCAGAATCAATACCGCACGCCGCAAACCCTCGGCATCGACCGCCAGGTGCTTGCCGCCGGAGCCGTGCTGCTTTATCCCAATACCGCAAGGCTAATCATTGATGCCGGAACATGCGTCACATTCGACGTGGTAAATCAAGATAATCAATACCTCGGTGGTGCCATTGCACCCGGACTTCAGATGAGGTACCGCGCCATGCACGAATTTACCGCAGGGCTTCCTTTGCTGCGGCCCGACTGGCCGGCGAACCAAATCGGCGACTCCACCGAAGCCGCCATGCACAGCGGAGCCGCGTGCGGACTCCTCGCGGAAGTCCGGGAATACATCGCTGCCGTCGCAGAATTACATCCTAACTTTATCACAATTTTAACGGGGGGCGACACCGATTTTTTGGCTGCCCGCCTAAAAAATAGCATATTTGCCAATTCAAATTTTCTGCTGGAAAGTCTGAACGCACTCTATCAATACAATCTCGAATGATCAGGTACTTTTTGTTTTTGATTTTCCTTTTTTCCGCCTCGTCGGTCATCGCACAGGAAAATTCCACCTCTCCTTATTCTTACTACGGCATCGGAGATGTCAATTTTCGCGGAACTGTGGAGAATCGCTCAATGGGTGAACTCGCCATTTTTTCGGATTCGATTCATATCAACTTGCAAAATCCCGCCTTCTATGCGCATCTGAAACTGACCAGCTTTACCGTGGGCGGCAGCCATAGAAGAGTCAACCTCAGAACAAATACCGAATCTGCCGGTGCGCGCCAAACCACACTGGATTACCTGTCGGTAGCATTTCCGGTCGGCAAAAAAGCAGGCGTTGGGTTCGGACTGCTTCCGTACAGTGCGGTGGGCTATAAAGTGCGCACGCTCGAAACTTTTGACGGCATCGATCTCGTGCGGACGTATCGCGGGCAGGGCGGACTCAATAAAGTATTCGGAGGTGCTTCGTACCGTCTGAGTAAAACACTTACCGCCGGGGCAGAATTTCAGTACTATTTCGGAAATATCGAAAGCACCAGCGAAGTGGAAAGTGCCAACGTGCTAACGGGCATCCAGTTCGGAACACGCGAAATCAACGAATCCGTCGCCGGAGGATTCGGAGCGAATTTCGGCCTGTCGTATTCGGAAAAAATCACGAAAAAACTAACCTTGTCTGCCGCCGCCTCCTTTTCACCCGGTGCATCCATCGATTATGATAACGAGCGTCGCCTCTTAACTTTTCAGCGGTTTACCGCCGGTTCCATCACGATCGACAGCGATACGCTGACCGTTGGCAACAGCCGGATTAAAATCCCTACGCGATTTACATTTGGAGCAGGAATAGGTGAAGATAAGAAATGGATGATCGGAACAGAAGCTGAATTCCGCGACGGCTCTGACCTCGGAAACCGGTTCGATCTCGAAGGCGATGTGCGCTTCGCCAATTCGCACCGTTTTTCCCTTGGAGGATATTACATTCCGCAATACAACGCATTCACCAGTTATTTCCGGCGCATTGTTTACCGGGGCGGTTTGCGCTACGAAACAACAGGTCTGGTCCTTAACGGTAAGGATATCAAAGACATTTCCGGTATCATCGGATTCGGACTTCCGATTAGCGGCACATTCTCCAACCTGAATATCGGAATCGAATACGGGCGGCGGGGTACACGGGCAGCCGGACTCGTAGAAGAAAATTATTTTAATTTCTCAGTCGGTCTGTCGTTTAACGATCGATGGTTCATGAAGAGACGTTACGATTAAAAATGAAAAAGATGCTTTCGCTAGTGTTGTTGTTTGCTGTCGGATTTCTTTCGGCACAGGAACTTACATGCGCGCAGCGGGAGTCGCTCATCGATCAACACGTCAAGGACACGCGCTACGCAGAGGCAGTGGCGCTTCTTGAAGATCGGGGCAAGTGCAGACTCACCTCGGAAACGGCACTGAACAATATCGAAAAAGCAGTGCTTTACCTGATCGAAAACAAAACCGGCGACGAAAAGACAGCACTGATTTCGAAATTAGCCACTTATTACGGGCAGGCCTCTACCGATTTACCCGCCCTGACTACCGCACTACAGCTACGCAAAGTATTACTGCTGCACCGCCATAAAAGTGGAACGCCCGAAGAGTGGTTCGGCGATTTGGACCGCGCTTACAAATCGGATCCGCTTGCTTTCAATGATCCGAAAGCCGTTCAGCTTTATTTCTCACTCTACGTAGATCGGTTTAAGAGCGGAAAATACAAGCTTTCCGATACCGATTTGTTTACGTTTCACGACGATCTGTTGCAGCATATTCGAAAGGGCATCAATTCGCAGGATCAAAAAACATCGCGATCATTCCAGGCAGTGCTAAACAATATTCGAAGCACCATGGCACCACTTGTAAATTGCGAAAAACTCAACGCCTTCTATGCGTCAGGGTTGAAGCAAAACGCCGAAAATGCACGATGGCTCGAAAATGCGACCTCGGCTCTGAGCGGTGCGCGCTGCACGACGGATACTTTATTTACCAGTATTTCGGAACGATGGTACGCGGTGCAACCCGGTGCGCAGTCGGCCTATCAGGCGGCGGTTGCTGCGTTGCGAAGAAATGACAGGGCGAGGGCCGTTACCTTGTTTGATGCATCGGCAGAGTTTGAAGCTTCGGCGGCAGAAAAAGCCAAAATTTATTACACGGTAGCCTCCTCGCTGGCGAGTTCAGACAAACCGTTGGCGATGCAGTACGTGCAAAAATCGCTGAAAGTGCAGTCGACCTATGCGAAAAGCTATTTGCTGATGGCACAATTAACGGCCGGAGCAGACGGCTGCTGGAAAAACGAGTTTGAGAAAAAAGCATTATCGCTTCTCGCAGCGCAATTATCGCTGAAAGCAGGAGAAATGGATCCTTCTCTAAAATATACTGCGGAGCGTCAGGCCGAGCTGTATCGCAAATATTCACCGACCATGGAGGAGATAAAAGCTGCAAAAATGCAGGGTAAAACGCTCAAATTTGACTGCTGGCTGTCGACCTCCGTTACCTTACCCAAATGATGCGCTACTTTTACATCGCGGCGTTGTGCTTTTTGCTGATTTCGTGCGAAAGCAATTTCCGCGAAGTGCAGCGTATTAATTATTCAGAATTTAGCCCGAGCGGCGAGGCAGATAATTTCGATTTGAAGTACACGGATTCCGGTCGCATTACATCACGACTCATCAGTCCGAAAATGCTCGACTACGCCACGGTATCATTTCCCTTTACCGAGTTCCCGAAAGGCATTGACGTCACCATGTATGACAAGGCTGGTAAGCGCACGTTTATTCGCTCCGATTATGCGATTACGTACAAAGGTACCGACATCATCGACCTCCGGGGCAATGTGCGTATCTGGAACGAAGTAGGGCAGATGATGCAAACGCCGCAATTGTATTTTGATCAGAAAAACAACTGGTTTTACACCGAGGAACGATTTACATTCACAGACCCCAAAGGTAATTCCTCGGGTCAGGGCATCGATTTCAGTAAAGATTTTTCAATTATTAACTCTCAAAAAATTTCCGGCGAAATCGACCGGGTAGAAGAATGAATTACCTAAAATATACTGCGTACGTTTATCTGGCAGCCGCCGCATTTTTTATCGTTCACGGAATTAAAGAATACAATGCCGGTACGCCGGGCAGCTGGCTTAGCTTTTTTCTGGCAGCCATGGCTGTTTTTATGTTTTTCTTCCGCCAACGCTTTTCACGTAAAATGGCAAACCGACAGGATCGTCGCAACGGTGGAAAAGACAACCGCCCGAGCGCAAATTCCTGATTTTGTCGGGGTCTTTTGCATTTATTTAATAGATAATTGTATTTTCGCAAACTGAAATTTAAACTAAAGAACTCTCAATGGCAGTTTTATCTAAGATCAGACAACGCAGCATCCTGTTGATCGCGATTATCGGATTTTGCTTATTCGCTTTTATTATTGGCGATATCTTCAGTCAGGGTGGCTTCAACAGCATACCTAAAGATGTCGGAACTGTAAACGGTCGCGATATAGCGTTTGAAGATTTCCGCGTTAAAGTGGCAAATCTCGAAAAAAGCGGACAAGGCACGGGAATGCAGGCCGTAAACCGTGTGTGGGATCAGGAGGTGACCATCGCGCTGGTTTCAGAAGAGTTTGAAAAATTAGGCATTCGCGTAAGCGAAAAGCACTTGATTGAGGTCTTGAAGCAGGATCCGCAGATTGGTCAGAATCCGCAGTTTTTAAACGCTGCCGGGATGTTTGACATCAATAAATTCAACGAATTCTTCAAAGCGAATCCGGATGGTCAGCAGTATTTGAAAGATCGTATGAAGGATGCAGAACTCGCGGCCAAATACATGATTTACAATAGCATGGTGAAAGGTGGAGTTTATACTACCAACCTGGAGGGCAAGATGAAATACGAAATGGAGAACAACAAAGTTTCGTTTGACTACGTTGCTGTTCCTTATTCCAGCATTAAAGACAGCGAGGTAAAAATCTCGGATGATGAAATTGTTGCTTACATGCGCAAGGATGAAAAGCGCTGGAAAGCCGATGAATCCCGCGAGGTAGAATACGTGCTGATCGAGGACAAACCCTCTGCGGAAGACGAGAAAGAAGTTAATGAGAGCATCAACGCGCTGCTTTCCGGTCGCGTGGTGTACAACCAGACTACGGGTAAGAATGATACCTTGCCGGGCTTCCGCGATACTGCAAATCCTGCGCAATTTGTTGCCGAGAACAGCGACGTGGCCTATGATTCGACTTTTGTAGCAAAGAAAGATCTTCCTGCAACTGTTGCTGACGCACTTTTCAATTTACCGGAAGGTCAGGTTTACGGACCTTACCGCGACGGAAACTTCATGAAAATTTCGCGCGTACTCGGTCGTAAATCGGGTGCACAGGCAAAAGCAAGTCACATCCTGATCAGTTGGGAAGGAACTCCTGTGCCGCAGCAGAAAGAGAAGCGCACCAAGGAGCAGGCTAAAGCTAAAGCAGACTCACTTTATGCTCAGGCTAAAGCAAATCCGTCCATGTTTATGATGCTCGCACTAACCAATTCCGACGATTCGTCGGCACAGCGCGGCGGTGACCTTGGATACTTTGCACCGGGACAAATGGTAAAACCTTTCAACGACTACGTATTTAATAGCCCCGTCGGATCTATCGGAGTGGTAGAATCCGAGTTCGGATATCACGTAATCAATGTCACCGATAAGCAGGATGCGATTCGTTTAGCTAGTGTGGCACGCAAAATTCAACCATCTGACGCGACCATCGATAAATCTTACCAGCAAGCGGTAAAATTTGAAATGGATGCTACTGAAGGAGACTTTGAAAAGGTAGCTAAGGCAGCGAAAATCACCGTAAATCCTGCCATTAAAGTAAAAGCGATGGACGAGTATTTCGGTTCAGCAGGTGCACAACGCCAGATTGTACGCTGGGCGTTCGAAAGCGGAACCAAAGTTGGCGACGTAAAACGCTTTGAAATTGCCAATGTCGGAAACGTCATCGCGCGTCTGAAAAAGATTAACGAGGAAGGCCTGATGGCTCTTGATGAAGCACGTCCGCAAATCGAGCCAAAACTAAAAAATCAGAAGAAGGCTGAAATGATCCGTAAGAAACTGTCAGGATCGTCACTCGAGGCTATGGCTAAATCTGCCGGCGTTGCCGTGCAGTCTGTGGCAGACCTGACGCTGGAAAACGCAGTGATCCCCGGAATGGGCCGCGAGCAGAAGATTGTCGGAACAGCCATTGCGCTGGGTGCCAATAAAGTTTCTCAACCGATTGAAGGTCTTTCGGGAGTTGCTGTGGTACGAACCAAAACACTATCGAAAGCACCTGCAATTAAAGATTACAAAGAGTTCGTAAATAAGGTGAAAGCACAACATGCCGGCGATGCCAATCGCGTTATTCCGGCACTGAGAAAAGATGCTGACATCGAAGATAACAGAGCAAAATTCAATTATTAATTCACGCTGTTACATAGGAAAAAATCCCGCCGACCGCGGGATTTTTTGTTTTTTAAAATCCCCATCATCACGGGCTCAAAGCGTAGAATTCTGCGAAAAGCCTCCTTTCAACCAAAATAATTGGTGACGTCCTTCCGCTAAAATGCCGTTGCGAGTTGGTTAGTAACGCGCTATACGAATCGCAAATACAGCAGAGCCATTTAAATCTTATTATAGAGTAAAGTCACCGGAATTGGGTTGTTGCAACAACGCTTTTCTAAACTACCGTTTAATAAATCGTTCGTAGGGAATAACCGTGCGGTAACCCTTCGACGAAAAATACGCTTCAGGGTTGGTTTCGCTGACCGCGAGGACAAAATCACCGCCCCAGCCCCCTAAACTTTTGATGTCGCCGTTATAGTCGGCAAATAAGCGCTCCTTCACAGGCAGTGTCTGTAAAATTGTACTCAGCACCGTTTCGTGTCGGCGTAAGGCACTCGTAAACGCTTCCCTCGAAGGTGCTTCAAGCATCGCCCGGGTGCAGTCGTCAATCTCGAGGAGGATTTCATTAATGTTCGAAAGCGGCTGACGGCGGTATGCCGAGATCGCTTCCCGCGAATCCTGTTTTCGGTTGAGGTACACGAAATACAAATCGCCGGCAAAGGAAGGCGAAAACGACACCTCCTCTACCGTCGGCAAACCATATTCAAGTCGGTACAACAAAGGCCGGTCATGTAACCCGCAGGCAATGTCATACCCGCTTCCGCCAAATGTTTTTTCAAGCAAGGCATACGGATCAATTTCGAACCAGGAGGCTACATTGCACAGCAAGGTAGACGAGGTTCCCAATCCCCAAAAATGAGGAAAGGTTAACCGGGTAGTTACCGAAAAGGAGCTGTCCGGGGTAAGAATATCGCTGTTCATCGCGTGAGCCGCACGCAACACCTGTAACAACCTGTCTTGCGGATCAGCCATGCCGGATTCCAGTTCCTCAAAAGAATAATGGCGTTCAATCCAGACGGAGTCATCATGGTCGAATGCAGTCCACATAATGCCGGGCTGATCGCCTTCACGCACCTCAAGCGATTGCCCGAAACGAGTCGGCAGGGCAAGTGCCTTAGCTCCGTCGAGCACGACGTATTCGCCCGTCAATAAAATTTTTCCGTTGCTGTAGTACTTCATCGTTGAGCCCTAAGGTACAAATTTTACCTACTGGCGCAGCGTCGCTAAGTAATCAGCAACTCCGGCATGAGATACTGTTTTGTCTGCAAAATGGGCGCGAATCTGCTCGCGCTCTGATTTCGAAGCTTTAAACTGATTTATAATGTTATTCAGGTGCATCTTCATGTGTCCCTCCTGAATTCCCGTGGTGGTCAACGATCGAAGGGCGGCGAAATTTTGTGCCAAACCGGTAACCGCTGCAATTTTCATCAGCTCCTCTGCCGACGGTTTGCCCAACATTTCCAGACAAAGCTTAACCAAAGGATGCAGCGAGGTAAGGCCGCCTACCGTTCCCAAAGCCAACGGCACATCCATCCAAAATCTGAAAATACCATTTTCAATTGCAGCATGCGAAAGACTTCTGTATTGCCCGTCGCGGGACGCAAAAGCATGCACTCCCGCTTCAACCGCTCGAAAATCATTTCCGGTAGCAATCACCACCGCGTCAAGTCCGTTCATGATTCCCTTATTATGCGTCACTGCCCGATACGACTCAATCTCCGCAATCCGCACCGCATCCACAAAACGCTGCGCAAAGCGCTCCGGATCGGGGATGTTCTTTTCCGCCAGTTCTTCTACAGGGCAGGAAACTTCCGCGCGAACCACGCAATTCGGAACGTAATTCGACAAAATGCTCATCACGATTTCCAGTGCGTCGCCCGAAATTCCAAACGTCGGCGCCTCTGCAATCAGCGTCCGCGCAAAGGCTTCCAGACACGAATTGATGAAATTCGCACCCATCGAATCCTTCGTCTGAAACGTCGCGTGAAGTTGGTAGTAACACGGCATTTCCGACGTCTTGTCGACCAATCGGATGTCCGTTATTCCTCCGCCGCGTTTTTCCATATTGCGCGTCAAAGCCGCTGTAGCTTCAAGCAATTTCGGTTTTACCCTGGCGAAATAATGCTCTAACGTTTCTTTCTCCCCGCGATACAGAAAATGTACGTGACCTATTTTTTCTGTTCCCAAAATGGTTGCCGTAAACCCGCCGCGCTCGGCCCAGAATTTCGCCGCTTTTGCCGCCGCAGCCACTACCGAACTTTCCTCAATTGCCATCGGCACCGCATAATATCGGCCATTAATCAGAAAATTTGGCGCAATCCCAAGCGGCAGGTAGTAATTCGTTACGGTATTTTCAATAAACTCGTCGTGAAGTTGTTGCAACGCCTCGTCACTATTGCGGTACTTGCGAATCAACGCAGCCGCCGATGCAGCATCGTCAAAAAACGTTTGCGAAATCCAGTTGATTTTTTCCTCCGTCGACAATCTTGAAAAACCCGAAACAGGTTGAGCCATAGCTTGAATTTTCAGCAAATATACAATCCTTCTACACGTAAACACATCCCGAACGACCGTTAAATAAGTACGAAATTTCGGCTATTTTTTAGGGCGTGCCCCGCCGCAGGCGGGTCGGGTCATCCGTTAAATTCCCGCCAGGGCGGGAATACCACTGCTACCCCTCACGCGCTTGCCCGAAGCGCAGCGCATCTGGTGCGTATGTGTCACAAATTTTGGACTATTGTGCTAATTAACTTTTCTGTCCGGGGATCCGTTTTTACCTTGTTGCCATGAACGAATATCGCAAAGGCCGCGGTGCACAAATCCAAATCGGAAATCGCTTCGACAAGGATCGCTATGAACCGCTCGACGAATTTCTTAATTATTGCCATCACGAAAACGAGTCGGTTGATGACAATCGAACCACTTATACAGAAGTTTATCCGCGCACGATTATCAATGAAATTAAGAGTCCGGACCTTCGAATGGAATATTCTCTTAATCCCTATCAGGGTTGCGAGCACGGATGCGTGTATTGCTACGCCAGGATCAGTCATGAATACTGGGGCTATGGCGGCGGTCTCGACTTCGAACGGAAAATTCTGGTCAAGAAAAATGCACCGCAATTGCTCGAAGAAAAACTCCTCTCCCGGAACTGGAAAGCAGCCACGATCGTATTGTCGGGCAATACAGACTGCTATCAACCGCTCGAGAAAAAGCTCGAAATTACCCGGAAGTGCCTCGAAATATTTGTCCGCTACCGCCACCCTGTCGGCATCATCACGAAAAATGCCTTAATACTTCGCGACTTGGATCTGCTGCGCGATTTGGCATCCGATACACTGGTCGGGGTCAACATTTCCATAACAACTCTATCGGAGAAGACGCGGCAGCTGCTCGAACCGAGGACTGCGACAATCGCCCGCCGACTCGAAGCGGTTTCCCGATTATCATCAGCCGGAATTCCCGTTAATGTCATGCTGGCGCCCATCATCCCGGGAATCAACAGTCATGAAATGCTTCCTTTGGCGAAAGCTGCCGCAGATGCCGGCGCCGTTTCTGTCGGGCATACCATGGTACGTTTAAACGGTATGATTGCTGAATTATTTACGGATTGGCTTCAAAAAGCGTTACCCGATCGCGCGGAAAAAGTGTTAAATCAAATAAAGTCGGTCCACGGCGGAACCCTTAACGACAGTCAGTACGGCCGCCGAATGAAGGGTGAAGGCGCCATTGCCGAACAAATCGCCGGTCAGATCGCACTCGCGCGTAAAAAGTACTTTTCGGACAGAAGTTTTCCGCAGCTCAACACGAGTTTGTTTGCCGAACGGCAGTCCGGGCAGTATACCTTATTTAAGTAAAAGGCTTATTTTCAGACAGTACGTTTTCCACCCCGAATCATAATCAGCCGGCAGTGCGTATAATTGCTAAAATTTCACTAAAATTGACGTTTTATTTACGTTGACGTATGATGAATTTCGGGAAGTTTACCATTTTACTGGCTTTTATATGCATTTCTGCTGCGGCACAGAAGCCGATTACGGTAGAGGAAATCTATACCGGAGCATTTCGTCCGAAAGGGATGAGTGCTCTTCAGGCCATGCCACAAAGTAATCGTTACACCGTGCTGAATTTTGACGCGGCAACGCGCAGCTTCAGCATCGACCTTTATGATTTCGCTACACTCCGGCAAACGGGAACATTGCTCAATACACGCAATTTCCCTCAACTGCAGGGTGTTGACAGCTACTTGTTTAGCGCCGATGAAAAACTAATGCTCATCGCAAATAATTCCAATCCGATTTACCGGCATTCTTTTACCGCCGATTACTACCTTTTCGACATCGCTTCCAATAGTCTCACCCGCATTCTTGAGAAAGTGCAGGAGCCTTTGTTTAGCCCGGATGGAAAGAAAATAGCGTATGCAAAAGAAAATAATTTGTACGTATACGAAATCGCTGCAAAAACCAGCACGGCGATCACGACAGACGGAGCGAGAAATGCAATAATAAATGGTATCGCAGATTGGGTATACGAAGAAGAGTTTTCGTTTGTTCGGGCGTTCGACTGGAATGCGGACGGCACCCGGATTGCTTACATCCGCTTCGACGAGTCGCAGGTGCCTGAATTCAGCATGACTTCATTTCGAAAATTACTTTATCCGGAAACCATCACCTTTAAATATCCGAAAGCAGGCGAGAGAAACGCTGCCGTGTCACTTCATATTTACGAGCTTGCAGGTGCAACTTCCAAACGCATCGATGTGGGAACATACAACGATTTTTATATTCCACGGATAAAATGGACGCGCAATACCGCAACGTTAAGCGCACAGATTTTAAATCGTCATCAAAATCAGCTTGACTTGCTGTTTATCGATGCCGCTTCGGGCAAAGTGACGACAGTTCTGACGGAGAAAGACGCTGCGTATGTCGATATCACCGACCACCTGACATTTCTGAAAGACAACAGCTTTGTCTGGACAAGCGAAAAGGATGGCTACAATCACATTTATCATTACGAGGCCTCCGGAAAATTGCGCAGGCAGATTACAAAAGGTGCATGGGATGTCACCGCCTTCTACGGCGTTGATGAAAAGAATAGCCGGATTTTTTACCAATCGGTTGAAAACGGCTCCATCAACCGCGATGTGTACCGTATCTCTCTTCAGGGCAAAGGCAAAATGCGCCTTTCAAATAGTACGGGTACGAACGCCGCGACCTTCAGCACTGACTATAGTAGGTTTATAAATTCGTTTTCCAGTGCAACCGTTGCGCCGGTATACACGCTGCACGACAGCAACACCGGTGCAGAAGTTCAGAAAATTGTAAGCAATGAAACGCTGCTCGAAAAATTAAAGAGTTACGATTTGCCGGTAAAGGAGTTTACTGTAATTACCACGCCGCAAGGGCACCAACTGAATACCTGGATGATGAAGCCCAAGCAGTTTGATGCCGGTAAAAAATACCCGGTCCTGATGTTTCAGTACAGCGGTCCGGGGTCGCAGCAGGTAGACAATGCCTGGAATAATGCCGACGATTACTGGTTTTCGATGCTTACCCAGAAGGGGTATATCGTAGCCTGTGTAGACGGGCGTGGAACCGGTTACAAAGGTGCTGCCTTTAAAAAAGCAACGCAAAAACAATTGGGAAAGCTCGAAGTAGAAGATCAGATTGAAGCAGCAAAAATAATCGGCGGCTATCCGTTTGTAGACAAATCACGTATCGGGATTTTCGGATGGAGTTATGGCGGATTTATGGCGCTGAACTGTATTTTAAAAGGCAGCGATGTGTTTAAAACCGCGATATCCGTTGCTCCGGTAACCAACTGGCGCTTCTACGATACCATTTACACCGAACGCTACCTGCAAACACCACAGGAAAATCCATCCGGCTACGACGATAACTCTCCAATAAATCACGCCGATAAACTGAAAGGTAATCTGTTGCTGATTCACGGGTCAGCCGACGATAACGTGCACGTTCAGAATACGATGCAAATGATAGAAGCACTCGTCCAGGCCAATAAACAATTTGATTCCGAAATCTATCCGGACAAGCACCACGGTATTTCCGGCGGCAAAACCCGAATCCAACTTTATAACCGGATGACCAATTTTATACTTGAAAAACTCTGATGAAACAAAAACATCCTAAAGGTCTTTATTACCTGTTCTTTACCGAGATGTGGGAACGTTTCGGTTATTACCTGCTTATCGGGATTTTCGTTCTGTATATGACCGATGTCGACAAGGGCGGACTGGCCATCGGCGACAAAAATGCCGACGACATTTTCGGTACTTTCATAGCGCTGGTATACCTGACACCCTTTCTCGGTGGATTTCTCGCAGATCGTGTTCTGGGCTATGTGAAAGCAATTTATATCGGTGGCACGCTGATGGGTCTTGGCTATCTCGGACTTGCACTTCCGGGTATGACCGCATTTTACCTATCGCTGGCGTGCATCATGGTTGGAAACGGCCTCTTTAAACCCAGTATCTCCACCTTGCTCGGAAATTTATATTCTGATGACGAGTACAAATCGCTGAAAGATTCCGGATACAGTATTTTTTATATGGGCATCAACATCGGAGCGCTGGTGTGCAACTTTATTGCTGCCTTTATGCGAAACAAATACGGTTGGGGAGCGGCCTTTGCATCGGCGGGCATCGGAATGTTTATCGGGCTTATTGTTTTTACAATGGGACTCAAATATGTTCGTGAAGCTAACATCATCAAGCCTGCTGAAAAAGGCGATGTCGGAATCGGCAAGGTCTTGCTTTACGTGTTCCTCCCTGCGATTGCATTCGGTTTGCTGGGCTGGTTTATACCGGACAATATACTGGGTAGCGACAGCACCGACGCCTTTATTTCGGCCTGCATCCCGGTAATCATTTTTTACATTTCCCTCTATTTTCGCGCCACGGAAAATGACAAACGTCCGATTGCTGCGCTGCTCGCAATTTTTGCAGTAAGCGTGATGTTTTGGGCCGTCTTTAAACAAAACGGAACGGCGCTTACCCGGTGGGCAAATTACTATACCGATCGAAGCGTGGCACCCGCAATTGAAAAACCACTTGGCGCCCTGCATCTGGCGGAGCGAAAAACGTATACGGCGGATAGCGTTACGGTGTTTGATGATCAGTATCGCGCACAAAAAGATGAAGCCGGAAAACCCTTGAAAGAAGTAGGGTATGATGTATACTTCCGAAATGTGCATAAAGAGAAACTTCCGGAAGAAGGCGGAACCGTGTACCTCCTGAATACCGAGCTGTTCCAGTCAGTGAACCCCGGTTGGGTGATAATCCTGACGCCGCTTCTGGTAGGATTGTTTACGATGCTGCGCCGCAGGGGCAAAGAGCCTACCACGGCAAGTAAGATTGCCATCGGATTGTTCATTACCGCATTGTCTTGCCTGGTGATGGTAGCCGCTGCCTATGTCGGAACCAATGGCGAAATTAAAGTATCGCCCTGGTGGCTCGTGGCGTGCTATGGCGTTGTAACCATTGGCGAACTTTGCTTGAGTCCGATGGGACTTTCACTCGTTTCGAAATTGAGTCCACCGCGGATTACGGCACTGATGATGGGAGGATTTTTCCTTTCAACATCACTCGGAAATAAGCTTTCCGGTGTGCTGGCGAGTATGTGGTACGATTACGAACACAAGGCTAATTTCTTCTGGATTAATTTTATACTTTTGGTCGCCGCCACACTTTTTGCCGTGGCTTTATTACGCTGGCTAAATGCCATCATGAAGGAAAAAAACGTTAACTAACCAATTATATATCAAATGACAGATACTCAGGTAAAATCCGGACATCCAAAAGGCCTTTGGGTGCTTTTCGGAACTGAAATGTGGGAGCGGTTTAACTTCTACGGAATGCGCGCAATTCTCACGCTATTTATGGTGAATGCGCTCGTGATGAAAGAAGAAGAAGCTTCGATTATTTACGGCGGATTCCTCGGCCTTTGTTACCTTACGCCGATGCTTGGCGGATTCATTGCCGACCGTTTCTTCGGAAATCGCAACTGCATCATGCTGGGAGGTCTTATGATGGCCATTGGGCAATTGGCGCTTTTCGCGAGTGCCAGCGTATTCGATACTAATTTAAGTCTTGCCAATACCCTGATGTGGGTGGCACTGGGAATCATCGTTTTCGGAAACGGATTTTTTAAGCCAAACATTTCATCAATGGTTGGAAGTCTGTATCCGAAGCAGGAAAAGTCGAAACTCGATACCGCTTTTACCATCTTCTACATGGGTATCAATATTGGCGCATTCCTCGGTCAGCTGATTTGTCCGATTATTGGCGATGTGAAAGATGCCGGCGGAATTCGCGACGTTCATGCCTTTAAATGGGGCTTCCTTGCCGCCGGAATTGCGATGGTACTCGGTACGCTTATCTTTTTCCTGCTTAAAAACAAATATGTTGTAACACCGGAGGGACGCCCGATCGGAGGCAAACCATCCGGCCATGACAGTTCTGATTATGAAGAAGGCGAATCGCAAAAAGCAGAATTTACTCCGAAATCAATCGCCATCGCAGTGGCTATCTTTATCGGAGTGTTTTTCATCTTCAACTTCTTTACTGAGGGCGATAATATTGTAAAAAATTACATTTACCCAACCATTTATGCCAGCGGTGTTTCCCTCGCGGTATTAATTCTGCTGGATAGAACGCTGACCAAAGTAGAGACAGACCGAATCTGGGTAATCTATATCATGTCGTTCTTCATTATTTTCTTCTGGGCCGCATTTGAGCAAGCCGGTTCTTCGCTCACTTTTATAGCGGATAACCAAACCGACCGAAATATTTTTGGCTACAATATGCCGCCTTCGATGGTGCAGATTTTTAATGGCGTGTTCGTGGTACTGTTTGCCTTCCCGTTCAGTATTTTATGGGATAAACTTCGTGCCAACAAACTGGAGCCGCTTTCTACGGTAAAACAATCTATTGGTCTGTTCCTGATTGCGGTGAGCTACTTTATCATCGCCAATAATGTAAAAGACCTGGGCACTACCGGACTTCTGGCCATCAAGTGGCTTATTTTATTATACCTGATTCAGACTTGGGCAGAACTATGTCTTTCTCCAATCGGGCTTTCACTGGTGGGTAAACTGGCGCCAAAACGTTTTGCATCACTGGCCTACGGGGTGTTTTTCATTTCGTCGGCGGCGGGATATGCGCTTTCAGGAACGTTGGGGTCTATCTTGCCGGCAACCGGAGATAAATTTCTTAAGGCAAAAGAGTTAGGTATTGATCTGCAGGCGGTTTTGGATAAGAAAGTAACTCCGACACCGGAGCAATTACAGCTGCTGGAAGTCAATCAAATTAGCGCAGCACATAAATCATTCGCAGGATTCGAAATCACCAACCTTTACGAATTCTTCATGGTGTTTGTAGTGCTTTGCGGAATTGCCGCGCTGATTTTGTTTGCATTTACGCCGAAAATTAAAAAAATGATGCACGGCATTCGATAATGGAACAAGTACCCGTTACCGATCTGGAAACCATTCAGAATTTTAAAGGAAGATACCCCAGGCAACTGTGGTATCTTTTCTTTAGTGAGATGTGGGAACGCTTTAGTTTCTACGGCATGCGCGGTATGCTTGTCGTTTTTATGGTCAGCCAACTGGCGATGGACGAAACGCAGGCGAATTTACAGTACGGTGCCACGCAGGCCTTTGTGTATGCGGTAACATTTATTGGCGGACTCATTGCGGATAAAATTCTCGGATACCGGAAATCCTTGTTCTGGGGCGGACTCCTCATGATCGTAGGTTCGGTGATTATGGCGATCGATCCGCGTACATTTTTCTTTTTAGGAATAAGTTTTACCATAATCGGAACAGGCTTTTTTAAGCCGAACATTTCAACCATTGTCGGAAAGCTGTATCACGATAACGACGCGCGGAGGGAAGCCGGTTTTTCGCTTTTTTATGCGGGAGTAAATCTAGGAGCGCTCATCGGCGGATACCTTTGTATTGCAGTAGCCAACGGTACGATGCTCAGCGACATTGTTCCCGAGGCTTTGCGCTGGAATGTGGCTTTTGGATTTGCTGCAGTGGTGATGATTATTAGTCTGTTGACTTTCACGCAAACGCAGAAATCGCTGGGAAGCATTGGCGTATCGCCGCTAATGACGACACCGGTCGCGAAAAGACGTATCTATGAGTGGCTAACGTATGCGATTTCAGTGGCTTTGGTACCCGTGATGATTATTTTGGTTTCACAAACTGCCTATACAGATGCGTTCATGTTCATTATCGGTCCGCTGGCCATTTTGTACTTACTTTACGAAATGCGGAATTTTTCCGCGGCTGAAAATAAGAAGTTGGTTGCTGCGCTGATATTTATGGTGTTTTCCATATTTTTCTGGGCATTCTTTGAACAATCAGGCGGTTCGTTGAGCTTATTTGCGATGAACAATCTCGAAAGTGATTTCTTTGGTGTAACCTTAGATCCAAATGGGGTTAACAATTCCAGTAACTCATTGTTTGTAATTGTTTTTGCCACTTTTGTCGGTCTTGCCTGGCTCTACCTCGGAAAATATAAGCTTGAGCCAAATACGGTGGTGAAGTTCGGACTTGGTTTCCTGTTTCTGGCCGGAGGCTTTTACATTTTTTACTACACCAAATTTCTGGCGAATTCGGCGGGACTTACTTCTTTGGAATGGTTTACTCTCGGCTGGTTTGTTATTACATTTGGAGAGTTATGCCTTTCACCAATCGGAATGTCTGCCATGACGCGATTGTCCCCGCAAAAAACTCAGGCGGTCGTTATGGGGATGTGGTTTTTGGCGAGTGCGTACGGGCAGTACATCGCAGGATTGTTGGGCGCAGGTATTTCAGAAGATTCCAAAAACATGTCCAATCTTGAAAAGCTTACAGTCTATGCAGACGGATATAAAGATCTGGCTATTTACGGGCTGGTCGCCGGAATTCTGCTGATACTGTTTTCCCCGCTTATTAAAAAATTGATGGGTGATGTAAAATAATTGGTAACTTCGGCACTATAATTGAAAATCGCGAACACCTTTAATTGAACAATATGAAGAAAGTTATGATTGCTTTGTTCCTGATGTCGACCATCGCTACTCAGGCTCAGGAACTCACATGGCACACCGATGTAAAGAAAGCAGAAGCTATTTCGAAGAAGTCTAAAAAACCAATGTTACTGTTTTTCACAGGTTCTGATTGGTGCGGTTGGTGCATCCGGCTTCAGAAGGAGGTGATGAAAACTCCGGAATTTACCAAGTGGGCTAATGATAACGTAGTATTGGTGGAACTTGATTTCCCGCGTCGTAAGCAGATGGCACCGGAAATCGTTCAACAGAACATGGAACTTCAAAAAAGTTTCCAGGTAATGGGTTATCCTACGGTATGGTTTGTCAATGCGCGAGGCAAGGACGGTCAGTTTCAGAAACTCGGAAGCACCGGATATCTTGCAGGAGGCCCGGCACCATGGATTGCAAACGCAGATAAGATTCTTAAGCAATAAGGATTACTTCAACACAAAGTATCCCTTTTCACGAATGTCGTGGAAGGGGATTTTTTTTTGGAGACAAGTAGCTGCCCATTGCCGCCTTTTCCAGGGCGACGCAGATGCCGATGCAATCACGACTTCCGGACGAAGCTTCATTAAAGCGCGTTCAAGATTTATCCGGCTTTTTGCATCAAGCAGTAGAACGTTGGCGCGTGGAAAATGTAAAGGCAGTACGCTGTCTAATCGGACAATGCGGCGCGAATGTTCATACTCAAGATTATCGAGTGGTTCAGATTTCGCGCTTAAAATGAAGTTTTTTGCAATGAATTCTTCTATCGCGATGTGTTTATCGGATAACACCCTTGCATGACGTCCATGGATCGACAATACAAATAGTGAACGGTTCCGCTCGGAAATGATTAATTGCCGGGAAGCACTTTGTGATTTCAGTTCGTATAGCCAGGCGATTTGCAGCACAATTAGGCAAGCCATAGCAATACACACCGTTCGAAAATGAAAGCGAAAGATCGACAAACCTATGCTAATCAGCACGAGGTAAAGCAACACGGCATTGGTCGCATTCATGGAGACACCCTCTATAACAGAGTATTCCATCTTCGCAATCCATGAAATGCCATTGTTCATTAAAGAAGTAAACCATTGAAGTAGCGTAGCCAGCCACTCCGGAACTGTGCCCAAGAGCCCAAAAACCGCCGCCAGAATTCCTAATCCCATTAGCACAGAAACCAGCGGAATTACCAACAGATTTGTAACCAAAAAAAGAGTCGGGAACTGATGAAAATAATAAAGTGACAGCGGCATCGTACCGAGCTGTGCTGCAAGTGAAACGGTCAGCAGCGAATACAAATACCTGAGAACCGGATTGCGGGGTTGCCACCAATCTGTAAATTTAGGCTGTAACCAAACGATAAAGAATACAGCAGCGTAGCTTAATTGAAACCCAACGTCAAAAATTAAAAAAGGATCATAGAGTAGAATAATAAATGCGGAAGCACAAAGCGTGTGGTAAATATTTGAAATACGTCTGAGATGAATTCCGAACGCAAGTAGAGTAAACATCGCTGCCGATCGCACTACTGAGGGTGCCAGACCAGCGAGTAGGGCAAATAACCACAATCCGCAAAGTGAAAGCAGAAATTTACCTTCACGCCATACCGGTGTGTTCGGTACAGGCTTAAGTACCGCGGTCAGCAACATTAAAACAAGCCCTACGTGGAGTCCTGACACCGACAAAATGTGAACTGCCCCTGCACGTCGGTATTCTTCCATTTGAGCCGGATTAATATCCTGCTGCTGACCGAATAACAACGCCTGGATGATACTTCGTTCTGCTTCGCGGCACTTTGTGTTTGCCAGTGAAGAGCCGATTCGCATCCGAATATCATCGGCTATAGTGGTGAAATTAACGGGTCGGCCTACCAGTCGGACCTGGCCCGCGCCTGCGGTAAGCGTTGCAAAAATTCCTTTTTGAGATAAGTATCGTGAATAATCAAATGTGTTTGGTAAAGAGGCGCGAACCGGGCGATTTAAGCGCCCAAACAGAATGTAATTACTTCCAATGGAAAGAATCTGATCATCATTGTAGTAAAGCACGACGTCGCCTTTGGCATTCCGACCGTCGATCTGAGTTATCGATGCGATATACCGTTCACATCTGGTTTTACGTAGCCGTTGTTTTATTGTTATTGCAAGCAAATGCTTTTCTTCGAAACACTCCGTGCGCCAGATGTAGTGGAGATTATCAAGTCTCGGGTCTTTTCGCTTTACACTCCAAATGCCGAGCAGAAAAACCAACAGGTATAAAGCTCCGGATACCGCCGGGGAATGCTTGCGCCAGCGAAGCACTACTACGATGGCGCTTACGATCACAATAACCACTGTCAGCGCGCTAAACGAAAAACCGCAGTGCTGGGCGAGCAGAATTCCGCCAAGAAAAGCAATCAAAATTTTTGGTATGGCGAATCGGAAAGTCAGCATTGCGCCAATTTACATCAGGAGTAAATGGCCGAGTTACGGAAAAACCGTAAAAAAAATACCCGGCTCATGCCGGGTATTTGAAAACTTTAACCTTTACATAATCACTCGATTCGCCTGTGCAAATGTGCGTTTGTAATAAGGTTCTTTCGTAGAAGAAATTATAACACCGCGTTGCGTGGATGAGTGTATAAACTTAATGTCATCGCCGTCCTTGTCGACCACAAGACCAACGTGATTAATACTTTTGTTGCCATTTGTCCGGAAGAAAACCAGATCGCCTTTTCGAACGTCCTTTAAATCTAGTTTTTCGCCCACTTTTGCCATTTGGTTAGAACTTCGCGGCAGTTTTAGACCGAAAATATTAAAAACGGCTGTTACCATTCCCGAGCAATCCATTCCGGTTTTGGAAGTTCCTCCGCCACGATAGTTAACACCTAAAAATGTCATCGCGTTGTTAATCATCTGGAGGGCAAGATAATTATCGAGCGGCTCCACGATAAGGTCATTGTCTTCCTTTTCGTTAAGCAACTGCTTTTTGACCTTCGCAATTTTTGGATCGGATTTTTTAGGAACTTTAGAGACTACTTTCGAGGATTTATCGGTAGGTTTTTCGTAAATCCCTTTCGCCACAGCTTCCTTTTTTGACGTAACAATCTGCGCATTTATTGTCGAAACGGCAATTAGCAGAAAGAAAATCAGAAAATGCTTCTTTGACATATTTATTTTTTATTTAAAGCCGGGGCAGGCTTTTATTTATTAATAAAACTTCTCAAGAAGTTCAATTATGAAACGCAAAGTACTTCATTTACGTATAATAATCCAAATTAATATTATACAATTTCCACTTTTTGTTCCTTAGAAGCATCAAAATCAGCGATTTAACGAAGTGTTAAAAAAACGTCAATAACTTTTTTGCAGATAGTTGAATATTCCGTTTGCAGTATTTACGGCGGCTCCGGCATTGCCTAATGCAGTGCGCAATGCAGCATACTCGGAAAATAATTGTTGACGATGATTCTCATCCAAAATCCTGGTCAGCTCTTGTCGAAGTCGCGCTGTGTTTAAATCGTCCTGAATTAGTTCTGTAACCACGGGTTTGTCCATAATCAGATTAACCAGTGAGATGTATTTCAGTGTAATGATGCGCTTCGCGATTTGATACGAAATCCAGTTGCCGCGGTAACATACCACTTCCGGTACATTAAATAGTGCGGTTTCAAGTGTTGCGGTTCCCGAAGTCACCAGCGCAGCGTGGGCAAGGGCGAGCAAGTCGTACGTGCGGTTACTTACAAAACCAACATGGGGGGTGAGGTATTGGCGATAGAAATCCTCTTCCAGTCCGGGTGCACCTGCAATAACAAATTGATATTGAGGAAAATTGGGGACTACCGATAACATAATGTCGAGCATTTTCCTAATTTCCTGCTTGCGGCTTCCTGGCAATAACGCAATAATAGGCCTGTCAGAGAGGCCGTATTCTTTACGGAATGTTGGTGCATCCGGCACGGGTCGATTTGAAATTACGTCCAATAGGGGATGTCCAACAAATTCGACTTTAAAGCCGTGTTTATTTTCGTAAAAGTCTTTTTCAAAAGGCAGAATCACAAACATTTTATCCACATCTCGGCGCAACGCGTGAATACGGTTTTCTTTCCATGCCCAAATTTGAGGTGATATGTAATAGATGGTTCGGTATTTTTTTGCTTTTGCCCATTTAGCAATCCGCATATTAAAACCGGGATAATCGATGAAAATAACCGCATCAGGTTGAAATGCATCGATGTCTTTCTTACATAAAGTGATGTTTCGAAGAATCGTTCGCAAATTGGCTATTACCTCTGCAAATCCCATAAATGCCAGTTCGCGGTAGTGCTTGCGAAGCACGCCTCCGGCTTTTTGCATCAAATCCCCGCCCCAACAGTAGATTTCTGCATTAGCATCTACCATTCGAAGCGCTTTAATCAATTCTGATCCGTGCAAATCCCCTGAAGCCTCGCCGGCGATGATGTAATATTTCATTACAATAAAGTGAAGATAAACGACAGTAATGTAGCCACCACCAGCCCTTGCGCCAGTTTATCACGGTTTTTACTGATGGCAAGCGTAAATAGCGCACAATTGCATAGCACTCCGATGCGAATGGCATTGGACAACTGCTCGCGCGCCACTAAATTCCGGAACCCGGCACTGAAATCACCGTTTCCTAAAAATAAGGCGAATCCTGCGCTTGTCAGTAGCGGCAGAACAAATCCCAATATCAAACCCTGAAAAAAATGTTTTTTATCCATTTAAATTCCAGGTGTTAAGTTGCTGAATGGCGTGGTGTGCGGTTAAATCAAACTGCACCGGCACGACAGATACAAATCCATGATCAAGAGCCCATTCGTCCGTATCCTCGCCCTGATCCTGATTTACAAATTCACCCGTTAACCAGTAATAATCCCGTCCCATCGGCGAGGTGCGTTTGTCGAATTTTTCAACCCATTGCGCTCGTGCCTGGCGGCAAACCCGTACCCCCCGAATTTTGTCGGCCGGAAGCTTGGGAAAATTGACATTTAGTAATACTCCATCGGGCAAACCCTTTTGCAATACTTCCGAAGCAATCCGCTTCACGTGTGCTTTGACGGCTTCAAAATCGGCATCCCAGCTAAAATCCTGAAGCGAAAATCCAATTGAAGGAATTCCTTCAATAGCAGCTTCCACAGCAGCACTCATGGTTCCGGAATAAATTACATTTATTGAAGAATTCGAGCCGTGATTGATTCCGGAAACACACAGGTCCGGTCTGCGGTCTAAAATTTCACAGGTAGCCATCTTAACGCAATCGACCGGCGTTCCGGAGCAGGCGTATTCCGGAATGTCGGCATCTTTGGCGGAAACCTTGGTAAGATAAAGCGTATTGTTGATTGTAATAGCGTGTCCCATGGCACTCTGAGGTTTATCGGGCGCCACCACAACCACATCACCTAATTCTTGCATCACCGAAATTAAGGCGCGGATTCCCGGTGCCGTGATACCATCGTCATTGGTCACTAAAATTAACGGTCGTTCCAATTTCTTCAGAAGTTTAAAGTCAACAGCCAGGATTTAGGTCCTGCATTGTCAGCAGTATGATTATTTTTCTACATTTGACTGCAAAAGTACAAATATAACTTTGGGGGCTTTGCAGACTGTTTAACAAAAGATTGTGCGCTGTTTGCCAACGTATTCCACACTAATTTGGCTAAATTTCGGTTTTGAAGCTAATGAACACTTTGACAGAATTTATGAAACGGAACTATAAAATACTTATTGGCGTAGTCCTTTTAGCAGTAGCCTGCTGGAGTTTTATGCCAAAATCGCCGGCCAGCAATCCCGAGAAAGATAAATTCCTGCTCGATCTGCTGACATTTGTGATTGATCGCGGACACTATGATCCGGCAAATATCGACGACACTTTTTCCAAAGGAGTTTACAAGGATTACTTACAGGCGCTGGACCCGTCCAAGCGTTTTTTCCTGCAGTCGGACATTGATCAATTTGCGCGGTATGAAATGTTAGTCGATGACCAAATCAAGAACCGCGACCTCTCCTTTTTTGATTTAACGTATTCGCGCCTGATGCAGCGAATCGCGGAAAGTAAGAAGTATTACAAAGAGGTGTTGGATAAACCTTTCGACTACACTATTGAAGAGGAAACGTACACGGATTACGAAAAAATGCCGTATGCCAAAACTGCTGAAGAGCTGGCCGACCGTTGGAGAAAACAAATCAAGTTGTCCACGCTTTCGTCGTTGACCGAAAAATTGGAATTACAGGAAAACAGCGGTAAATCTGATGAGAAAAAACACGTTAATAAGACTTCTGTCGATCTAAAAGAGGAAGCGCGCGAGCTCGACAAAAAGAAGAAGGAAGAAAACGTCGCTATTGTTAAGAAATCGTATGAGGAGTTAGAGAAAGAAACGCGCGAAAGTTCTCTGAAATCGCTGAATGAGTATTTTAGTTTTATTGATGATTTGACACGTGATGACTGGTTTTCAGTTTACGTCAACGCAATTGCAACCCGCTTTGATCCGCATACGGCATACATGGCTCCCGAGGAAAAAGATCGGTTTGACATTACCATGTCCGGTAAGCTCGAAGGTATCGGGGCGCGACTTCAGAAAAAGAATGATTTTACCGAAATAACCGAATTGATCAGCGGCGGTCCGGCCTGGCGCGGAAAGGAATTGGAACCGGGAGATATTATTTTAAAGGTTGCACAGGGCACCAGTGAGCCGGTAGATGTTGTTGGAATGCGGCTTGACGATGTGGTGAAAAAAATTAAGGGACCCAAAGGGACGGAAGTGCGACTCTCTGTTAAGAAGCAAGATGGTACTTTAAAAGTAATTTCAATTATCCGCGATGAGGTTGAAATTGAGGAAACGTATGCGAAATCAAGCATTGTAGAGAAAGACGGAATTAAATACGGTATCATTTATTTGCCGAAATTTTACATTGATTTCGAAGACAATAGCGGTCGCGATGCAGCAAAAGACGTGTCGCTCGAAGTAGAACGTCTGAAGAAAGAAGGTGTGCGCGGCATTGTGATGGATGTGCGTGACAATGGTGGAGGATCGCTGAAAACCGTAGTTGATATCGCCGGATTATTTATCGAACAAGGTCCGATTGTTCAGGTAAAATCCTCGGGTAGAAGGAAAGAAGTTCTTTACGATACCGATAGCCGCGTGCAATGGGAAGGGCCTTTGGTAGTTATGGTTAATAGCTTTTCCGCCTCAGCGTCAGAGATTTTGGCGGCAGCGATTCAGGATTATCGAAGAGGTGTTGTAATAGGAAGCAAGCAAACGTACGGAAAAGGAACCGTTCAGAATTTGATCGATCTGAATCAGTTTGTGCGCAACAGTGATCTGGGTGATATGGGTGCGCTTAAAACTACTACCCAGAAATTTTACAGAATCAACGGTGGTTCCACACAACTTGAAGGTGTAGCCAGTGATGTTGTAATGCCTGACCGATATTCCTATGTGAAAATGGGTGAGCGGGATATTGAGAATGCCATGCCGTGGGATAAAATTGATCCGGCCAGCTTTACACCATGGGATCGTCAGGAAAAATTTGATGCCGCGGTCGCAAACAGCAAAAAACGTATTGCGGCAAATGATGCTTTTAAGCTTATTGACGAAAACGCCAAATGGCTCAATGAGCGCAGTGAGGTGAATACGCACAAGCTTAGCATCACCAAATTTAGAGAGGAACAACGAATCCTGGAAGAACGGGCGAAGAAGTACAAGGTAATCTCTGATTATAACAATAAACTTACCTTTATTTCGCCGGCTTATGAGGAAGAACGCATCGCCAAAGACAATCTGCTGAAAGAGAAGCGCGATAGATGGCACGAAAGCTTGTCGAAAGATATTTATATTGAGGAAGCGATTAACGTGCTTACCGACTTGCAGCCTTCTAACACCCTGAAGACCGGCGTTAACTTAAAGAAGAAGGATAAGATCGCTAATAAATTGTAGTCTTTCCTGTTGTAATTTCGATGCTGATCTAAAGTGAATTGCGCTATACCTTGCGTATGCGCCTTCATTTTAGTTAGTATCGGGTTTGTCGAAGAATAAACCGGCCTTAAATATCTTTTCCGCTTTCGGGTTTTTTACCATTCGTTTACTTTATTCGCATCCATCTTCAGGAATATGAATAGTAAAATGGAAAAGCCCCATAGTCCGGAACCACCGTACGAAAAGAAAGGAAGCGGCACACCAATAGTTGGAAAAATTCCCACAACCATTGCGATGTTGACGAAGAAGTGCATGAATAATATGCAGGCAACACAGTAGCCATACACGCGGCTGAACTTGGTTTTTTGCCGCTCGGCGAGCCAAATGATCCTGATGATAAGTCCGGCAAACAATGCGATAACCACGAGCGATCCGACAAAGCCCCATTCTTCGCCCACCGTGGTAAAGATGTAATCGGTGTGTTGTTCCGGCACAAATCCTCCCTTGGTTTGGGTTCCCTCAAGATATCCCTTGCCAAATAAACCTCCTGAACCAATCGCGATTTCAGATTGATTGGTGTTGTATCCGACGCCTTTCAAGTCGACTTCCTTACCCAGTAAAATATTAAACCGGTCGCGATGGTGCTGTTTAAAAACATTATTGAAGACGTAATCTACCGAAAACACATAGCCTGTGATCAGTACGATGGCGAGGGCAGATGCTACAATGTTTCTATTGGCGAGGCGGCTTCGCTGGTATTGTAGCACCGCCGCCACGATTGCGATTAGTATTACGATGTAAGGTTTAAAAATCAATGCAAGGATAAATGCAACGATGGCGACAAAAGCAGTCCATAGATACCATGCCGGAAGTCCTTCGCGGTATAAGACGAGGATGAAGACAGAATAAATTAGTGCAGAACCCGGATCGGGTTGTGGCAGGATAAGCAGCACGGGAAGTCCGATGATAAGCAAAGCCTGAACTTGCCGCAGCGGCTCGCGCAAATTGATTTGCACATCACTCAGAAATTTTGCTAGTGCGAGTGAGGTTGCTGCCTTCGCAAATTCGGACGGCTGCAATGTAAAACTTCCGATGGCGTACCAGCAGCGCTGACCTGCAATCGTTTTTCCCAGAGGAAACAATCCAACGAGAAGAAGTAACGCTACTGCAAAAATGATACTGGCATACTTTTCATAAAATTTCCCCTCCACGGCAACTACCACAAACACGAGTGGAATCGTAAATAGGATGAAAAGGAGCTGTTTGCCATAAATCTGACTGAAATCGAAGCCGCCGCTGTCTTCCATCGACAGCGAAGACGAGTAAATATTCAGCCAGCCCATGATTACCAGCGTCATGTAAATAAAGACGCTGATCCAGTCGATGTTTTTTTTGATGCTTTGGTTTTTCATCAGTTTTCGGCTTCGGGATCGCTGGAAAGTTTGGTTGAATCTACTTTGGTTGCCGGCGAGGGCAGGGTCGGACTGTACAATGTGTCGTTACGACCAATACCCAGATATTTATCGTATTCGCTTTGCAAGCTGCCTTGCAGCATTCGCTTTTCGAGATCGGTGCGGGTGATCTTCTTGCGAAGGTACTTTTCGATCATGAGGCTGGCCATAGGTCCGGCCCAGCGGGCTCCCCAATAACCATTTTCGACAAATACGGCGATGGCAATTTTCGGATTTTCGCGCGGCGCAAATGCAACAAAAATCGAGTGATCCTGTAACTTTACGCGTTTCCCATTAATCTTCGTGTAATTTTCAGCGGTTCCTGTTTTTCCGCAGATGCGGATTCCTTCCACCTGAACACCGCGCGCGGTACCGTCTGTATACACCGCTTCAAGTCCGTTAATGACCGGCTCAAAGTGCTTCCGGTCGATCGAGGTGACGTGTTTAGTTGTAAACTTTTTATCAATTTGATGATTCTTGATTTTTTTAATGATGTGCGGAGTGTAGTAGTAACCGCGGTTGGCCACAGCACACATCATGTTTGCCAGTTGAATTGGCGTCATCAGTACTTCGCCCTGACCGATTCCGTTTGATACAATAGTTGTACTTCGCCATCCTCCGTTCGGGTAAATGCGTTTATACGTCTTGGAGGTTGGCCGCAGTCCTTTTCGGCCTGTAGGAAGATCGTAGCCCATAAACTGACCCAATCCAAAGCTTTTGAGGTGATTGCTCCACACATCGACTCCATCCGCCGGACGTTTGTATTTATTGATGATTTTCATAAATACGCTGGCGAAATACGTGTTGCACGAATTGAAAATCCCGTTGTATAACTTAGAAACTCCGGAATCATGACACCGCATAAAGCGTCCGCGAGCATAACTGAAGCCGTGGCGGCAAACAAAACCGGTGGAGGTATCAATAACTTTCTCCTGCAGGCCAATCAGCGCGGTAAGAATTTTAAATGGTGATCCCGGAGGATATTCTGCCAACAGTCCGCGATCGTACAAAGGTTTTGCTATGGAATCGTTGTAGAGCGCGGTGTAATTTTTTGATCGCTGGCGACCGACGAGGATTGCCGGATCGTAGGAAGGCGCGGTTACGAGCGCCAGAATTTCGCCGGATTTAGGTTCAATAGCTACAATACCACCGCGCTTGTTAACCATTAGCTGTTCGCCATACGTCTGCAGATCAATGTCAATAGACAAGTGGATGTCGTCACCCGGCACGGCAATGGTATCAAATTTTCCTTCTTTGTAGGAGCCAATTTCGCGGTTAAATTTATCGCGCTGGATATATTTAACACCTTTGACACCGCGCAAAATCGCTTCATAACTTTCTTCCACACCTTGTTTTCCGATGAGGTCACCGGAAATATAGTACGGATTTTTACGAATGGTAGCGTCGTTAACCTGAGTGATAAATCCGAAAACGTTGGCGCCGACGCTGACCTGGTAGTCGCGTAATGCTCTTTTCTGGATTTCAAATCCGGGGAATTTCCGAATCTTTTCCTGGAAGGCTGCAAACTCTTTTTTATTGAGTTGCGGAAGAAAAATAGACCGCAGCCTCGGGCTGTAAATTTTGGCTTTTTCAACCCGTTTTATAAAATCTTCTTTGGTGATGTTGAGCAGTTGACAAAACTCGACCGTGTCGATATTTTTCATTTCCCGGGGCGTCACCATAATGTCGTACGAGGGTTGGTTTGCCACCAGCAGTTTTCCGTTGCGGTCATAAATGTAGCCGCGCTCGGGGTAATCGTATTTTATTTTAATGGCATTGTTTTCTGATTTCAGTTTCAACTCATCATCAATTACCTGAAGATAAAAAAGCCTCAGCACCAGTGATACTACTGCAAGAATGATGAGCGTCGGCAACAGTACTTTTCTCATCGTTTCCCCGGCTTAAACAGATAAATCAGCAGGATACAAACCAGAATGGTATAGATCGTTCCGGTAACGGTTCGCAATAGTATTGCCCAGACCGCAAAACGGAAAATTTCAAGCACGAATAAAATCAGATGATGAACGACAACTGCAAGCAGAATAAAGGAAAAGCGCTCCGGGGTCAGTACGTCATTGATGCGGATGGTTTGATATTCGTAACTCAGTCCGAATGAAAATTTAAATATAGCCGGTCTGATGTAAGCCAGTACGAGACAGGCTGCTGCATGAACACCTCCGGAATTGCAAAACATGTCCATCGTGATTCCCAGCAAAAAAGCCGATCCTATCAGCGCAAGCTTGTTGCCGTCGACAGGATACAGTAGTATAAAGAGCAGGTAAGGGTAAGGCGTGCTGAGTTCGAACAGCGTCATGTTGTTAAATAACACAACCTGCGCTGCCAGCAGCAGAAAGAAGCGAAATATGTTACTTAGTATCGCGGTGCTCACCTCTGGTTTCCTTTTCGAGTTGTAAAAATTCTTCGCGGGCCGGACTTTTTATAACGTAAACATATCCGAGATTGGTCATGTCGTTAAACAATTTTACATTGATGGTGTAGTAATGCGTCACGTTGTCAATGTAAATCTTATCAATGGTCCCTATACCGATATTTTCGGGAAAAATGGTCGACTGACCTCCCGTAACGATGGTATCGCCCTTACGAACCGACGCCAGTCGCGGCACGTCGATTAACTGCACATAGCCCGTATTTTTCCCGTTCCAGATCAGCGAGCCAAAATGGTTCGATTTTTTAATCTTTGCGTTAATAGAGGAACGGATGTTTAAAATACTCTGCACGGTGGCGTAGTTTTTCGAAACCTTATCCACAATACCAATCAGTCCTGAGCTATTGATTACGCCCATATCGGGTTTAATCCCGTCTTTGCTTCCAGAATTAAGGGTGATGTAATTTTCGTATACGTGATATGAATTGTGGATGACCTTGGAGACAATCAGATTATTTTTGCTGATGCCCTTGATGGAATCGATGGCCGGCGGTTTGGCTGAATCCTGACGGTCAAAAAGCAAGCCGCGAAGTACCGCATTTTCACGCGCTAATTCTTCATTTTGCTGTCGCAGCCCGAAGTATTCGCGAACGTTGTTCATCTTGTCATACACGCCTCCCGTTACAAAATTGGCAGAGCTGACCACCTTGCTGCGATGAAAAGAGTGCGATTGAATTGTAAGCACAAGCGAAATACCTAAAAGCAGCAAAAACAGCAACCTCGTGCTGTTTTTAATTATGAATTGTAAGATTTGCTGCATGAATAATTTCGCTCGAATGTTATCCGGGCCTCCGGTTCACTACCTACTTAATAAGAATGCTCCTGAACTTCGGAATGTTTTTCAGGGCCATTCCGGTGCCGCGTACCACCGCGCGCAGCGGGTCTTCGGCGATGTATACCGGAAGATCGGTTTTTTGCGAAATACGTTTGTCGAGTCCGCGCAGCATGGAACCTCCACCGGCCAAATAAATTCCGGTATTGTAAATATCGGCTGCCAGTTCAGGTGGCGTTTGCGAAAGGGTCTCCATGATTGCGTCTTCGATGCGCTGAATAGATTTATCGAGCGCTTTTGCGATTTCGCGGAAAGAAACTTCAACCTGCTTGGGTTTGCCCGTAAGCAAGTCGCGTCCTTGTACTGACATGTCTTCCGGCGGGGATTCGAGATCTTCGGTAGCCGCTCCTATGGTAATCTTGATTTTCTCCGCTGTGCTGTCGCCCACAAAAAGGTTGTGCTGGGTACGCATGTAGTACACAATGTCGTTCGTGAATACATCGCCGGCAATTTTTACCGACTTGTCACAAACAATTCCACCCAGAGCAATTACTGCAATTTCTGTGGTTCCGCCTCCAATGTCGACGATCATGTTACCTTTTGGTTGCATGATGTCGATCCCGATCCCGATTGCAGCGGCCATGGGCTCGTGAATCAGGTATACCTCCTTACCGTTCACGCGTTCGCACGACTCTTTTACCGCACGCATTTCTACCTCCGTAATTCCGGATGGAATACAAACTACCATGCGGAGTGCCGGCGTAAACATGCGTTTTTTAAGCGCAGGAATCATTTTGATGAACATGCTGATCATCTTTTCAGATGCATCAAAATCTGCGATTACACCATCTTTTAGCGGACGAATGGTTTTGATGTTTTCATGAGTTTTCCCCTGCATCATGTTGGCTTCTTTACCAACTGCGATGATTTTGGATGTGACGCGATCCCGGGCCACAATCGATGGTGAATCAATAACAACCTTGTCGTTGTGGATGATCAGGGTATTGGCCGTCCCGAGGTCGATGGCAATGTCCTCGGTCATGAAATCAAAAAATCCCATAGGTCGCTGGAGGGTTTATGTATTTAATAAAAAATTAACGCACAAAGTTAAACAAATTAATGTTTGAAATGACGGGTTCCGGTAAATACCATAGCAACTTTATTGGCGTTGCAATAATCGATGCTAAGCGTGTCTTTTATCGAGCCACCCGGCTGGATTACAGCGGTAATACCTGCTTTATGCGCAATCTCCACACAGTCGGGAAACGGGAAAAAAGCATCACTCGCCATTACCGCGCCATTCAGGTCGAAATCAAACGAACGGGCTTTTTCTATCGCTTGGCGCAAGGCATCAACGCGTGACGTTTGACCGGTGCCGGAAGCCAGAAGCTGTCCGTTTTTTGCAAGTACAATCGTATTGGATTTTGTGTGCTTACAAATTCGTGACGCGAACAACATGTCCGTGATCTCACTTTCCGATGGTGCCTGTTGGGTAACGACAGTAAGGTCGGCTTTATTGTCGGTAGCCGCATCGCGATCCTGAACCAAAATGCCGTTCAGGCAGGTGCGAAGTTGTTTTTCAGGAAGTTGAACCGGATGTTGTTTCAACAGGATGCGGTTCTTTTTCTCCTGTAAAATGTTTACCGCGGTTTCGCTGAAATCCGGAGCAATAACTACTTCGCAGAAAAGCTGATTGATTTCAGTTGCTGTGGCTTCGTCAATAGTACCATTGGCAATGAGTACCCCGCCGAATGCCGAGGTAGGATCTCCTGCAAGCGCGTCGAGGTACGCTTCTTTCATGGTCGGTCTTGTGGCAATTCCGCAGGCATTGTTGTGTTTTAAAATCGCGAACGTCGGGCCGTAATTTGAAAATTCTGCCATAAGGTTTACAGCGGCGTCCACATCCAGCAGGTTATTGTATGACAATTCCTTACCGTGCAATTTGGTGAACATGGCCTCAAAATCACCGAAAAACGTACCTTTTTGATGCGGGTTCTCACCATATCGCAACGGAATTGCCGCATCGGAGCTGACTTTCAGGAATGCGTCGTCGCGGTTGAAGTAATTGAAAATCGCCGTATCGTAGTTTGACGAAATGTGGAATGCGTGAGTGGCATACCGCTTTCGGTCGTCGAGGGATGTGGTGCTATTTTGCGTTTGAAGCAGGCTGAGAAATTCAGGGTATTGCGCTACGGAAGAAATGATGACAGTGTCTTTAAAATTCTTGGCGGCTGCGCGAATGAGCGAAATTCCGCCAATGTCTATTTTTTCAATGATATCGCTTTCTGATGCGCCAGATGCAACTGTTTTTTCGAACGGGTACAGATCAACAATTACCAAGTCAATCTGCGGAATTTCGAATTCTGCCATCTGATTCTGATCCTCCTCGTGGTCCTGGCGATTAAGGATGCCCCCAAAAATTTTGGGATGCAGTGTTTTTACCCGTCCGCCGAGAATTGACGGGTAGGAGGTAATATCTTCAACAGCAACAACCGGAATTCCGAGGCTTCGGATAAATTCTTCCGTGCCGCCGGTGGAATAAAAAATTACATTTTGTTGGTGCAACTCCCGGATAATGGGTTCCAGTCCGTCTTTTGAATAAACCGACACAAGAGCCGATTTAATTTGCTTGTTGTTGTGCATTTTAGTTGTGTGTTTTAAAGCGTGCAAAAGTATTAAATCGCGATTTGTTAACATAATCCTGCACGTGTTTTCGACACTATTTTTTTGATGTAAGGTTGCGATGCCGAAGTAGCTTTTAACGACCGGATGCGCTATTAGGTTATGTGCGTAATTTTGCTGAATTTTACGCGAAATTCCGTTACATGCTTGTTTATTTCCGGCTTCTTGGTGAAAGTTTTTGGTTTGCTATCAATGCGCTGCGCAACAATAAGTTGCGGACTGTTTTGTCGCTGCTGGGTGTGACCATCGGAATCTTTTCGATCATTGCCGTGCTTGCGGCAGTTGATTCGCTCGACCGAAAAATTAAAAACGATCTAAGCAGCCTGGATAAAAACACCATGTACCTCACACGTGTGTCTTTTGGTCCGTCGCCGGTTCCTAAATGGAAGGAAGACCAGTTTCCGGACGTAACGTATGAAGAGTTTCAGATGCTGAAACGTTCTGTAGATCTGGCTGAAAACATGTGCTTCCAGTTTTTTACGATGCGGCAAAGTATTAAGGCAGGAAGCGAAACGGTGAATGATGTTAATGTGGTGCCGGTTACGTTTGAGTTTGCGGATATTCAGCGACTCGAATTTGCGAGCGGGCGCTTTTTTAATGAGTCCGAATCGAATTCCGGATTGCCTGTTGTGGTTTTGGGACATGAGATTGCGAACGGACTTTTCGATGGCATGGATCCGATCGGTAAAGAAGTTCGGTTATACGGCAGACGCTTTCGAGTGATTGGTGTGCTCAAAAAGCAGGGTGCCGGTATGTTTGGTGAAAGCAATGATATTTCTGCGTTTTTCCCGTCAAATTTTCTGCGTCGGCTGTATGGCGACAGCAAGGACATGAATCTTCCGGTAATTGTTATAAAACCGGCGGAGGGCGCGGATGCTGACGAACTTAAAGGTGAGGTAACGCAAACCCTGCGAAATTTCAGAGGGGTGAAATCCGACGAAATCGACAATTTTTTCATCAACGTATTGTCGGGCTTTACCGATCTGATTGACGGCATTGTGAGTCAGATGAATTTGGTGGGCTGGATTATCAGCGGCTTCTCCCTGCTTGTGGGCGGATTCGGAATCGCTAACATTATGTTTGTGTCGGTTAAGGAGCGCACCAACCTTATTGGCATTCAGAAATCACTGGGCGCGAAGAACCGTTTTATACTTTTTCAATTTTTGTTTGAGGCAGTGATCTTGTCGGTAATTGGGGGCTTAATCGGCCTTATTTTGGTTTACCTGATCACGGTGGCGTTGACGCAGATGCTCGATTTTGAGTTTGTACTTTCTGCCAAAAACATTGTATTGGGAACGTCGCTTGCGGCGCTTATCGGACTCATATCGGGTGTTCTTCCTGCGATTTCCGCTTCCAAGCTGGATCCGGTGGAAGCGATTCGCACCGGGATGTAAATTTATGGCACAAGGTTTCGGGTTTACGTAAAGCCCGCAGCACCGATTGGAGTGGTAGCCCCGCCGAGGCGGGCTAAAACGGAAAGCGGGACCGCGCCCTTGCGCGGGCTGCCCTAAAAGCCAAAAAAAAACTGCCCGAAGGCAGTGTTTATCGAATAGGCTGATCCAGAATCAGATCCAGGTACAGGTTGATTTTGTCTTTTAATTCCTTGCGCGGTGTGATGAAATCCAGAAATCCGTGTTCGAGAACAAACTCCGCCGTTTGAAAACCTTCCGGAAGGTCTTTCCCGGTGGTATCCTTCACTACACGTGGCCCGGCAAATCCGATCAGGGCTCCCGGCTCGGAGATATTTACATCACCCAGCATGGCGTATGATGCGGTGGTACCTCCGGTGGTCGGATCGGTACACAGTGAGATGTAAGGAATCTTCGCCTCGGCCAATTGTGCCAGTTTTGCTGAGGTTTTGGCAAGCTGCATCAGCGAGTAGGCGGCTTCCATCATGCGTGCGCCGCCGGACTTCGAGATCATCAGGAAAGGGTGGCGGTGCTTGATTGCGTAATCGATACCGCGGGCAATTTTCTCGCCCACTACAGCTCCCATAGATCCGCCGATAAACGCGAAATCCATACAGCAGACGACAATCTCTTTGCCTTTACTTTTGCCGACGCCGGTGCGCACCGCATCCTTCAGCTTGGTTTTGTCCATAGCTTCTTTTAGTCGGTCAGAATACTTCTTCGAGTCGACGAATTTCAAAGGATCCACAGAGGTCATATTGGCGTCGAGCTCGATGAACTCGTTATTGTCGAAGAGAATTTCAAAATATTCCTTGCTGCCGATGCGAACGTGAAATCCGTCTTCGGGGCTTACCCACAGGTTTTTAGCCAGCTCGTCGGCATCAATAATTTTTCCGGTTGGCGATTTGTACCACAAGCCTTTCGGAACATCCTTTTTATCTTCGGTTGCTGTAGTAATTCCTTTTTCAGTTCTTTTAAACCAAGCCATAATTCTGAATCTTAGCGGGCATTACTGCCTGATTAAAGCGTATTTACATTATTTAGGTCGGCAAATGCCTGTGCGAGACGTGTGCAGAAAGTTACTTCGCCCTCGCGAATCCATTTTCTTGGATCGTAATATTTTTTGTTGGGAACATCGTCACCTTCGGGGTTTCCGATTTGCGTGCGGAGGTATCCGATATTGTTTTGCATATAATCGCGAATGCCTTCGGTAAATGCGAATTGGAGGTCGGTATCGATATTCATCTTGATGACGCCGTAGCTGATGGCTTCGCGAATTTCTTCAACAGTAGAACCGGATCCGCCGTGGAAGACGAAATCTACCGGATTGTGTGCCGTGTTGTATTTCTGTTGGATGTAATCCTGCGAATTTTTCAGGATTACCGGTGTAAGTTTAACATTTCCGGGTTTGTAAACACCGTGAACATTGCCGAATGCCGCTGCTACGGTGAAGCGGGGGCTGATTTTACGCAATTCTTCGTAGGCGTACGCCACTTCCTCCGGTTGGGTATAAAGTTTTGAATTGTCTACATCGGAATTGTCTACCCCGTCTTCTTCACCGCCGGTAATTCCGAGTTCGATTTCGAGTGTCATTCCCATTTTGGACATACGCTCGAGGTATTGTTTGCAAATGTGGATGTTTTCTTCGAGCGGCTCTTCGGAAAGGTCAAGCATGTGGGAGCTGAAGAGTGGTTTTCCGGTTTGTTTGAAATGCTCTTCTGATGCATCGAGCAAGCCGTCGATCCACGGGAGTAACTTTTTAGCACAATGGTCTGTATGAAGAATTACGGTAGCTCCGTACGCTTCCGCCAGTGTGTGAATGTGTTTGGCACCGGCTACGGCTCCTGCGATGGCGGCTTTCTCACCCGCATTGGAAAGTCCTTTTCCGGCATTAAAGGCAGCACCTCCATTAGAGAATTGAATGATTACGGGGGCTTTTAGTTTAGCAGCAGTTTCCAGCGTCGCATTAATCGTGCTGGAGCCTGTAACGTTAACCGCGGGTAAGGCAAAACCCTTGGCTTTGGCGTAATTAAAAATTTCCTGAACCTCGTCGCCTGTTGCCACTCCGGGCTTAATGTTATGCGCCATAATGCAGTTTTTAGAGAAGGACAAAATTAAGGAATTATAAAATTAGAACGGATAGTTGATTCCGATATTTAAAACTGAGTTGCTGAAGTTGTAATCCTGGAACCAGCGGTCATCCAGTGATGCGGGATTGTAGGTTTTGAATCCGATGTCCATCCGCGCTACGAAGAACCCGAAATCATAGCGGACGCCAAATCCGGAGCCGATGGCGATGTCGCCCAACGAGCGCCATGATTCGAAAATCATCCGTTCGTCTACGGTATTATCGAGTACGTTCCAGATGTTTCCGGCGTCGACAAACAGTGCGCCGTTGAAACCGCCAAAAAGGTTAAACCGGTATTCGATGCTCGCGGCGAGCTTCATATTGGCTTCGTTAAAGTCGTTAATGGTTCGTGCCCGACCCGGCCCGAGGGCATAGGAAAGCCAGGCGCGGTTGTCGTTAGATCCACCGGCAAAATAACTTCGAGAGAACGGGATGTTGTCGGCATTACCGTATGGTATGGCGATACCGCCAAAGGCGCGGAAAGCGAGCACTGTTTTCCGACCGAGGGCGAGGTGCTTGATAAATTCGCTTTCACCTTTTAGGTATTGTGAGTACGCCACGCCCAGAAATGTCGATGCGCCGTCCTGATTTTTCAGCGCATCGGAAATGCGTGCGACGAGCGACAGAAATGCGCCTGCCGATTCGATTTTTGTACGGAAAACGTGAAAGGTATTATCGTTTTGGTCGGTTTTTGTGGTTTTGGAGAACGTATAGCTGGAGGCGAAGATGAGGTTGTTTTCGGTGAGTCTGTCGCGTCGCTCATTGATGTTGGTTATGGTGCGCAAATCCGCGTCTGAGACGGTAATGGTTGGCGTTGGACCGAGTACATCGCGGAGGAAAGCGTTCGTTCCTTCGTCGATAATCAGATTACCACCGCCGTCAAAATAGGATGAAGGAGCGTTGTAGTCCTGCGCCAGCTCATTTAGCGCATCGTAAGATGAGCGGTATATTTTAAAGTAGTTGCCGATATTAATGTTGTTGACATATTGGATGTTAAACAGGTCGAGGCGCGCACTGCGAAAGCGTTGTGGTGTCCAGTTGTAGGTTAACGATCCGGTAAAATTTTCTTTGTCGAGTCCGATATTTTGCTGTTTTGCGATACCGAGGCTCAGCACTGTCGACGGAATCATCCGTTTGGGGATGATGCGTTCGGTGCGGATCGGAAAGAGGATTTGTGGCAGCGACAAGCGGGCATCGACACCGTATTCGAGCACATTAAAAAAGCTGTCGTCCGGATTTGCGAAATACTGTGAAGATCCGATGTTTCCGCGCCCCGATATTTCGAAAGTTTCGGCGCCGTTGAAAACATTTCGGATGTTTAGGCGCATGTTGCCGGAAATGCCAAAATCCTGAATGTTGGAGTGTAACAAGTCGATACCGGCGCCCCACGTGAACTTTTTCTCAGAAACCAGGTAGATATTGGCAATGAGATTGTTTCCGGTGCTGTCGGTCTGGTAGGTGATGTTGGGGTAGTTGAACACGCGCAGGTTCGACAAATAACGGGAGGTAAGTGTTGTTTTGTAATCGGCAAATGTTTCGCCCGGTGTGATGGAGACCGCATTGGTGAGCGCTTTCGGTTTATAACGCAGTTTACCGTTGCTGTAAATGTGAAAACCTTTGTACACGGTGCTGTCTGTAGGGGCGTTGGCGAAGGTTTTGTCGGTGGCGTCGGTGGTAAAGATGTTCACGCGGCTAACCTTAAAAATCTGGAACGGAACCGTGCGCGTGGAATCGCCATCGCGGAAGTTGAGGTCGTTGATGATCAGGTCAACATCTGCCTGATAGCGCGACTTTTGAGCGACCGTATCGATGTTGAACCGAATGAAGTTTTGTTGAAAGTGAAAAACACCCCGGTTTCGGAAAAGGGCGGTAAGGCGATTCTTTTCATTGTCGAAATCGGCCGTTCTGTAGCGTCTGCCGGGTTTAATGTAACTTTCTGTGACGGCAGTTTTGTAGAGCGAGTCGAGGGCCGGGCTTGAAATGTGGCTGTAAAGCGAATCGATGATATACGGCTGCGACCGATCGACGGTGTAGGTAATTTTTCCTTTTTTGATGCCGAGAGTGTCTACGTCAAATCCGACTTTAGTATCGAAGAAACCGTTATTGAAGTAGTACGCGCGAAGGCGTCCGGTGGATTTCCGTGTACTGACGGTGTCGATGATTACGGGTGCTTCTCCGGATTTCTTAAGGAAATTGTGGACGCCAAAATACCAGAAAGATTTTCCGAGGCGGTTTACTTGTTTAGCTGAGAGAAATTTCGACATTCGCCTGTACTTTTCCGGCTTATTGGCAAAGCGCGCGCGATACGCAGAGTCGGGATTTTTGGAGGCGATGTTAAAAAGGTTAAGTCGTAGCCTGTAGCCGAGGATGTCAGTATTGGGTTTCTGATAGATTTGTGCATTTACCTCGTCGCTTGTTTCGCGCTTGCCATCGACGATGACTTCGTTTTTCATCAGAAGATGTTTCCCTTCCGGAACGCGTCGAACAGTATTACATGCAAATAGTAGTATTCCCGTCAGAATAAATAGTGGTATTTTTGCGGACAGGTTTCTCAAAGCCAATTCAATTCCTCCAAAAGTAAACTATTTCCATGATTGGCAAAAGCCAAATAAAGCGGATTGCAAGCCTCCAGCAGAAAAAGTACCGCCGGGAATTCCGGCAATTTGTTGCGGAAGGCACGAAAGTAATCGAAGAGTTGCTGCATTCGCGGTTTGCGCTGTGTGAACTGTATGCCACTTCCGGCGGGATGTTTGCGGAGTGTGAAGCCCGGTTAGTTTCCGAAGCGGATTTATCGCGGATGAGTGCACTAACCACGCCGGCGGGTTGTTTGGCGGTATTTTCCATTGAGGAGGAGGAGGCGTACGACCCACAGGGGATAACGGTGGTGTTGGACGAGGTGCGCGACCCGGGAAATTTAGGCACAATCATCCGGCTTTGCGATTGGTTTGGGGTGCGTCATCTGGTAGCATCGCAAACAACCGTAGATGTATTTAATCCGAAAGTTGTTCAGGCCACCATGGGTTCGCTGGCGCGTGTTTCTGTACATTATCGCGATCTTCCGGAATTTTTATCCGCCGCAGATGTTCCGGTATACGGAACGTTTATGGACGGCGCCCCCGTTTACGGGGAGCGTTTGCCGGCCGATGCCATTATAGTATTCGGGAATGAAAGTCACGGCATTTCCCCGCTTGTAATGCCCTACATCACCAAACGGATTACGATTCCGCGGTTTGGCGCGCTTCAGCAAACGGAAAGTTTAAATGTAGCGACGGCTGCCGCAATTACCTTGAGTGAATTTCGACGCGGGCTTAGTGAAAGGTAAAATTGATTAGCACAGCGCGTGTTCTGAGTCCGTCAATGTTTGAAGTCCACGGGCTATTCGGGTCATCGTCCGGGATGATTTCATTTCTTAATCCGAATACGCCTCGGATGGAAGGTGAAAATTTGAAATATTCGAAATAAAGGTCGATGCCGAAGCCAACCTCCCAGTTTTGTGTCCACTGTTTCATTCGAAACCGTTGTTCAAAATTGTCATCGCGCGATTTGTAATTACTAGAAAGATTAAGTGTTGTGGATAATCCGCCAACGAGGTACGGGCGAATATTACCGGTTCGCACGGATGAAAATTTAACCAGGAGCGGGAAATGGATGTAGGTTGATCGTACTTCGCGGTTGGCATCGATCGGGCTGGTGAATCCCGGATAGCGCAGGTTGCGCTGGGTGTAATACAACCCCGGTTCAAAACGAAGGTCCACATGTTCGATAATGCGCAGATTTCCGACCAGTCCGACGCTGAATCCTGTAGTTCCTTCAACCAAAACCTCTTCCTGCGGTGTCTTGTAATCCAGTTTAAAATCGTACATGTTGAAGCCCAAAAAATAACCCCAATGTACGCGCTGGCGGTCGAAATTTTCGAGGTTGATGAGCGGGTCTTTGCCAAATTGGGCCTGAACATCCGCGCACAGCACTAAAAGTAAAACGATTATTAACTTCTTCATGCAGATTTTGATGCCGTGTAAATGGTTGCTACTCCAAACGTTTGCGGTTTCGAAATTACGTCTATAAACCCTGTTTTTCGCAAAATATTGTTCAATCGTTCGCCATAGGGAAAGTGGGCGGCTGATTCGCTAAGGTACGCGTAGGCTGAATCATCGCGAGAGAAGATTCGGCCAATCAGTGGCAATACCGCTTTCGTATACAGTTGATACCCCTGTTTAAAAGGGAATTTTTCCGGAACGGATGTTTCGAGAATTACGAAAAGTCCGCCCGGCTTTAACACCCGCAAAATTTCTCCCAGGCCGCATTCCAGATTTTCAAAATTACGGATGCCGAAACTTACCGTAATGGCGTCGAAGGAATTGTCGTCAAAAGGCAGATTTTCCGAATCGGCAATCAGCATTGAAATTTGGTCGGACAACTGCTGTTCAGCTACTTTTCTTCGACCCACTTCGAGCATGCCCGGAGAAATATCGATTCCTGTGATTTTGGTTTGCGGGATCCCGGCAAGCATCAGGGCGAGGTCGCCGGTTCCGGTAGCGATATCCAACAGTGTTTTTGCGCCTTTTTGTTGCACGAGCGAAACCACTTTTTTACGCCACGCCACGTCAATGCCGAACGAAATAACCCGGTTTAGTTTATCGTACCCGCCTGAAATGTTGTCGAACATTTGCGTTACCTGCGCCTTTTTGCTCAGGTCGGAATCTTTATAAGGCTTAATTTGTTGGGCCATGGAATAGGTCAGGAGTTTCGTTCCCAGGTTTGAAAAGTGAATGCATATTGGTGCCGGTCGTCCGGTTCGTGTCGCACCTCGCGAACAAGCGTAAAATTGTCAAAATCAACATTGGGAAAATACACGTCAGCGTTGATGGTGGTATGTACGCGCGTAAGTTCGATTCGATCGGCATGTGGAAATGCTTGCGTAAAAATCTCCCCGCCGCCGATAACATAAGCATCTTCGCCGTGCGGCACTGCCTTATAAGCTTCCTCTAAACTTGATGCTATCACCACATTTTCCGGAGCATAGTCCGGTTGTCTGGAGATTACGATATGCGTTCGTTGTGGCAGAGGTTTAGGAAAAGATTCGAATGTTTTCCGCCCCATGATGATATGCTTACCAATGGTTAGCTGCTTAAAATGTTTAAAATCATCCGGCAGGTGCCATGGCAAATCATTGTTGGTGCCCAGGGCATTATTTTCAGCAACGGCGGCTACAAGGATTATCATTTGGAACTGGGTTATACGGCGACCTCACCTTTTATGTGCGGCCAGGGTTCGTAGCCTACTAATGTAAAATCGTCAAAGGTAAAGGCGAAGATGTCTTTAACCTCAGGATTTAAGATCATTTTTGGCAGCGGCTTTGGTTCGCGGCTGAGTTGAATTTCAAGCTGCTCGAGGTGATTGCTGTAAATGTGTGCATCGCCGAACGTGTGAATGAATTCACCTGGGGTTAAATCGCATACCTGAGCCACCATCATGGTGAGCAGGGCGTAGGACGCAATGTTGAAAGGCACGCCCAGAAAGATGTCGGCGCTCCGTTGATAAAGCTGGCACGACAGTTTGCTGTCTGCAACGTAGAACTGAAAGAAAGCGTGACAAGGAGGAAGTGCAGCTTTACCATTTGCGACGTTATCGCTGAAGCTTTTCGCAGTATCGGGCAGAACGGAAGGGTTCCATGCAGAAATCACCATTCGTCGACTGTCCGGATTTGTTTTCAGTGTATGAATTAATTCCGCGATCTGATCGATTTCTTCGCTGTTCCAGTTGCGCCACTGATGTCCGTACACCGGACCCAAATCGCCGTTTGCGTCGGCCCATTCGTCCCAGATCTTCACCCCGTTTTCTTTCAGGTAGGCGATGTTGGTTTCGCCTTTCAGAAACCAAAGTAGTTCGTGGATAATAGACTTCAGGTGCAACTTTTTGGTAGTCACCATCGGAAAGCCTTCCGACAAATCGAAACGCATTTGATAGCCGAATACACTAATCGTCCCTGTTCCGGTGCGATCGCTTTTGCGTGTGCCGTTTTGCAGTACATGCTTTACCAGATCGTGGTATTGTTTCATGCGTCTTTAAAATTTAGTCAGGATTCCCTTTTTGAAATCTCGTCGCGGATTTTAGCTGCTTTTTCGTAATCTTCATCCCGCACGGCACCCTGGAGAAGTTCGTGTAGTTCGGAAAGGCTCATTTTGGAATAAACATCGGAAGGAGCGTCAGACATGCCAAATGTTTCAGGTGGGGTCAGCACATCGTCGTGTTCTGCATGTGATTCCTGTTCTTGCGGATTTTTCAAATAGATTCCGGCTTTGTCCAAAATGTTTTTGTAGGTAAAAATCGGTGCGCTGAACCGAAGTGCGAGTGCAATCGCGTCGGATGTTCGCGCGTCGATAATTTCTTCAATTTTATCGCGTTCGCAGATAATACTCGAATAAAAAACGCCGTCCACCAATTTGTGAATAATGACCTGCTTGACAGCGATATCGAAACGGTCGGCAAAATTTTTAAACAGATCGTGGGTAAGCGGGCGTGGAGGTTTGATTTCTTTTTCCAGTGCTATCGCGATGGACTGCGCTTCAAAGGCTCCGATAACGATGGGCAATTTCCGTTCACCGTCTACTTCATTCAGGATCAAAGCGTAAGCCCCATTTTGGGTTTGGCTGTACGAAATGCCCTTAATCGTTAATTTTACCAGGCTCATACCATTTTTTTGTTACCGCAAATTACTGAATTAATATCCAAATATAAAAAGCTGCCCGGGAACTTTGACGTTGCCGGGCAGCTCTCGGATATTGCCTTTCTTTTACGCGTGCTGTGCTTTAAATTCTTTTAATTTCTGCGTCAACTTCGGAACGATATCAAATGCATCGCCTACCACGCCATAATCTGCTACTTTAAAAAACGGAGCTTCAGCGTCGGAGTTGATGACTACTTTTACTTTTGAGGAGTTGATACCCGCGATGTGCTGGATGGCTCCTGAAATTCCGACGGCTACGTAAAGGTTACTTGCAACAGGCTTACCGGTTTGGCCAACGTGTTCAGAGTGAGGTCGCCAGCCCAAATCGGAAACAGGCTTCGAGCAAGCGGTGGCAGCTCCTAAAACAGAGGCCAGTTCTTCAATAAGATGCCAGTTCTCCGGCCCTTTCAGTCCACGTCCGCCTGAAACCACTACTTCTGCATCGGCGATAGTAACTTTTCCCGATGACTTTTCGGTAGCTTCCACTTTTACCGCAAAATCAGCCTCGCTCAGCGAAGGCGCGAATGCTGTAGCTGCTGCGGCTCCTGTGGTTTCATGCAAACCGTATGAATTTTTGGCAAGTGACAACACTTTAACATCGCTGGAAATTTCGGTAAGGTTAAAGGCTTTGTTTGAAAATGCCGTTCTCTTAACGCGGAACGGAGCAGTGCTTTCAGGAAGGGATACTACGTTGGAAGCATATCCTGCATCGAGCGCAACGGCCACCATAGGTGCTGCGTAAAGGCTGTCCGTTGATGATGAAAAGATAATAATTTTGGCGTTTTCCTGCCGCGCTGCCTGCTGAATTACATCGGCAAAAGCTTTGGCAGAAAAAGAGTTAAGTGCTGAATCGGAAACCTGAAGAACTTTATCGACACCATATTTTCCGAGTTCAGAACTATCAGGTGCATTGATGGTGAGGGCGGTCAGTGTGGTGCCTGTCGACTCAGCAATTTTTTTTCCGTAAGACGCCAGTTCAAAAGCGGCTTTTTTAAATTTACCTTCGCTTGATTCGGCGTAAATTAATATTGACATAACGTTTTCAATTTAGGTTTGGGCGTTCCTCGCTGCCTGGCGGCGCGGGTCGGGCTTTACGCTGTAGTTGCCGGTGGACGCCACCGTCAAGCTGCCGCTTCAATCCCTAACGCGGAATTATTTAAATTACTTTCGCTTCGTTGTGCAAGGCATTTACAAGTTCGTCGAGGTTATCAGCCGAGAACATCTTAACTGCTGATTTCGGAGCTGGTTTCTCAAATTTAACCGCTTTTGTTGCTGCCGTTGCTGCTACCGGTTCCAGTACCTGAAGTGCTTTGGTCCGGGCCGTCATGATACCACGCATGTTGGGGATTCGCAAATCTTTTTCTTCCACCAGCCCTTTTTGACCGCCCACTATCAATGGTAGTGCAGCAGATACGGTTTCTTTACCGCCATCTATTTCGCGAACAGCTTTAGCCTGATTACCCTCCACGGTGAGTCCGATGCAGGAGTTTACAAAATTATGTCCCAACAGTGCAGCCAGCATGCCGGGTACCATTCCTCCATTATAATCAAGAGATTCTTTTCCGCAAATTACCAGATCATAGTTCCCGGATTTTACCACTTCTGCGAGTTGTTTCGCTACGAAAAGTCCGTCTGTAGGATTCGCGTTTACGCGAATGGCTTCATTAGCGCCAATGGCCAGAGCTTTGCGCAGTGTAGCCTCAGTTTCGGGGCCGCCGATATTTACTACGGTAACATTGGCACCTTGCTGTTCCTGAAACCAGATGGCTCTCGTTAATCCGAATTCATCGTTAGGATTAATGACAAACTGCACGCCATTCGTATCGAATTCGGCGTCGTTATTAGTGAAGTTAATTTTGGAAGTAGTATCAGGCACGTGGCTGATGCAGACTAATATCTTCATTTTGATGTGTATAATTTCACCGCAAAAGTACTGATAAATTAAATATATTGCAGGTGGACAATTGGTAAAGTTCTCTTTCGAAATCGATTTCGCTGAGGTAATTAGAAATGAGGTTTTATTTGCTGGAGCGAGGGTTTGTGAGGGTATATGAGATTCTATTTCATCATTTAAGGTAAAACAGATTCTAAATTTTTTAGATACTCCGTTTAAAAATTCGTGAATTACCTATTTTTGCGATTCCAAAATACGATTATGAGAACGATCCAGTTTCGTGAGGCGGTAGCTGAAGCCATGAGCGAAGAAATGCGCCGCGATGAATCAGTATATTTAATGGGCGAGGAAGTTGCCGAGTACAACGGAGCCTACAAGGCATCCAAGGGGATGTTGGACGAATTTGGTCCTAAACGCGTTATAGACACGCCAATTGCTGAGTTGGGTTTCGCGGGTATTGCGGTCGGATCTGCGATGAATGGTTGTCGTCCTATTGTGGAATTTATGACTTTTAATTTTTCATTAGTAGGAATTGACCAAATCATTAACAACGCGGCCAAGATGCGTCAGATGTCGGGAGGTCAGTTTCCGATGCCGATGGTTTTCCGGGGCCCTACGGCATCTGCCGGGCAGTTAGGTGCTACGCATTCACAGGCGTTTGAGAATTGGTTTGCGAATACGCCGGGATTAAAGGTAGTTGTCCCGTCCACACCCTATGATGCCAAAGGGTTGCTTAAATCTGCTATCCGGGATAACGATCCTGTAATCTTTATGGAGTCTGAGCAGATGTATGGGGATAAGGGAGAAGTGCCCGAGGAGGAGTATACCATTCCGCTTGGTGTAGCAGATATCAAGAGAGCAGGTAAGAATGTTACGATTGTGTCGTTTGGTAAAATCATCAAAGAGGCACTTGCTGCTGCTGAGGCGCTTGCTGGTGAAGGAATTGAATGCGAGGTGATTGATCTTCGCACGGTTCGTCCGATGGATTATGATTGCATTATTAATTCCGTAAAGAAAACCAATCGTTTGGTGGTTTTGGAAGAAGCCTGGCCATTTGCCAGTGTTGCTTCAGAGATAACGTACATGGTTCAGGAGCGTGCATTTGATTACCTGGATGCTCCGGTACAACGCATTACGACTGCGGATACTCCGGCTCCTTATTCGCCGACGTTACTGAAGGAATGGTTGCCTAATTCCGAAGATGTGATAAAGGCCATTCGGAAAGTTTTATATAAAAAGGGATAATTGTAAAAATTTAAGATAGGAGAACCTTCGGCGTGTCCGGAGGTTTTTTTATGGTGGGAATTTTTGGTTACTTGTAGTATATAGTTACTTAAGTAGAAGAAGCCGTCTCAGTACTGAGGCGGTTTTTTTATGTCTTTTACTTGCCAGTTTA
>ERZ1066121.72-NODE-72-length-90091-cov-16.024646_pt1 | contig 90091 bp, 119 predicted proteins | sample MGYA00382768_ERZ1066121 | MGnify/ENA primary metagenome ERZ1066121 (study PRJEB33369, sample SAMEA5778351) | biofilm metagenome | biome: Industrial cooling water; feature: Water cooling tower basin; material: Biofilm | place: United Arab Emirates | collected...
CCGCGTTGCGCCGTTCCGGCCGCATCCGGATGTCGAGCCAGCCCTGCCGCGCGGTGCCGTCGATCGTGCCGGCGATGTCGAGCTCGTCCGCCGCGCCCTCGCGGGCGAACTTGCGCAGGCGGCGCAGCGCCATCTTGATGTTGCGGGTGCCGAGTTCACGGGTCGAGTCGAGGTTCTGGAACTCGCGCTTTTCCCACACCTTGAGCGCGCGCTTGTGCCTGCTCTCGCCGCCGATCCGCACGCCTTCGGGGTTGTAGCCCGAATTGCCGAACGGGCTGGTGCCGCCGGTGCCGATCCACTTGTTGCCGCCCTGGTGGCGCTTTTCCTGCTCTTCCAGACGCTTCTTGAGCGTCTCCATGATCTCGTCCCAGTCGCCGAGGCTCTTGATCGCCTCCATCTCCTCCGGGGTGAGGAACTTCTCGGCCACGGCCTTGAGCCAGTCCTCCGGGATCTCGACCGGGTTCTGGCCATAGTCGGCGAGGAGGCCCTTGAAGACCTTCTGGAACACCTGGTCGAACCGGTCGAGCAGTCCTTCGTCCTTCACGAATGTCGCGCGGCTGAGGTAGTAGAACGCCTCCGGCGTCTGCTCGATCACCTCCCGGTCGAGCGCCTCGAGCAGGGTGAGGTGCTCCTTGAAACTGGCCCCGATCCCGGCGGCCCTGAGCTCGTCGACGAAATTGAAGAACATCGCCCATCCATGCCCGAGCGAAGCGCGCCCGCCAAGTGGGCAGTTCGCGCGCGCCGGCCGCCCGGTCTTAAGCGCTTGCTAACCATGCCCCGATAGACCGGACCGGAGCGAGACAGGGGCCTGCTTCATGGAACACGCGGCGATTCAACCGGGCAGTGGCGAGGCGATCGACCATATCTCCGCCAGGTGCGCCGAGGTGACGGTCGGCTGCACCGATGTCGCGGGGATCGTCGAGGCGGTGATCGCCTCCTCGCAGCGCCTGCGCGCCGAGCACGACGCGCTGCGCGGCACGGTCGAGGCGCTGGAGATGGACCAGCGCAAGGTTGCCGACGCCAGCGACGAGGCCCGCCAGCTGTCCGAACGGGCGATCGGGCGGCTCGCCCAGGGCACCGACCTGATCCATTCCTCGCTCGGCCAGATCACCGACCTGCTCGGACTGGTAGAGACGCTGACCCAGCACGTCACCGGCTTCGCTGCCGCGATGGAGCAGGTCCGCACCTGTTCGCAGGATATCGAGCAGATCGCCGAGACCACCAACATCCTCGCCCTCAACGCCACCATCGAGGCCATGCGCGCGGGCGAGGCCGGGCGCACCTTCGCGGTGGTTGCGAACGAGGTGAAGGGGCTGGCCGCCGACACCCGCAAGGCGACGGTCGAAATCACCCGCACCATCGACGCGCTGGAGCTGGAGGCGCAGCAGGTGATCGAGCAGATCGAGAGCGGTGCCCGCGCCAGCGACGAAGCCAAGGCCTCGGTCGCGCGGATCGAGGAGACCATCACCGGGGTCGCCCAGCTGGTCGAGGAGGTCGACCGCCAGAACGACCAGATCGCCCGCGCCACCGGCACCATCAGCGGCCACGTCCAGTCGGTCCAGCACGTGCTCCACAGCTTCGATGCCGCCGCGATCGAGAACGAGGCCAAGCTCGCCGCCGCGAACCGCCGGATGGAGGCGCTGGAGCTGACCGCCAGCGCGATGTTCGATTCGATCGTCAAGGCCGGGCTCTCGCCCGCCGACAGCGCGATGGTCGAGCGGGCGATCGAGCACGCGCGCAATCTCGCCGGCGTGGCCGAACGCGCGCTCGCCGCGGGCGAGCTGACCATGGACGCGCTGTTCGACCAGGACTACCGCCTGGTCGAGGGCAGCAACCCGCCGCGCTACCGCACCCGCCTGTCCGACTGGGCCGATGCCAACTGGCGCCCGGTGATCGACGCGGTGGTGGCCGAAGGCGGCGCGATCAAGATGTGCTCGCCGGCGGACATGAAGGGCTTCCTGCCGACCCACGTCACCGACCGCTCGCGCACTCCGATCGGCGATCTCGCCTACGACACGAAATACTGCCGCAACGGGCGCATCATGCTCGAAGGCGTGGACCTCGTGGCCAAGCGCAGCAATGCGCCCTACACGATGGCGGTCTACCGCCAGGAAGGCGACGGCCAGTCCTACGAGATCGTCCGCAACGTCTACGTTCCGCTGGTGATCAACGGCCGCCGCTGGGGCGATTCCGAACTCGCCTACAGCTTCGACTGACCGGCAGGCGGTGTCCTGTCAGGAATTGCGCCGGGCCATGAAGGCGAGGCGTTCGAACAGCATCACGTCCTGCTCGTTCTTGAGCAGCGCGCCGTGGAGCGGGGGGATGGCCTTGCTCGGGTCCTGGCTCTGCAACACCTCCAGCGGCATGTCCTCGTTGAGCAGCAGCTTGAGCCAGTCGAGCAGCTCGCTGGTGCTCGGCTTCTTCTTCAGCCCCGGCACCTCGCGCAGGTCGTAGAACACCTCCATCGCCTTGCTCACCAGCGTCTTCTGGATGCCGGGGAAGTGGACTTCGATGATCTCGCGCATGGTGTCGCGGTCGGGGAACTTGATGTAGTGGAAGAAGCACCGGCGCAGGAAGGCGTCGGGCAGCTCCTTCTCGTTGTTCGAGGTGATGACCACGATCGGGCGTTCCCGCGCCTCGATCCGCTCCTGCGTCTCGTAGACGTCGAAGCTCATCCGGTCGAGTTCCTGGAGCAGGTCGTTGGGAAACTCGATGTCGGCCTTGTCGATCTCGTCGATGAGGAGGACGGGCAGTTCGGGCGAGGTGAAGGCCTCCCACAGCTTGCCCTTCTTGATGTAGTTGCGGATGTCGTGGACGCGCTCCTCGCCCAGCTGGCCGTCGCGCAGGCGGGCGACCGCGTCGTATTCGTAGAGGCCCTGCTGCGCCTTGGTGGTCGACTTCACGTTCCACTCGATCAGCGGGGCATCGATAGCCTTGGCGATCTCGTGCGCCAGCACCGTCTTGCCGGTGCCGGGCTCGCCCTTGACCAGCAGCGGGCGTCGCAGGGTGACGGCGGCGTTGACCGCGACCTTGAGGTCCTCGGTGGCGATGTACGAGCTGGTGCCTTCGAAGCGTGTCTGGTCGGTCATCAGGTTTTCCCTTGCAACTTTACGTTCGCGTTAAGAGCGAGTGGGCCGGAGCGCAAGGCGGTTGTGGCCGGGGGTGCGGCCCGGTGCGACCCGGTGCGGCCCGGTGCCGGCGGGTGCCGGCGGGTGCCGGCGGGCCCGCGATGTTCCGCTTTCCTACAGCGCGCAAATCGGCTTCACCCTCGCACATGGCCCGCAAGCTCCCCGTGCACCGCCGCCGCCGCCGCCCGCCGTTCTTCGCACCGGCCGCGCTGCGCGCGCGCTGCGACGGGTGGACGGTGGAGCGGCAGTGCGGCTTTCTCGCCCAGCTCTATCTCACCGGCTCGGTCGCCGCGGCGGCTCGGGCGGTGGGGATGTCGCGCGCTTCCGCCTATCGCCTGCGCGCCCGGGCCGAGGCCGAAGGGTTCGCGCGCGCCTGGGACCACGTCCTGCCGCCGCCCATTGCCGGTGACGCTGCCGGTGCCGGTGCGGGGGAGGGGCCGGGGCCGGGCGGCAAGGCCGGCGCACAGCACCGGGCCGGTGCCAGGCGCGACTGGCGGAAGGTGACACACGAGGCACTGGTGCGGCAGGTCGAGAGCGGGCTGGTCCAGCCCGTGCTCTATCGCGGCACCTTCCGCGCGATCCGGGAAAAGCCGGACAATTCAGCGCTTCTGCGCCTGCTGCGGCGGGCGGATGGGCGCGCGGCCCGGGGCGGGGCGGGCGGTGCGCTGGCCAGCGGGCAAGTTTTCGAACCGGGGGCGGTCGGTGTAACACCGGATGCGCCCGGAGGCAGGAAACCTCTGCCCCCGGGCGCGCCCGGAAACGGGACAAACCACGCCGCCGGATTGACAGCCGCCGCGATATGCGGTCCCTCGCGCCGGACCGAACGATGAGGACGTGCATGACTGCTGCTGCTGCAACCGCCGATCGCCCGCTGTGGCGCAAGGTGTGGGAGTTCCCGCTGGTCGCCATGGTGGTGGCGCTGATGCTGGTCGGCCTCGCGCTGTGGGCGACGCAGTGGGTGCTCTACTTCGCGCTGCCGCCGGGCCTGGGGCCGAACGTCGATGCCGTGCTGCGCGGGCTCGCCGGGGTGGGGGCGGTGCTGGCGGTCTACAAGCTGGCGATCGTGCGGCTGGGCCGCGCGCCCCGCGACGACCTGCCGCTGGCGGGCGCGCTGCGCGACACCGGGCTGGGCCTTGGGGTGGGCGCGGCGGTGTTCTCGATCGTGATCAGCGCGGCGACGATCATCGGGGTCTACCGGGTGTTCGGCTGGGGGACGCTGGAAGGCTGGCTGCCGTTCCTGATGGCCGGCGGAGTGTTCGCCGGGTTCGTCGAGGAAGTGATCTTCCGCGGCATCCTGTTCCGCTGGATCGAGGAACTGGCGGGCAGCTGGGTCGCGCTGGCGGTCAGTTCGCTGCTGTTCGGCCTGGCGCACTGGGCCAATCCGAACGCGACCCTGTTCTCCTCGGTGGCGATCGCGATCGAGGCGGGGATCCTGCTCGGCGGGGCCTATATGCTGACCCGCTCGCTGTGGCTCGCCATCGGCATCCATGCCGGGTGGAACCTGACCCAGGGGCTGGTGTTCGACGTCAGCGTTTCCGGGGTCGCGGTCGAGGGCCTGTTCGAGGCCGGGCTGCGCGGGCCGGACCTGCTGACCGGCGGGGCCTTCGGGCTGGAGGGTTCGGTGATCGCGCTGGTGGTGGCGACGGCGGCCGGGGCGTGGATGGTGTGGCAGGCCTGGCGCCAGGGCCACGTGGTCGCGCCGATGTGGCAGCGCCAGGCGCAGCGCCCGCAGCTCGAGGGTGCCGCCACTCAGACGAAGCTGTAGGGGTCGATGTCGATGCTCACCCGCACCGCGCGGGGAAGGTCGACTGCGGCGAGCCACTGGCGGATGACGTCCTGGACGTGGGCGCTGCGGCGGGCGTTGACGAGCAGACGGTAGCGGTAGCGGCCGCGCAGGAGCGCCATCGGCGCTGGCGCGGGGCCGAGCACGGCGATGTCGGGCAGGTGCGGGCGCACGGCACCCAGGCGGCTGGCCGCCTCGCGTGCCTCGGCCTCGTCCTCGCTCGAGACGATGATCGCCGCCCACCGCCCGAACGGGGGCGCGCCGGCGTGGCGGCGGGCCTCGGTCTCGGCGGCGTAGAAGGCGTCGCGGTCGCCGGCGGCCAGGGCGGCGATCACCGGCGCTTCGGGGTGGCGGGTCTGGATCAGCACCTCGCCCGGCTTGGCGCCGCGGCCCGCGCGGCCCGCGACCTGGGCGATCTGCTGGTAGGTCCGCTCCGCCGCGCGCAGGTCGCCGCCTTCGAGGCCGAGGTCGGCATCGACCACGCCGACGAGGGTCAGTTCGGGGAAGTGGAAGCCCTTGGTGACGAGTTGGGTGCCCACGATCACGTCGATCGCGCCGCTCTCGGCCTCGGCCACGAAGGCCGCCGCCCGCTCGGGCGAGCCGAGCGTGTCGCTGGTGACGACCGCGACGCGGGCCTCGGGCAGGAGCGCCGCCACTTCGTCGGCGATCCGCTCGACCCCCGGACCGCAGGCGACCAGGCAGTCCGGCTCGCCGCACTCGGGGCAGGCCAGCGGCGGCTTCTCCTCTTGCCCGCAGTGGTGGCAGGCGAGGCGCTGGCTGAAGCGGTGCTCGACCAGCCAGGCCGAGCAGTTGTCGCACTGGAACCGGTGGCCGCACTTGCGGCACAAGGTCAGCGGGGCATAGCCGCGCCGGTTGAGGAACAGCAGCGACTGCTCGCCGCGCGCCAGACGCTCGGCGAGCGCTGCGTTGAGCGCCGGCGAGAGCCACTGTCCGCGCTCCGGCGGCTCGCGGGTCAGGTTGACGAGGCGGATCGCGGGCAGCTGCGCGCCGCCGAACCGGGCCGGCAGGTCGAGCTTGCGGTAGATGCCGCTCTCGGCCATCTGCAGGCTCTCGAGCGCCGGTGTGGCGCTGGCGAGCACGACCGGAATGCGTTCGAACCGGGCACGCATCACGGCGACATCGCGGGCGTTGTAGCGCACCCCGTCATCCTGCTTGAAGCTGATCTCGTGCGCCTCGTCGACGACGATCAGCCCCAGGTCGGCATAAGGCAGGAACAGGGCCGAGCGCGCGCCCACCACCACCCGCGCCGTGCCCGCCGCGATCGCGCGCCAGGCCCGCCGCCGCTCGGACGATTTGAGCGAGGAGTGCCACGTCACCGGCTCCGCTCCGAAACGGGCTGCGAAGCGGCGCAGGAACGCCTCGGTCAGCGCGATCTCGGGCAGCAGGACCAGCACCTGCCGCCCGGCGCGCAGGGCGGCGGCAATAGCCTCGCCGTAGACCTCCGTCTTGCCCGATCCGGTCACGCCGTCGAGCAGGTAGGGCGCAAAGCCGTTCGCTTCGACCGCTGCGACCAGCTCCGCCGCAACCCCGGCCTGCTCCGCGCTCAGCGCCACCTCCGCGTGGTCCGGATCGGGCTGCGGATAGGGGCGGTCGCAATCGACCGTCACCGGCTCCAGCACGCCCATGCCCGCCAGCCCGCGCAGCACCCCCTCGGAGACTCCGGCCAGCTCGGCCAGCTCGCGCATCGCGGCCTGCTCGCCCTGCAGCGCATCCATCGCCTGTTCGCGCCTGGCGGTCATCCGGTCCGGCTCCTTGCCGGAGAGGCGGTACTCGGTCATGGTCGACGGCCCGCGCAGGGCCCCGCCCGAGGCGATCACCATGCGCAGCACCGCGCTCGCCGGGGCGCAATAGTAGTCGGCGGTCCACTCCACCAGCCGTCTCAGCGGCGCCTGAAGCGCGGGTACGGGCAGAACGTCCAGCAGCGGGCGCAGCTTGTGCTCGGGCACCTCGGCACCCTGCAACCGGTCCGCTTCCCATACCACGCCGACCACCTGCCGCGGGCCGAGCGGCGCGGCGACCACGCTGCCCGGCTCCACCGCCATCCCCGCCGGCACCCGGTAGTCGAGCACGTCGAGGACAGGATTGAGGACGAGGAGTCGGGCACGGTTCATGATAGGGTCTGCATATGGCCAGTGCCGGGGCGCGGCTGCAAGGCAGGGAGAAGGAAAATGGGCGAATTGCGGGTTCGCACTACCGGTCGCAGGGCTTTCCTCGCCGGCGCGGCTGCGGGCGGCGCGCTGCTGGTGGGCGGATGCGCCACGACCGGAGGGTACAGCCTTACCGAGGCGATCCGCCGCCTGCTGATCCTGTCGAGCGAACGCGCCTTCGCCCGGCTGGTCGCGCCGGGCGGCTACTGGGACGCGCAGGTCGCCCGCGTCGGCCTGGGCAATATCCTCGGCACGCGGGGCGACGTCCTGTCCTCCATCCTCACCTCGACGCTGTTCAAGGACCGGCTGGAGGATGCCTTCGCCGATCTGGCGATCGAGGGAGCGCAGCGGGCCGCGCCGGTCGTTGCCGATGCGGTGCGGGTGGTCGGGATCGAGGCGGCCGAAGCGCTGGTGCGCGGCGGTCCGACGGCGGCGACCGCGTTCCTGCGCGAGGAGATGGGCGGCACCCTGGTCGAGGCCATGGTGCCGGAACTGGGGCAGGCGATCCGCCTTGCGCGCGATCCGGTGGTCGGCGACGCCATTGCGCGGCTTTCCGGGATCGACGTGCCCGGAGTGGCCGCACGCCTGTCAGGCGCGATCAACGAGGCGATCTGGACCGAGATGGGGATCGAGGAAGCCGCGATCCGCCGCGATCCGGGGGCAACCCGCGATCCCCTGCTGATCGGCGTGTTCGGGCTGGCCTCGCGCATCTGACGCGCCCGGCCCTTTGTCGACCGGCGGGGCTGGCGGCCTCGCCGCGGCTTCGGTAGAGCACCGGGGAATCGCATCCAGCCGCCGGAGCCTGCCCCGCCATGAAGTTCTTCGCCGACACCGCCGAAATCGCCGACATCACGCAACTGGCCGCGACCGGCCTGCTCGACGGCGTGACCACCAACCCCAGCCTGATCGCCAAGTCGGGCCGCGACTTCATGGAGGTGACGAAGGAGATTTGCGGCATCGTGGACGGGCCGGTCAGCGCCGAAGTGGTCGCGCTCGACCACGAGACGATGATGCGGGAGGCCGAGATCCTGCGCCGGATCGCGGACAATGTCTGCATCAAGGTGCCGCTCACCATCGACGGGCTGAAGACCTGCAGGGCGCTGACCGGCGAAGGCACGATGGTCAACGTCACGCTGTGCTTCTCGGCCAACCAGGCGCTGCTCGCGGCAAAGGCCGGCGCGACCTTCGTCAGCCCCTTCGTCGGCCGGCACGACGACAACGGCTTCGACGGGATGGACCTGATCGAGGACATCCGGCTGATCTACGACAACTACGACTTCGCTACCCAGATCCTCGTCGCCTCGGTGCGTCACACCACCCACGTGCTCCAGGCGGCGAAGATCGGGGCTGACGTCATGACCGCGCCCCCCAAGGTGATCCGCGACCTGTTCAGGCACGTGCTGACCGACAGGGGGATTGAGGGCTTCCTTGCCGACTGGGCGACGACCGGGCAGTCGATCATCCGGTAAGGTGGCCGACAGGACCCCTCTCGAGCTGTTCAAGCAGGCGCTGACCGTCACCGCGCGGGCAATTGCGCGCGAGCCGGAGGTGGAAGTCGCCTGGAGCGCCGATGCGCCCAGTGCGGCGGGCAGGAACTTCCGGGTGCCGCTGCCGGGCCGGGCGCTTCCGCTCGAACAGGCGACCGAAGCGCGCGGGTTTGCCGACAGCTTCGCGCTCCGCCTGCGGCACCACAATGCCGGCCTGCACGAACGCAACGCGCCGGGCGAGCCGGTCGCCCGCGCCTGTTATGACGCGGTGGAGCAGGTCCGCTACGAGGCGCTAGGTGCCAACAACTTCAGCGGGATGCGCGACAATCTTGATGCGGCGGTGGAACTGCGGACGGCGGCGGACCCGATCACCCGCGCGCAGGCCGAAGGCGATGTGCCGCTGCCGACCGCGCTTGCGCTCCTGCTGCGCGAGGCGCTGACCGGCGCGCCGGTGCCGCAGCGCGCCCGCGCCGGGGTGGACCTGGTGCGCGCGTTCATCGAGGCGCGCACCGGCGGCGATTTCGAGGCGCTGGCGCTGTCGGTCGACGACCAGAAGGCGTTCCAGTCGCTGGCGCTGGATATGCTCCGGCATCTCGATCTGACCCGTCCGGATGACGACGGCTCTGCCGACGAGGACGACGGCGACGAGGACGAAGGCCAGGACGAGCAGCAGGACGAGGGCGAGGACCAGTCCGACGGCAGCGAGCCGCAGACCACCGAGATGGCGGGCGAAATGGCCGACGGCGAGGGCGACAGCGACAGCCAGGCCGAGATGGAGTCCTCCTCCGACATGGCCGAGGGCGAGCAGGGCGAAGACGGTGAGGAAGGAATGCTCCCGGTGCGGCCCAACCGGCCGTGGACCGACATCCCGAACGACTTCGATTACAAGCACTTCACCGATCGCTTTGACGAGGTCATCGAGGCCGCCGAGCTGTGCGACAGCGAGGAGCTGGACCGGCTGCGCGCCTATCTCGACAGCCAGCTGACCGGGCTTCAGTCGATCGTCACCCGCCTTGCCAACCGGCTCCAGCGCCGGCTGATGGCGCAGCAAAACCGGAGCTGGGATTTCGACCAGGAGGAGGGCCTGCTCGACGCGGCCCGGCTGGCGCGCGTCGTGATCAGCCCCGGCCACTCGCTCAGCTACAAGGTGGAGCGCGACCAGGAGTTCAAGGATACAGTCGTCACCCTGCTGATCGACAATTCCGGCTCGATGCGGGGGCGGCCGATCAGCATCGCCGCGATCAGCGCCGACATTCTCGCCCGCACGCTGGAGCGGTGCGGGGTCAAGACCGAGATTCTCGGCTTCACCACGCGCGCGTGGAAGGGGGGGCAGAGCCGCGAGGCCTGGCTCGCCGACGGCAAGCCGCCGCATCCCGGCCGCCTCAACGATCTGCGCCACATCGTATACAAGAAGGCCGACGAGCCCTGGCGCCGTGCGCGCCGCAATCTCGGCCTGATGATGAGAGAAGGCCTGCTGAAGGAGAATATCGACGGCGAGGCGCTGCTCTGGGCACACCAGCGCCTGCTCGCCCGGCCCGAGGATCGCCGGATCCTGATGGTCATCAGCGACGGCGCGCCGGTGGACGACAGCACGCTCAGCGTCAACAACGCCGGTTATCTGGAACAGCACCTGCGCCGCGTGATCGAATGGATCGAGAAGAGCAGCCCCGTCCAGCTTGCCGCGATCGGCATCGGGCATGATGTGACGCGGTATTACAGGAAGTCGGTGACGATCATGGACGTGGAGCAGCTCGGCGGCACGATCATCGAGCAGCTGGCGGGTTTGTTCGAGGTTGAGTGAGGCGGGGCAGACATTGCCCAGATCACACGTGGTGTGATAAAGTATGCACATGGCCAAGCTGGAACGCATCATCGTCACCATGCCCGAAGAGATGGCCGCCAAGCTGCGCGCGGCGGTCGAGGCGGGGGAATATGCCACCACTAGCGAGATCGTGCGCGAGACGGTGCGCGACTGGATTGACCAACAGGAACGCCGCGAAGCGGCGCTCGCCACCTTTCGAGATGAGATCGAGAAAGGGCTCGCCGGCCCCTTCCATGCTGGCGAGACCGTCATGCGGGAACTGCGTGAATATGTCGCCAAACTCGTGAGCGAACAGGCCCACGACGAAGCTGCATGAAATTCCGCGTTGCCGAGGAGGCCAAGCGAGACCTCGCTGACATTGGTCGTCATATCGCCGAGGATAACCCGACAAGAGCTCTGTCATTCGTCGATGAACTGACCGCCAAGTTCCGCATCATTGCCGAGCGCCCATTGACCTTCCCCGCGCGGGAAGGATGGCATCCGGAGCTGCGTTCGGCTCTGCATCGACCCTATGTCATTCTGTTTCGCGTGGCCAGCGATCATGTCGAGATTGCCCGGGTGTTCCACGGCGCGCGAGACATTCCCAACCTGCTCTGAATGGGGGGCACCATGAACGTCACCGAAGCTGTCACCACCCGCCGGTCTGTGCGCGAGTTTCTCGACAGGCCCGTGCCCTACGAGACCATCCGGCGCGTGATGGATACCGCCCGCTGGGCGCCCTCGGGGTGCAACTACCAGCCCTGGCAGGCGACCATCCTGACCGGGCAGCCGCTCGCGGAACTGCGCGCGCGGATCGCGGACAAGCCGATGGAGCAGCTCGAATACAGCTGGGAGGCTCCCGGCGCGCATCCGGAGTACAAGGCGCGCCTCGGCTGCGTTTCGGCGAAGATGTTCGAAGCGCTGGGCATCGCCCGCGACGACGGCCCGGCGCGGATGGCGGCCATGCTGCGCAACAAGACCAACTTCGACGCGCCCGCTCTGCTGCTGTGCCACTTCCCCCGCTTCATGCTCGAGCCGCAATGGTCCGACACCGGAATGTGGCTGCAGACGGTGGCGCTGCTGCTGCGCGAGGAGGGGCTGGACAGCTGCTTCCAGGAGTTCATGGCCTTCTATGCCCGCGAGATTCGGGACTTCCTCGGGCTCGACCACGACGAAACGATGTTCTTCTGCGGCATGGCGATCGGCTACCGCGACCCGGATGCACCGGTGAACCGGTTCGAGCGCGAGCGGGTGCCGCTCGACGAGCAGGTGAAGTTCCTCGGCTGGGATTGACCCGCCGCGAAACCGCTCGCAAAGCGCGCGCATGACCCAAGCGCCGCTCCGCCTGTTCAACAGCCTGACCCGCCAGCTTGAGCCGTTCGAACCCGTCCACCCGGGTGAGGCGCGGGTCTACACCTGCGGGCCGACGGTCTACAACTATCAGCACATCGGCAACATGCGCGCCTATGTGTTCGCCGACACGCTCGGGCGGGTGCTCCAGTGGAAGGGCTACAGGCTCACTCACGTGGTCAACATCACCGACGTGGGCCACCTCACCTCCGACGCCGACGCGGGCGAGGACAAGATGGAGAAGATGGCCGCGCGCGAGGGCAGGAGCGCGTGGGACATCGCGAAGTTCTACCAGGAGGATTTCGAGCGCGATCTGGCGCGGCTCAACGTCGAGCCCAAGGCGCACCCGCGCGCGACAGGATATGTCGATGCGATGATCGAATGGGGCCAGCGGATCGCCGGCAAGCACTGCTACGAGCTGGACAGCGGGCTCTATTTCGATGTCTCGACCGTGGCCGATTATGGCCGTCTGGCGCGGGCCAGCACCGATGATGGCGAAAGCCGGATCGGTGACGTAGAGGGCAAGCGCAACGCCGCTGACTTCGCGATCTGGCGCAAGACCCCGCCGGGCGAGACGCGCCAGATGGAGTGGGATTCGCCCTGGGGTCGCGGCGCGCCCGGCTGGCACCTCGAATGCTCGGTGATGGGCGAAGCGCTGCTCGGCTTCCCGTTCGATATTCACACCGGCGGGATCGACCACCGCGAGATCCACCACCCGAATGAGATCGCCCAGAACCAGGCCTATTGCTGCACGAATGGCCTGGACCACGCCGAAAACAGTGGCGCGCGGATCTGGATGCACAACAACTTTCTGGTCGACCGGACCGGGAAGATGAGCAAGTCGTCGGGCGAATTCCTGCGCCTGCAACTGCTGGTCGACAGGGGCTACCACCCGCTTGCCTACCGCCTGATGTGCCTGCAAGCGCACTACCGCAGCGAACTGGAGTTCTCGTGGGAGGGCTTGCAGGCGGCGCTGACGCGGTTGAAGCGCATGCTGCAGCGCATTGAAGCCCTCAAGGCCCGTCATGCTGAACTCGTTTCAGCATCCATTCCTGCCCGATCGAGCTGGGCACGAGACGAAGGATGGACCCTGAAACAAGTTCAGGGTGACGAGTTTAAGTCTTGGGTCGATTTCTTCGCGAACTTCGACGCGGCGATGTCCGAAGACCTCAACACCGCCATCGCACTCACGGTTCTCGAAGGTGTGCTGGCGAGGAAGAAGGTCGCACCTTTCGAGGTCTTGCAGATCGTCGACGCGATGGACACCGTCTTCGGCCTCAACCTCCTCAGCCTCACCCGTCCCGACCTGCGCATCCGCCCCAAGGACGCGCAGATCACCGAGGCCGAGATCGAAGCCGCGCTCGAACGCCGCAGGGCCGCGCGGGCGGCAAAGGACTTCGCCACCTCCGACGCGATCCGCGACGAACTTGCCTCCAGGGGTGTCGAAGTGATGGACGGCGATCCGCTCGGCTGGGAGTGGAAGCTATGACGGTTCTTGCCATCTCCGGCCTGATCCGGCCGCTGCTCGAGCCGCAACTCCCGCCCGGGCTCGACGTCCGCTGGTTCATGACCAAGGAGGAAGCCCTCGCCGTCGTGCCGGAGGCGGAAATCGGCTGGTTCGATATGTACGACCAGGCGGCGATGGTCGACGTGCTGCGCGCGGCATCCAGGCTGAAATGGCTCAACTCGATCTACGCCGGCCTCGATTTCCTGCCGATGGAGGTTCTGGCCGAACGCGGGATCACCGTCACCCACGGAGCCGGGATCAACGCCATTACCATCGCCGAATACGTGGTCATGGGGATGCTGAACCTCGCCAAGGGCTATCGCGAGGTGGTGCGGGCGCAGGATCGCCACGAGTGGCTGTTCGATGCGCCGGGCAAGCGCGAGCTGGCGGGGTCCAGGGCGCTGCTGCTCGGCTACGGCGCGATCGGCCGGCTGGTCAAGCCGCGGCTGGAGGCGTTCGAGGTCGACGTCACGGTGGTCCGCCGCAGCGCCGGCACCGGCGCAGGGGCAGGCGTGCTGGCACCGGACCAGTGGCGCGGCCGGCTGGGCGAGTTCGACTGGGTCATCCTTGCCGTCCCCGCCACCCCGGAGACCGACGGGATGATCGGCGCGGCCGAACTGGCGGCGATGAAGGGCGACGCGGTGCTGGTCAACGTGGCGCGCGGGTCGGTGGTGGACCAGGATGCGCTGCTCGCGGCGCTGCGCGAGAAGCGGATCGGCGGCGCGTTTCTCGACGTGACCACGCCCGAGCCGCTGCCGCCGGACGATCCGCTGTGGTCGCTCGACAACGCTCACGTGACCATGCATCTGTCGGGCCGCTCGCAGGACCGGATGTTCCAGCGCTCCACCCGCCGGTTTCTCGACAATCTCGACCGCTATCTGAAGGGGGAGCCGGTCGAGCCGGTGTTTGACCCGGTGCGCGGATACTAGTCCTTGCCAAATCGCGGCACCCTCTGTAGGGGCGCCGCTTTCCCGATCACAGCGCGCCCGGTCGGAACCGGGCCAGGCTACGAAGGACGAGTGCGATGAAGGCCGAAGGTCATCCCGACTACCACATGATCACGGTCAAGATGACCGATGGCACCGAGTTCCAGACCCGCTCCACCTGGGGCAAGGAAGGCGACACGCTGGCGCTGGAAATCGACCCGACCAGCCACCCGGCCTGGACCGGCGGCAAGCAGCAGCTCCAGGAAGGCGGCCGCGTGGCCGCGTTCAACAAGCGCTTCGGCGGCCTCACTCTCAAGAAGGGCTGACCGGCCCGATCGGCAAGACAGCGAGGGCGGCCCGCAACGGCCGCCCTTTTGCTATGCGGCGTGCGCGATGCAGCGGGTGGCGACGGGGCGGGCCTTGAGCCGGTCATAGCCGATCTCCTCGCCGCACACCGCGCAGGTGCCATAGGTGCCCTGGGCGATGCGGTCGAGCGCGGCCTGGACCTGGACGATCTCCTGTTCGAGCACGGCCTCGACCCCGGCCTGGGCGTCGTCGTCAGCCAGCTCGACAGCCTGGTCCTCGAGGTCGCGGTCGAGCGGCTGGTGCAGGTCCTGCTCGATCTCGACCACCCGCTCCTTGAGGTCGGAGAGACGGGCCTTCAGGTCCTGTTCGAGTTCGGCATAGTCGGGCATGGGAGCTCCTGTGTCTGCGGTTGCCTGTTCAAACTACGCTGCGCCCATGCCGTTTCCTTGATGCAGCGCAATTCGCGGTGCCCGGCGGTAGGGCAGGCGCGGATTCGCGCCGGAGGCGGGGGGCCTGCCCGCCATCTCCTGCCGGCCTGCGCAAGATTGTTGCCGGGGGCGGGCGGGAGGCGGTTTTTCGCTTCCCAAAGCACTGCCATTGTGCAACAGGCCGCTGCCGCTGCTGCGGGCCCTTGACGGGCCTGCGGGGTGGCGTAACAGGCCCCTTCCTGCGGCCGGGCATCCGCCCACGGCAGGGGCAGGTGGCGATCGTAGCTCAGCTGGTTAGAGCGCCGGTTTGTGGTACCGGAGGTCGCGGGTTCGAACCCCGTCGATCGCCCCATCCTGCCCCTCCTCGCCGCGCCTCACGGGGCCATCGCCATGACCGCTTTCTGGACCGAGCCGGATTACGACGACCACGAGCTCGTGCAGTTCGTGCGCGCGCCGAAGTCGGGCCTTTCGGCGGTGATCGCGCTCCATTCCACCCATCTTGGCCCCGGGGCGGGCGGCACCCGCTTCTGGCACTATGCAGAGCCGGGCGATGCCCTGCGCGATGCGCTGCGGCTGAGCCGCGGGATGAGTTACAAGAACGCCATGGCCGGCCTGCCGATGGGCGGCGGCAAAGCGGTGATCCTGGCTGACGCCGCGCGCACCAAGTCGCCCGAACTGCTCGCCGCGTTCGGTGACGCGGTCGAGGCGCTGGGCGGGCGTTACGTCACCGCCGAGGATGTCGGCATCACCGAGGCCGACATGGTCGCGGTGTCGCAGCGGACCGCGCACGTCTCCGGCCTGCCGGTGGCGGAGGGCGCGGCAGGCGGCGATCCGGGGCCGTTCACTGCAATGGGCATCTATCTCGGGATCAAGGCTGCCGTGCGCCACAAGCTGGGCCGCGACAGCATGGCCGGGGTCCATGTCGCCATCCAGGGCACCGGCAGCGTCGGCGGTGGGGTGGCCCGCCTGCTGGCGCGGGACGGGGCCCGCCTGACCCTGTCCGACATCAACGAAGCACGCGCCGCGGCGCTGGCCGACGAGCTGAACGGAGAGGTGGTCGCGCCGGACGCGGTGATGAGCGTCGCCTGCGACGTGTTCAGTCCCAACGCGCTGGGCGCGATCCTGGATGAGGCGGGCATTGCCCGGCTCGAGGCGCCGATCGTAGCCGGCGGGGCCAACAACCAGCTCGCCCGCGCGCACCACGGGGCACAGCTGGCCGAACGAGGCATCCTCTACGCGCCGGACTATGTCATCAACGCCGGCGGCATCATCAGCGTGGCGCTGGAATACCTGTGCCGCCGCCACGGCGACCCGTGCGACATCAACGAGGTGCGCAAGCGGATCGCGCAGATTCCGGTCAGGCTGGAGCAGATCTGGCAGGAGAGCGACTCCAGCGGCGTCTCCTCCGACGTGGTCGCGGACCGCATGGCGCAAAAACTGATCGGCCGCTGATTCGCCCCTTGCAGCGGCGCGAGCGCGCTGCCACATCGCACGCGGACACATCCATGCACGGCTTTGCCAATCCCAAGCGCTTCCTGTCGCTCGCGTCCTGGCTCACCCCCCTGCTGCTGGTCAGCGGGCTGGTGATCGCCGGCGCGTCGCTCGTCTGGGGCCTGACCTCGGTTTCGCCCGACCGGCTGATGGGCGAAACGGTGCGGATCCTGTTCATCCACGTGCCCACCGCCTGGCTGGGCATGGGCGGCTGGGCCGCCATCGCCCTGTCCAGCGCGGTGTTCCTCGTCTGGCGCCACCCGCTGGCCGCGCTCGCGGCGCGCGGGGCAGCGGTGCCGGGGGCGGTGTTCACCGCGATCTGCCTCGCCACGGGCTCGATCTGGGGCCGGCCGACTTGGGGCACGTGGTGGGAATGGGACGGGCGGCTGACCAGTATGCTGGTGCTGCTGTTCCTCTACTTCGGCTATATCGCGCTCGCCCAGGCGGCGGAGCGCGAAGGCATTTCGCCGCGCATCCCGGCCATCTTCGGGCTGGTGGGCGCAATCAACATTCCGATCATCAACCGCAGCGTGGTGTGGTGGAACTCGCTCCACCAGCCGCCCAGCATCACCATCGGCAGGAGCGCGATCGACCCCGAGTTCCTCGCGCCGCTGCTGGTTGCGGTGATCGGCTTCTCACTGCTGTTCGGCGGGGTCGTGCTGGCGCGGATGCGCGCGCTGCTGGCCGAAATCCAGACCGAGGCGCGGCTGCGGCGCAAGGCGCTGGAGGCGGCCTGATGCGCGAGGGACTGGACCAGTGGCCTTTTGTCATCGCGGCCTATATCGTCGCGGTGCTGGGTACCTTGATCATGGTGGGGTGGAGCTGGATTGCCATGCGGCGCGCCGAGAGGCGACGGGACGCCGCCCGCAAGGAGACGGCACGCACATGACTTCCCTGAAGGCCAAGCATCAGCGCCTCATCCTGATCGTTCTTGCCCTTGTCGCGCTGGTCGGGGCAGGGCTGCTCGCGGCCTGGGCGCTGCGCAACCAGGCAAACTACTTCTACCTGCCGGCGCAGATGGTTGCCGATCCGCCCGAGGTGGGCCAGGACGTGCGCCTGGGCGGGATGGTGGAGCAGGGCAGCCTCAGGACCCTGCCCGACGGGATCACCGTCGCCTTTACCGTGACCGACAAGGATGCGGCGGCTGTTCCGGTGCGCTTCACCGGCATCCTGCCCGACCTGTTCGTGGAAGGGTCGGGGGTGGTCGCCGAAGGCGAGCTGGGTCCGGACGGAGTGTTCATCGCCGACAACCTGCTTGCCAAGCATGACGAGAACTACGTCCCGCGCGAACTGCAGGAGATGAGCCAGCACCAGCAGGCGGCGATCCTGCAGGAAAGCTACCGGTGATCGCCGAACTCGGGCTTGCGGCGCTGTGGCTGGCCGCAGCGCTGGCCGGGCTGCAGCTGGTCGCCGGTTTCCTCGCCGTGCGCGAGCCGCAGGGCGAGCTTGCCGCGCTGGTCCGCCCGGCGGCAATCGTGCAGGGCGTGCTGTGCGCGTTCGCCTTCAGCGTCCTGCTGTGGCTGTTCGCCGTGACCGACCTGTCGGTCAAGCTGGTGGCGACCAACTCGCACTCGCTGAAGCCGATGATCTACAAGCTGTCGGGCGCGTGGGGCAACCACGAGGGCTCGATGCTGCTGTGGATCACGGTCATGTCGCTGGCGGGCGGGCTGATCGCGCTGGTCGAGCGGCGGCTGCCGGAGAAGACCATGCTGGCGACGCTCGGCGCGCAGGCCTTCGTCGGCCTGGGGTTCTACGCCTTCCTGCTGTTCAGCTCCAATCCGTTCGAGCGGCTGCCGGTGCCGGCGCCCGAAGGCATGGGGCTGAACCCGCTGCTGCAGGACATCGGCCTCGCCTTCCATCCGCCGACGCTCTACTTCGGCTATGTCGGCCTGTCGGTGGCGTTCAGCTTTGCCGTCGGGGCCTTGCTCACCCGGCAGGTGACACCCGCCTTCGCCCGCGCCATGCGGCCCTGGGTGCTGGGGGCATGGGTGTTCCTGACCATCGGCATCACCGCCGGCTCCTACTGGGCCTATTACGAGCTGGGCTGGGGCGGCTGGTGGTTCTGGGACCCGGTGGAAAACGCCTCGCTCATGCCCTGGCTGGCGGCGACCGCGCTGCTGCACTCGGCCAGCGTGCTGGCGGCGCGCGACGCGCTGCGGGCGTGGACCATCATGCTCGGCGTGATCGCGTTCTCGATGTCGATGCTGGGCACGTTCCTCGTCCGCTCGGGCATCCTTACCAGCGTTCACGCCTTCGCCGTCGATCCGCAGCGCGGCTCGTTCATCCTCATCCTGCTGACGATCTACATCGGCGGCGCGCTGGCGCTGTTCGCGATGCGCGCCAGCAGCGTTGCCGAAGGGGAGCGCTTCACCGCGACCAGCCGCGAAGGGGCGCTGGTGTTCAACAACGTGATGCTGTGCGCGATCCTCGGTGTGGTGCTGATGGGCACGCTCTATCCGCTGATGACCGAGGCGTTCGACGTGCGGGTTTCGGTCGGACCGCCCTATTTCAACCCCGTGGGCGCAATCTTCACCTTCCCGATGCTGGCGGTGATGGCGGTCGGCCCGCTGCTGCGCTGGCGGCGCGACCGGCTGGTGCGGGTCGGGATGCCCCTGCTCCTGGCCGCCGGGCTGACGCTGGCGGTGGCGGCGGGCGTCGCCGCGACGAGCGATGCCGGGATTCTCCCGCTGCTCGGCCTTGCCTTCGCGGTCGGGCTCGGTTTTGCCAGCTTCCTGCCGCTGCGCGGGCGCAACCTGCGCCGGGTGCCGCTGGCGGTCTGGGGCATGGTGTTCGCGCATTTCGGGATCGCCGTCTCGCTCTATGGCATGGCGAGCGAGAGCGCGTTCACCGAGGAACGGCTGGCCGCTGTCGCGCCGGGCGGCACCACATCGGTCGGCCCGTGGAGGGTCACGCTGGCCGGGGTGGAGCCGGTCGCCGGCCCCAACTGGACCGCGATCGAGGGTCGCCTTCTTGCCAGCTATCGCGGCGGGCAGGCGATCGAACTGGGCCCGCAGGCGCGCAGTTTCTGGGCTCCGGTGCAGGAAACCACCGAAAGCGAACTCGCCACCCGCTGGAACGGGCAGCTCTACGCCGTGATCGGCAAGCAGTCCGAAGATGGCCGCTGGCAGCTGCGGCTCTGGTGGAAGCCCTGGGTCACGCTGATCTGGTACGGCGGCCTGCTGATCGCGTTCGGCGGCACGCTGGCGCTGGTCGGGCGGGTGCGCGACGACCTGAAGCGGCGCTACGTGCGCGCGCGGGTCGCCAGCCGACGGGAGGCACGGGCGTGATGCGCTGGTGGTGGATCCCGCTCGGGCTGTTCGGGCTGTTCGTCGGGCTGGCCGGCTACCAGCTGACCCAGCCCAAGGACGATTTCGTCCGCAGCACGATGATCGGCAAGCCGCTGCCCGCGTTCGCGCTCGAACCGGCTTTCGCGGGCCTTCCCGGAGTGAGCGATGCCGACTTCCGCGACGGCAAGCCGCGGCTGCTGAACGTCTGGGCGAGCTGGTGCCTGCCCTGCATCGCCGAGGCTCCGCAGCTCGAGGCGCTGCGCGACCAGGGGGTCGAGATCGTCGGCGTGGCCATTCGCGACCGGCCGGAAGACGTGGCCGCCTTCCTCGCTCGCCACGGCAATCCCTACACCCGGATCGGGGCGGACGATATGTCGGAACTGATGATCAACCTCGGCTCGCAGGGCGTGCCCGAGACCTTCGTGATCGACGGGCAGGGGCGGATCACCCATCAGCACATGGGCGACATCCGCGCCAGCGACGTGCCGGTCCTGCTCGACAAGCTGAAGGAGGCCGGACGGTGAGGGCCGCGCTCGCCACTCTCGCGCTGGCTCTGGCGGTTCCGGCCCTGGCGCAGGACCAGTTGCCGCCGGCACCCTACGCCTATCGCCAGCTCGACGACCCGGCGCTGGAGGAACGCGCGGTGCGCCTGATGCACACGCTGCGCTGCCTCAAGTGCCAGAGCCAGTCGATCGCCGACAGCGACGCGCCGATGGCCGGGGATATGCGCCACCAGGTCCGCACCCGGATGCTCGCCGGGGAGGAGCCGGAGGAAATCCGCGCCTGGCTGGTCGAACGCTATGGCGATTACGTCAGTTACGAACCCAAGGTCAGCCGCACCACCTGGCCGCTGTTCGCCATGCCGGGGCTGCTGCTGCTGGCGGCCGGCCTGGTGCTGTGGCGGCGGCTGCGGCTGAGGAGGGCGGCATGAGCTGGCTCCCGATCCTCCTGCTCGCGGCAGGGGCGTTCGCAGTCGCGGCCTTTGCGGCGCGCCTGCCGCGCAGCGGCTGGGCGCTGTTCGGTGCCGCGCTGCTGTTCGGTCTTGCCGGCTATGCCCTGCACGGCAACCCGGCGCAGCCTGGCTCGCCGAAGGCGGCAAGCGCCGCGCCGACCCGGACCGGGGAGGGGATGATCGCGGCCCGCCGCCTGCTGTTCGATCCGACTCAGCCGCCGGCAAGCTACGTCACCGTCGCCGACGGGTATGCCCGCCAGGGGCGGTTCGGCGATGCCGCCACCATCCTGCGCGGGGCGCTGCGCGACAATCCCGAGGATGCGGAGGCCTGGGTGGCGCTGGGCAACGCGCTGGTCGAGCACGCCGAGGGCGTTCCCACCGCAGCGGTGTTCCACGCCTATGGCCGGGCGGACGAGGCGAGGCCCGACCACCCCGCCGCGCTCTACTTCGCCGGGGTGGCGCTGCTGCGCTCGCAGAAGTTCGACGAGGCGCGCCAGGCCTGGGCGCAGATGATCGACCGCGCCCCGGCCGATGCCGCCTGGCTGCCGGCGATGCGCGAGCGGCTGGCGCAGCTCGACCAGATGCTCGCCCTGCTCGCCGCGCGCTCCGCCCCGCCGTCGCCGCCGCCCCAATAGGTTCGCCTGCGCGCCATATTGCGGTGCACAAGACTTGCTGCTAAGCGCCGCCGCCTTTGCTCCGCCCCGCGGCGGAGCGCTACTGGACATTCGCGACGATGAGCGAGCCTGTCACCGCAACTGCCGTTCCGGCACCGGCCCACGGCACCCACGGCACCCACGGCACATCCAAGGCGGCCCTTGCGTTCGCGGCGATCGGCGTGGTCTTCGGCGACATCGGCACCAGCCCGCTCTACGCCTTCCGCGAGACGTTCGTCGGCCCCAATCCGCTGGCGATCGACCAGCTCCACATCCTGGGCGTGGTCAGCCTGATCTTCTGGTCGATCACTCTGGTGGTCTCGATCCAGTATGTCTCCATCCTGATGCGCGCCGACAACAAGGGGCAGGGCGGCAGCCTGGCGCTGGTGGCGCTGATCTCGAGCCACATCAGCGGTTCGCGTTACGGCTGGCTGGCGGTGCTGCTGGGGGTGTTCGCCACCGCGCTGTTCTACGGCGACAGCATGATTACTCCGGCGATCTCGGTGCTGTCCGCGGTCGAGGGCCTGACCGTGGTCGACCACCGGCTCGATCCCTTCGTCATCCCCATCGCCCTGACCCTGCTGGTGGGCCTGTTCCTGCTGCAACGGCGCGGATCGGCCAAGGTGGGGGCGCTGTTCGCCCCGGTCATGGTGGTCTATTTCACCGTGCTCGCGGTGCTGGGCACGGCGCAGATCGTGCAGCATCCGGAAATCCTCTGGGCGCTCAACCCGTGGTATGCGGTGCAGTTCTTCATCGTCGACAAGTGGCTGGCGTTCCTCGCGCTTGGCTCGGTCGTGCTGGCGGTGACCGGGGCGGAGGCGCTCTATTCCGACATGGGGCACTTCGGGCGCGGGCCGATGCGGCTGTCGTGGTTCGGCTTCGTCATGCCCTGCCTGCTGCTCAACTACTTCGGGCAAGGGGCGATGATCATCGCCCTGCCGCAGGCCGAGGCGGCGGAGGCGATCCAGAACCCGTTCTTCTTCCTGGCCCAGGAGGAATGGCGTCTGCCGCTGGTGATCCTCGCGACCATGGCGACCTTCATCGCCAGCCAGGCGGTGATCTCGGGCGCGTTCTCGATCACGCACCAGGCGATTCAGATGGGCTTCATTCCGCGCCTCTCGATCCGCCACACCAGCGAGACCGAGGGCGGACAGATCTACATCCCCTTCATCAACTGGTCGCTGATGGTGGCGGTCATCATCCTGGTGCTGACCTTCCAGAACTCGTCGAACCTGGCCTCCGCCTACGGGATCGCGGTGACCGGCGCGGTGACGCTGGACACGCTGCTGATGGGGGTGCTGTTCTTCGGGGTGTGGAAGTGGAAGTGGTGGTATGCAGCCCCTGCGCTGCTGCTGTTCCTGGTCGTCGACGGGGCCTACTTCCTCGCCAACCTGGTGAAGGTGCCCGACGGCGGCTGGTTCCCGCTGCTGGTGGGGGCGGTCGCCTTCACCCTGCTGACCACCTGGGCCAAGGGCCGCCGCCTGATGCGCGAGCGGATGACCGAGGTGGCCCTGCCGCTGGAGATCTTCGCCAAGTCGGCCAACAACAGCGCGGCCCGGGTGCCCGGCACCGCGATCTTCATGGCCTCCACCACCGGCGGCGTTCCTTCGGCGCTGCTCCACAACATCAAGCACAACAAGGTGATCCACGAACGCGTGGTCATCCTGACCGTGCAGATCGCCGACGTGCCCTACGTCGATCCGGAGGCACGCTGCGAGTATCACGAACTCGGCCACGGCATCTACCGGGCGGTGCTCCACTACGGCTTCATGGAGGAGACCAACGTCCCCGAAGGGCTCAAGAAGATGGGGCGCTGCGGGGGCGAGTTCGACATGATGCACACCAGCTTCTTCCTCAGCCGGCAGACGCTGCTGCCTTCGGCCAATCCGGGCATGGCGCTGTGGCGCGAGAAGATCTTCGCCTGGATGCTGCGCAACGCGGCCACGGCGATGGAGTTCTTCCGACTGCCCACCAACCGGGTGGTGGAGCTGGGCAGCCAGGTGGAAATCTGAGGCGCGAACGAGAAAAGGGCGCCGCGGCCAGGCCGGGCGCCCCCGTCCGGGCGGAACGCCGCCGGTCAGCCGAGGTTGGCGCTGACCATCGCGTAGAGCATCGGGATCGACAGCAGCGTGTTGGTGCGGCTGGCGAACAGCGCGCGCGGTGCCGCCGCGGCCTTCTCCTCGTCGCTCGCGGCGACGATGCCGAGGATCTTCTTCTGCGCCGGCCAGATGATGAACCACACGTTCGCGGCCATGATCAGCGCCAGCCACATGCCGATGCCGATCAGGCGCACCGCCCCTTCGCCGGAGAACGACAGCGCCTCGACCATGTAGCCGCCAACCATGGCGATCCACAGGCCGGTGAGCACGGTCAGCAGCGCGCCGTAGCGGAAGAAGAACAGCACCTTGGGCGCGATGTGCCCGGTGATCGCGCCCTTCTGATCGGCAGGGATCGCCGGCATGGCCGGCACCTGGACGAAGTTGAGGTAGTAGAGCAGGCCGATCCAGACGATGCCGAAGAACAGGTGGAGCCAGCGCGCGATCGCACTGGAATCGACCGGAACCGCGTCGGCGAAACCGAATGCGAGTGCGAGCGCCGCGATCAGTCCGACCGCGAGCACGAGATGCAGATTGCCGAAGAACTTGGCCATGTGCGTTGTCCCTGTATGTTTATCACGGGACGCCGGATGCCCTCCCGACGCCTGCGGGACAGTGTTCACAAATGTTAGCGCTTGGCAAGCGCGCCGGTCACGACGCCGGCGGGGGAACCTCGGCTTCCTTCTCCCCTTCCTCCAGCGACAGGCCATGCTTCAAGAGCATGGGGATCTGACTGAAGGTGAACAAGAAGGTCAGCGGCATGAACACCCAGAACTTGGCCCACAGCCACGATTCGAAGCCGAGCGTGGCCCGCAGCACTTCGTTGAGCGCGGCGAGGAAGAAGAAGAACACCGCCCAGTTGCGCGACAGCTTGAGCCAGCCCTCGCGGCTCAGCCCCTCGAACGCGGCTTCGAGCAGGACCTGGAGCAGGGCCTTGCCCTTCAGCCAGCCGACCAGCAGCGCCAGGCCGAAGAACAGGTAGATCACCGTCGGCTTGAGCTGGATGAACCGCTCGTCGCGCAACCAGATGGTCAGCGCGCCGAAGCCGACGATCAGCGCGGTCGACAACAGCAGCATGGGCGAGACCCGCCCGAACTTCCACTTGGAGAACGCCAGCGCCGCGACAGCCGCGATCATGAAGGCGATGGTGCCCTTGATGACCGCCTCGACCTCGGCCAGCGCGCTCGGCACCTCCGGGGCGCTCCACTTGTAGACGCCCAGGAACACCAGCAGGGGGCCGTAGTCGACCAGGATGTTCAGCCATCCCGATGGCTTGCGGGTCTGCTCGGTCATCATGCCACTCCTGCGATCACGCGCGCCACCAGGTCCGGGTCGAACGGGCGCAGGTCGTCGATCTTCTCGCCCACGCCGATCGCATGGATCGGCAGGCCGTACTGTTCGGCCGCGGCCACCAGCACGCCGCCGCGCGCGGTCCCGTCGAGCTTGGTCATGACCAGGCCGGTCACGCCGGCAACCTCGCGGAACACGTCAATCTGGGCCAGCGCATTCTGACCGTTGGTGGCATCGAGCACCAGCACCACGTCGTGCGGCGCCTCGGGGTTGAGCCGGCCGAGGACTTTGCGGATCTTAGCCAGCTCGTCCATCAGTTCGCGCTTGTTCTGGAGCCGTCCGGCGGTGTCGACGATCAGCACGTCGGTTCCGGCTTCGGTCGCCGCCTTGACCGCGTCGAACACCACGCTGGCCGGATCGCCGCCCTCGGGCCCGCGCACGATCGGCACGCCCGCGCGGTCGGCCCAGGTCGCCAGCTGGCCGATCGCCGCCGCGCGGAAGGTATCGCCGGCAGCCAGCATGACCGCATAGTCCTCGTCGGTGAACAGGTGAGCCAGCTTGGCGATGGTGGTGGTCTTGCCGCTGCCGTTGACGCCGATCACCAGCAGCACCTGCGGGCGGGGGAAGGCGGTGATCTCCAGCGGGCGCGCCACCGGGCGCAGGATCGCGGCGATCTCCTCCGCCACCGCCTGCTTCAGCTCGCCTTCGCTGATCTCGAGGCCGAACGGCTTCTCGCGCAACCGCTCGCGGATGCGGCGCGCGGCGGCCGGACCGAGATCCGACATGATCAGAGCGTCTTCGACCTCGTCGAGCGTGGCCTCGTCCAGCCTGGCGGTGGTGACCGCGGCGGCAAGGTTCTCGGTCAGCCGCTCGGAGGTCTTGCGGAAGCCGCCGAACAGGCGCTGGGTCCAGCTTTGCTTGTCGTTCATGCGAGAATGCCCTGTTCAACCCGGCCCGGGGTTACGGTGACGAGGCTGCCCGGCGCGGTTCCGGCGGGCAGGCGGACGCGCGCGAAGCCGGGCGAATAGCCGGTCCCGTCGCGCTCGGCGAGCACCTCCAGCGGCCGGCCGACGAGCGCGGCGAGCCAGTCCTGCCGGACCCGGGCCACTTCGGCGCGCAGCTCGCCGGCGCGGCGGCGCACGGTTTCGGGGGCGAGCTGCGGCATCCGCGCGGCGGGGGTGCCCGGCCGCACCGAATAGGGGAAGACATGGCCGTGGACGATTGCGAGCGCCGCGATGATCGACAGGTTGTCGCGGTGGTGGGCCGCGCCCTCGGTGGGGAAGCCGGCGATCAGATCCGCGCCGATGGCGATATCGGGCCGCCGCGACCGGAGCGCCGCCACCAGGTCCAGCGCATCGCGGCGCAGATGCCGCCGCTTCATCCGCTTGAGCATCAGGTCGGCCCCGTGCTGCAGCGAGAGATGGACGTGCGGCATGACCCGGGCCTCGCTGGCGAGCAGCTCCAGCAGCAGGGGGTCGATCTCGATGCCGTCGACCGAGGACAGCCGCAGCCGAGGCAGGGCCGGGAACGCGGCCAGCAGCGCCGCGACCAGATCGCCCAGCCGCTGCCGGCCGGGCAGATCATGCCCCCAGCTGGTCAGGTCCACCCCGGTCAGCACCACTTCCAGCGCCCCGCCGGCGAGGTGCCGTTCCAGTTCGGCCACGACTTGCGCCACCGGCAGCGAGCGGCTGGTCCCGCGGCCCTGCGGGATGACGCAGAAGGTGCAGGCATGGTCGCACCCGTTCTGGACCGGGATGAAGGCGCGGGTGTGGCGCGGGGCCGCTGGCAAGCGCTGCTCGGGCGCGTTCCACGCGCGCCGGTCGAGCTTGGCGGCATTGGCGACCAGCCCGTCGACCTCGGGCATGGCGGCGATCGCCTCGCGCTCGATCTCGGCAGCACAGCCCGTCACCAGCAGTCGCGCACCGGGACGCCGCCGGCGCGCCCGGCGGATCGCCTGGCGCGTCTGGCGCACCGCCTCGCCCGTCACGGCGCAGCTGTTGACCACCACCAGGTCGCCTGCGCCGGCGAGCAGGTCACGAAGCCGGCCGCTCTCGGCCAGGTTCATCCGGCAGCCGAGCGATAGGACCTCGACACCCCCAGCCGTCACGCGAAGGTGTCCCACTCGAACGACCCGCGGAAACTCTCGCTCGCCGGACCGGTCATGAACACAGCGCCGCCGGCACCATCCCACTCGATCACCAGGTCGCCGCCTGGCAGGGTGACAGTGACCGGCGAGGCGACCAGCCCGCGCCGGATCGCCGCCACTGCCGTGGCGCAGGCACCCGTGCCGCAGGCAAGCGTGAGGCCGGCCCCCCTTTCCCACACCCTGAGCACCAGCGAGTCGCGCCCCGCAAGGCTGGCGACGTTCACGTTGATCCGGCTGGGAAACAGCGGATCGTGCTCGACCGCGGGGCCAAGCGTCTCCAGCGCCACGGCGTGTGCATCGGCGACGAAGAACACCAGGTGCGGATTGCCGACATTGACGGCTGCCGGTCCCTCCAGCCCGTCCCAGGCAACCGGCATGGCCAGCGTGTCCATCGCGTAGGCGAGGGGGATGGCATCCCACTCGAAGCGCGGGGTGCCCATGTCGACCCGCGCGCCGAGCCCGTGCGGCTCGAGCGCGATCCGCCGGCCGGCGGTCTCCACCACGGCGGGCCTGCCGTGGAGCAGCGCGACCGCGCGGCTGGCATTGCCGCAGGCTTCCGCCTCGCTGCCATCGGGATTGAAGATCCGCATCCGGAAGTCGGCCGATGGGCAGGGTTCCAGCACGATCAGCTGATCGCAGCCGATACCGCTGTGCCGATCGGCCAGCCGCGCCGCGAGCGCGCCGCCGATTGCGGGGAGAGAGTCATGCCGCCCGTCGAGAACGACGAAATCGTTGCCCAGCCCGTGCATCTTGATGAAGGGAACACGCATTGCCTAGCGCATCTAGGCGGCAGCCGGTGGCTCGTCCAGTGACGAGGGGGCGGTTCAGGCCCGCAGGCGACCGGCGAGGGCCTCCTGCTCCGGCGCGGGTGGCGCCGGCGGCTGCGCGGCTAGCAGGCCGAGCGCGTCGAGCCGGCTGCGAACGGCGGCACCATCCTCCGGCTGGCCGAAGTGATAGCCCTGCGCCTTCACCTGCCCGTACTTGCCCAGAGCCTCGAAGATCACCCGATCCTCCACCCCTTCGGCCGTCACGGGGATCGACAGGCTCTCCCCCAGCTGCATGATGGCGTCGATCACCTTGCTGCCGCACTCCTGGTCGCGCAGTTCGCTCACGAAGCTGCTGTCGATCTTGATCCGGTCGAACGGCAGGCTCCGCAGCTGGGCGAGGCTGGAGTAGCCGGTGCCGAAGTCGTCGAGGCTGATCTTGACGCCCTGGTTGCGCAGGCTTGCGATCATCGAGCGAACCAGCCCGACGTTCTCCAGCAGCGCGTTCTCGGTGATCTCGACATCGAGCCGCGCCGGCGGGAAGTTGTGATGGACCATGAGCTTGAGCAGCTTCTGCGAGAACCACGGATCGCGCAGTTGCAGAGGCGAGATGTTGATCGCCAGGGTAAGCGAGGGGTCCCAGTCGCGCGCATCCGCGAACGCGCGCGCCGTCACCTGGAACGACAGGTCCGCAATCAGGCCGAGTTCTTCGGCCAGCGGGATGAACACTCGGGGCCCGACCCCTGCCATGGCGGGATTGTCCCACCGGGCGAGGACTTCGAATCCGGTGAGCCGGCCGCTCTCGACGTCAACCTGCTGTTCGTAGAACGGCACGAACTCGCCGCGCTGCAGCCCGTCGCGCAGGGCCCGCTCGAGCCGCTGGCGCTCGCGCAGCGCGGTTTCCAGCGCCGGTTCGAACCAGCAGTAGCGGTTCTTGCCCTTCTTCTTGGCGTGGTACATGGCCACGTCGGCCCGGTGCATCAGCACTCCGGTGCCTGTCGTCTCGTCGTCGCTGACGGCGATCCCGATCGATGCGGTCAGCTCCGCCTGGCCTTCCTCGACCGGGACACCGCGCGCGATCACCTCGATCACCTGCTGCGCGAGCGTGTCGATCCGCCCGTCGCAGCCGGCGGCGCAGGGCACCACACAGGCAAACTCGTCACCGCCCAAGCGGGCGAGCAGGGCCTGGGCGGGCAGCAGCGCGGCGATCCGCGCGGTGACGGCGGTCAGCACTTCATCGCCGCGACTGTGGCCATGATAGTCGTTGATCTGCTTGAAGTTGTCGAGATCGATCATCAGGAAGGCCGTGCGCTCGCCGGTGCCCGCTCTCAGCTTGAGCAGGTCCGCGGTCTCGCGCAGCAGGCTGCGCCGGTTGAGGCACCCGGTCAGCGGGTCCGTCTCGGCCAGCGCGCAAGCCCGGGCCTCGGCCTGGCGCCTCCGCTCGACCTCCTTCAGCAATTCCTTGTATCGCGACCAGCCGAAAATGATGAGGGCGATGTTGAGCAGCAGCGCATTGACCAGCAGCACGTCTGGCAGTTCGCCCGCGCCGGTCCAGTGGCGGATTATCTGCGGCAGCACCGATCCGCCGGTGCCCACGAAAAGGATGATTGCGGCTGCGGCGATCCCCAGCGCGATCGTATCCCGTTTCAGCCGTTTCGCTTCCGGCTCGAACGCTCTATCGGTGTGCAATGCCACGACCCTTGCCCCTGTTGTCCGGCCAAGGGTTGGCATAATCGCTTGAAGAAGCGGTTAATTTTCGTCCTCGCACGGATATGTGCAATCACGGAGCCCCCATGCCGCGCTGCTGGTTGATGAAGTCCGAACCCGATGTCTATGGCTGGGATGACCTTGTCGCCGAGGGGGAGGGCACCTGGGATGGTGTCCGCAACCATCGGGCGAAGAACAACCTGGCCGCGATGGAGGTGGGCGACCAGGCGTTCTTCTACCATTCCAACATCGGGCTGGAGATCGTCGGCATCGTCACGATCTCGCAGTCGGGGATGGCCGATCCGACCGATCCGGACGGCAAGTGGGCTGCGGTGAAGGTCCGGCCGGTGCGCCGGCTTGTCAGTCCCGTCACTCTCAAGGCGATCAAGGCAGAGCCGCGCCTGGCGGATATGGAGCTGGTCAGGCTGTCGCGCCTGTCGGTCAGCGAGGTGACGCCCGAGGAATGGCGCATCGTTCTCGCGATGGCGGGGGAGGGCTGACCGGGCCGGCCGGGTCGCGCGTCCACGTGTGCCAACCTGCGACAGTGCCGATTTCGGCGGCACCGAATGGTTAGGATCGGGTTAACGGGGGGCATGAGACGCGCCCTGGTCCTGACCGACGAATCCGCCCGCCACCCGTTCCGGGCCTCGCTCCCGCCCCATGTCCGCAGCGGCGGGGAAGGGCAGCCACCGCGCCGGAGATGGCGGTTCGACGCCTCCGACTTGCGCGGCTTCCTCGCCAGCTATCTTGCCAGCCTGGTCGTGATCGGCGTGCTCATCGCCTGACTTCAGGGGGTTCGGGAGCGCGCGGAGCGTCAGGCGGCGGCAGCGGTGCGCTCTGCATCGAGCAGGCGCTTGCCCAGCCATGCCGAGACCAGGCACATCGCGGCGCTCAGCAGCAATTGCTCGGTCAGCGCCACGCCGGCCGCGCTCAGCCCCATGGCGAGCAGCGAACCGGCGACCATGGCCCCGGAATTGACGATGTTGTTGGCCGCGATCGTCCGCGAGGCCCGCTCCGGCGCGACCCGGGTGGTGAGGAAGGCATAGAGCGGCACGACGAACATACCCCCGGATATGGCGATCCCCAGCAGGCACAGCAGCAGCACGCTCGCCATGGGCCAGGCAAGGAAGCCGGCGACGTCGAGCAGTTCGGTCGGCTGGTCCGCCTGCCACAGCCGGCACACGAGATAGAAGGCGATCACGAACAGCCCCATCACGATCACCGAGCTGGGGGCATAGCGGGCCGAGACGGTGCCCTTGAGCAGCGCGTTGACTGCCACCGATCCGATCGCCACCCCGATCGAGAACACCACCAGGAACAGGCTCGCCACTTCCTTGCTGGCCATGACCACGTTCTTCGCCAGCGGCGGGAACTGGATGAACAGGACCGCGCCGATGGTCCAGAAGAAGCTGATCGAGACCACCGCATACCACACCTCGCGGCTGAGCATGGTTTCGCGCACCAGCGCGTGCGAGGCGCGCAGGATGTGCCAGTCCAGCTTCTCCGGCTCTGCCAGGGGCGGTGCAGGCGGGATCTGGCGGCTGGTGAGATAGCCGAGCACGCTGAAGCCGATGATCGCCACCGCGGCCCACTGCACCGCGATCCACCCGGCCAGTATGGTCCCGCCGAGAATGGCGATGTAGGTGCCGGCCTCGACCAGGCCGGTCCCGGCCAGAACCTCCTCCTTGCGCAGGTGCTGCGGCAGGATGGCGTACTTGATCGGTCCGAGGAAGGTCGACTGGACGCCGGTGAGAAACAGCGCCAGCAGCATCAGCGGAATGGCGAAGGCATCGACCGCCACGCCTTGCCATGCCAGCAGCAGCCCGGCCGCGCCGATCACCATGAGGACGATCTCGAGCAGCTTGACGGCGCGGATCACCGCCGCCTTGTCGCGCATATCGGCCAGCTGCCCGGCGAGCGCCGAGAGGACGAAGAACGGAAGGATGAACAGCCCGGACGCGATGGCGCTGAATATGCCTTCCGCCTCTTCCGAATTGTAGACGCTGTAGACGACGAACAGCACCATCGCGTTCTTGTAGAGGTTGTCGTTGAACGCATTGAGCAGCTGCGTGACGAACAGCGGCAAGAAGGTCCTCTGCCGCATGAGGTGCGTCGATGTCGTCATGCGAGTGCTGGAGCCTCCCGGAGGGTCGGCCCGCTGTAGCGTCATCGCTGGACGGCACAAGGGTTCTCGGCTGCTCGTGTGGCGGCTGGCCGGCGGTTCGGGCGTTCGCACTTGCTGGCAGGGGGTGCGGACCCTAGGAAGCGGCAATGATGAGCCTGCCGAACATCCTGACGCTGTCGCGCATCGTGGCGCTGCCATTTCTTGTCGCGCTGCTGTGGTGGCCGGGTTGGGACACGGGCTACCTCCTCGCCTTCGTGCTCTACTGCGCGATGGGGGTGACGGACTATTTCGATGGCTATCTCGCGCGCAGCAGCGGCGCGGTCTCCCGGCTGGGGATGTTCCTCGATCCGATCGCGGACAAGATCATGGTCGCCGCGGTGATCCTTGCGCTCACCGCCCAGGGGGTGCTGCGCGGGCCCTACGTGGGCGATCTCCACGTGATCGCGGGGCTGATCATCCTGGTGCGCGAGATCGCGGTCTCGGGCCTGCGCGAGTTCCTGGGCGGGATCCAGGTCTCGGTGCCGGTCTCGCGGCTGGCAAAATGGAAGACGACGTTCCAGCTGGTCTGCCTTGGTGCGCTGATCCTCGGCAAGGGCCTGCCCGGATGGACCGTGATGATCGGCACGGTGGAGGCCAACGTCCCGCACACCGTGGGCCTGACCACGCTGTGGGCGGCGGCGATCCTGACCCTGGTGACCGGCTGGGACTACTTGCGGGTCGGCCTCAGGCACATGGACTGAGCGTCAGTCGAGCCGCCCGGCGCTGGCGTTGAGCGTGCCGACCAGCGGAATGCCGAACCGGTCGCGCGGGTCGTTGCGGTCGAACTCCACCTCGTCGTAGCCGAACTGCTCGACCACGCGCGGGTGCAGCATCTGGTCGAAACGGATGCCGGCATTGCGCCCGATCCGCCACACGACCTCGCCTGTCACCTCGATCGATTCGCGCAGGGTCAGGTGCACGGCCGCGCCGAGCCGGAGCAACCTGCTGCCGCTCTCGATCATGCATCCGCCGCAGGAGAGATTGTACAGCGCGACCTTGCCGCGCTTCGCGCCGGCGGCGCAGTCGATCATCTCGTCGGTCCTGAACCGGTTGAAAGCCCGCATCTTCTGACCTCTGTCCTGGTTTCTCCAGCAACGGTGGCAGTTAGCGCGAAATTCACCAACAAATCGTGAAATCCCCTATCCTCAGCCGGCCCGCAGTTCCTGCGCCAGCAGTTCGAACTCGGCCGAACGGGGCGAGTTCTTGCGCCAGATCAGCGCAATCCGGCGGCTGGCCGCGCGCGACTGCAGCGGGCGGGCGACGACGTTGGTGCCCTTGAGGATGCCGGCATCGAGCGCCATCTGCGGCAGCATGGTGAGGCCGAGTTCGTTGTCCACCATCTGCACCAGGGTGTGCAGCGAGGTGCCGATCATCGCCGCCGAGGCGCGCAGTTCCGGGCGGTTGCAGGCCGCCAGCGCGTGCTCCTTCAGGCAGTGACCGTCCTCCAGCAGCAGCAGGCGTCCGCCTTCGCTCATGGTCTCGATCATCGCAGGCGAGACGCTCGCCGAAGGATCGCGCGGATCGCCCCTGGGGAAGGCGACCAGCAGCGGATCGTCGGCGATGTGCGCCATCTCCACCTCGCCGGTCGCATAGGGCAGGGCCAGCAGCACGCAGTCGACCCGGCCGTGGTGCAGGCTCTCGACTGCGTCGTGGCTGGTCTCCTCGCGCAGGAACAGCTTGAGGTCGGGCCGTTCGCGGCGCAGGCGGGGCAGGATGCGCGGCAGCATGAACGGGGCGATGGTCGGGATCACGCTCATCCGGACCGTTCCCGACAGCGGCTTGCCGCTGGCCTGGACCAGGTCGGTCAGCTCCTCCGCCTCGCGCAGCAGGCGGTGGGCCTTGGCCACGACCTGGTTGCCGAGCGGGGTAAAGCGCACCACCCGGCGGCTCCGTTCGACCAGGGTGACGCCGAGCAGCGTCTCCAGCTCGCGGATCCCGGCCGAGAGGGTGGACTGGGACACGAAGCTGGCATCGGCGGCGCGCCCGAAATGCCCGTGCTCGTGCAGTGCGACCAGGTACTGCAACTGCTTGATCGTGGGCAGATAGGTGGGCATCGGCGCGTTACCTCCGGATGAGCGGTAGCCGCTTTTCGGGCCGAAGCAAGCGCGGCGCGGGCCTGCCCTGCGCCCGGGCGGTAGCCGCTTGCGTCCACCCCCGGGGCGGCGCATGATCTGCACCCATGACCAGACGCGCCCGCTTCGCCCGCCTCGCCCTGTTCCTCTCGCTCGCCATGATCGCCTGGTTCGCGCTCGCCATGCTCGGCGCCAAGCTGGGGCTGTGGACGCCGATCACCGGCTTCGCCAGGCTGACCATGACGCCGGCCTTGCCCCTGCTCGGCATCACCGCCGTGCTGGCCGCCGCTGCGCTGATCGCCGCGCTGGTGCGGGCACCGCGCACCGGCTGGGTTTCCGCGCTGGTCGCGCTGGCGATCCCGGCCGCGGTGTTCGCCGGGCTCGGCGCGCTGCGGAGCCAGGCCGGCGAGGTTCCCTTCATCTACGATATCGCCACCGATACCGCCGATCCGCCGATGTTCTCGGCCGCCCTGCTGCAGGAGCGCGAGCGGTACGGCGCGAATGCGCTCAATCCGTTCGATGCGCCGCTCGGCCGGTTCGACAAGTGGAAGGACAATGCCGATCTGGCCGGCAGAACCACGGCGCAGCTCATTGCCGAAGGCTACCCCGATCTCGCCCCGCTCAAGGTCGATGCCGCGCCCGCAGCGGCGCTGCGAGCGGCGCAACGCGTGATGACCAGCCGCGGCTTTCATGATGTGACGGTGGACGCGGCGGCCGGCACGGTCGAGGGCACGGCGGAAGTGTTCTGGTACAGCTTTCTCGACGACGTGGTCGTCCGGGTGCGTCCGGGCGAGCGCGGCGGCAGCGTGATCGACGTCCGCTCCACCTCGCGGGTCGGCACCAGCGACCTCGGGGTCAACGCCGAACGGATCGCCGACCTGCTGCGCGGCATCCGCGAGACACTGGCGGCGCAGACCGGGCACCAGGGCTGAGGATTGGCTGGGGCGGAAGGATACGGGCGGTTGGCATTTTCCTGTGGTCCCTCATAGACTTCGTCGGAGTGGTGGGTGGGGCGGTGCCCCGTAATGTGGCCCGTCAGGCGGTGGCGCGGCTGGCCAGCCAGCGCTCGATATCGCCCGCGCGCCAGGCGACGCGGCGCTTGCTCAAGCGTATCTGCGGGGGGAACTGGCCGGCGGCGACGAGGCGATAGATCGTCGCCCGGTGCATCGAGGTGAGGCGGGCGACATCGCCGATCTTGAGGAGGCGCAACCGGTCTGTGGCCGGGCTGTCGTGGAAGAAGGGCGCGTTCATTCAGCCTGTGCTCCCAGCTGGTAGCGGATCTGGTGAAACAGGGCCTCGGCGCGGAAGATCGACATTCCGCACCGACGCGCGGCCGCAGCAAGCGAGCGGCCTTCGGCAAGCTGGTCGGCGAGCCGGTCCATGTCCTGCGTGTCGCGGGCGCTCAAGGCATCGCCCCCCCCCCCGCACGCCGCGAGTGACGGCGGGATCATCACTGTCCTCTCCGCACTTCGGCGAGGGCTGCGCTCGCCACCTCGAGAGCTCGGAGGTACCGGCCAGAGCAGAGAAGCTCCTCCACCTGTCCCAGCGCCTGGAACATCTCGATCGCACGGTGCCGGGCGCGGTGGTGAAACTCCTGCTGGGAGCGCTTCTCTTCGGCTTCGAGCGCGGCAGCCTGCGCCTCTTCCAGGGTCGGGTGCCAGTTTCCCCAGAGGCTGATCTTGCTCAGGCTGAACATCTGGCCGCGCCGATCGACCCACAACAGGTCCCGCTCGGTCTCGCCGATGAACTCGCGCTCCGAGATCGAGCCATCCTCCCAGGCCTTCCACCACTTGCGCGGATACTGTCGCTCGACCTTGAAAGGTTTCATCGTTGGGGCTCCCTGGTTCGGCCCGGTCGGGCGATGAGGTTTCCTCCGGCTGCCTCCTGCGCCTGTTGCCATGCGCGAAGGGCCGGGATGTGGGCGGGGCAGACGTGCTTGCCGCGCGCGGGGCTGGCGGCGCAGCGGCGGCAGATCGGCTTGTCGCAGGTGCCGCTGGCGCGGGTCGGCACCTTCCAGTCGCAGAGCAGGTCGGCGGGCTTGCCGCAGGAGCAGCGGCGGGTGGGGCCGCAGACGATCGCGCCGGTGCCGCCTGGCAGGCGAACGTGGTGACACGTCATCGCGCCACCCCCGCTTGCAGCGGCTCGAACGGCGCCTGGTGCGCGCAGCCGAGTTCACCGCGGGTCCCGCAGCGCGGGCAGGGGCCGCGCGACAGGGCCGGCGGGCGGGGATCGAGCGGGCGGGCGGGCGCGGCCATCACCGGGGCGAGGCGCTCGAGCGAAGGGGCCGCGATCGGCGCGAACGCCGGCAGGCTCGTCAGCCGCCGCGCGTCATCCTTCGCCAGCTCGCGGCGCAGCGCTACCTGGCGTCGGGATGGGCGGAGATCGGGGCGGTCGCAAGCGGCTGACGCGGGCAGCGGCGTCCGGCGCGGGCGGCGACTGTCATCAAGTGCGGTCGATTTCCCGGTTGCGATGATGGTGACCACGCGCCACCTGCGAGTGCGCCTGACCGAGATCGCCCCGCTCGCTTCCAGGCTGGCGACGATGTCGGCGGCGGTGGCGGTCGACCGGGCGCCGACCAGGGTGGCGAGCTGCCAGTTGGTCGGCGCGCGAGCGCCGCGTTCGGCGGCATCGGCCAGGGCATCGAACACGATCGCCTGGCGCGCCTCCCTCTCGATCTGCGACATCACGCCGCCTCCGTGGTGCGGGCGCGGGGCCGCACCTTGATTTCGGGGATCGGCGCGGCGACGTAGCGCAGGCCCATGACCGCGACGGCCGGGTTGGCGCTCCAGTGGAGCGCGGTGCCAATGGCGCGGCCGGTGTTGACCTGCGCACCGCGGTTCCAGTCGCGGGCGAAATCGGCGCGGGAGAGGTAGCCGGCGGCCTCGATCTCGGCGTTGGTGATGTCCTTCAGGCGCTCGGTGCTGACCGAGGTGACCTCGCAGTGGTGCCGATGCCAGACGCGCAGGAGGGTGCGGGCCATGCGCTCGGCACCAAGCGGGGTCTCGACACCGGGCGGCTGGTCCGTCTCGAGGAAGGCGTCAGGCGGCGGCAGGTTGGCTGCGAAGTGGCAGCGCGCGCCCAGCATCTCGGCCGCGGTCGGGCTGAACCTGTCCCACTCGCGGGCGAGGCGGAAGGGTTCGCGGATCCACAGGAGGTCGCCCGGCTGAACCGCACCGAACACGCCGCGCGCCAGACGGCGGATCGCGGTGCAGTGGCCCGCCATGATCGCGCCGAGAACGGGCTGGCGCAGGGTCAGCGGGCGGATGGCGGGGCGCGCGGTCATCGGCGCGGCCTCGCTGGCCGGGCCGGTGGCTTTGGCTTGAAATACTTCCCTTCCGGCCCGCAATGGTCAGACTGGGCGCGCGTGAATCGCCGGCGTTGTTGCCTGCAGCTGAAGCTCCTCTCAGTGACGGTTTCCTTGCCAGTCACCACGTCACGGTAGGTTTGGCGGCTCTCGGGCCAGCGCTTGCAGATGTGATACGAAAAGTACACCGAGTGGAACCGGCAGTCGACGCACAGCGGTTGGGGCGGCTTGCTCATGCCTTCCTCCGCTCGACGGTTGCGATGTAGGCGGCGGCCCAGGCAGCGGCGACGGCGCGGCGGTAATCGGTGTGAGCCGCAGCGTAGGCGCACTTATGCTCGCGGCGAGTCATGGCCCCGGCGCGGCGTTCGGCCCAAACCTTTGCGTGGCGGTTTCGCCGTTCTTCCCAAGCCGCCTTGCAGGCGCGGTCAAACTCGACCTTGCCCTCCTCGTCGAGCAGGCGTTCCACCCACCACCAGTTGAACAGGAGCGCGACCTTGACCGCCTTCTTGACGGTGACGATGGTTTGGTCGCCGAACTTTTCGCGGAACCGGTCGAGTTCCTCGCAATATGCTCCGGCCGCGACGAGCTGATCGGCGGTGATGATGGCGCGGGTCATGCGATGGCTCGCTTGGCTTCGGCGCGGGCGCGGTTGAGTTCCACCATCGCCTCGGCGGTCCCGCCGGCGTCGGGATGCGCCTTAGCGGCGCGCTCGCGGAAGGCCTGGTCGATGTCGGCGGCGGTGACGACCGAGGCGGTCAGCCCCAGGACTTCGCGCCATGACCTGGCCCCGGCCGGTGCGGGGAGCGCGACGAAACCCGTGAAAGTCTGCCGCACGATGTGCAGGCCGCCGTGGCGCATCTCGGTGCGGCGCGCCTCGAGGATGTGGTGGATGGCTTGGAGGTTGTCTTCCACCTTCGGGTAGCGGTCGACAGCGATGCAGCGCTGCGCCCTATCCCACTGGAACCAGATCGCGACCCCGGTATCCTTCGGTTCGGCGACCGCGATGCCCCCGTAATTGGAGGTGACGCACACGTCGGAGACTGCGCGGCCGGTGTCCGCCCCGAATGCCGCGAGCGACTTCTGGACGTTTCTGATGGCACCCGGCAGCGAGGTGCGGAACTGGCTGGTCGCCTTGCGCTCGGTCCGCGGGAGGCCGTCAGGCCAGGCGAGCGGATAGGGGGGGAGTATCATGCCGCGATCCTTTCTTCACGGGCCCCCAGGGCGGCGAAGGCGTCGAGGAAGCGTTCCTCGGCCTCCTCAGCGGGCCAGACGCGGCCGAGGGTGATGCGCTGGAGGTCGTCGCTCTCGATCCTCTCCAGAACCGGCCAGCGGTCGCGGCAGCCGAACAGTTCGCGGCGCTCGATGGCGAGCGCCTGGAGGTCGGCGCGCTTGACGATTTCCCGGCGCGGGGCGTTCCAGACCAGGCCGAGGTGCGCGTTGAGCCGCTGCTCGAACTTCTGTTCGAGCGCGCGGTAGTCGGGCAGGAGAGCCTTGAGCGGGCGGGTGACGTCGTGGATGAACGCCTCGGCCGCGTCGTGGAGGAGAGCGCAGCGGCGCAGGTGCAGGCCCTTCTCCGCGTCGATCGTCGCGGCCACCGGTTCCACCAGGCGCAGCACCAGCAGCGAGTGCTGGGCGATCGTGTAGGGCCGCGGGGTCTGGCCGGCGAAGCGCAGCTGGCGCAGGCCGCTGGCGATGTCGAGCGGGGCGATGCGGCCGCAGTCCGGATCGGCGAGGTCGAGGTAGCTGCCCGAACGCAGCAGGATCGAGGTGGCCTTGCCCGCACGCAGCGGGGGAACGGCGAAGGGCGTGGCCTGACCCCAGCGCTTGACGGCGCAATCGTCGCACAGCAGCTCCGACCCGCACCAGACCCAGCCCGGCGGGGTGCCGGTGATCGCGGAATGGTGGGTCGCGCCGCAGCGGCACTGGTAGGTCATCCGGTCAGCCATGGTGAGGACTCCAGTCAGGGGGTGGCGGCGAGCAGCAGGCCGAAGAACAGCGGCACCCCGAGCGCGAACGCCGGCAGGGCGAGCAGCACCCGGCGCGCCTCCGCGATCTCGGCCGGGGTGAAGCCGCGCGCGGGGGACGCTGGGCGCAGGGTGACGGTGAAATCGACCACCCGGCCGTGCGCGTCGCGATGGTGGGTGACGTCGAAGTCGGCAGGCGGGCGCGGCGCGCGGGGGTGGCCGACCAGCCACTCGCGGGCATAGCGGGCCTTGTGATCCGCGCTCCAGTAACGATGGTGCGGGTGGCGCGCATCGAACAGGGCGAGGAGCTGGTCCTGCGAGGGTTCAGCCATGACGATCAGCCTCGATGAAGGCGCGCACCAGCGGGTCGGCCGACAGCGGGTGGAGGTGGGCGCGGTGGGGCAGGACAAGGCCGGCGCTGGCCGGTTGCCGCCTGCGCGAGGGGATGGTTCGCAGCTGCGCGATGAAGGCGCTCTCCGCCGCCATAGCCGGATCGGCCTGCGGCACGACCTTCCTGAAGTAGAACGCCGGGTAGGCAAACTCCCACGGGGAGAGGATGAGGAAAGGGATCGGCCCAACGGCTTCGGGATGGGTTTCGTAGACAACCCTGACAACGCGCAGGCGATCACCGTAGGACGGCCCGGGGGCGGGTCCGCCCTCGGGTTCTGAGTATATCCACTGCCCCTTAGCGATGCACTCGGCGATCTCGCCTGGATGCCAGACCGCGTCGAAGCCGGGGGGCGATGCGGGTTGGCGGGACGGGGGGCGAAGCCGGCCGAACAGGCGGGAGAACCGGCCCACGTCAGCCGAGCCCCAGCGCGGCTTTGTAGGTTTCGAGCACCATCTCCATCTCGGCGCGATGGTCAGGCTTCATCGCGCGCAGGCGGATGACCTGGCGGATGATCTTGGGGTCGTAACCGACCGCCTTGGCCTCGGCGTAGACGTCGCGGATGTCGTCGGCGATGCCCTTCTTTTCTTCCTCGAGACGCTCGATCCGCTCGATCAGCAGGCGCAGGCGATCGTCGGTAGGGTTAGCCATGGGGCACCTCGATGAACTCGTGAGTGATCTTGCCCCCGAACTTGTCCGCGGCGGACTGGAAGGCTTGGTTGAGTCTCTGGGCCTCTGCCGTGACAAGCGAGAGCGCGAGGCTGAGCGCAGCCAGCTTGACCCGCGGGTCAGGCGCGCGGTCCGACACGACCAATGTCTGGCGGATGGCGCTGTCGGCGGCGTGGCACGCAAGATCGACCACCTCGTCGACGTGCTCGGCGCAAACCACCTTCTGCACCGCGGCACGTATCTGCGCGCGTGGCCAGGGGGCGGCAGGAAGATTGGTGAGGTCCATCACAGCGCTCCCAGCGCCACGGCGGCGAGGAGGAGGACGCCGGCCGAGCCCAGCGCGGCGGCGGCGATCAGGGTGCGATCGCGCAGCTGCTCGCGGCGCTGGAACTCGCGCCGGCGGGCCTCGTAATTCTCGGTGTCGGAAGGCGATCTGGCCATGGACTTTCTCCTGCTGCGCGCGCTGGCGCGGAGTGCAAAGAAGCGCCTGCGGCAGCGCGGGTGCGCGGCCCAGTGCGGCGGGTGTCGGGATCGGAAAATGACCGGGGCATCCGAGGACGTGGGGTCTGCCGGATGCCCCGGCCGCAGCACGCAGGCGGAGCACAATCGCCGCGTGCCGAACTGGACAGCGGCCGCGCTCAGGGCGGCTGCGACTGGAGAATGGCCTGGGTGCGCTTGATCACCTCGAGCGCTTCGGCCAGCTCGCGCGCGGCCTGGGCCTTGACCCGGTCGCACGCTCCAGGCTGGGTGGCGAGGACCAGGGCAGAGCCGGCCTCGCCGCATTCCTTCATCACCATCGCCGCGTGGCGGGCAAGCTCGCGCCCGGCGGCCCACTTGAGCAGGGCGGCCTGCTCCAGCTGGTGGGTGTAGGCCTCGTGAAGCGGGGCACCCTCGCCGCCGGCCTCGACATAGGCGAGATCGAGGGTGATGGCGCAGTCGAGCGGGATCTGCTCGCGCCGGTCAGGATCGCCCCAGGCGCGGACCAGGCGCGGGCTGCGGGCGGTGAGGGTGCCCATGGCCTGGAACCCGCCGTCAAGCTGGCCGGCGATGCGCGCCAGCGCCTGCTCGAACGAGAGGGGGGCGCGCAGCTTGGTCACCGGAGCCCCCGCGAGGAGGGGCCGGGCAAGTGCGGGAAGACTGCGGCGCGCCCTGCAAAAGCGGGGCCCGATTGCAGCAGCGCGAGAGAACGGGACGCTGTAGAACCGGGGCGGAGGGCGACAGAGGCGATCATGACCGCACACCTGCCAGCGCCGAGCCGGTGCGGGCGCTGCCCGATGGAGAAGAGGGCGCGCCCGGCACCGAAATGGACCCGCCGGCCGACAGGGAGGGCTCGGCAGCCGGCGGTTGCCCGAGCGGATCCCGGGCGGGAGGGTATAGGTCAGGCCGGAGGTTGTGCTTCGACACCCCCGTCTTGGCTTCGACGAGCAGGGTGGCTTCCGCCCAGCAGGGCTGCCCCCGGCGCAGGCGCTTCGAAACCGCCCCCTGCGTTATGCCGAGCAGCTGCCCCATCAGGGTCTGACTGCCGATTCGCTCAACCGCGAGAGCGAGAGCCGCAGCGGGAGACAGGGCGGGGTCGAAATCGTCGATCATGGCCGCCTTGCTATTCCGGAAGTATTGTGTCGTCAATCCCAAAATACAGTCCGATGCGAATGTCTTTGCCGGTATGACCGCAGGCATGGGAGTGACGGCGGCCCGGTTAGCCGAGGCGATGCGCCTCAAGGCGACGGACCAATCCGAACTCGCTCGTGAGCTGGGGGTAACGCAAGGTGCGATCAGCAAGATCGTTGTCGGCAGAACAGCGAACTCGCGTCTCCTGCCGAGGATCGCTGCGCACCTTGGCGTGCCGCTGGACTGGCTGCTCGGGGAGACGGACAGTCTCACCGCCGGCGAGTCGGACCTTTTCTCGCGAGCGGAGCGGGATTGGGTGGCCATACTGCGCGCGCTCGATCCGCAGCGGCGTGAGGCGCTCCTGACAGTGGCGGAAGCGATGAGCCCGCATGACAGGGAAAACGCGCGAGCCACGCTTCACGACCGCCAGGAGGCGTACCACGCCGAGGGCGGCAAGCGGAACGGAACGCATGGCTGACGCAGGGGGGAAAATGGACGAGGCGAAAGCGGGCGGCAAGCTCAAGAATGGGTGCCTGATCGTGTTGGCAGCGCTCGGCGGCCTGTTCGTTCTCGGCCTGCTGCTGCCCGAACCGACGCCGGAGCAGCTGGCCGAGCGCGGAGCGGAACAGGCTGCCGAGGAGCAGGCAGAGCTTGACCGCGCAGCAGCCGATGCCAAGGCGCGGATCGACACCGCGGTGAGGGTCAGCTCGGCCGAGCTGGCGCGGGCCTATGCCGCCAACGAGGCCGCCGCGCAGATCGAGTATCAGGACAAGCTGCTGCTCGTCTCCGGCGTGGTGACCGACATCACCCTGGACTTCGCCGACGACCCGGTGATCAGCCTGCCCGGCACCGATGAATTCACCGACGTGAACGTGGCGCTGGACGACAAGCGGGTCGCCGCCGGGCTGGCCAAGGGTCAGTCGATCAGCGTGTTGTGCAACTCGGTCTCCGAAGTTCTGGGGTCGCCGCAGCTCAGCGAGTGCGTGCTGGCGGAATAGCCGGTGGCGTAGGGCGTGCTGACAGCAGCATTCCTCTGGCGCTGCGCCAAGAAGAAGGGCCTGTTCGCCTCGATGATGAAGGTCATGGCGGTCACGCCGGGTCAGACCACCAGGGCAAAGGGAGAGCAAACGCGATGAGCAACGATAACGCGCCGAAGGGTGGAAACGAGAGTGGCGGGGCCTGGAAGATCATCCTGCTGGTGATCGCTGGCCTGTTCGTTCTCGGCCTGCTGCTGCCCGATGCTGCACCCGCACCGGAAGCGGGCGCGCTGGCTGAGCCGGCAGAACTGCCCCAGGCAACGACCATCACCGCCGCTGAGTTCAATCAGATCAGCACCGGGATGAGCCAGGCCGATGTGGAAGCGATCATCGGTGGCGCCGGGCAGCTGATCAGCGAGAACGAGATTGCCGGCACCCGGACCCAGATGTTCCAGTGGGAGGGCGAGGGCGGCTTTGGAGCGAACGCGAACGCGATGTTCCAGGATGGGAAGCTGATCCAGAAGGCGCAGTTCGGCCTGGAGTAGGCAGGCTGCTGATCTTCCTCTGCCTGGCCGCCTTCGCCATCGATGGCGACACGCTGCGCTGCGCCAATGTCGAGCACGCCGGCGGGCGGGTGCGGATCGCGCGGATCGATGCGCCCGAGCGGGGCGAGGCTGGAGCGGCCGAAGCCCGGGCGGCGCTGGCGGCGCTGATCGCAAGCGGAGAGGTGCGCTGCAGCCCGATCGACGCCGATCCGCGCCGCAGCGGCCACCAGCGGACCGACCCCTACGGCCGGATCGTGGCCCGATGCCAAGCGGGCGGCCGCGATCTGGGCGCGCAGCTGCTGGCGCAGGGCCACGCGGTGCCCTGGCCGCGCAGGCGCTGAAACGCTGGAAATCCGCCAGATTCCCGCTATGTTCCGGCCAGGGCGAGCGGAAGGGCCATGTCGGAAAGTCGGAAACAGACCGACCCGGGTGGAGACCGGCCCCGCGCGCCCGAGCGCCTGCGGCCCGAGATGGCCAGCTTCCGCGTGCTGGTGCTGCGGTTCGTGCGTGACTACATCGGCCGGAACCAGCTGAGCCCGAGCCAGGGCGAAATCGGCCACGCGCTGGGCAGCAGCCGCAGCCGGGTTCGTGACGCTCTGCGCAGCCTGGAGCGGGACGGGCTGATCCTGCGCACCCCGGGCGAGCGGGGCCTGCGCCTGCCGGAGCAGCGCGAAGCAGCAATGCGAACGCTGAGCGCCCTCGGCTACAGGATCGTCGACGACGCCGGCCAGGTTTCCACCCTGCGCGATCGGCCCGAGCTCGACTACCCGTAGGGTCGAGGCAGGCCGGAGCAGGATCGCTTATGACGTCGACGGGCACAGGGCGGGCGCTGCGGCGCATTCACGCCGAGAAGCGCGCAGCCAGCAGCGCAGCCTACAAGGCGCGGCACCCGGAGCGGGCGGCCGAGGAGAAACGGCTCAAGCAGCGCAACCGCGCCATCCGCGAGCGGTGGAAGAGCGAGTGGGCCGGCACCCCGGAAACGCGCGAGCACGCCAGCCACCAGCGGCAGGGCGCGCTCGCCCGGCTCTATCTGGCCGGCCACCTGACGATCGACCAGCTGGCCGCGGCCGAGCAGATCCGCGCCGTGGCCGAGCGGATCGCCGGCGACGTGCGGATCGGAACCGTTAGCCTGGAAACGCGGGTCGACGGAGGCCGGAGCCCGCACGCGCCGTTCTTCGAGAAGCTGGGGCAGGTGCGGGCCGAGGTCGCCTACACCCGCTGGCGCGCCGGAATCGCGCAGCAGCGCGGCGGCGCAGCGCCGGTGCTGGCGATGATCGTGGAGGACATCAGCTGCACCGAGGCGGCGCGGCGGTTCCGGATGAGAAAGCAAACCGCGCGGGCGCGCCTCTCGGCCGCGCTCGACCTGTGGGGCGAGGAGATCGGCCGCGCCTGCGACGAGGTGGACGAGGCCAGCCTGCTGGCGGCGCAGAGCGGGATCATGTGAACCGGTCGAGCGCGTCGGCGGCGCGGTCGAGCCATTGCGCCAGATTGTCCGGGCGGCGGTCGATCCAGTGGAAGCCGGCAAGCCACGCGGTTCCGGTGAAGAAGTCGCCCTCGCCGGCGTGATCGAACTCTTCGTATTCTTCCTCCGTCAGCACCAGGCAGAGGAAGCGGGGGCTGATAGTGTGGACCAGATACTCGTGCCCGTCGATCCCGTCGCCGCAGATCCATTCAGACGGGACGCGCACCGGCACACCGTCGCCCATCAGGCGCAGCATCTCGCGGGCGAGCGCGGCGCTGGGGCCATCCTTGACCGCGCGGCGCACGGTGCGCGGATCGACATCGAGCGCCCGGGCGAGGGCCGACTGCCACCCGACAGCCGCCCCGTGCCACGCCACCCCGTTCGCGATGAACTCCTCGCGGGTCATCAGTCGACGGCCTTGAGGAAGCGGGAAACAACCTTCCCGTCGACGACCACGAACAGGCCATCACAGCCGGTGTTGGCACCGCCGACGGTTGCGACATCGGTGATCGCGAAGCTGATCCCGTTGTACATCGTGAGCTTCCATTCGTCATGAGAGGCGATATCCGCCCCGGTTGCGATCGGTGCGGCCGAGCGGGCAGCGGCGCAGAAGGCGGACCACAGGTTCTTCTGCCCATTGGTAGCCTTGCTGGACTGATAGCCCTTTTCCGGGCTGATGCCGAGCGAGACGCCGCGGTCGTTGTTGAGGTAGATCATGATCGAGCCATCGCGGCGACGATAAGGGTTAACGTTGATCTTCATGTTGCCGGGCCTCCTCGCCCTTGCTTCCGAGCCGGGACCATTCCCTTGCTCCTGATTTGTCCTAGTTAGGACATTTAAGCGCGATTCGCAAGCACTAATTGATCCGATAGTCCGCCCGCCCGATTTTCACCCTGCCGGAATGTGCCCGAAATGGGCAGAAACGACCCCGCCACAGTTGCGCCCGGGGCTGGAGACGAACCCCGTACGCGGCTCGATGGCACCAGAGAAGCCCGCCACCCCTCCAGTCCCCAGGGTGCGCGGGTTTTCCCGTTTTTCGGGCCAGGAGGATCGCCAGCGATGCCACTGCCCCAGCCCCGCAGACCGGCCCCGACGATAGAGCAGCAGCTCGACCGCGAGGTCGACGCGCTGGACAGGCTGGTCGGCGAAGTGCGGCACGGGATCTGTGGACCGGCGCATTACGACCAGCTCGAGGAGCAGGCCGAGGCAATCGCCCGGCGGCTGCGAAAGGTGTTTCGCAAATGCTCGACCTGAACCGCGCCGCCGCGGCCGCCGATGCGGCGGTGCTGGAAGGGCGCGAGACGATCACGGTCAGCCCGCGCTGGCTGCAGCAGGCGATCCGCGAGATCGAGGCCGCGCGCGAGGCGCTGCGCCACCAGGGGCAGGTGTTCGGCCTGCCGGAAGGAACCACGCTTTGACAGTCACGCTTTCCCCGTCGGGTTTCGATCCGGCGATCGGCCGCGCCGGCAACGCGCTGATCGCGGCGCTGATCGATCTGGCCGGCGGCGAGGGCGAGCTGCTGGCGCACGGCGAGCGGACCTGGGCCAGCGCGACCTACCAGGGCGCGCGGCACAAGCTGCTGCTGGAGTTCAACGGCAGCGCGGCAGTGGCCCGGGGCGAGGCGATGTGCGACGCCCTCCCCACTCACGAGTTCAAGATCCCGGGCTGGCTCGTGGTCGACGCGCAAGTGCGCGCGGTCGACCGCGCCTACGGCGCAGAGCCGCGCCTGCGAGTGGAGGCCGAACTGCTGCTGCTGGAGGAGCGGTGATGACCGTCCGCCGCCCCCGCACCGTCGGGCAGGCCGCTGCCCTTTGCGAGCGCCTGGCCCAGCTCCAGCGCCAGATCGACGCGGTCAACGCCGATCGCGGCCGGGCGATCGCCGAGGCGAACGCGCTGGCCGACAAGGCGAGCGCCGGCCTGATCGCCGAGCGCGACGCGATCGCGGCCAAGCTGGGCGAGGCATGGCCCGATCTTTCGGCCGAGGTTCTGCCTGCCGGGCGCAAGTCGGCCGAGCTGGGTGGCTGCATGATCGGCAGCGCGACCGCGCGGCCCAGCCTGGTCGTGCGCAGCGACGAGGCCACGGTGATCGAGCTGATGGGCGCGCTGCGCTGGGCCAGGCCGTTCCTGCGCAGCCGGGTGACGATCGACCGGGCCGGAGTGCTCAAGGCGCTCGACGGCAGCCGCGGCCCTGCGCTGGCAGAGCTGGGGTTTGGCAAGGGCGGCGGCGAGGAGCAGTTCTTCGTCCGCCCGGTGGAACAGGCCGGAGTGCGCCAGTGAAGCTGGCCGATCTGCCCCGCGCGCTCCAGCTGGAGGCCGAGCGCAGCCGGCTGTTGAGCAGCGTCCACGATGTCGAGGCCGGTGAGCTCGTGGTCATCATGGGCGGCGTGGTCGCCGACGAGGAGCTGGCGCGGGCGGCCACCGTGCCGCTGCGGATGAAGCTCTACTCGCGGCTGTCGAGCAACGCGCGACAGCTGGAGCAGATCGGCGTCCGGCTCGACTGATGCCTGCCCGGCCGCCCGTGTTCAGGCCGGCGGGGTGGAAGCCACGCAAGGCCTGGGCGCAGCGATCTCCGAAGGGGCAGACCGAGCGGATCAGAGGGCGGCGCGGCCAGCAGCTGCGCGCCGAAGTGCTGATCGAGGAGCCGATGTGCCGCCTGTGCCTGGCGCAGGGGCGCAGCGTCAGGGCCGAGGTGGTCGACCACATCACGCCGCTCGCCTGGGGCGGGCTCGAGGAGCGGGCCAACCGGCAGGCGCTGTGCCACCGCTGCCACGACGAGAAGAGCGCGATGGAGCGGGCGAGCAGCGGGCGGGGCGCGGCCCTGTTCCCGAGCTGGCTCAAGCCGGCGGCGATACCGGTGACCATCGTCTGCGGGCCGCCCGGGTCGGGAAAGAGCACCTATGTCGACGAGAACCGGATGGCCAGGGACCTGGTCATCTGCCTCGATACGATCATGGCCAGGCTGGAACCGGGCTGGCAGCCATGGAGCGGCGCGCGCGACAGCGAGCTGCTCGCCCGGGCGCTGAGGTATCGCAACCACCTGCTCGGCACACTGGCGAGGCCGGTGGCGGGGCGCGAGGCGTGGTTCATCGTCTCGGCACCCGAGGAAGGCCAGCGCAGATGGTGGCAGGAGAGACTGGGTGGGGAGCTGGTGCTGCTCGATCCCGGGGCCGATGAGTGCAGGCGGCGGGTCCTCGAGCGAGGAACGCCGCGGGCGATCGCCGGCATCGAAGAATGGTATCGCCGGGCAGCTGAGCCTTGGTCCGCGCGAGCCTGACCCCGGGGGGGGGGGGAGGGTCCGTTAGTGTGGTAGACCGCTAGGACACCGCCGGGGGACGGCAATTTTTACGCGGGCGATTTCAAAGGGGAAAACATGAGCAGTCTGGCGCGGCGGATGGAGATCCGCGGGTTGAAGGCGATGGGGTTCAAGCGGCGCAAGTACCGGGTGGTGCGTTTGCCGGATGGCCAAGTCGAATATCGTCCTGTGTCGCGAGGCGGGATCATCGAGGATTCGCAGGGTCAGGCGATCGGCTACCGTTGGCCCCGACTGGCGCGTGGCTAGAGGTGGGGCGCGGCCCAACGCGGGTCGCAAGCGAAAGGAGCCGGCGCTCAAGGCGTTGACGGGAAACCTGCGGAAGGATCGCGAGCACGCGGTTGGCGAGGCTCCTGCGTCGGGTGCGATGATCTGCCCGATCCACCTGGACGATCTCGAGCAGCTGCTGTTCGGGTCGATCGCCGGGATCCTCGAGGAGCAGGGCAGAGCGAGCCCTCACTATACAGAGCACGTGACGCTGCTGGCGATCCGGTTGGCGCAGATCCAGCGTTACAAGTCTGTGCTGGAGATGTCGGGCGACACCTACGAGAGCCCGACCGCGAGAGGCAAGATCATCCGGGCCCGGCCCGAGGTGGCCATGCTGTCGGAGGCGCTGCGCGGCGCACAGTCGCTGCTCGGCGAGCTGATGCTGAACCCGGCCGCGGCCCTGCGGATCGCCGCCGGCCACAAGCCGGAGCCGGGCGCGTTCGACGATTTCTGAGGAGAAGCGCGATGGGACAGGCGGCCGCATTCGCTGCCCGGACGTCGTTCCGGGTTTGTGCCGAAGTGGAGCCTGAAGGCGTCGGCGGCTGAGGTGTGGAGGAACGCGACTACGCGGCGATCGCGCGGCGCTATGCCGACGACGTCGACCGGGGCAGGATCCCGGCAGGCAAGTCTATCCGGCTGCAATGCCGCCGGTTCCTGGACGAGCTGAAGCGGCAGAAGGACAAGGATTTCCCTTTCCGGTTCGACACCGACAAGGCGGCGCGGGTCTGCAGGTTCATCGAGCGTCTGCCGCACAGCAAGGGCAAGTGGGCGCGGGCGAAGGAAACGCTGCGGCTCGAGCCGTGGCAGGTGTGGATCCTCGCCTGCACGTTCGGGTGGCTGCGCAAGCGAGACGGACTGCGTCGCTTCCGGGTGCTGTTCGTGGTCGTGCCTCGCAAGAACGGGAAGTCGGCGCTGTCAGCCGGCATCGGTCTGTATATGTTCTGTGCCGATGGCGAGTTCGGGGCGGAGGTCTATTCCGGCGCGACCAACGAGAAGCAGGCCTGGGAGGTGTTCGGCCCTGCGCGGCTGATGGCGCAGCGGACGCCCCCGCTGCTGCGGCGGTTCGGCATCGAGGTGGCGGCGAAGGCGCTGGCGATCCCGGGCGACGGGTCGAAGTTTGAGACGATCATCGGCGACCCGGGCGACGGTCAGAGCCCGAGCTGCTCGATCCACGACGAGTATCACGAGCACGCTGACGACCGGCAGATCGACACGATGCGAACCGGGATGGGCGCGCGCGACCAGCCCCTCCAGGTGAAGATTACAACCGCAGGCGATAACCTCGCCGGCCCATGCTACGCGGCGATCCAGGAGGAGCGGGAGAAGCTCGCCGGGATCGGGCATAACGGCGGCCCGCCGCTCGATGATGAGACTTTCTTCGTCGAATACACCATCGACGAAGGCGACGACTGGAGGAGCGAGCTCGCGCTCCGCAAGGCCAACCCGAACTACGCTGTATCGGTTGGCGCGGACTTCCTTCTAGCGGAACAAGCCAATGCCATCCGTACTCCGCGCAAAGCCGGGGTTTTCAAGACGAAGCACTTGGATCTTTGGGTCGCGGCGAAGGCGGCTTACTTCGACGTCGAAGCGTGGAGGCGCTGCCATTCGCCGGATATCCCGGCCATCGCAGACGAAGCAATTCATCTGGAGTTCCTGAAGGGGCGCCGGTGCATCGCGGGAATCGATCTAGCTTCCAAAGTCGATATCGCCGCGCTCGAGCTGCTGTTCCCGCCGCTCGGCGCGAAAGCGACGCGCGACGATCCATACTACAGGCTGGGTTGGTACTTCCTGCCCACCGAGACTGTTCTGAAGGTGCCAGCCTATGAAGGCTGGCACGCGCAGCAGCTGATCACGACCAATCCGGGCGAGATCATCGACTATGACGAAATACTCGAGAAGCTGCGCGATGTCCGAGGGCTCTTCCAACTGGAGCAGGTCGCTTACGATCCGCACCAGGCCAACTACTTCGTCACCACGGCGATGAAGGACGGCTTCCCTATGCTCGAGTACCGGCAGGTGGTGATCAACATGAGCGAGCCGATGAAGGAGCTCGACGCGCTGACCCGCGCCGGCGCGATCGCGCACGGTGGCTGCCCGGTGATGGAGTGGCAGATCAACAACGTGGTCGCGAAGGTCGACAAGAAGGACAACGTCTACCCGGACAAACTACGGGCCGAGGCGAAGATCGACAACACGGTGGCGCTGATCATGGCGCTGGGCACCGCGATGACCAGGGAGGAGGAAGATATGCCAGCCTCTCCCTGGGATGACCCCGAGTTCTCGATGAGCGGAGCGGACGCCGGATGAGCCTGTGGAACCGCGCGCTTACCGCGATCGGCATTGTTCCGAGCGTTGAGCAGCGCTCGATCGAGAACCCGCAGATCCCGATCAGCGCGGCACTGGAGGACTGGAACTCGTTCTTCGGGCTGATGGAGCGCAACAATGCGCTGCCGCTGGTTTCGACCGAGGCGGCGCTGGGGGTTCCCACAGTGCTGTGCATTGTCGCGTTCCTCAGCCGCACCATGGCCGCGCTGCCGTGCCACACGTTCGAGGCGGGCGAGAACGGCGAGCGGGTCGACGACGATGTGGCCTCGCTGCTGAGCTTCGCGCCGAACGAGGGACAGACCAGCTTCGATTGGCGTCGGTATCACTGGCAGAGCGTATTCACGGTCGGTCGGGGGCTCAGCTGGATCGAGCGCGCCGGCAGACGGCCGGTGGCGATCTGGCCGATTGACCCGGCCAAGGCGACCGTGATCCGGCGCGAAGGCCGGATCATCTACCGCGTCGATGGCAGAGAGTACCCGGCGAGCGACGTGATCGACACGCCGTTCATGCTCAAGCCCGACGGCATCAGCAGCTACAGCCCGATCGCGAAGTGCAACAAAGCGATCAGCCTGGCGATCGCAATGGGCGACTTCGCCGGCAGCCTGTTCGCCGGCGGCGGGGTGCCGCCGCTGGCACTGGAAGGTCCGCTGCCCAGCGGGCGCGAAGCGTTCGACCGGGCACAGGCGGACATCAACCGGGCGATCGACCTGGCGCGAAAGAGCGGCCGGAACTTCTTCCCGATGCCTCCCGGCCACGCGCTCAAACCGGTCGGCTTCGATGCGACCGAGAGCCAGATGGTGGAAGGGCGGCTGTTCCAGATACAGGAGATGGCGCGCGGGTGGCAGATGCCACCGGTATTCGTTGGCGACCTGTCGAAGGGCACCTTCAGCAACACCGAGCAGCAGGACCTGCAGCTGGTCAAGCATCTGGTGATGCAGTGGGCCCGGCAGTTCGAGGATGAGCTGACGCTGAAGCTCTATGGCTGGCGGCGGCCAGCGCGGCGCGTGAAGCACAATCTCGACGGTCTGCAGCGCGGCGATTTCAAAAGCCGCACCGAGGCGCTGGCCCGGGCGATCCTGACCGGACAGCTGACGCCGGACGAGGCGCGCGCGCTGGATAACCGCGGGCCCATGGAAGGTGGCGACCGCCTCTACGTGCAGCAGGCCACCGTGCCGCTGGTCATGGCTGGGCAGACCGTGGGGCAGGATCCGGGAATCGGCGTGAATGGCGGGCCGCCGCTCGACGACAATCAAGAGGAGGATGGTGCGGATGACGACGCCGGCACCCAAGACTGACGCGCTCGAGCAGCGAGCGTTCATCCGCAAGGCAGAGCTGCGCTTCGCCCAGGGCGAGGGCGGTGTGCGCACCGCGAGCGGGTACTTCTGCCTGAGCGACAACGTGACGGATATCGGCGGGTACTGGCAGGAGAGGTTCGCCGCTGGTGCCTTCACCAAGTCGCTCGGCGAGCGCGACGTGGTCGCGCTGCACAGCCACGACGACGCCCGGCCGGTCGGCCGGATGAGCCGTGAGACGCTGCGCATCAAAGAGGATGATCGCGGCTACGCTTTCGAAAACGATCTTCCCGACACCAGCGACGGCCGCGACCTGGCGGTGCAGCTTGAGCGGGGCGACATCGAGGGAATGAGCTTCCGGTTCCGCGCGCGGAAGGAAGAGTGGGACGAGACGCAGGACCCGCCGATGCGGACGATCCTGGAGGCCGAGCTCTACGAGATCACCTACACGGCGTTCCCGGCCTACCCCGACACCGAAGTCGGGCTGCGCAGCCTGGAGCACGCGCGGGCCGAGCGCCGCCAGCAGAACAAGATCGGCGCGATGGAGCGCATCCGCATGAAGCAGGCGCTGGCCGAGCGCAGCCTGCGAAAGTGATTCCCGGTGTACCCGGAGGTGGCGACGAGCAGCCCGCTTCTCGCCCTTTGTGCCCGCCACCCGGCGGGCTTTTTGTTGTCATGGAGTGACCAATGATCCTGCAGCAGTACTACGAGGAGCGGGGGCAACTGGTAGCCGAAGCCCGCTCGGTCCACGACTCGATCGCGAACGAAACCGACCAGACCCGGATCACGGAGGCCGAACAGCGGCACGACGCGATCATGGCCAAGCTCGACGCGCTCGACAAGAAGATCGCCCGCGAGGAGCGCCTTGCTGCGGCCGAGAAGGCCGAGGAAGAGCGCCGCCGGCAGAAACGCCCTGGCCAGGGCAACGCAAGCGCGCCGGCCACGGATGAGCCGCAGGAGCCGAGCGCCGAAGACCGTGCGGCAGAGCATCGTTCGGCCTTCGCCCGGTTCATCTGCGGAGCCGAGCTGAGCGCGGAGGACCGTGCGGTCCTGCGCGCACACGAGCAGCGCGTCCAGACCGTCGGCACTGCGGCTGACGGCGGCTACACCGTGCCCACCACGCTCATGAACGAGATCGTTCGCGCGATGAAGGACTGGGGCCCGATGTTCGACGAGAGCGTGGCGCGTATCTTCACCACGCCGAGCGGCAACCCGATGACGATCACGACGGTCGACGATACCGGCAGCACCCCGGGGGCGCACACCGAAGGCGGTGATGTGACCGACGACGGCGGGAAAGACGCGTCGTTCGGCCAGAAGGTGCTCGGCGCGTTCGCGTTCGACACCGAGTGGGTGCGCTGGAGCTGGGAGCTCAACGAGGACTCGATCTTCGCGATGGAAGGCCTGCTCGGCTCGCTGCTCGGCGAACGCCTGGGCCGCAACGGCAACCGCCAGCTGACGATCGGTGCCGGCGGCGCGGGCGCTCCCAACGGGATCGTCACTGCCGCAGCCAACGGCAAGACGGCCGCGCTGACCAACGCGATCGCTGCCGACGAGCTGATCGACCTGCAGCATTCGGTCAACGCGGCCTATCGCCGCAGCCCGCAGTGCCGCTGGCAGTTCGCCGACACCACGCTGGCGGCGATCCGCAAGCTGAAGGATGGCGACGGGAACTACCTGTGGCAGATGGGCGACGTGCGGCTCGCTCAGCCCGATGTGCTGCTCGGCAAGCCCTACTCGATCAACGACGATGTTCCGGCGGTGGCTGCGGGGGCGAAGCCGGTGATCTTCGGCGATCACAGCAAGTACTTCGTCCGCCGCGTCGGCACTGTCCGCACCATCGTGGCGCGGGAGCGCTTCGCGCCTGACCTGGGCATCCTGGGAGTGATGCGCTTCGACGGCGAGCTGGTCGACAGCGCGGCCGTCAAGGCGCTGACCATGGCTGCGGCCTGATCCTTCCTCCAGCGAGAAGGCGACTTCAGAACCCGGGCGGGGAGCGATCCCCGCCCGGCTTTTCGGTGAGCGCCGGGCTGTCCGCCCCTTTCGGCCCGGCGCTCTCCGAAGAGCAGGAGAAACGACCATGCTGGTTATCATGAAGACGTCGATGCAGGGACCCGAGGTGGGCCTTGCGCCGGGCGATGAACCCGACTTCGAACCGGCGCAAGCGATCCGCCTGATCGACGCCGGTTTCGCGATGGCGAAGGACCCGAGCGAAGAGGCCGCGGCGCGTGAGGCGCTCGCGAGCGCTGAGCCGGAACCCGAGCCGGAGCCCGAGCCCGAACCCGAACCCGAGCCGGAAGCGGAACCCCGACCCGAAGCCAAGCAGGTCCACAAGCCTGCGCCGAAGAAGAAGGGCTAAGCCCGATGGCCTGGGCCGCGCCGATCACGCTGAGCGGCCCGGCCGCCGAGCCGGTGACGCTGGCCGAGGCGAAGGCATTTGTCTCGATCGATGCTGACGAGGCCGGGTTCGACGGTCTGCTCAATGGCTTTCTGGGGGCGGCGCGCGAACACACCGAAAACATGACCGGTACGCGCCTCGCCGTTCAGCAGGTTCTCCTACGGGCGGACACCTTCGCTGACCTGGTGCGACTGCCGATCGGGCCGGTCGCCGCCGTTTCCGAACTGGAGTGGGAAGCAGCTGACGGAGCCGTGGCCACGATCGACCCGGCGCACTACGAGCTGACCGGCGCGGGTCTGGCGCGCGGGCTGCGCCCGGCAGCAGGCTACACCTGGCCGCAGGGCGCGCTGCGCGCGGGGGCGGTACGGGTGACCGCCACGGTCGGCTTCGACCCGCTGCCAGGGCCGCTGAGGACCGCAGTGCTGATCATGACCGCCGACCAGTTCGCGCACCGCGAATCGGCGGTGACCGGCGCGGTGGCGGCGAAGATCCCGACGTCGATGCAGGTCGACGCGCTGCTCGCGAACTACAGGATCTGGCTGTGACACCGGCCGGCCGGCGCGACACGCGGGTGGAGCTCCAGCGGCGAAGCACCGCGCGCGACGCGTGGAACGAAGAAACCGACGCCTGGTCGACCTTCGCCCGGGCGATGGCGCGGGTCAGCCACGGCCGGGCCGAGGAGCGGCGCGAGGCAGCGATGGAACAGGGGCTGGAGGTCGCGACCTACACGATCCTCGCGAGCCCCGCCACGCGGCAGGTGGCCGCGCGGGACCGGCTGCTGGTGAAGGGCCGCGCCTGGGACGTGACCAGCGTGGTTCGGCACGGACGCAGCGAACTGGAGATCACGGCCACCGCGCCTGAGCCGGTGAGTTGAGCGGATGAAGGTCAGTTTCAGAACCAGAGGCTTCGCCGAGCTGGAGCGGGCGCTGGCCGACGAGCTCCCGAAGGCGACCGCGCGCAACGTGCTGCGGCGCGCGGGGCTGGCGGCGATGGACCGGGTGGAGAAGAAGGCGCAGGCGCTCGCCCCGAAGGACAGCGGGGGCCTGACCACGAGCATCGAGACCAGGGTCGGCAAGGCGAAGCGCATCAGCCGTACCCGGTTCGCCCGCTCGACCGGCGTAGAGATCGCCACCGGGCCGACCGGCGGGCGCGAGGAAGGCGGCAACGCTGCCTGGCAGGAGTTCGGCACGGTCAACATGGCCGCGAACCCGTATATGCGCCCGGCAGCCGACGGCGAAAGCCAGGCGGTGATCGCCGATGTCCGTGAGGAGCTGGCGCAGCAGATTGACAAGGCCCGGGTGCGGATCGCGCGCAAGGCCGCGCGGCAGGCAAGGGGCTGAACGATGGCGGACCTGACGCAGGCGCTCGTCGCCCGGCTGCTCGCCGCGCCGGCGGTGGCGGCGATCGCCGGCGCGAAGGTACACTGGAGCAAGGTGCCCCAGGGCACGGCGCTGCCCTACGTCCGCCTGCAGGTGGTCAGCGACCCCCGCACCCAACACCTGAAGGGCTACGATGCCGGCCGGCAGACGCGGGTCCAGGCCGACTGTTTCGCGGCCGGCTACGGCCAGGCGCGAACGCTGGCGCTGGCGCTCATCGAGGCCATGGCCCTGCCGGCCGAGATCGCCGGGGTGCGCTTTGGCCGCACCCGCGCGGAGGGGCCGCGCGATCTGGGCGAGGACGCGCCCGCCGGGTTCATTCATCGGATGAGCGTGGACCTGCTCATCGAACACACAACGATCTGAGGTCCGACAGGAGACAACGAGAATGGCCGAGACGCAGCAAGCCAGCACTGGCTGGAACGGAGAAGTGTGGCTGTCGACGGACGAGAGCGCGCTCAACCTGGAAGAGCTGAACGAAGTCCGCAGCTTCACCCCCGCCAGCCCGACCTCCGAGCGGGTGGAGACCACCACGCTCAAGACGGCCGGACGGCGCAAGAAGTACACGCTGGGGACGATCGACAGCGGCGAGGCGCAGATCGTGGTCAACGCGCGCCGTGGCAGCGACACCTACGCCCTGCTCAAGGCCGCGCTGCTCGCGGGCGACGAGCGCTACCTGCGCTTCAATTACCCCGAGCTGGGGGTGCTGGTCTGGCAGGACAATGTCCTGGGTGTGGTGACCGGTATCGACGAAGGCGAGGTGTCGGTCGACTCGAATATGGAGATGACGGTCACCGTCGCGATCAACTCCGTCGTGTCGAGCATCGCCTATGTCGCGCCGTAACCCGGTCAGGGGCGAAGCGCCGCTGGTCCTCGATGACGGGCGGCGCTTCACCGTCGTGCTCGACATGGAGGCGCTGGTCGACGCCGAGGCGTCGTATCGCCGGCCGCTCGCCCAGCTGCTGGCTGACGCGAAGTCCGGGTTCATGGGGGCGAGCGCGGCGCTGCTGCAGGGCGCACTCGCCCGCCATCACCCCGAGGTGACGCGCGGTGACGCGCTCGAGATGCTGCGCACCGACACCGAGAAAGTGGCCGAGGTGCTCGACCAGGCGGCGAAGTTCGCCTTTCCCGAGGCGACGGCGGGAAACGCGCCGGAGCCGGGGGTGGCGATCCCAGCTGGGAAGCGCTCTGGGCGCAATGGTGCGAAGCGGGGCTAGAGCCTGACGCTTTCTGGCGGGCAACCCCGCGCACCTTCGCCCTGATTGTCGGCGCGCGGATGAAGGCGCTGGGGGACCTGGCCACGATGACCGGGTGGAACGCGGAAGTGTTCGCCCGGACCAAGCGGATCGAGCCGCTCTCCCACTACCTCAAACCCGCACAGCCCGCCTCGCCCGACCAGGGCGCGGCGCAGCTGCGCGGCATGATCGCCCGCATGGCGGCGAAGCAAGGATCGAACGATGGCACTCGGTGACGTGATCGCCCGGCTCTCGGTCGTGCTCGGAATGGACACGGCCGCGTTCGAGCAGGGCGCCACCGTGGCCGAGAAGCGCATCGCGCAGAGCCAGCGCAAGATCGCGGCGATCGGCGACCGGATGTCGGACGTTGGAGCGCGGCTTTCGCTCGCGCTTTCTGCTCCCCTCGCGGCGTTCGGCGTCGCCTCGTTCAATGCCGCCAGCGACGCGGCAGAGCTGCAGAGCGCCTTCAACCAGACCTTCGGCGCGCTGAGCGAATCGATGAACGAGTGGGCCCGGGTCACCGGCGATGCGATGGGCCGCTCGACGCAGGAACTCCAGCGCGCGGCCAACACCTTCGGCATCTTCTTCAACCAGGCCGCGCCGACCCGCGCGGAAGCGGCCGAGATGTCCAAGGCGTTCACCGTGCTCGCCCAGGACCTGGCGAGCTTCTACAACGTCAGCGAAAACGACGCGCTGCAGAAGCTTCGGTCTGGCCTGGCGGGCGAGAGCGAGCCGCTGCGCGACTTCGGGGTGTTCCTGAACGAGGCGTCGGTCAAGGCGAAGGGGCTGGAGATGGGCCTCGGCGGCCTGACCGGCGAGCTGACCGAGCAGGAGAAGATCCTCGCCCGCTACCAGCTGATCCTGGAAGGCACGACCAACGCGCAGGGCGATGTCGCCCGGACCAGCAGTGGCACCGCGAACCGGATGCGCGAAGCGAAGGCCGCGTTCGAGGAACTGCAGGTAGTGATCGGCACCAAGCTGCTGCCCGTTCTGACGCCGCTGATCGAGGGGATCGCCTCGATCCTCAACCGCTTCTCGCAGCTGCCGGCCCCGGTCCAGAGCGCGGCGGTGGTGATCGGGGCGATCGCGATTGCGCTCGGCCCGCTGCTGATGGTGCTCGGGCCGCTGGTCAGCGCCTTCGCGCCGTTCTTCGCGACGGTGAAGGCGATGGCGGCGGCCGGCACTTTCGTCGCGCTCAAGGCGGGGCTGGTCGGGATCGCGGCGGCCGCCTGGCCGATCGCGGCGGCACTCGCCGCAGTCTATCTCGCCTGGAAGAACTGGGACACGATCGGCCCCGCGCTCGAGCAGCTGTGGAGTTATCTCGAGAGCACGTTCGGCCCGCCGCTGCGCGCGCTGCTCGACGCGGTGAGCGAGGCGGTGAGCGCGCTGTGGAGCGGCCCGCTCGGCACTGAGCTGCGCGCCGCGGCGGAGGAGATCATCAGGTTCGGGCAGCTGTGGTCTGACACGATGGGGCCGGCGCTGGTGACGGCGCTCAAATTGACCGCGACGGTGATCGCCGCCACGATGCATCAGATCGCGAACGTCATCAGGCTGGTGACGGCGGTGCTCTCGGGCGACTGGTCGCGCGCCTGGGAGGCCGGCAAGGCCATCGTCGCCGCAGTGGTCGACCCGATCGTGGGGTTCGCGCGGTCGATCTTCACCGGCGTCAAGACCTGGCTGCAGGACAAGCTCGGCGCGGTGCTCGACTGGGTTGGCACGAAGACCCGGATGGTCAGCGACTTCTTCAAGGATATGTACATCGCGGTCGTCGGGAACAGCTGGGTGCCCGACATGGTCGACGGGATCGCCGCCCAGATGCAGCGGCTTGAAACGGTCATGGTGCGACCGGCCGAGGCAGCGGCAGCGCAGGTTTCCGAAGCCATGCGGCAGATGGCCGGCGAGACGCAGGCTCTGCTCGACCGCCTGTTTCCCGAAGTTCGCCGCCTGCTCGATTACCGGCGCGACGCCGCGCTGCTCGACCAGGCGGGGCTCAGTCCGGCGCAGCTCGAGGAGGCGCGCCGCCGCCTCGGTGCCGAGTTCTCCGGCGTAGGCAACGCGCCGCACGAGGTGATCGCCGCGAGCACCGAGAACATCTACAAGGGCCTGCGGCAGACCAGCTCGGTGCTCGACGAGTTCAAGAGCAAGAGCGAGATCGTGACGGTCGCGGTGGCGCAGACCTTCCGCGACATGGCCGACCAGACCCTCGCCGCGGTCGACCGGATGGCGCAGGCGATCCGCGGCGGCGGGTTCCTCGACATCCTCGGTTCGGTGCTCAACCTCGGCCTGCAGCTGGGCAGCATCGGCGCATTCGGCAGCAAGATCGCCGCCAACATCAACCGGCCGAGGAAGGGCTACGCCAACGGCACCGGCTCGGCTGCGCCGGGGCTGGCGATGGTGGGCGAGCGCGGGCCCGAGCTGGTCAGCTTCCGTGGGGGGGAACGGGTCTACAACGCCTCGCAGACGCGCGGGATGATGACCCGGCGCGGGGGCGGGAACACCTACCATTTCCAGGGCAACCTGCTGACGCCTGAGTTCTGGGAGCAGATCCACGCCGGCGACCGCACCGCCGCCTTCGCCGGCGCGGACATGGCGCAGAGCAGCATGGCGATGGCGCGGAAATGGAGCCTCACCGAATGATCTCGCTGGCCGAGGAGATGGTTCCGAACGGGTTCGAGGAGGAGACGCTCGACTTCGGCTTCGTGCAGCGCCCGAGCAGCGGGGCCGCGCTGCTGCGCGTCGACCGGCCGGGCGCTCGGCTGAAAGTCAAGCTGACCTTCCCGCCGATGCGGCCGGACGAGGCGCGCCGGGTGCTGCCGCGCCTCAAGCGCGCGGTCCGCGAAGGGCTGCGGGTGCAGTGGCCGCTGGTCGACGTGAGCCAGGGCCTGCCCGGCAGCCCGGTGGTCGACGGCACACCGGAGGGAGGCACCAGCCTGCCGGTGCGCGGCCTCGCGCCGGGCTATGTCGCCAAGGTCGGCTACGTCCTCCACATCGAGGAGGCGGCGACCGGCGCGCGCTATCTCCACCAGCTGCAGGCGACAGCGGTCGCCGATGCGGCGGGCGCGGCGGTGTTCGACATCGAGCCGCCGCTGCGCGCGCCCTTCGCCGACGGCGACGCGATCGAGCTGGCGCAGCCGACCATCGAGGGCCTGCTGGCGGAAGCGCCGGGCAGCAGCATCAACCTCAACCGCCTGGTCTACGGCACCGCGCTGACCATCGAGGAGGCGCGCTGATGCGCACCATCGCGTTCGCCGGGCTGGTGGAAATCGAGTTCCCCACCCGCACGGTGCGGCTGTGCGACGGCGGGTTCTTCCGCTGGGATGGCAAGCTGTTCCGCAGCGAGGACGAGGTGTTCGGCACCATCGGCGCGGTGGGCGAGCTTTCGGAGGGCGTGGGCGAGGAAGTGCCGGTGCTGGAGATGCAGCTGCTGCCGCCCGGAGCGACCCCGCCGGCGCAGCTGAGCCAGCCCGGCTTCCAGTCCGCCCCGGTCCGGTTCTGGCTGGCCGAATACGACCCGGCCACGGGCCTGGTCACGGGCGCGCCCGATCTCCAGTTCGAGGGCGAGGTTGACCAGACCACGATCACCTTCGGACCGGATCGGCGGCTGCTCGACATGACGGTGGTTTCCGCGAGCGCCCGCCTGCTCGAGCGGAACATCGGAAACAGCCTCAACGCCACCTGGCACAAGTCGATCTGGCCGGGCGAGGCCGGGCACGATCAGGGCACCGGGCTCGGCCGGCAGATCGCGTGGGGAGTGGAGCGGCCGGGCGGCAGCGGCGGCGGCGGTCGCGGGTTCTGGGACAGCTGGCGCGGACGGGAGACATCGCGATGACGCCGGACATGATCCGCCGCCAGCAGGCGACGCAGCGCACGCTCGAGCGCTACCGGCCGAAGCGGTTCGATTGGCGGACCGGCGTGACCTGCGTCCACCTGGCGCGCTTCCACCTGAAGGCGATGGGGCACCCGGTGCCGACGGTGCCGCGCATCCGCAGCGCCCTGGCCGCGCGCCGCGCGCTGCAGACGAACGGGTGGGGGAGCGTGCCCGAGATGCTCGACAGCCTGCTGCCGCGCATCGCCCCGGCGCAGATGCTGCTCGGCGATCTCGCCACGGTGCCTGACAGCGAGGGGTTCGATTCGATCCTGATCTGCGCCGGCCCGCAGAAGGTCATGGGGTGGAGCGCGATCGACGGCAGCTTCGTCGTCTACGACGGCGGGATCGGCGATCTCGCGGCGAGCTGGCGAGCCTAGACCGATGGCCAAACCGCTGAAGATCCTCGGCACGATTGCCGGGGCGGTGGCGCTTGTCGCCGGCGTGGTCGCAACCGCCGGGATCGGCAGCGCGGCCTTCATCGTGGCAGCGGGCAAGGTCGCCACTTTCGCGGGGGTCGCGGCGACCGCAGCCAACATCGGTGCGACGCTGCTTCAGAAGCCGCCGCCGGCGCGCGGAAGCGTGGCCGAGGTGATCGTCGCGGCCGACCCGCCGCAGCCCTACGTGATGGGCGAGGGCTATGTCGGGGGCGTGATCCGGCACGATGCGGCCTGGGGCCCGACGCTCGACAAGATCCCGAACCCCTACCGCGCGATGGCGATGGTGCTGAGCGGATCGGGCCCGGTGCAAAGCCTGGTGCCCTATTATGACCAGGCCCCGGTCAGCAGCTGGTTCAGCGGCTTTCTGTGGACCGACAGCCAGCTCGGCGCGACGCCCGAGCCGGCCGCGCTCAGCCCGCAGTGGAGCGGGATGCCGGGCTGGGGCGCGGGCGCGAAGCTCTCAGGCCAGGCGGCGATCATGTGGAGCTTCCTGTTCGACAAGGACGGGAAGCGCTTCGCCAGCGGGATCGGCGAGCTGGGCGGGCACGGCCAGTGGGTCAAGGTCTACGACCCGCGCAAGGACGACACCTTCCCCGGCGGGGTCGGCGCGCACCGCCTGGGCGACGAGACCACCTACGAGTGGAGCGCGAACGCGGCGCTCCACGCCGGCACCTACGCCTACGGCCGCTACCAGAACGGCAGGCGGGTGATGGGCTGCGGCCTGAGGAACATCGACTGGGCCAACGTGGCCGCCTGGGCCAACCTGTGCGAGGCGAACAACTGGACCATCTTCGGCCGGATATTCGAGCCCGGCGACCGGTGGTCGAATCTCAAGGAAATCGCCGCCGCCGGCGGGGCGCAGCCGATGCCGGGGACCAGCGGGCGGCTGAGCTTCCGCTATTCAGCGCCGACGGTGATGCTCGACACCATCAGGCCGGACGACCTGACCGACGAACCGGTCAAGGTGACGACCATGGCCAGCTGGGCCGAGCGGCTGAACACGATCATCCCGAAGGGGCCGAGCGAGGCGCACCAGTGGAAGAACGTGGCCGACGGCGCGGTGTCGATCGGCAGCTTCGTGGCCGAGGACGGCGAGGAGAAGACCGCCGAGTGGCCGTTCAACCTGGTCAAGAGCAGCGCGCAGCGCCGCCAACTGGCGATGTACCGGCTGTGGGACAGCCGCGAGCTCACCCCGATCGTGGTGCCCTGCGGCCCGCGGCTGCGCAACTACCGCGCCGGCGACGGCCTGCGGATCGAGCTGCCCGATTACGACCTGTCGACCGACGCGGTGGTGCTGCAGCGCCGCTTCAACCCGGTGACGCTGACGACCTACTTCATCCTGATCAGCGAGACGGCCGCGAAGCACGCGCTGGCGCTGGGGCAGACCGATGAGGTGCCACCCACCCCGGCGCTCGGCCAGACCGCCCAGGAGCGCGACGAGCTGGCCGCGGCGGTGCAGGCCCCGCCGGCCGGAGCGCGCACCCTGCGCAGCCGCTCGGTCGACGCGCACCTGTCCAGCGACGCCAGCAGCATCAGCATCGCCGCGTTCAACGCATCGCTGAGCGACGGAACCGTCGACATGGCCTTCCCCGCCGCGACGATATCGGGGCTGGCGGGCAGCACGATCTACGGGGTTTTCCGCAACCCCGCGGCCGGAACCTACAGCGCGCAGACGCGCCCGGCGCTGGCCCAATTCGGCGACGCGGAGCTGGTGTTCCTGGGCTGGCAGGCGACCAGCGACGGGTCGGGCAATTACCCGCCGCCGCCGACGATGCCCGGCGGCAGCGGCGGCGCGGGCGACATCTACATCCCGCCCAACACTTCAGCCTGAAGGATCGAGAATGGCGACGACATTTGACGAGTGGCTGCGCGCGCTGGCCACCAGCGGGCGGCTGTGGCCGGTCCCGGTGGTGATCGACCGGGGGCTGCCCTTCTCCTACCCGCTGGTCCTGGCTGGGGACTGGACGGGCGCGGAGATGACTTCGGCGCTGCGGCGGCACCCCGATGACGCCGATGTCGAAGTGGCCCTGACGGTGAGCGCACCGGCGTTCGACGCCGCCGCCGCCCGCACGACCTTCACCCTCTCGCTGACCGAGGCGCAGACCGCTGCCCTGCCCGCCGATCCTGCCGGCGAGGCGGTGGTGCGACTGGCCTGGGACGTCCTCTTCGAACCGGCCGGGCTGAGCAAGGCCCGGCTGACCGGCCGCGATGTGATCGTACTCGGAAAGGTGACCAATGGCTGACGTGATCCTGAACTTCCCCGGCACCCCGGTGGAGGTGTTCCTGCCGGGGAACCCGGGGCTGGTGAAATCCTATTCCGACAGCGCCGCGAGCGCGCTGGCGCAGGTGCTCTCGCTGCGCGACCAGACCCAGGCACTGACCGACCAGGCGCAGGGTTACGCTGCCGCGCTGGAGGCAGCCGCGTTCAACAGGGTGGCGGAGGTGGCGACCGCCACGACCGCGAACATCACCCTGTCGGGCGCGCAGATCGTAGGCGGGTTTCAGCCTGTCGCGGGCGACCGCATCGGCGTGTTCGGGCAGACCGATGCGGCGCAGAACGGCATCTACATCTACAGCCTGGGCGCGTGGTCGCGCGCCGGCGACTTCGACCAGACCAGCGAAGTGCTGGAGAACAGCTACGTGCCCGTCCGCTACGGCGCGAACGCGGGCGCGTTCGTGCTGGCCACGGCGGGGCCGATCACGGTCGGCACCACCGCGCAGACGTGGATGGTCTACCGCCGCCAGCAGGCGGACCTGACCGGGCTGGCAGCGATCGACGTGACGGTCGGCCCCGGCGGGCAGTTCGCGCAGATTCCCGCCGCGCTCACCCACCTCAGCCACAATTACCTGTTCGGCCGGCTCGGCCTCAAGGTCCGCATCCGCCTGCTCGCCGGGTTCGTGATGACCGAGCCGGTGCTGGTGCGCGACTGCGATCTGAGCTGGATCGAGATCGTCTCCGACGACCCGACGGTGCCGATCACCGGCGCGAACATGAACGCCACCGCGCTGCTGGGGGCGACGAACCGCCGCTATTGCTTCGCCGCGCTGAACGCGGTGCTGCCGGCGATCTCGGCTGCGTTCGCGTTCAACGCGCTTGGTGCGCCGGCCGGGGTGGTCGGCATCGGCCTCGACAACAACAGCCGCTGCAACGTGGCGCCGGGCTGCGGTGTCACCGGCGTGACCGGGTTCGGTGCCTGCGTCTACGGGGGCAGCCACCTCGACGCGAAGTTCGCCAACTTCGCCAACTCGGGCAGCTTCGGGCTGATCGTCGAGGGTCAGTCCGGGGTGACTGGCCAGGGCATGATCCTGACCGGCTGCGGCGGCGGCGCGCGCATCTCGGAAGGGGCCGGCGGCGACCTGGCGAACGCCGACTTCAGCAACGCGGTCGGCCCTGACGGCAATGGGCTGCTGGTGACCCAGGCAGGCGTGGTGAACGCGCAGCTGAGCCGCGCCGACAATTGTTCGCAGAGCGGGTTCCGTGGGCGTGGCACCGGCACCCTAAACCTCACCGGCGCGCGCTCCGAAGGCTGCCAGCTGTCCGCGCTCTACGCGGAGCGCGGGCTGACCGTGAACGCGGACGCGAGCGAGACGAGCCCGATCACCCCGTGCATCTTCTCCTCGCTCAACAACAGCAGCTTCCCGACGATCTGGGTGCGCGAGGGCGCGCGGGTCGTGGCGCGCAACGCACAGATCACCGGCCGGGTGCAGGTCGAGGACGGAACCTCTACCCTCGACTATGCCGGCTCGACCCACAACGATCCGCGCGCCGGCGGCTTCGGGGCGCTGGTGGTGCTGGAGGGCGCGCACGTCGGGGTGCAGTCGGTCGTGATCGACTGCACCGTTTCGGGCAAGCAAACGATCTACTGCGACAACGGCCGGATCAGCGGCGATGGTGTCACAGTGAACCACACTGTCGGAACCGGCGCGGGGCTGCGCCTGATCCGCTCCGGCGAGTTCAAGGGCCGGAACGCGATCATCCGCGGCGGGGCCGGCTCGAACTCGGTAAGCATGGACGAAGCTGCGACGCTCGACGCGCCGAACCTCCAGTTCCGCACCAACGGGACCCAGGGGATCAATGCAGCCAATGGCTGCCACCTCCGCATCCCGGGCAGTCAGTCGATCGAGGAAGTGAGCCCGCCGACCAACCGCGTCACCGCTTCGGGCGGCACGATCATCCAGGCGGCGAACACCGCCTGGACCTGCAACCTGACGGCGAACACGCTCACTGCGGCCGGGCTGCTGATGCGATGAGCAAGGAGAAACGAGACATGGCCGATATCATCGCCCGGAGCGGCGCGAAGGTCTCCGCCCAGCGCTGCACCAGCGAGACGGCGAAGGGTGGGCACCTGATCGCCCGCTCCACTGTCTTCGCCTTCCAGGACCGACCGGTGCGCGAGGTGTGCGCCGGCATTGACCCGATTCCCGGAGACGAACGATGAACGAAAGCCACCGCCAGCTGACCGACAACGCTGGCGAATATGTCGCCGCGGCCGCCAAGGCCTCACCCGGGATCGCGGTCGCCGCCACAGCTGGGGCCGGCATCGACTGGAACATCTGGGTGCTTGTGACGACGTTCGTGTTCACCGTGCTGCAGATAGCCTACCTGCTGTGGAAGTGGCGGCGCGATCTCAAGGCGGAGAAGAAGGATGCCTAGCCGGGCAGAAGCGACCCCTGCGTCGCCAGCGCGCCCCGGCGGCGGCGTAGCCGCTGGCCTCGTCGCCCTGATAGGCCTGGTGCCCGCAGTGCTGCTGCTGACCACGGTGCCTGAGGAGGAAAGCGGCCGTGTCGTGCGCGCCGAAGTCGACCAGTCCGGCCATGTGCGGGTGGAGCACGTTCGCGGGCGGCAGTACCTGCGCGCCTATCTCGACATTGCCGGCGTTCCCACAGCCTGCGACGGCATCACGCGCGGAGTGCGGATGGGGCAGGTCTACACCGAGGAGCAATGCACCGCGAAGCTCATCGAGGAGATCGATGTCCACGCGCGCGGGGCGCTGCGCTGCGCGCCTTCGCTGAGGGCACCAGGCCGCGACTACCAGCGGGCGGCGGCGATATCGCTGACTTTCAACATCGGGGTGGGCGGCTTCTGCGGGTCATCGATCCGCCGCGCGTTCGAGGTCGGCCAGGTCGTTCATGCCTGCGACCGGTTTCTCGCCTGGAACAAGGCGCGGGTGCGAGGCGCTCTGCGCCCGGTGCGGGGGCTGACCCTGCGCCGGCAGCGAGAGCGCGAGATGTGCCTGACCGGGCTGACCACTGACCGCCTGCCGGGGAACCTGCGGGCGCGGATGGAGCGGTACCGGTGAAGCGGGACCAGGTCGGGCTGGCAGCGATCTGCGTGGCCATGTTCCTCGCCGGCGCGATCGCGGGTTCCGGCAGGCCGGCCGAACGGGCCGCGCTCGCGGCCCATAACCAGACGCTGCGCGTGAACAACAAGGTTCTGCGCGCGCAGTGTCCGGCGCGGCCGAAGTTGCAGCGCGCACCGTTCGAACCAGGGGACACCGCATGACCTTCATCGCCAGGGAGCTGACGCTGCGCGGGTTCCACCTCGCCGTGGTCGGGGCCGTCATCGCCGCGCTTGTCGCCGCGCTGGCCGTCCAGACCGTGCGGGTCGAGGGGCTGAAGCTGTGGCCGATCGAGGTGGAAGGCTGGAAGCCGCGAGCCACGCGCCTCGAGCAGACGCTCGCCAACGTCCGGGTGGCCGAGCAGCTGGCCGAAGCCTGGGCCCGCCAGGCGCGGATTGACCTGGAGGCCCGCTACCGGGCCGTTGCAGAAAGGACTGACATCGATGCGCGCGAAGCGACATCTGTTGCCCTCGGCGATGCCGAGCGTTTCATTGCCGCTGGCGGCCACGCTGCTGTTCGTGCTGGCGCTGACCGGCTGCGGGCCGAAACCGATCGAGGTTCGGGCGGCCCAGCCGCAGCCGGCACCGGCGATCAAGGTACCGGCGATCCTCAAGGAGCCGGTGCGCCGGCCGAGCTGGATGAAGCCGGTCGAGCCTTTGTCGCGGTGACTGCCGACGATGTGCGGATCTGCACCGTCAACACGGTGAAGGCCGAGGCCGCGCGCCACTGGGCGCTCGAGCTGGAACACGAAAGCGCACCAGCCGCGACGGCAGACTGAACCACCCTGGTTCAGCTCCGATCGCGCCGCTTTGCCAGTCTTCGCGCGCCTGACGTGGGGGTATCGTGCGGGGTATCGCCTGTTCGGCAATAGCGCAGGAACGGCGGATTTCTGCGGGTTCCACGCGCGATCGGGGCGGAGGGATTATCCGCCGTGGTCGGGCCTCACCTTTGCTCCCACGCCACCTTGCCGTCGGCCTCGAACGGGTCAATCCCGCCGAGCATGACAGGCGGGTGCGTCGCACTAAAACAAGTCACCCACATCACGCCGGTGCGTCGGACCTCGTCGAGCTCCTTCTGGCTCAGTGCCCACTTGCTCAGGACCTGAGGCTGGCCGTCCGCGTCGACAAAGCAGTATGCCGGGATCTCCCGCAACTGATAAGGCGCTCGAAGGACTAGCTTTGCCTGAGGGAAGATTATCGGGCTGGCCAAGCTGACCTCCTGAACGGGTGGTGCCCGCTCGATCCGGCGGCGGGCGCGGGCGCTGGCCTGACGACCTCCCCGCTATGCTCTTGGCTCGGCGGTTACCGGCCCGGATGCCAGAACTCCGCCATCAACGCCCCTCGGGTATGAACCGGGCGTAGCCCAGAAATCAGGACTTGGGAATCATGATCACCGACGCCGCGGCGAAAGCCGCCGGTGCGCGTCCGCGCGCCTACAAGCTGCACGACCAGGGCGGGCTGCACCTGCTGGTGCGGCCGACCGGCACCAAGAGCTGGCAGCAGAAGTATCGCTGGAAGGGGCGCGAGCAGCTGCTCACCCTTGGCCAGTTCCCCGAGGTCAAGGTCGGCCGCGCGCGGATCCTCCAGGCGGAGGCGAAGGCGCGGATCGAACAGGGGGTGGACCCCCGGTCGAGCTGTGGTCGGCAACAGGATGCCACCTTCGAGCACGTGGCGCGCGACTGGCACCGTCACCAGCTCGACCGGTGGAGCGCCGCCCACGCGGCCGACGTGATCGCCAGCCTCGAGCGCGATGCTTTTCCGGGAATCGGAGCGGCTCCGATCGGGTCGATCGCCGCGCCGCAGCTGCTCCGCCTGCTGCGCCCGGTGGAGGCGCGCGGCTGCCTCGAGACCGCCGGGCGGCTGCGCCAGCGCCTGTCTGCGATCTTCGAGTTCGCCGCGGCGCAGGGTCTGGTCGAGAGCAATCCGGCCGCCTATCTCGGCCGGGCCATGGCCGGGGGCAAGCTCAGCACACCGCACGCAGCCCTGACCGAGCTGACCGAATGCCGCGCGCTGCTCGCCGCCTGCGAGGGCAGCTCGGCCCGCGCCGCCACAGTGATGGCTTCCCGCTTCCTCGCGCTGACAGCGGTGCGCCTGGCTGCGGTGAGGGGTCTGCGCTGGCGCGAGATCGACCTCGAGGCGCGCCTCTGGACCGTGCCGGCGGCGCGGATGAAGCTGAGCCGGGCGAAGAAGGGGGAGGCGCGGTTCGATCATCTCGTGCCGCTGAGCGCTCCGGCGATCGATCTGCTGCGGCGCGCTTCCGATCTTGCTCCCTCGAACGAGGCGGAAAAACCGGAAGCGCTGGTGTTTCCCGGCCGATCGGGCGGGCCGATCGGCGAGGGCGCGCTGCGCGATCTCTACGCCCGCGCCGGGTTCGAGGGCCGGCACGTTCCGCACGGCTGGCGGGCGAGCTTCTCGACGATCCTCAACGAGGACATGGGCGAGGAGTGGCGCGGCGACATCGACCGGGCGCTTGCCCACGCCACCCGAGGCAAGGTCGAAGCGGCCTACAACCGCAGCGTGCTGCTCGATCGCCGCCGCGCTGTGTTCGATCGCTGGGGCGAACTGATCGGCTGAAGCCGACGACAGGCGCTGCGCGCGCCGTTTCAGCCTGACGGCGGCGGACTGGCACGAACCTTGCCCTTCGGCCCCTGCCGAGCCAGCCCCCGCGCAAGCGGGGGCCTCCGCCGGTGCGGATTGCTCTGGTGCCTGGGGTCTTCCGGTGGTTTCGGGGCCACTCAGTCTGTCAGAACAGCGCACCGGGCGACGATGTCGCCCGGTTCCTCTTCTGGATTACTTGTAATCCCCCGGTTTCATCCGCCCTGCCGGATTCGCGGTCACCGCCTCGCGGGCATCGACCTTCGCCGCGATGCTCGAGAGGATACCGCCGCGCCGGCTGTCGCCGTGCCAGACGGTCTTCAGCCACTCGCGGGCGCTGAGGCCGGTGAGCATCGCCTCGAACTCGGCCCGCTCGCGCTCCCTTCGCGCCGCCTCGCATTCAGGCATCGGCGGGCTACCGAACAGCCGGCCGAGCCACGCGCGCATTGTCGGCGGGACGAGCAGCGCGTAGGCATTGCTCGCCTGCTCGACCTGCGGGCCGCCTGGCTCGGGGTTCTCCTTCGGCCGACTGCGTCTCATCCATTCGAGGAAACCGTGGTGGCGCAGGCGCTTGAGCGCGTCGTGGACGGCCGAGTAGGAGTGGCCGATCGCCTCGGCGATCGTGCGGACCGCCGGGTCCAGCTGCCCCGTGGTGTAGTCGACAACCTCATAGAGGTACTCGAGAACAGCAATGCCGAGCGGGCCGAGCGCGCCGTTGCGCGCGCCGGGCTCGACCTGCTGCCGCTCCAGCCTGGTCTTCTGCTCGAACTTGCGCGCCGCCTGGCGCAGCGCGCCAAGCCAGCGGGCCGCGTCGCGCTTGCGCCCGCCGGCGATCGGCCGCCAGACGCGGTCCTCCACCTGGCCGACGGTGTAAGAGTTCCGCCAGACCGGCTCACCGGTGTGGCGCGACTTGGTCAGTGAATGACCCTTGAGGATGTCGCCGATCGAGCGCGCGTTGCTGTGCGCGCCGCTTGCGAAGATCGAGGCCCCGGTCATGCCGCGCCTCCCCGGGATGTCACCCGTTCAGCAGCGCCTGGGCCGGGCCGATCCCGGCGAACAGGAGGTCGGCCCACTCCTGCGCCAGCTCGCGCCGGCGCGCCATGTAGGCCGCGCGGTTGTAGGCCGCCTCCACCCCGCTCGCCATGTGCGCCAGCATCAGGTCGATGATGGCGCGATCCTCCGCCCGGCCTTCGCGCGCCGCGCGTTCGTTCATGATGGTGGAGAAACTCGCGCGCCAGCCGTGCGGGACGTGGCGACCGCGATAGCCCGCATCGAGATAGATCTGGCTGAGCGTCGAATCGCTGATTGCCTTGCCGCGATGCACACCGGGGAACAGCATCGGCCCGCGCCCGATCTCCAGCGCCGCGCGCACCGTCTCGGCGGCCTGACGGGACAAGGGCACCACGAAGTCGAACGCCGGATTGGCCTTGTTCCGGACCGACAGCTTCATCTTGGCCGCCGGGATGCGCCACAGCGGGGCCGGGCCATCGATGTCCTCGAACTCGCGCTTTTCCGCCAGCCGGAGCGGGCCGGGGCGAACGGCGGTGAGGGCGAGCAGCCGCGACGCCAGCTTGACCGACGGCGTCGCGCGCTTGACCCCGTCGATCCGCCGGATCAGCTCGGTCGCCTCCTCGATCCTGAGCAGCGCAGGCCGCCTTCCGCCGCCGGCTGGCGCCAGCGCGCGCCGGATGATCGCGGCCGGGTCCGTCTCCGCAAGCCCCGCCGCAATCGCCCAGACGAACACTTCCGAGACGTGGCCGCGCACTTCGTGCGCCATCGTCGGCGCGCCGCGCGCCTCGATTCTGCGGACCATCTCCAGCACGATCGGCGGAGTGACCTCGCCGATCTTCATCCGGCCGAAGTGCGGGAAGACGTTCGCCTCCAGCCGTGCCAGGACGTGCGCTGCGTAGCGCGGAGAGAGGGCCGGCTTCTTGCTTTCGTGCCACGAGCGGGCGATCGCTTCGAACGTCTCGCCGTAGGCTACCCGCGCGCGCGTCGCCCGCCGCGCCGAGCCGGGATCGATCCCCTGCAGCAGCTGCAAGCGCGCCTCGTCGCGCAGCTCGCGCGCGCGCTTCAGCGTGATCAGCGGCCAGGGCCCGAGTGTCAGCCGCTTCTCCAGCCCGGCGAAGCTGTACTTCCACCGCCAGCTGCGGCTGCCGGTCGGCAGCACCTCGAGATAGAGCCCGTGTCCGTCGCCCATCTTGTAGCGCTTCGCCTTCGGCGCGGCGTTCCTGATCGCGACTTCGGTCAGCAAGCGTTGGTGCCCCCCCTGGTGCCCCTGCAACAGGCGCGCTGCACTGCGACAACCTGCTATCTCCAGCGCGCGAATCGCCCTGTTCACCGAGGGTTGACGCTAGCCTGTGCGACAACAAGCGACAATATGCGCCTATTGATGGCTGGGGCGGAAGGATTCGAACCTTCGCATGGCGGTACCAAAAACCGCTGCCTTACCGCTTGGCTACGCCCCAGCAGGCGATCGGCGCAGGCGCGCCTATAGCGGCTCGTTCGCCGATGTGAAGGGCCTGCCGCGCCCTTGCTACAGGTTCTTGCCCGTGAAATCGGCGGGCGAGTGACGCTCGGCGAGCTGCTCCTCGGCCTTGCCCCAGACCTTGTTGACGATCCGCCCCCGCTTCACCGCCGGCCGCGCCGCGATTTCCTCCACCCAGCGCGCGACATGGGCATAGTCGCCGATCGACAGGAAGGTGCGGGCATCGTTGTAGATGCTCCCTTCCGTGAACGGGGCGAGCCAGGGGAAGGCCGCCATGTCGGCCACGGTGTAGTCGTCGCCGGCGAGGAAGCGGGTCTGCGCCAGGCGCTGGTCGGCCACGTCGAACAGCCGCTTCGTTTCCATCGCGTAGCGATTGATCGGGTATTCGTACTTCTCCGGCGCATAGGCGTAGAAGTGTCCGAACCCGCCGCCGATGAAAGGCGCGCTGCCGACCTGCCAGAACAGCCAGCTCAGCACTTCGGCGCGGGTGTGGTCGGCGGGCAGGAACCGGCCGAACTTCTCCGCCAGGTGGACCAGGATCGCGCCCGATTCGAACAGCCGCACCGGCTGCGCACCGCTCCGGTCGAGCAGGGCGGGAATCTTGCTGTTGGGATTGAGCGCCACGAACCCGCTGGCGAACTGGTCGCCCTTGCCGATGTCGATTGTCCAGGCGTCGTATTCGGCTTCGCACCCGGCCTCGACCAGTTCCTCGAGCAGGATCGTGACCTTGACCCCGTTGGGCGTCGCCATGGAATAGAGCTGGAGCGGGTGCTTGCCCTGCGGCAGCTCGCGCTGCTCGCGCGCGCCGGCGGTGGGGCGGTTGATCGAGGCGAACTTGCCGCCGTTCTCTGTATCGCTGATCCAGACTTTGGGCGGAGTGTAGGACGCATCGGCCATCGGTAAGCTGCTCCTGAGGCTTGGGGGAAAGCGGGGGTACACCATGGCGCGGAAACTCCCAAGCGCGCGGCGCATTGGGGCCTCACGATGGACACGCTGATCTATGTCGACGACACGATGCCGGGGATCACCCGGCGCGCCTGTGGCAAGGGCTGGGCCTATTACGATCCGCAAGGGAAGCTCATCACCAGCAGAGCGGAAAAGCGTCGGCTGGCGGCGATCGCGCTCCCGCCCGCCTATGTCGACGCCTGGTACTGCCCCGTGCCCAACGGCCATATCCTGGCGACCGGATACGACGCGCGCGGGCGCAAGCAGTATCGCTATCACCCCGAGTTCCGCACCGCGCGCGAATGCAGCAAGTTCGATGGCTGCGCCGCCTTCGGCAAGCTGCTGCCGCTGCTGCGCGAACGGGTGGAGGAGGACCTGCGCGCGCGCAGCCTGACCCGCGCCCGGGCGGTGGCCAGCGTGGTCCGCCTGCTCGACCTCGGCGCGCTCCGGGTCGGCAACGAGAGCTACGCCCGCGCCAACCGCAGTTTCGGGGCGACCACGCTGCGCAAGCGCCACGCCCGCCTGTCGGGCCGCACCCTGCGCCTGCGCTTCCGCGCCAAGGGCGGCAAGCTGCGCGAGGTGGCGCTGAGCGACGCGGGGCTGATCCGGGCCGTGCGGCAGATGCAGGACCTGCCCGGCCAGGCGGTGTTCCAGTATCTCGACGAGGACGGCGCGCGCCAGTCGGTCGGCTCGGCCGATGTCAACGCCTACCTGCGCGAGGCCATGGGGGCGGACTTCACCGCCAAGAACTTCCGCACCTGGCACGCGAGCGTGATCGGCCTTGCCTTCCTCCACGAGGCCGACGGGCGCGTGCCGGCCAAGGCGCTGCTCGACGCGGTGGCCGACCGGCTGGGCAACACGCCGGCCGTGGCGCGGGCGAGCTACATCCATCCGGCGGTGCTGGCGCTGGTCGAGCGGCAGGAGGAGTGGCGAGCCGGGGTGCGCCTGCCGCGCTCGACCCGGTGGATGACCCGCACCGAGCGGGCGCTGCTGGAACTGCTCGAGACCGGACCGAGCGCGCAGGAACTGCTTGCAGCCTAGTATCCTTTCAGGATACGCTGCGGGGATGCACCGGGCAGGGGAGAAAATCCGCGCATGGCGCGAAGCGCAGGAGCCGCCGCTTTCGGCGGAGGCATTCGGCGCGCGCTACGGCGATCCGGAACCCTGGCCCAGCCGCACCGTCTATGGCTGGGAAGCCAAGGGCAAGATCGCCCGCGCGGCGGTGCAGAAGCGCCTGGCGCAGCTGGGGGTCTGTTCCGCAGCGGATTGGCTGGAGCCGGCGCTGGCTCCGGAAGAAGAGAAAGGCACGCAAGCGATGGGCGCAGGCCATCCGTTCTACGACATCCACACTCACGGCATTGTCCGCGTGGCAGCAGCCACTCCGGCGCTGCGCCCGGCGGACGTGGCCTTCAATGCCGCCGGGATCATCGCCCAGGCGCGCGAGGCGGCGGAACGGTCGGTCGATCTCATGGTCTGTCCCGAGCTCTCGCTGTCGGCCTATGCGATCGACGACCTGCACCTGCAGGGCGCGCTGCTCGATGCGGTGGAGGCGCAGGTGGCGCACATCTGCGCGGCGACCCGCGATCTTGCCACGGTGCTGGCGATCGGCGCCCCGCTGCGGCGCAACGGACGGGTCTACAATTGCGCGCTGGCGCTGTGCCGCGGCGAGGTGCTGGGCGTGGTTCCCAAGAGCTTCCTGCCCAACTACCGCGAATACTACGAGAAGCGCTGGTTCGCCCATGGCCGCGACAGCCTGGGGCAGACTATCAGCCTGGGCGGGTGCGAGGTGCCGTTCGGCACCGACCTGCTGTTCGCGCACCCCGGCATCCCCGGCTTCGTGTTCGCCATCGAGGTGTGCGAGGATATCTGGGCCCCCGTTCCGCCCAGCACGTTCGCCGCGCTCGCCGGGGCGACGGTGATCCTCAACCTCTCCGCCTCCAACATCACCATCGGCAAGGCGGACGAACGGCACCTGCTGTGCCGCTCGCAATCCTCGCGCGCGGCCTGCGCCTATGTCTATTCCGCCAGCGGCCAGGGGGAGAGCACCACCGACCTCGCGTGGGACGGGCAGAGCATGATCTACGAGCTGGGCGACCTTCTTGCCCAGAGCACGCGGTTCGACATGGAGCCCGAGCTGTGCCTCGCCGATGTCGACTGCCAGCGCGTGCTGAACGACCGCATGCGGATGGGCACCTTCAACGACGGGGCCGAGGCCGCCGGGCATCCCGAGACGCGCTTCCGCCGGATCGCCTTCGACCACCGGCCGCAGGCGGGCGACAAGGGCCTGCTGCGCCCCGTGCGGCGCTTCCCGTTCGTGCCCGACCGCGCCGACAAGCTCGACGAGGACTGCTACGAGGCGTTCAACATCCAGGTCTCCGGGCTCGTCCGCCGGCTGCAGGCGACCGGCTCGAAGTCGCTGGTGATCGGCATTTCGGGCGGACTCGATTCGACCCACGCCCTGATCGTCGCGGCCAAGGCCTGCGATGCGCTCGGCCTGCCGCGCAGCACGATCCGCGGCTACACCATGCCCGGCTTCGCCACGTCCGAGGGCACCAGGTCGAACGCCTGGCGGCTGATGGAGGCGGTCGGCATCACCCCGGCGGAGATCGACATCAAGCCGACCGCGCGGCTGATGCTGGAAAACATCGGCCATCCCTTCGCCGATGGCGAGCCGGTCTACGATGTGACGTTCGAGAACGTCCAGGCGGGGCTGAGGACCGACTACCTGTTCCGCCTCGCGGGCCAGCACAGGGGCTTCGTGGTCGGCACCGGCGACCTGTCCGAACTGGCGCTGGGCTGGGCGACCTACGGCGTGGGCGACCACATGAGCCACTACAATGTCAACGCAGGCGTGCCCAAGACGCTGATCCAGTATCTGATCCGCTGGGCCGCCACCGTCGGCAAGTTCGACCAGGCCACCTCCGCGGTCCTGCTCGACGTGCTCGATACCGAGATTTCGCCGGAACTCGTGCCTGCGGCGGAGGATGGCGCGATCCAGAGCACCGAGGGCACCATCGGTCCCTATGCGCTGAACGACTTCTTCCTCCACCACACCGTGCGCTGGGGCCACAGGCCCAGCCATGTCACCTTCCTCGCCTGGCACGCCTGGCGCGAGGCTTCGGCGGGGCTGTGGCCGGCGGGATTCCCCGACGAGGGCCGGCGGGCCTACGACCTCGCCACGATTCGGCACTGGCTGGAGAAGTTCCTGTGGCGGTTCTTCCAGTTCAGCCAGTTCAAGCGCAGCGCGGTGCCGAACGGGCCGAAGGTCAGCCCGGGGGGCGCGCTCAGTCCGCGGGGGGACTGGCGCGCGCCGAGCGACGCGGTGGCCGAAGTGTGGCTGGCCGAACTGCGCGACAACCTGCCGTGAACGCCTCCTGCCCCGCCCGTGCGGGAAGGGGCAAGAGGCCACGGGTCAGGCGGCGTCGACGAGGACCAGTTCGCTGTCCTCGAGCGCGGTGACGGTGACGGCGGGGAGGGCGGTGATCGCCACCCCGTCGCGGGCGTTCGCCTCGATGTCCTCCACCCGCACCTTTCCGGTGGCAGGCACGAGGTAGAGGTGGCGGCTGGCGTCGCGCGGGGTGTAGGTCGTGCTCTCGCCCGCTTTTAGCGTCGCGCCGAGCACCCGCGCGTCCGCCCGGATCGGCAGGGCGTCTCCATCGTCGGGCGACCCGCTGGCGAGCGGCACGAAGGTGCCCGAGCGGTCGGCCTTGGGAAACTTGCGCGCGCCCCAGGCGGGCTCGCCCCCGCGCCGGTCGGGGATGATCCAGATCTGGAACAGCGTGGTCGGCTCGTCCTCCAGGTTGAACTCCGAATGCCGCACCCCGCTGCCGGCGCTCATCACCTGCACGTCGCCGGCCTCGGTGCGGCCCTCGTTCCCCATGCTGTCGCGGTGGGTGATCGCCCCGCTGCGGACATAGGTGACGATCTCCATGTCGCTGTGCGGGTGAGCGGGAAAGCCGCTGTTCGGCGCGATCAGGTCGTCGTTCCACACCCGCAGCGCGCCCCAGTGGACCCGGGCGGGATCGTGATAGCCGGCGAACGAGAAGTGGTGCCGCGCATCGAGCCAGCCGTGGTCGGCGGCACCGAGCGTGGAAAACGGGCGAAGTTCGATCATGGGGGTCTCTCCTTCGGGTGAGTGTGGAGCGGATGTAGGGCTTGCACGCCAATCCGATAAGTGGAACAAAATGGCGCATGATGTTCGGAAAAGACGAACAGTGAAGCTGGGCGAGCCGAGCCTCGACCAGCTGCGCCTGTTTCTGGCGGTGGTCGATCACGGCAGCTTCGGCGGCGCGGCGCGGGCGCTGGGGCGGGCGGTTTCGGCGGTGAGCTATGCCGTCGCGCAGATCGAGGCGCAGCTCGGCGTGACGTTGTTCGACCGCGAAGGTTCGCGCCGCCCGGTGCTGACCGAGGCCGGTGCCGGCCTGCTGGCAGAGGCGCGTGCGGTGGCCGATGCCGCCGATGCGCTGATGGCCAAGGCCCGCTCGCTCCACGCCGGGCTGGAAAGCACCATGTCGCTGGTGGTTGACGTCATGGTGCCGGGGGAGGCGACGGCCCGGGTGCTGCGCGACTTCCGCGTGATGTTCCCCACCACCGCGCTCCGGCTGCAGGTGGAGGCGCTGGGCGCGGTGGCGGCGTGCCTGCTCGACGGGGAGGCGGACCTTGCCATCGGCGGCCCGGTGGTGATCGAGCTGGCCGAGGTCGAGCGGCAGGCGATCGGGGCGGTCGAGCTGGTCCCGGTGGCTGCGCCCGATCACCCGCTGGCGCGCGCCGGTGTCGGGCCGGGCGAAAGCCGCCGCCACTTGCAACTGGTGCTGACCGACCGGTCGCGCCTGTCGCAGGGGCGCGAGTTCTCGGTTCTCAGCCGGCAGACCTGGCGGCTGGCGGATCTGGGCGCCAAGCACGAGCTGCTGCGGCGGGGGATCGGCTGGGGCAATATGCCGCGCCACGCCGTGCGCGCCGATCTGGCGGCCGGCGCGCTGGCCCTGCTCGACCTGCCGGAAAGGCCCGGCGCGACCTATCCGCTCAGTGCCCTGTGGCGGCGCGACCGCCGCCTCGGCCCCGCCGCAAGCTGGCTGATCGACGCTTTCCGGGCAAGGCTGGCGACCTGTCCGCGTTGAGGGGGAACCGCCTCTCTCCCCTTGCGGGAGAGATACGGAGACTTGCGATCTTGCTCGTCAGTCGCAGTTGAGAGGGGGCAGCCGCTCTTGCGGGAGCTACGCTCCCGACCCCTCTCCCAACCCTCTCCCGCAAGGGGAGAGGGCTATTGCGGCATCGCCCGCCTGCCACGGCGCGAACTTGCCCATCACCGCCGCGAACAGTCGGGAAGCGAGGTGGCGACCCAGCCAGGCCTGCACCCGGGGGATCGGTTGCGCGGCGAACCAGTCGCGGTCGGTGTGGGCGAACTGGCGCACGAACGGAAACAGCGCCACGTCCGCCAGCGCGCGGTGCGGGCCGGTGAGGCTGGCGGTGAGGGCCAGCCGCTGCTCCAGCTCCATCAGGAACCGCAATCCATCCGCGCGGTGCTCCAGCGGGTCGCACCCGGGGTAGCGGCCGGGATACTTGTAGCGGTCGAGCGCGTGCTTGAACGGGCCGTCGCCAGTCTCGATCAGGCCCTTGTCGTCGCCGGCGAGCCACATTTCGGGATCGTGCCGCGCCAGCGCCCAGCGCATGATCGCCAGGCTCTCGTCGATCACCGTTCCATCGGGCAGCACCAGCACCGGGACGGTGCCCTTGGGCGAGGCCTCCAGCAGCGCGGGCGGTTTGTCCGACAGCCTGACCTCGCGCAGTTCGCAGCTCGTGCCGCTGATCCACAGCGCCATCCGCGCGCGCATGGCATAGGGGCAGCGGCGGAAGCTGTAGAGGATGGGAAGCGGGCTCATCCCTCCACCGGCGGGCGGCCGGTGCCGGCCCGCGTCGCGCCCACGTGCGCCAGGCCCCGCTGGCGGGCGAGCGTTTCCTGCCTGTGCCGTTCGGCGTAGCGGGCGCGGTCGGCCTCGTCGCGGGCGTCGATGCAGTTGGGGCAGCTCACCCCCTCGACATAGGCCGGGTCGGCCCGCCCCGCCTCGCCGAGCGGATGGCGGCAGGCGCGGCACTGGCTGTGGGTGCCCGGGGCAAGGCCATGGCCGACCGCCACCCGCTCGTCGAACACAAAGCACTCGCCCTGCCACAGGCTTTCACTTTCAGGCACTTGTTCGAGATACTTCAGAATGCCGCCTTTGAGGTGATAGACCTCGTCGATCCCTTCGGCGCGCAGGAAGCTGGTCGATTTCTCGCACCGGATGCCGCCGGTGCAGAACATCGCCACTCTGGTCTTGCCGCTGAGCAGCTCGTCGCGGTGGGCGCGGAACCAGGCGGGGAAGTCGCGGAACGTCGGCGTCTGCGGGTCGACCGCCCCGGCGAAAGTGCCGATCGCGACCTCGTAGTCGTTGCGGGTGTCGATCACCACGGTCTGGGGGTCGGCGATCAGCGCGTTCCAGTCCTCGGGCGCGACATAGCGCCCGACGCTCGATGCGGGGTCGATGTCGGGCTCCCCCATGGTGACGATCTCGCGCTTCAGCCGCACTTTCATGCGGTTGAACGGCATGGCTTCGGCGTGCGAGTACTTGACCTCCAGGTCCGCGCAGCCGGGCAGGGCACGGATAGCCCCCAGCACCTGCGCGATCGCGTTCTCGCCGCCCGCAATCGTCCCGTTGATCCCCTCGCGCGCGAGCAGCAGCGTGCCCTTGATGCCGACCTTCTCGCACAAGGCGAGCAGCGGCCCGCGCAGGGCCGCCGGATCGTCGAACCGCGTGAACTGATAGAGCGCGGCGACGGTGATGGGGGTGTCAGTCATGTATGGCGCTTCCGTTCGCCCTGGGGAGGGGGTGAAGCGACATGGCTGAACCGCCGTCTTGAGCAGCTGGCGCGGTGCTTCGAGACAGCGCCTCGATCTGCGATCTCGACGCTTCCTCAGCACGAACGGCAGGAGGCGATTGGGCAGGCTCAGCGATGGTGTGTCCCTCCTTCCCTTCGTTCGCCCTGAGGAGGGGGTGAAGCCGCATGGCTGAACCGCCGTCTCGAAGGGGCTGGCGCGGTGCTTCGAGACAGCGCCTCGATCCGCGAACCCGACGCTTCCTCAGCACGAAGGGGGCGAGGCAAGGGCTGTGCTGCTCAAACCCGCATCACCCAGCCGTGGGTGTCGGCCACGGTGCCCTTCTGGATGCCGACCAGCTTGTCGCGCAGCTTGGCGGTGGTCTGGCCGATGCCCCCCGCGCCGATGGTGAACTCGCCGTCCGGGCCGGCGACCTTGCCCACGGCGGTGACGACGGCAGCAGTGCCGCAGGCCATCACCTCGACCAGTCGGCCCGACGCCGCGTCGGCGCGCCACTGGTCGATCGCGTAGGGTTCCTCGCTGACCGCCAGCCCTTCCTCGCGCATCAGCGTGATCAGGCTGTCGCGCGTGATGCCGGGCAGGATCGTGCCGGTCAGCGGCGGGGTGACGACGCGCCCGTCGTCAAACACGAAGAACAGGTTCATGCCACCGAGTTCCTCGACCCACTTGCGCTCCACCGCATCGAGGAACAGCACCTGGTCGTGGCCCTTGGCGAAGGCCTGGCCGGTGGGGACGAGGCTGGCGGCATAGTTCCCGCCGCACTTGGCCGCGCCGGTGCCGCCGGGCGCGGCGCGGGTGTAGTCCGAGATCCAGATCGAGACCGCCTTTGCGCCCGATTTGAAGTAGTTGCCCGCAGGACTTGCGATCAGGATGAACTTGTACTGCCGCGCCGGGCGCACGCCGAGGAACGCCTCGGTGGCGATCATGAACGGGCGCAGGTAGAGCGAGCCGCCCTCGAGTGTGGGGAACCAGTCGCGGTCCACCGCCAGCAGCCGGCGGATCGACTCGAGAAACAGGTCCTCCGGCAGGTTGGGCATCGCCAGCCGGTCGGCGCTGGCGTTGAAGCGGCGGGCGTTGGCCTCGGGGCGGAACAGGGCGATCCCGCCGTCAGGCTGGCGGTAGGCCTTGAGCCCCTCGAAAATCTCCTGCGCGTAGTGCAGCACCGCCGCTGCCGGGTCGAGCGCGATCGGCCCGCGCGGCCCGACCAGACCGTGCTGCCAGCCGCCTGCCGCCTCGTCATAGTCGATGGTGACCATGTGATCGGAGAACAGCGTCCCGAAACCGGGGTCCTTCAGCGCCTCGTCACGGCTCGCGGCGGGCATGGGCGAAGGGTGGGGCAGGGTCGTGAAGTGCATCCTGCGCGGTTAGTGCCCAGATCGCCTGAGAGCAAGCATCCTCCCCGTGCCGGGGAGGAAGAACAGGCCGCAGGCGCGCTCGTGTTCACGACCACACGGGCCGCAGGCCCGCACGGGCGACCGCCCGCCCGGAACGGCCCGACCGGAGGGAGGAACAGCCGCGAGGACGAACACGCGGAGGCGTGTTTGCAGGCGAGGAAATGAGAAGGGCAGCGACACCTTTGCGGTGTGCTGCCCTTCACATGGTCAGCGGCCAGGAAGTGCCGCTCACGAAGCCTCTAACGGTAGTCGAGATTACCGATAGTGCTCCGCGCGGAAACTTGCCGACCTCTCTGCTGAACCATGAGACATCGGATCACCTCCTTTCGCGCTTGTGAGCCAGACCCGCCGTTTCACCGGGGGCCGAGAACCGCGTGTGCCGCCGGCCTCGATCCGGAATGTGAGTCAGCCGGGCCGATAAAACAAGGCTTGAAATAAACTTTTCCCGCGTCAGAATTGAACCCCTTGGCCCGGCAGGATTTCGCGCCGCTCCCGTCCTTCTACTGGCAGTCATCCACCACCCGCGTGACTTCGGGCCAGGCGGGCAGGTAGAGGGTCGCCATCCCCGGCACTTCCACTGCGAACCGGCCGCGCGAATAGGCCATCGCGGCCAGCAGCGGATCGGCGGACGGCAGCGCGGTGGTGACGGCGTTGTCCGCTGCCTGGGCGGAGACGGTCCGCTCGGCGGTGCGGGTGCGAAACGTCAGTGCCTCGGCCCCGCGCGCCGCCGCTCCGAAGCGGTTGAGCGTCACGACCCCGCCCGAACCGCACACCAGCTGGAACAGCCGCTGCCCGTCGGTGCCGACGAAGTCGGCCACCGAGGCGCGACCGGCCATGCTGTGCCTCCAGGTTCCCGGCGTCGCAGGCGCGTCGGCCCAGTTGCCGGCTTGCGGTGCCTGCACGGGCGGGGCGGCCGGAGCCGGGCGCGGGGCGGGCGCGGTGGCCACAGGCGGCGGCGAGGCGGGCGGCACCACCCGGGCGCAACCGGCCAGCGCGGCGAGGGCGATCACGGCCACGGGCAGGGCGGCAGCGCGGCGAAAGGTCATGCAAACTCCCGGTTTCATCCCCCCATAATGCGCGCTAACGCCATCAGGGTCCATGCCTGCCAAGCAACGCCTCGATCACCTGCTCGTCGAGCGCGGCCTCGCCGAGAGCCGCACCCGGGCGCAGGCGCTGGTCATGGCCGGGCTGGTGTTCTCGGGCGAAAGCAAGCTGGCAAAGCCCGGGCAGAGCCTCCCCGCGGACGCGCCGCTGGAGGTGCGCGGGCGCGACCACCCGTGGGTCAGCCGCGGGGGCATCAAGCTCGCCCACGCGCTCGAGCACTTCGGGCTCGACCCCGCCGGCGCAGTGGCGATGGACATCGGCAGTTCCACCGGCGGGTTCACCGACGTCCTGCTGCAACAGGGCGCGGCGCACGTGTTCGCGGTCGATTCGGGCACCAACCAGCTTGCCTGGAAGCTGCGGCAGGACCCGCGCGTCACCGTGCTGGAGCAGACCAGCGCCCGCGTGCTGACCCCCGAGCACATCGACCGGCCGTGCGACTGGGTGGTGTGCGACGCCAGCTTCATCGGCCTCGCCAAAGTGCTCGAGCGGCCGTTCCAGCTGGCCGCCCCGCAAGCCCGCGCGGTCGCGCTCATCAAGCCGCAGTTCGAGGTCGGGCGGGCCGAAGTGGGCAAGGGCGGAGTGGTGCGCGATCCGGCGCTCCACGCGCGCGTCTGCGCCGAAGTGCGCGCCTGGTTCGAAGCGGGCGGCTGGCAGGTCGAGGGGATTGCCGAGAGCCCGATCACCGGGCCCGAAGGCAACATCGAGTTCCTCATCTCCGCACGGCGGGGCTGATCGCCCGCGCCTGCCGGCAGGCTGACGGTCGGCGCGGTTGCGCCCGGCCCGGGGGCTTGGCACAACCGATCGGTCCGAATCGGGCCGCAACCGCCTTGGGGAGAATTGATGAGCGGACTTGCCTCGCAGGCCCAGTTGCGCGCCAGCGTGCTGCGCTGGTCGCTGTTCACGGTGCCCGCCTGTGTGCTGATCGGCGTCCTTTCGGGCCGCGCCGGCGGCAGCGGCCCGGGCAATCCCTGGTTCGACGCGCTTGAGCGGCCCGCGATTTTCCCCGATCCGATGTGGTTCGGGATCGTCTGGACCACGCTCTATGTGCTGATGGGCGTTGCCGTGGCCCTGGTGGCGGCGGCCTGGGGCGCACGCGGGCGGACGCCGGCGCTGACCTCCTTCATCGTGCTCTACATCATGCTGACCGGCTGGAGCCCCCTGTTCTTCGGGCTGCACCAGATGACCTGGGCGCTGGTGCTGCTGGTGGCGATCGTCGCGCTGACGCTGCTGACCATCCTGCTGTTCGCCCGGGTCCGCAAGCTGGCGGCCTGGCTGCTGGTGCCGCTGCTCGCCTGGACCGCGTTTGCCAGCCTGCTGAACTACGAGTTCCTGCGGCTCAACCCCCAGTTCGACGGGGCCAATCCCACCCAGGCGCAGCAGCGGATCGAGATTTGAGTTGAGGAATCGCCTGACCGGCCCCAGATAGCCGCCATGCAGAGCCAGAACCCGATGATCGCCGATTTCGTCAAGCTGCTCAACGGAGCGGCGGGCACCTTTGCCGGGATGACCCGCGAGGCGCGCGAAAGCGCGCGGGAGCGGATCCGCGAGACCATGGGCGGGATGGACTTCGTCAGCCGCGACGAGTTCGACGCGGTCAAGGCCATGGCCGCCAGGGCGCGCGAGGAAAACGAGAAGCTCGCTGAACGCCTCGCCGCGCTGGAAGCGAAGCTGAAGTAGCCATGCGTCCGCGGGGATGAACCTCTCCGCCCCCGCCATCCTCGTCGCCGCGCGGCCGCACGCGGAAACGGCGGTGATCGCGCGGCTGCTGACCGAGAGCCACGGGCTCGTTGCCGCCTATGTCGCCGGCGGGCGGGGCCGGGGTCTGCGGCCAGTGGTGATCCCGGGCAATCTCGTCGCGGTGGAGCTGCGGGCGAAACCGGGCAGCCAGCTGCCCTTCGCCCGGCTCGAGCTGGTGGAAAGCCGCGCGCCCTGGCTGGCCGAGCCGCTGCCCGCCGCCGCGATCGGCTGGGCCACTGCCCTGACTGCGGCCGCCTTGCCGGAGCGGCAGGCCTATCCCGGACTTTTCAATGCGCTCGACGCGCTTCTTCGCGCGATCTGTCATGCCCCCAGCGCGCGCGCCTGGTTGCGCGGGCTGGTGGCGTTCGAGGCGCTGATGCTGCGCGAGCTCGGCTATGGCGGCAACGCGCCGCCGGCCGAAGCCGATCTTGCCGCGCTCCTTGAAATCCTTGGCCGGCAGGGCCCGCCGATCGAGCGCTACCTGCTTGCCGGTCGAACCCGCGATGTTATGGCCGCGCGCGACAGGATGCGGCAGCGACTGGAGCGGATGATCGGATGAAAATCGCGGTTCTGGCAGGCGACGGGATCGGCCTGGAAGTCACGCGCGAGGCGGTGCGGGTGCTCGGCGCGCTCGGACTGCCCGGCCTCGAGCTGGCCGAGGGCGAGGCCGGTGCCTGCGCCTGGCGGGCGCACGGCCACCCGCTGCCCGAGGCGACGGTGGCGCTCGCCCGCGCGAGCGACGCGGTGCTGTTCGGCGCGGTCGGCGATCCGGCCTGCGACCATCTGGAGCGGCACCTGCGCCCGGAACAGGCGGTGCTGGGCCTGCGCGCGCACCTGGGCCTGTTCGCCAACCTGCGCCCGGCCAGGGCCTTCCCCGGGCTGGAGGGGCTTTCCGCGCTGCGCCCGGAAATCGCCCGTTCGATCGATCTGCTGATCGTGCGCGAGCTCAACGGCGACGTCTATTTCGGGGACAAGGGCGCCCGTATGCTCGATGACGGTCGGCGGCAGGGGTGGGACATGATGGCCTATGCCGAGGACGAGGTGCGGCGCATCGCCCATCTCGGCTTCCGCGCCGCGCAAGGACGCAAGCGCCGCCTGACCAGCGTCGACAAGGCCAATGTGCTCGAGACCAGCCAGCTGTGGCGCGACGTGGTGATCGAAGTGGCGGCGGAATACCCCGATGTCGCGCTTGACCACATGTATGTCGACAACGCCGCGATGCAGCTGGTTCGCGCGCCCGGCTCGTTCGACGTGGTCCTGACCGGCAACCTGTTCGGCGACATCCTCAGCGACCAGGCGAGCATGTGCGTGGGCTCGATCGGCCTGCTCGCCAGCGCCAGCCTGGGCGAGCGGCAGACGGCGCACGGCACCTTCGGCCTCTACGAACCGATCCACGGCAGCGCGCCCGACATTGCCGGGCAGGGCCGGGCCAACCCGATGGCGGCGATCCTGAGTGCGGCGATGATGCTGCGCCACAGCTTCGGGCGCGCAGCCGAGGCGGCGCGGATCGAGGCGGCGGTGGCCGGCGCGCTAGCCGACGGCGTGCGCGGCGGCGACCTTGGTGGCAGCGCGGGCACCGCCGAGATCGGGGATGCGGTGCTGGAGCGCCTGTGAGCCAGCTCCTCCCCGTGGCGGGGAGGCGCTGAGGTGCCGAAACTCGCCATTGTCCTCCCCACCCTGAACGAGCGGGACAACCTCGCGCCTCTGATCGCCCGGATCGACGCGGCGCTGCCGGGCCTGGCGTGGGAAGCGATCGTGGTCGACGACAATAGCGCCGACGGGACCGCCGAGGAAGCGCGCCGGATCGGACGGCACGATCCGCGGGTGCGGGTGATCGAGCGGATCGGGCGGCGCGGACTGGCCTCGGCCGCGATCGAGGGCATGTGCGCCACCGCCGCGCCCTACGTCGCGGTGATGGACGCCGATCACCAGCACGATCCGGCGCTGCTGCCCGCGATGCTGGCCGAAGTGGAGGGCGGCCACGGCGATGTCGCGGTCGCCAGCCGGTTCGTCGAGGGGGCGAGCACCGCGGGGTGGAAGGCACCCCGGCGCGAGCGCCTGTCGAGCCTCGGCAGAGCCCTCGTGCGGCTGGTGGTGCGCGAGCCGCTGAGCGACCCCCTGAGCGGCTACTTCCTCGTCCGCAGCGACGTGGTGCGGGCGCTGGCGCCAAGGCTTTCAGGCATAGGCTTCAAGCTCTTGCTGGACATCCTTGCGGCCGCGCCGGAGCCTCTGCGGGTGCGCGAGCTGCCCCTGGCCTTCGCCCCCCGCCGGGCCGGGCAGAGCAAGCTCGAGCCCGCCATCGCGCTCGATTTCCTCGCCGGTCTCTACGACCGCTGGCCGGGCCGTATCGTGCCGACGCGCTTTCTCCTGTTCGGCACCGTCGGCGCGGTGGGCGTGCTGGTCCACCTGACGGTCCTGGCGCTGCTTTATCCCGCGTTCGTGCCGGTCTTCTGGCACGCGCAGGCCTTCGCCACGTTCCTGGCGATGAGCGGCAACTTCGTGCTCGACAACGCGCTCACCTATCGCGACCGGCGGCTGCGCGGCGCGCGGGCGCTGGCGGCGGGCTGGGCCGGGTTCTGCCTCACTTGCGCGGTGGGCGCGCTGGCCAATGTCGCGCTTGCCGGGCTGCTGGAGGGGCGCGGGCTGCACTGGCTTCTGGCGGGACTGACCGGGATCGTGGTCGGCGCGGTGTGGAACTTCGCGCTGTCCAGCCGCTTCGTCTGGGGGCGCTACTAGCGCCAGCTGTCAAGCCACATCCACCGCTGGAACCCGTACTCGTCGGCGAGCGGCGCGGCGCTGTGGATGGGGAAGAACCAGGCGAACAGCACCAGGCTCGCCAGCGGCAGGCCGACCGGCAGCACGCGCGCGCCGCGCTGCCACAGCGCGCCGAGGTAGAGCGCGAGCGCCGCCAGCAGGAACAGGTGCGGCAGGAAGTAGTGATAGTAGAACTGCACCGGCTTGGGCGCGATCATCCAGGTGCCGAGCGCCACGAGGTAGAGCACGGCCACCGCCAGCGCGTCCCACCGCCGGCGGACGAGGCCGGTCCACAGGCACCAGGCGAGCGCGGGCAGGCCCGCCAGCGCGGTCAGCGGATTGCCCAGCAGCAGCACCCCGCGCTGGGCCCCGGCGACGGGTTCGTAGAGGTACCAGATCGGCCGGATGTTGAGCAGCCACTGCGGCCAGGTCGACTGGTAGGGATGGCTCTCCACCACGCTCTGCTGGAGCGCGACCATCTCGTGCTGGAGCGCGATGAAGGCGACAGGACCGATCGGCTCGCCGGCCGCAGCCGCCACGGGCGCGAAGCTCGCCCAGTAGACCAGCAGCGGCACGAGGCCGAGCCAGAGCGTGGCTTCGGCCAGCGAGACTCCCGGCACGGGCACCCCGCGCCGGCTGAGGAACAGGCGCCGGCGGCCGGCCGCGGCCCGCGCGGCGAGGAAGGCGAGCCCGGGGAGCGGCAGCAGCGGGGCCACGCTCCATTTGCTCGCCAGCGACAGCCCCAGCGCCGCACCTGCCGACAGGAGCCGCCAGCGGCCCGTCTCCGGCTCGCGCACGGCGGCGGCGAGCTGCCACAGCGCCAGCAGGAGGAACAGGGCCATGAACACGTCGAGCATGGCGATGCGCGCCTGCACGAACAGGAATCCGCCGCTCGCCAGCAGCAGCCCGTAGGCGAGCGTCGCGAAGCGGTCGCGGCTGGCGAACCACAGCGCCCGCATCGCCGCGAACAGCGCCAGCGTGCCGGCGAGCGCGGGCGCGATCCGCCAGCCGAACGCGTCGTCGCCGGCCGCCGCGAGGGCGAGCGCGAGCACGATCTTGCCGAGCGGGGGATGCTCGCGGTTGAGCCACTCGCCCCCTTCGAGCAGCGCACGCGCCGCGGGCAGGTAGTGGACCTCGTCGAAATAGGGGGTGGCGGGCAGACCGATGCGGATCAGCAGCGCGGCGAGAAACAGCGCGCACAGAGCCGCCGACCAGGCAAGCGGATCGCGCGGGGCAGGTAACGCCGGTGTCATGACGTCGCGGTATAGCCCCGTCCCAGGCCGCACAAGCGGCCCGACCTGCCGATTCCATACAATAAATCCATAGTGAACGAATTATGGATGTTTTCGGGGTCGCTTCGTTCCAGAGCGCCCTGGCCACGTGACAGCACAGAGGCCGGGCGCGCATGACAGAGCAGAGGCGAAAGCAGTATGACGGGTTTGATGTGCCGCATCTTTGGCCACCGGGTCGAACGCAAGCGGGTTCGGCGGCTGGGGAACACCTGGGTCGGTCGGTGCCGCCATTGCGGGGTCGAAATGGCCAAGATCGACGGTGTCTGGCAGGAACGGGAGCTGGTGAGCTAGCGCCGGCAGGGCGGGCGCGGGCCTGGTCCGGTTCGCCGGATCGGCGCTGGCGCGCACCGCTTGCAGGGGCAGCGCCACGGTCCTAAGGCCGGCCGTGATGAAGAAGACCACCGGCACCGATCGCGCGATCACCGCCCGCTGGCGCCCCGCGACGCAGGCGGTGCGCGGCGGTACCTGGCGCAGCGAGCATGGCGAGACCAGCGAGGCGCTGTTCCTCACCAGCGGCTACACCTACGACGACGCGCAGACCGTCGCCGACCGCTTCGCCGGCGAGGCGAGCGGCATGACCTACTCGCGCCTGCAGAACCCCACCCTGGCCATGCTGGAGGAGCGCATTGCGCTGATGGAGGGGGCGCAGGCCTGCCGGGTCCAGGCGAGCGGCATGGCGGCGATGACCGCCGCGCTGCTGTGCCAGCTTTCCGCCGGCGACCACGTGGTCGGCGCGCGCGCGGCGTTCGGATCGTGCCGCTGGCTGCTCGACCACCTGTGCCCGCGCTTCGGGATCGAGGTCTCGGTGATCGACAGCACCGACAATGCCGCCTGGGAAGCCGCGATCCGGCCGAACACCCGGGTGTTCTTCTTCGAGACGCCGGCCAACCCCACGCTCGACGTGGTCGATCTCGCCCAGGTCTGCGGGCTTGCCCGCGCGCACGGCATCGTCACGGTGGTGGACAACGCCTTCGCCACCAGCGCGCTCCAGCGGCCGCTCGATTTCGGCGCGGACGTGGTCGCCTACAGCGCGACCAAGCTGATGGACGGGCAGGGAAGGGTGCTGGCCGGGGCGGTCTGCGGTTCCGCGCAGTTCATCGACGAGGTGCTGCTGCCGTTCCAGCGCAACACCGGGCCGAACCTGTCGCCGTTCAACGCCTGGGTGGTGCTGAAGGGGCTGGAGACGCTCGACCTGCGCGCCCGCCGCCAGAGCGGGAACGCGCTCGAAGTCGGCCGGTTCGTCGAGAGCCGCGTCGCCCGGGTGATGCACCCCGGCCTGCCGAGCCACCCGCGCCACGACCTGGCGATGCGGCAGATGGCGATGGCGGGGCCGATCTTCGCCTTCGACGTCGAGACGCGCGAGCGTGCCTTCGCCGTGCTCGACGCGCTGGAACTGGTCGACATCTCCAACAACATCGGCGATTCGCGCAGCCTGATGTGCCACCCCGCCAGCACCACCCATGCCAGCATGGGCGCGGAGGCGCGGGCGGAGATGGGCATCGGCGAGGGGATGCTGCGGATCAACGTCGGGCTGGAGGATCCTGCCGACGTGATCGAGGACCTCGCCAGAGCGTTCGACCGCGCCGGCGTCTGACCACTCAGGCTTCGGCCAGCTCCGCCTGGAGCGCGCGGGACAGCGCCAACAGCTCGCGGTAGCCTTCCTGCCCCGACAGCTCCAGCAGCGCCACCGGGCAGCCCTCGACCATGGCCGAGATCACCAGAGCCTCGTGCCGGGTGAGGCGCGGGGCGCAGCACGGTGCCACCCTGATACGGCCGCTGGCGTGGCGGGCCAGCCCATGCAGGAAGGCGCGGATCAGGTGCAGCGCGCGGGGGAAGCCGGAACCGAAGTGGTCGAGCGCCAGCATCGTCGCCCGGGCGTCGTGGAACCCGTAGATCGCCATGCGCCGGAACAGCATCAGCAGCACCTGGTCACGCCGCCGCCCGGGCATGGGATGGGTCAGCATACAGGAAATCCGGTCTTTCTCGGGCATGGCACTCCTCCGCAAGGCCACGCCAACATATGCGAACGATTATCAATAGCAAGCATGAATCGCGCGGCATTTTCCCATGCCCGCGATTGCACCTGCGCGCCTGCGTCGCTACCTTGCGCGAGCCATGAAGCAGTTGTTCCAGCACGCCGCCACGACCCACGCGATCACCGTGCGGGTTGCGGTCAATTTCCTGCCCGAGCAGTCGCAGCCGGAAGCAGGGCGCTGGTTCTGGGTCTATCACATCCGGATCGAGAACCACGGGCACGAACCCGTCCGGCTGCTCACCCGCCACTGGCGGATCACCGACGGTCGGGGCCTCGTCAACCTGGTCGACGGCGAGGGCGTGGTGGGCGAGCAGCCGCTGCTCGCGCCCGGGCAGAGCCACGACTATGTCTCCGGCTGTCCGCTGACCACTCCGCACGGGTCGATGGAAGGGTTCTACACCTTCCACCGCGAGGACGGCACCCCGGTCGAGGTCCGCATTCCCTTCTTCCCTCTGGCGGCACCGGCCGAAGCGCAGTAACAGCGCGCCTGCCATGAAGCGCACGCACCTGCCACTCAACGCCCTGCGGGTCTATGACGCTGCCGCGCGCCATCTCAGCTTCACCCGCGCGGCGGACGAGCTGGCGGTGACGCCGGCCGCGGTCGGCC
>ERZ1066121.74-NODE-74-length-89704-cov-24.612243_pt1 | contig 89704 bp, 76 predicted proteins | sample MGYA00382768_ERZ1066121 | MGnify/ENA primary metagenome ERZ1066121 (study PRJEB33369, sample SAMEA5778351) | biofilm metagenome | biome: Industrial cooling water; feature: Water cooling tower basin; material: Biofilm | place: United Arab Emirates | collected...
AGGGCATGACCCTGTCGATGATCGAGGCCGCGGTGGCGATCACCGACAGCCGCATCAGCGCCGCCGACCTGCACCGCATCGTCGAACTCGGCAAGGCGCTGCTGCAGCACCCGGTGGAACTGCTGCCGGGCATCCGCGCCGCGGTGGAGGCGATCGCCGCCGAACACCCGGTGGTGCTGATCACCAAGGGCGATCTGTTCCATCAGGAAGCGAAGGTGAAACAGTCGGGCCTTGCCGACCTGTTCCGGCGCATCGAGATCGTCAGCGAGAAGGATGCGCCGACCTATGCGCGGGTACTGGCCGAGTTCGATCTGCCGGCCGCGCGCTTCGCGATGATCGGCAACTCGCTGCGCTCGGACATCGTGCCGGTGCTCGCGCTCGGCGGCTGCGCGGTGCACATGCCCTATCACCTGACGTGGGCGCACGAGGCCGACGCCGAACTGCCGGCCGATGCCGCCGCGCGCCTGCGCACGGTGACCGCGCCCGCGGAGCTGCCGGCGGCGGTGCGCATGCTGCGCGAGCAGACGATGCCGGCATGAGCGGTGCACCATGAGCAGGGCACCACGAGTAGAGCGCCATGAGCGGGGCATGCGCATCGCCCCGGCGCCGCGCCCGCGCAGCGCGGAGGATGTGACCGGCAATGATGTGACCGGCATCGCGTCTGCGCCCAACTCGCGATAAATGCGAATCTGAACGGGATCGCGGCCCCCGGCGGAGTTAAAAAAGCATTCACCGGACTGCCCGCATCGTCTCAGCCGTCCGCAAACCGCGGACGGTATTCCGGAGTCCGCCATGACCCTCGCCTCCCGCCTGCTCGGCTCGACCGCCCTCGCCGCCGCCCTCGCCCTCACTGCGTTCGCCGCGCCGGCCCCCGCGGCTGCCGCCGAACCCAAGGTGCGGGTGATCGTCGACCTGGGCGACGTGATCTTCCGCAGCGGCCACCCCTATTACCGCCACGGCGGCTACGGCTACGACGACCGGCTGATCGTCGAGCGCGACCGCTGGGGCCGCCCGGTGTATTACCGCTACGCCCCGCGCGACTACCGCAGCGGCCCTCCCCACGGCAACGCCTGGGGCTATCACCGCAATCGCGACCTGCGCGAGCGCCGGGTCTGCGACAGCCGCGGCCGCTGCCGGGTGGAGTACTACGACCCGCGCTACGACCGCCGCGACGACCGCCGTTACGACGACCGCTACTACAGCCGCCACGATCGCCGCTGGGACGACCGTCGCTGGGACGACCGCCGTCGTCACGACGACGACCGCCGCTACTGGAAGCACGAGCGCGACGACTGACGCGGCGACGGCACGGGCCGCAGACCACGGCCCGTGCTCCGCACTGCGACCGATGTCGCTGGACGCCGGCAGCCCCGGGCGGGATCATCGCGGTCCCGCCCGGTCTGTTTTTCAATGTCCTGCGTTGAAGGTCCTGCTTTGAAGGTCATGCTTTGAAAGTTCTGCTTTGCAGGCCCTGCCTTCACGGCCCCGCTTCGACGGACGGGTCAGATGGATCGGTGTGAGGGACACGCCCCCAACGGCACGCCTCCGACCGGCACAGCTTCGCAAGCACCACGCCCACACTCCGCACACGACAGGTCACGCCATGCGCACACTCCTCGCTTCCTGCCTGCTGGCTCTCGGTCTCGCCGCCGGCTCCGCCCACGCCCAGGATTTCAGCCTCGGCTGGAACCCCCGCAGCGGCGATGTCTGGATGGACGTCTGGCTGGGCGACATGAACCGCTACGGCAGCCGCTATCGAGACCCGTTCATCGACGAAATGGTGCGCTACCACGGCGCGCCGCGTGATCTGGTCGACGACCTGCTGCGCAGGCGCTGGGCGCCCGGCGACATCTATTTCGCCTGCGCGCTGGCCAAGCTGGTCGGCCGCCCGTGCCGCTACGTGGCCGACATCTGGGAACGCGACCACGGCCAGGGTTGGGGCGCGGTGGCCAAGCGTCTGGGCATCAAGCCCGGTTCGGCCGAATTCCACCGCCTCAAGCGCGGCATGGTGCCGACCTACGACCGCTGGGGCCGTCCGATCGAACTCGATGCCCAGCTCGAACGCGATTTCCCCGGCCGCGGCAAGGGCGCACAGAAGAAGTCTTCGGGCGGCGGCAAGCCCGACCACGCCGGCAAGGGCCATAGTGGCCACGGCGGCGGCCCGGGCAAGTCCCAGGGCGGCGGCAACGGCGGTGGCAAGGGCAACGGCGGCGGCAAGGGCAAAGGCAAGGACTGAGGCGTGACCATGCAGCTAATCCGGCCGATCCGGCCGATGCGCGAGGTGGTGGCCGACTGGGCCGATGCGCTGGCGGAACGGCTGGGACGGCCTGCGGAGGCGATCCTGGCGAAAGGGCTCGGCGCCACCGATTTTTCGCCGCTGGAGTCGGTCGAAATCCGCTTCGACGGCGGCATGACGATCCGTATTCCCTTCGCCTTCGCACTGCTGCATCCCGAAGACCCCTGCGCGGTCGTGTTCTCGGAACACAGCGGCTATCTGGAATTCGACCTGCCGGACGACACCGCGGTGGTGTCCGTGCGGGAAGATTACAGGCGCATCGGACGCATGGACGACGAATGACCGATTCGCCATCCGATGCGCATCCCCCTGCGCCGCTGATCACCCACACCGGCGGCTGTCACTGCCGCCGCGTGCGCTTCGAGGTGGACGCGCCGGCCGATGTCGAGGTGCTGGACTGCAACTGTTCCATGTGCCGGATGACCGGCTTCCTGCATCTGATCGTGCCGGCCGCGCGCTTCCGGCTGACCGCAGGCGAAGACGCGCTGCAGGACTATCGCTTCAACACCGGCACCGCGCGCCATCTGTTCTGCCGCCACTGCGGCATCAAGAGCTTCTACGTACCGCGCAGCCACCCGGACGGGTTCAGCGTGAACCTGCGCTGCCTGGACCCGGGCACGGTGACGTCCACGCGTATCGTGCCGTTCGACGACAACGACCGCGAAGCCGCGACCGCGGCGGTGGCGCATCTGTCGAAGGCGTGATCGCCCGCCCGGAATCTCGATTCGACCTGAGTTTCTGCCTCGCCGAATATTGCGCATTCAAAGCACTGCGGCTTGTGCTCTCTCTCCCCCGCTTGCGGGGGAGAGGGTTGGGGTGAGGGGGTCTTTGGGCGACACGATCCAGCCAAAACCCCCTCACCCGCGCCTGCGGCGCGACCTCTCCCCCGCAAGCGGGGGAGAGGCAATCACCACGCGCACCACGCGCATCGTGCCGTTCGACGACGGCGACCGCGAGGCGGCGACCGCGGCGGTGGCGCATCTGTCGAAGGCCTGAGCCGTTGCCCGGCGGTGCGGCGCCTCGGGGTGCGACGCCTCGGGAGGCGGCCGCTCAGGGTGCGGCGGCGGGCCGGCGGCAGTTCGAGAACGCCATCGCGTAGGGGATGTAGAGCAGCAGTTCGGCGGCCGAGGCGCGTCGCCATTCGATGCGCTGGCCCAGGCCTTCCACGTTGACCTCGCACTCCATGCCCATCGCTGCGCGCATGCGTTCGGCGTCTTCGGCGATGGCCTGCAGCAGTTCGGCGCGATAGCGTTCGGGGCGCTGCATCGCCAGGCCGCTGTCGCCGTCGAGTTCGATCACCGTGCGCCCGCTGCGGCGCGCGCCCTTGATGAATTCGCGCATGCCGCGGATCACCGCCTCGGCCTTGCCCGGGTCGCCGCCGAGGTCGGTGCGCACCTGCAGCTGGATCATGCTGCTGTCGTCGCGCTCATCGTCGTCCTCGGGTTCGACCCGGTAGTTGTCGCGCTGGAGCACGGTGCGGTACGCGCCGTTGTGCAGCAGGGTGTAGCGCCCGCCCGAGGCGCCCAGCATGTTGGCGATGGTCTCGTGCAGCTCGCTGCGCCGGGTGTCGGCATCGCGGCTGTCGTTGTAGAGCACGATGTTCTGCACCAGATGGTCGCCGGGACGGGTGATCGACACCGCCGGCGTCCGCTGCAGGTCCTGGGAGCCGATGCGCGTGCCGGTGACCACGATCATGTCGAGTTCCTCGGACTGGGCCTGCGCCCGCGCCGGGGACAGCAGCAGCGCGGCGAAGGCTGCAGCGAGCAGCGGGCGGAAGCAGAGTGCGAGCGGACGCGGCATGTCGAGACTCCGAAGTGACCGGCGCACAGCATGCCGCGGCTCCGCCCGCTTTGTCACAATGGCGGCCCGATCCGCCGCCCGGAGTCCGCGATGTCCCCGCCCACACGGCCGGCCGAGGCCGGCCTCGCCACCCTGTTGACCTACGCCGGCACCCTGCCGTTCATCGCCTGCGCGGCGCTGGCGTGGCTGGATGCGTCGGTGCGCATCGCCGGGCTGGCGCAGGCCGATATCGCTGTCGCCTACGGCGCGGTGATCGCCAGCTTCATCGCCGGCACGCACTGGGCGGCGCGGGTGTATCGCCCGGAGGTGTCGGCCCTGCCCACGCTGGTCATGAGCAATGTCTTCGCGCTGCTGGCGTGGCTGGCGCTGCTGCTGCCGCAGCGGGCCTGGGGTCTGGCACTGCTGATCGCGTGCTTTCTGGGCCTGCTGGCGGTGGATGCCGGGCTGCGTCGCGGCGGCGTGTCGCCCGGCTGGTTCTGGCCGCTGCGCCGCAATGCGACGCTGATCGTCTGCGCGATGCTGACGCTGAGCGCGTTCGCTGCGGCCACGCAGGCGCGCGGTGCGTAAGGGCCGCAGCGCGCTCACCGCTGCGCATCGCGCTGCAGTCTGCGCATGAGCGGCGCGGACGCATCGAGCGCGTCGGTGTCGAACGCCGCCATGTCGAACGCCCCGATATCGAACATTCCCATGTCGAACGCGCCACTGCCGAAGGCGCGCATCGCCCTGTGCGCGGCGCTGGCGCTGTGCGCGTTCGCGGGCAATTCGCTGTTGTGCAGGCTGGCGCTGCGAGAGACGGGCGCCGACCCGGCAAGCCTGGCGCCCGCCGGTATCGACCCGGCCACGTTCACCGGCCTGCGGCTGGCCTCCGGCGCACTGGTGCTGTGGCTGCTGGCGGCGGGCGCCGCGCGGGCGCGCGCCGCCGCGGATGCCCGTGCGGGCGGGCCTGCGCCTTCGCATGCGCGCGCGAAGGCAGCTACAGACTGGGCTGCGGCCTGGGCGCTGTTCGTGTACGCCGCGGGGTTTTCCTATGCCTACACCCGGCTGTCCGCGGCCAGCGGCGCGCTGCTGCTGTTCGGCGCGGTGCAGGCGACGATGCTGGGCTGGGGCCTGCTGCGCGGCGAGCGGCTGCAGGCGCTGCAGTGGGGCGGGCTGCTGCTCGCCCTGGCCGGCCTGGTCTGGCTGCTGCTGCCCGGCGCCACCGCGCCCGCGCCTTCGGCCGCGCTGCTGATGCTGGGCGCGGGAATGGCCTGGGGCGTGTATTCCCTGCGCGGCCGCGGTGCGCGCGATGCGGTGGCGCAGACCGCCGGCAATTTCCTGCGCAGCCTGCCGCTGGCTGCGCTGCTGGGCATCGGCGCCGCGTTGGCGGGCAGTCTGCGCATCGACGCCACCGGCGCGCTGCTCGCGGTGATCTCCGGCGCGGTGACCTCCGGCCTCGGCTACGCGCTGTGGTACACCGCCCTGCCCGGCCTGCGCGCCAGCAGCGCCGCCAGCCTGCAGCTGGCGGTGCCGGCGCTCACCGCGTTCGCCGCGGTGCTGTGGCTGGACGAGACGCTCACCGCGCGTCTGCTGTTGGCGAGCGCGGCGATCCTCGGCGGCATCGCGCTGACCATCCTCGGCCGCCGCGCGCGCTGAGGCGGCCGCGCCGCTCAACCGGCGGCGTGCGTGCAGGGCTCCGCGTGGCCCCCGGCGAGACCGGCCAGGATGGGGCAGTCCGGACGCGCATCGCCGTGGCAGCGTTCGGCCAGTCCCGCCAGCGCGTCGCGCATCTCCTGCAGCTGGCGCAGAGTGGTGTCGAGCTCGGCGATATGCCTCTGTGCGAGGCGTTTGACCTCGGCGCTGCTGCGCGCGCGGTCGTCCCACAGGCTGAGCAGTTCGCGGATGCGGGCGATCGAAAAGCCCAGATCGCGGCCGCGGCGGATGAAGCGCAGCCGGTGCAGGTCAGCATCGGCGTACAGCCGGTAGCCGGCGAAACTGCGTCCGGCCTCGGGCAGCAGGCCGATGCGCTCGTAGTGACGGATGGTCTTGGCGCTGACGCCGGTGGCGGTGGCGGCTTCGCCGATGTTGCGCAGGCCGGCGGCGCGCGCTTCGGCCAGTTCGGGGCGGGGGGCGGATCTGCGGGTGGACATCGCGGGTCTCCGATGGATGGCGTGCGGGTGGGTCGTCGTGAAGACGGTGGCGTGCGGGTTCAATGCGCGTGCTGCAGCGACGCAGACGCGGCATGGCCGGCCTGCGGCGACCAGCGCCGCAGCCAGAGGGTGTTGGCGACCACGCTCACCGAGGACAGCGCCATCGCCGCACCGGCGATGACCGGGTCCAGCAGGCCGAAGGCGGCCAGCGGGATGCCCACCACGTTGTAGATGAAGGCCCAGAACAGGTTCTGGCGGATCTTGCGCGTGGTCCGGCGCGAGATGTCGATGGCGTCGGCCACCAGGCCGGGGTCGGGGCGCATCAGGGTGATGCCGGCGGCGTGCATCGCCACGTCGGTGCCGGTGCCCATGGCGATGCCGACATCGGCCGCGGCCAGCGCCGGGGCGTCGTTGATGCCGTCGCCGACCATCGCCACCGCGCCCTGCCCGCCGAGCGCGCGCACCGCGTCGGCTTTCTGCTCGGGCAGCACGTCGGCGCGCACATCGTCGATGCCCAGCGCGTCGGCCACCGCGCGCGCGGCGCCGAGGTTGTCGCCGGAGATCATCACCGTGCACAGGCCCAGGTCGTGCAGGTGCGCGACCGCGGCCTTCGCGGCGGACCGCGGCGGGTCGCGGAAGGCCAGCAGGCCCAGCAGACGCGGCGCTGTGTCGTCCTCGCCGCGCACGCTCACCCAGGACACCGTGTGCCCGGAGCCACGCAGCGCCTCGGCCTGCGCCGCGAGCGGCGCGGTGTCGACGCCGGTTTCGGTCATCATCCGCGTGCTGCCGATGGCGATCTCCCACTCGGCTGCATGCTCGGCTGCATGCTCGCCGGCCTGCACGCCGGCCTGCACGCGCACCCGCCCGCGTACGCCGCGCCCGGGCACCGCGGCCACGCCGCTGGCCGGCTGCGGCGTGGCGCCATAGGCCGCCAGCACCGCGCGGGCCAGCGGGTGTTCGCTGCCGGCCTGCAGCGCGGCGGCCAGGGCCAGCAGGCGGTCGTCGTCGCCGTCCACGGCGATCGCCCGCTCCAGCGTCGGCCGGCCTTCAGTCAGGGTGCCGGTCTTGTCGAACGCCACCGTGCGCAGATCGCGCGCCAGTTCCAGCGCCTCGGCGTCCTTGATCAGGATGCCCGCGCGTGCGGCGACGCCGGTACCGGCCATGATCGCGGTCGGCGTGGCCAGGCCCAGCGCACAGGGACAGGCGATCACCAGCACCGCCACCGCATTGAGGATGGCGCGGTCCCAGTCGCCCGTGCCCAAGCCCCAGGCCAGCAGGGTGACCAGCGCGATCACCACCACCACCGGCACGAAGACGGCGCTGACCTTGTCCACCAGCTGCTGGATCGGCGCCTTGCGCGCCTGCGCGTCCTCGACCAGGCGCACGATGCGCGCCAGCGCGGACTCGGCGCCCACCGTGGTCGCACGCACCGCCAGCAGGCCCTCGCCGTTCACCGCACCGCCGATCACGCGGTCGCCGGGGTGCTTGTCCACCGGCAGCGATTCGCCGGTGATCAGCGCCTCGTCGGCCTGGCTGTCGCCTTCGAGAATGGTGCCGTCCACCGGGAAGCGCTCGCCGGGGCGGACCACCACCACGTCGCCGCGGGCGACGGTGTGCGCGGGGACTTCGGTCTCGACGCCGTCGCGACGCACGCGGGCGGTCTCCGGACGCAGCGCCTGCAGGGCGCGGATCGCCGCGGTGGTCTGGCGCTTGGCGCGCGCCTCCAGCCATTTGCCCAGCAGCACCAGTGCGATCACCGCCGCCGAGGCTTCGAAATACAGCGGCGCCGCGGCGGCGGGCATGGCGTGACCCGCATGCGCCGCATGCTCGGCGGCCGCGTCGAAGAAGCCGCCGCGCAGCAGATGGTGCACGCTCAGCACATAGCCGGCGGTGGTGCCGAGCGCCACCAGCAGATCCATGTTGCCGCTGCGCGCCTTGAGCGCGCCCCAGGCCGCGCGATAGAAACGCGCGCCCAGCCAGAACTGTACCGGCGTGGCCAGCGCGAACTGCACCCAGCCCGGCAGCATCCAGTGCACGCCGAACGGCCACAGCAGCATCGGCGCGACCAGCGGCAGGCTCAGCGCCACCGCCGCGAGCAGATGCAGGGTTTCGCGGCGCATCCGCCGCTGACGCTCGGCATCGACGGCATCCACATCCACCCCGCCGCTGCCGTCTGGCTGCAGCGCGCGGGCGGAATAACCGGCCGCATCGACCGCCGCGGCGAGCGTGGCCACATCGATCTCGCCGGCCAGCTGCACGCGCGCGGTCTCGGTGGTCGGATTGACCTGGGCGGACAGCACGCCGGGCACCGCGCGCAGCGCACGCTCCACCCGGCCCGCGCAGGAGGCGCAGGTCATGCCGCCGATGGCGAGGTCGACACTGTGCTCGACCAGGCCGTACCCGGCCTCGGTCACTGCCCGGCGCAGGGCGTCGAGGTCCAGCGCGGCATCGGCCTCGACGCTGGCGGTCTCGGTGGCCAGGTTGACCGTGGCCGCACGCACGCCCGGCACGGCGCGCAGCGCGCGCTCCACCCGGCCCGCGCAGGAAGCGCAGGTCATGCCGGTGATGCCCAGACGCAGCGTCTGTGCGGAGGCGACGGGGGCGGACGCTGCGTCGGCGGTGTCGGCCGGATCCGCTGTATCGATCTCGCAAGCGGGCGGAGCCGCGGCGGCGCCGGTGCGCTTGTCGTCGCCTGTGGGGGTCGCCGTGGCTGCGCCCGGCGTGGTGTGGCATGTCTTGCTGGTCATGATGTGCACCCGTTCGGATGGGAAGGTGCGTGAGACCTTGAGGCTTACCCTTGCGGCAAGGTCAAGCGACGTGGCGGACCGGACGGAAGCCGTCCGGGGCAGGCGGCACACCGTCGCGGCCGGACCTTGACCTTGCCCCGAGGGCAAGGTGCACGCTGTTTCATGCTGTTTTCAGCACAGGGCTGCAGGCCATGCGAACGCACCCACCGCGTCGGCCGCGCCCTCTCCCGAGGATACTCCCCGCCGCGCGGGCATCGCCCGCAGGCAGCGCCACGCAGACAACGGCGTGGACACAGCGTTCCCGGCCGCCATTGCCCTCCCACTCAGCCCCCGCCCACCCGAGCGCAGTACACTTCGATGATGCCTCCGTTCTCCCTCCGCCCCCTGCTTGGCGTGCTGCTCTGCCTGCTGCTGACGGTCGACGCCGTCGGCGCTGCCGCGGCTGCCGTGCGCGGCCTGGGCGGGGGCTGCACGCATGCGCAGACGGCGAATGCGGCGATGGCCATGCCGACGCACCGCCACGGCGCGCACAGCGCGAGGGACGTGTCGGCTCATGCGCACGAGGCGGTGGCGACACATGCGTCCGATCGCGCCATGCGCGGGTCGCATCAAGTCGGTGAGACGGCCACGCAGGATGTGCAGGCTCGTGACACACATGCCCGCGACGCACATGCCCATCACGGCCACCTCGCCGCTGCGGACCCGCCGCAGGACAGCCCAACCACGCACCACCCTGCCACCGCGCCCGGCGACGACGGCAGCTGCGACGACGGCGGCTGCCACGACAGCGGCTGCAACGACGGCAGCTGCGCCTGCCCGGCCGCGTGTTCGCTGGCCCTGGCTTCACCCGCCTTCCCGGCACTCGGCGCCCGCGCGCCGGAGGCCATGCGCGCCGGCCTGCCCCAGCACACCCGCCCTGCGCCCCCGCAACCGGACACGTTGCGACCTCCGATCGGCTGACGGCCACTGCCCGTGCCCTGCGGACACCCCGCCGGCCGCATTCCCGTCCTTCGCGCGTCCGCGACGCGCCACCACACGCTTCGGAGCGACCATGTCCACCTTCCGTCCGCGCGCCCCCGCGCGCCTTCCCGATTCCCTGTTGTCCGGCGACGGCGATGCGCCCGCGTTCGGCAGCACGCCGCTCGACCGCACGTCACTCAACGGCACGCCGCTCGGCAGCCGCGGCCTGTCGCGTCGCCGCTTCGTCCAGGGCCTGGCGGCCGGCGGCATCCTCGCCGGGCTCGGCCCCTGGGAGGCCTTCGGCGCCGCGGGCCGGCCCGGCGCTGCGCGTACCGGCTACGCCCCGGAACTGCGCGGAACCGATTTCACCCTCGACATCGGCGAAGTGGCCGCCAATTTCACCGGCCGCGTGCGCACCGGCATCGCCGTGAACGGCTCCATCCCCGCGCCCACCCTGCGCTGGCGCGAGGGCGACACCGTCACCCTGCGCGTGCGCAACATGCTGCCGCCGGGCTCGATCCACGGCCGGCAGACCTCGATCCACTGGCACGGCATCCTGCTGCCGGCCAACATGGACGGCGTGCCGGGCATGAGCTTCGACGGCATCTACCCCGGCGAGAGCTACCTCTACCGCTTCACCCTGCAGCAGAGCGGCACCTACTGGTACCACAGCCATTCCGGGCTGCAGGAACAGGCCGGCATGTATGGCGCGATCATCGTCGACCCGCTGGGCGACGAGCCGCACGCCTATCAGCGCGATTACGTGGTTGTGCTCAGCGACTGGACGGACCTCGCCCCCGCCGAGCTGATGGCGCGGCTGAAGAAGGTGCCGGGCTACGACAATCACTACAAGCGCACGGTCGGCGACTTCATGCGCGATGTGCGCCGCGACGGGCTGTCCGCCACGCTGGCCGACCGCCGCGCCTGGGGCGAGATGCGGATGACGCCCACCGACCTGTCGGACGTCAACGCGCACACCTACACCTTCCTGATGAACGGCACCACGGCGCTGGGCAACTGGACCGGGCTGTTCGCGCCCGGCGAAACCGTGCGCCTGCGCTTCGTCAACGGCTCGGCGATGACCCATTTCGACGTGCGCATCCCCGGCGCCAAGCTGCGGGTGATCGCCGCCGACGGCCAGTACGTGCACCCGGTGACGGTGGACGAGTTCCGCATCGCGCCAGCCGAGACCTACGACATCCTGGTCACGCCCAGCGGTCAGGACGCGTTCTGCGTGTTCGCCCAGGACATCGGCCGCACCGGCTATGTCAGCGGCACGCTCGCGGTGCGCGAGGGCCTGCGCGCGCCCGCGCCCGCGGTGGACCCGCGGCCGATCCTGAGCATGGCGGACATGGGGCATGGCGGGCATGGCGGCCACGGCGGCATGGAAGGCGGCTGCGGCGCGGCCATGCACGGCAGCGGCCACCACGGCAGTGGCAAGGCGATGGAAGGCGGCTGCGGTGCCTCCATGCACGGCGGCGGCGGCGGTCATGGTGGTCACGGCAGTCATGGCAGTGGCGGCGACGGCATGCAGCGCCACCCGCAGCGCGAGCTGCAGAGCCCGCTGGTCGACATGCAGACCATGACGCCCACCGCGCGTCTGGACGACCCCGGCATCGGCCTGCGCGACAACGGCCGCAAGGTGCTGACCTACGCGATGCTGCGCAGCGCCTTCGACGACCCCGACGGGCGCACGCCGGGGCGCGAGATCGAACTGCACCTCACCGGGCACATGGAACGCTTTTCCTGGTCCTTCGACGGCCGCCCGTTCTCGGCCTCGGAGCCGATCCGGCTCAACTACGGCGAGCGCATGCGCATCGTGCTGGTCAACGACACGATGATGACCCACCCGGTCCATCTGCATGGGCTGTGGAGCGACCTGGAGGACGAGAACGGCGAATTCCTGGTGCGCAAGCACACCATCGACATGCCGCCCGGCGCGAAGCGCAGCTATCGCGTGCGCGCCGATGCGCTGGGCCGCTGGGCCTATCACTGCCACATGCTCTACCACATGGAAGCGGGGATGATGCGCGAAGTGCGGGTGGAGGCATGAACATGCACATGACCATCATGAGCACGACGCCGACCGCATCGACCACCCCGCGCGCCGCCGCGCGCACGCACGCACGCCTGCACCCGCATGCGCTGGCGCTCGCCTGCGCACTGGCGCTCGCACCCGCCCTCGCGCTCGCGCAGCAGGCGGGCACGCGCGACCCGCATGCCGGGCACACGCAGCATCAGCACACGCCGCAGACGCCGCAGACGCCGCAGACGCCGCCTGAGCATCCCGCCGAACACGGGCAGGACGCAGAGGCAGCGGATGGCGACCACGCCCAGCATGACGGGCATGGCGGGCACCACACGCACGACCAGCACACCGGGCACGCCGGGCACGCCGAGCACACTCCGCCCGCAGCGCAGACGTCTGCGGCGCAGATGGATCACCAGGGCCACGCGGACCACGGCCAGCAGCAGAGTCATGGCGATGACCGAGATCATGACGATCACCAAGATCATGGCGGTCATGGCAGTCATGGCGATCACGGCGGTCGCGGCGACCACTCTGGCCACGCCATGCAGCAGGGCCACCCGAGCCACGATGCACACCAAGGCCACGGCGCCGGCATGCCGATGCACCACGGTGGCGACCTGCCCGCCGACGCCGCACCGCTCACGCCGATCCCGCCGATCACCGAGGCCGACCGCATCGCCGCGCAGGGCCCGGCCGCGCATGGCGAGCACGACGGCGATGACATGCACGCCGCGCACGGCGACAACGCCCACGACCGCCGCATCTACAGCTACGTCTTGTTCGACCGGCTTGAGACCTGGGACGCCGCGCCGGGCAGCGGCGAGGCCTGGGAAGTGGCCGGCTGGGTGGGCCGCGACATCGACAAGCTGCGCGTGCGCAGCGAGGGCGAGCGCAAGCACGGGCACCTCGAATCGGCCGATCTGGAGCTGCTCTACAGCCGCGCGATCGCGCCGTGGTGGGATCTCACCGCTGGCGTGCGCCACGACTTCGCGCCGGGCGCGTCGCAGGACTGGGCGGCGATCGGCGTGATCGGCATGGCGCCGTACAAGTTCGAGGTGGAGGCCACCGCCTATGTCGGCGCGTCCGGACGCACCGCGCTGCGCGCGGAGGCCGAGTATTCGCTGCTGCTCAGCGACAAGCTGATCCTGCAGCCGCTGGTGGAGGCCGAATGGCACGGCCGCAGCGACGCGGATCGCGGCATCGGCGCGGGCCTGGGCAAGGTCGAGACCGGCCTGCGCCTGCGCTACGAAATCCGCCGAGAATTCGCACCCTATGTCGGCATCGTGCACGAGCGCAGCTTCGGCCGCAGCGCCGACTTCAAGCGCGAGGAAGGCGAAGACACGCGCGACACGCGGGTGGTGTTCGGCCTGCGCTTCTGGTTCTGAGCCAGGCCCTGCGCGCCGCGCACGCCCGCGCGGCGCGCATGCACAGCGTGCACGCACACACGCCGCCGGATCGCTCCGGCGGCGTGTGTGCTTCTGCTGCTGCCGCAGCGGCGGGCGCATCCGGGCGCCGCCGCGTTCAAGCAGACCTTACAGCGTGTGCCAGGCCCAGCCCAGCCACTTCGGCGTGTGGTTGCAGCGGTACTTCTTCACCCGCAGACGGTAGTTGCCGGTGGTCGGCGGGGTGAAGTCCACGATCTCGTAGGTGTTGTCCCAGCTGTAGGAGCCGGTCACCACCGCGCCGGTCGGGCCGATGATCTGCATGTCCAGATCCGCGCTCGGACGGCTGCCGTAGGAGAAGTTCCAGAACGTGGTGTTGGTGTCCCACGCGATCGCCGCGCGGGTGCGCTTGCCGGCCGACAGCGCGAAGGTGGTCACGTCGATATTGCTCGCCGCGCCGCAGCTGTAGCCCTGACCGCCCCAGTTGCCGCCGACGCGACGCGCCACGCGCGTGGCGCGGGTGGCGTTGACGCCGCCGGCACCGTCGAACTCGCTGAGCCGCGCCGCGCCTTCGATGTTGCTGGTGGCGGTGGTCATCATGATCGCCTTGACCGACTCCGGCCACACCGTCAGCGCACCGTTGTCGCGCATCATCAGCGCCGACACGCCGGTGACCATGGGCGCGGCGAAGCTGGTGCCGCTGTTCACGCCGATGCCCAGGCCGCTGGTCATGTTGATGTTGGTGCCGGGCGCGGCGACCTCGGGCTTCTCGCGGTCGCCGTGGCTGGAGTTGGGATCGCGCCAGCTGGAGAAGTTGGAGATCGCCCACGGGGAACCGCGGTCGTTGAACGAGCCCACCGTGATCACGTTGTAGGCCAGCGCCGGGCTGCCGACATTGCCGGTCTGGCTGCCGAACGGCGGGTTGTTGTTGCCCGCGGCCACCACCACGGTGCGCCAGCCGTTCTGGACCATGTCGTCGTAGAAACGGTCGAACGAACCCACGTTGCGGTTGGCTTCGCGGCCGAAGCTCAGATTGAGCGCACGCGCACCCCAGCTGGCGGCACGGTTGGAGGCGTTGCGCAGCTGGGTTTCGTTGCCGCCGCAGGAACCGCCGGTGCGCAGGGTCACGCCGGGCGCGATGCCGCGATGCGTGGCATGCGTGCTGCGGATGGCGCCGGCGACGTTGGTGCCGTGGTTGTTGTAGCAGCTGTCGGTGTTGTCCTGCACCACGCCGGCCAGCGACGGGTTGCCCAGGTCGATGCGGCCGCCCACTTCCACCTGCGCCACACGCACGCCCTGCCCGGTATTGCCCAGCGTATGCACCGGGTAGGCGGCGATGGAATTGCCCGAGGTGGCCAGCTTGTTCTCGAAGGTCTCGGCCTGGAACACCGTGGACACGCCGTCGAGCAGACTGAGTTCGCGGATCTCGCCGGCCGGCAATTCCACCGACACCGACGACGTCAGCGCATCGGCCTGAGGCCTCAGCCCGCGCGCGACCAGCTGGTTGACCAGCGCCTCGGTGGACTTCTTGGCGATCGCGGCGCGCTCGGCGTCGAGCGTCGCATAGAGCTGATCGACCTGCTTCTCATCCAGCCGCTGCTCCGTGCTCGGACGCGCCAGACTGATCTCCGCCGCCGGCTCGGCCCAGAACACCACCGACACCAGCTGACGCGGGTCGACGCTGTTGATGGTCGCCGACAGCCGCTCGTCGACGCGACCATAGCGGCTGACGTACAGCGTCTGCTCGCGTGCGCGCAGGCTTTCGGCATCGATCTCCACGCCCGTACCGTCGAGCGCGACCGAATAGACCTCGCCCTTGGCCCTGTCGCTGAACTTGTAGTCGTAGAAGGTCACCTTCTGCAGGGAAAACGCGCCTGCGCCGACGTTCTCCAGCACCAGCGCATCCGGGCTGATGCCGGTCTTGGCGGAGATGAGTTCGCGTGCCTTGGCTTCGAGTTCCGATTCCTGTCCCTTCACGTTCTGGCTGGGCAGCAGGGTAATGCCGATCGAACAGGCGATCGCCAGGGCGGCGAGCCTGAGTCCATTGGTTGCTTGCATGATCGATATGTCCTTATCGATGTTTTTCCGGGGAAGCCGCACGAGATGTGCGGCCATGATGCGTCGTCCGGCCTTCCTCGCCGGCCATGACACGTCGACGTCCGTTTCCATGGACGCGTTCGCATCGTCGGTATGCCGTCGTTGGACGGTCTGCAGGCGACGCAACAAGGATCAACGCGGGATGTTGCAATCACAGGACACCGATCCGCGTCGACGCGACGCGGCGCGGCGCGAGCGAAGCACTCGCACTCGGCGCCTGTTCGACATCGTCGCGAACGGCGGGGATTTGCCTCACCCGCAGCGCGGACCGTGCAGCATGCGCGGCGTGGCGTGGCGTGGCGGCACCTGCGCATGTGGGGCAGGGAACGGTGCACGGGCACCGGGCGCAGCGGATGTTTCCGGACAGCCGCTCAGATGGCGCTGGACGCACGCGCGCCGGGCGCCTGCGGCCGGGCCGCTGCACACGCATGGGGCAGATAGCGGTCGAAACACATCGCGATATTGCGCAGCAGCAGCCGTCCGCGCTGCGACACCACGATCCGCTCCGCCTCGATCCGCACCAGGCCGTCGTCCTGCAGCGGGCCCAGGCGCTCCAGGCCATCGGCGAAATAGCTGGCGAAATCGATGCGGTAGCGGTGCTCCAGGGCTGCGATCGGGATCTCGCCCTGGCACATCAGCGTCTGGATCAGATCCGCGCGCAGTTGATCGTCGGCGCTCATGGTCATCCCGCGGAACACCGGCAGGCGGCCGGCCTCCAGCGCCGCTCTCCAGCCGGCCTCCTCGCGCGGGTTCTGGCTGTAGGTGGCGCCGATGTGGCTGATCGCACTCACCCCCAGGCCGATCAGGTCGCTGTCGGCATGCGTGGTATAGCCCATGAAATTGCGATGCAGACCGCCGCTGGCCTGGGCCTGGGCCAGCTCGTCGTCGGGCAGCGCGAAATGGTCCATGCCGATGTAGACGTAGCCCGCATCGGTGAGCGTGTCGATCGCTGTCTGCAGCAGGGCCAGCTTGGTGTCCGGGCTGGGCAGATCGGCGGCATCGATGCGCCGCTGTGCCTTGAACAGCTGCGGCAGATGGGCGTAGCTGTACACCGCGAAACGGTCCGGGCGCATCGCCAGCACCGTGGCCAGCGTCTGCCGGAAGCTGTGCTCGGTCTGCTTCGGCAGGCCGTAGATCAGATCCACGTTGACCGAACGCAGGCCATGTTCGCGGCAGGCCTCCACCACCGCGCGGGTCTGTTCGACGCTCTGCACGCGATTCACCGCGGCCTGCACCGCACGGTCGACGTCCTGCACCCCCAGGCTCGCGCGGTTGAAACCGGCGGCGGCCAGCGCGGCGATGTCCTCGGGCATCACCGTGCGCGGGTCCAGCTCGATCGAGATGTCGCGGTCGTGCGCGTCGCTGAAGCGGAAATGCCGGCGCAGCAGGTCCACCGTGGCGCGCAGTTGCTGCGGGGCGAGGAAATTCGGGGTGCCGCCGCCGAAGTGCAGTTGCACCACCTGGCGGTCGCGGTCGAACAGCGGCGCGATCATCGCCACCTCCCGGGCCAGATCGGCCAGGTAGGCCTCGCCGCGGCGCGCATCGCGGGTGATCACCCGGTTGCAGCCGCAGTAGAAACACGGGCTGAGGCAGAACGGCACATGCACGTACAGCGACAGCGGGCGCGGGATCGGGTCGCCGTTGCTGTCGTCGATGGCCGCGCGCAGGGCGGCATCGTCGAAGCTCTCGACGAACTGCGGCGCGGTGGGATACGAGGTGTAGCGCGGGCCCGGCCGGTCGTAGCGGCGGAGCAGGTCGCGATCGAAGGCCGGTGCGGACATGGACGCAGCCTACGCAGCCACGGCCGGCGGCTTCTTGACGTGAATCAAGCCTGCAGCAAGCAGGCCGCAGCCGATCGGGCCGCCGACCGCCCGGATCAACCGATCAGCGGATCAACCGATCAGCCGATCAGCCGCGCGGGGATATGCAGGTCCAGCGACAGCGCCAGATGATCCGAATTGGCCGCAGGCACGGCGCAGACATCGGAGCAGGCCAGGCCGTCGCCGATCAGGATGTGGTCGATGGCGCGCTTGGGCCGCCAGCTCGGGAAGGTGTGCACGGTGCAGCTCGGCGGCTGCAGACGGGTGCGCTGGAACAGCACCGCCATTTCCGGCTGCTCGGGGCTGCAGTTGAAATCGCCCATCAGCACGCTGTGCGGATGGTCCTGCAGCAGCTCGGCGATGAACGCCAGCTGCGACTTGCGGGTGCCGGCACCGAGCGAGAGATGGGCCACCGCCACGGTCAGGCTGGACGGGTCGCGGCCGAAGCGGGCGAGCAGCACGCCGCGGCCGGGAATCGGGCCGGGCAGCGGGTGGTCCAGCACTTCCACCGGCTCCATCTTCGACAGCAGCGCGTTGGCGCTGGAGGCCACCTTGCCCACGCGCCGGTTCGGCTGGTGGCTCCAGTAGTCGAACCCGGCGCGCTCGGCGAGGTAATGGGTCTGGTTGGTGAACCCCGACCGCCAGCTGCCCGGGTCGCTCTCCTGCAGACCCACGATGTCGTACTGCGCGGCGAGCGCGGCGATGTTGTCGAGCGCGCCGCGCTTGTCGCCCAGCGGCAGCACGTGCGACCAGCTGCGCGTGGCGTAGTCGCTGTAGCGCCGGGTGCTGGAGCCGGCCTGGATGTTGGCGCTGAGCAGTTTCAGCCGCCGCAGCGTGCCGTCCCCCGCATCGGGGGCGTCGACCAGCACGCGCTCGGTGGCGGTGATGTCGTCCATCACGCTGGGCGGCACTCCGGGCGGCGCTCAGCGCATGCCTGCGGCCGGTGCGGGAGCCGGCGCGGCCGCCGGCGCCTGCGCCGCGCGCGCGGACGCCTGCGCGCGCTCGTGCGCGACCAGCACGTCGGCGATGCGGATCATGTCGTCGAAGCTGCGGCCCTTCGGCTTGTAGCGGCCGTTGATGATCAGGGTCGGCGTGCCGCTCACGGCATTGGTCATGATGAACTGGCGCGCCTGGTTGTACTTGGCGGTGACCGCGAAGCTGCGCATGCCGCTGGCGAACTGCTTGGGGTCAGCGCCGTAGCCGGCGAAGAATTTCGCCAGATCCTCGTCGCTGTCCTCGCCGCGCTCGCCCTTGAGCTTGCCGCTGACGTGGATGGCCTCGTACAGCCCGTTGTGCGCCTTGCTGCCGATGCCCATGGTCTGCGCGGTGTAGAACGCACGCACGTACTGGTCCCAGTTGCCGCCGAAGGCCGCCGGCACGTAGGTGAAACGCACATCGGCCGGCAGCGACTGCTTCCACGGCTGCAGCATCGGCTCGAAACGGGCGCAGGCGGGGCAGACGTAGTTGAAGACTTCGACCACCTCGATCTTGCCGTTCAGCGGCTCGAACGGCTGGCCGCCGTTGATCACTTCGTAGTCGGTGCCCTTGACCAGGCCCGGGATGCCCGAGCTGGCGGTCGACGCCGGGGTTGCGCCGGCATCCGGGGCGGCCGGTTCCGGGGTGGCGCCGGCGTCGGGCTGCGTCGCGGCGTTGGGGTCGTTCGCGGCCTTGGCGGCGGCTTCGGCGGCCGCCATCAGCGCCGCGTCGTCGGCCGCGGGCGCAGTGGCCGCCGGCTCGGTCATGGCGGCGGGATCGGCCGCGGGCTCCTTGTTGCAGCCGGCGAGCGCCGCCACGGCGGCGAGCGCGAGCGCGGGCATCAGAAGGGGGGACGACATCGAAACGCGCATGGTTCGGACCTCTGCGATGGGATGGATTCTGGTGTGGGCAGTCACTGCGGCCGGTGCCCGATGGCACCGGCGCAGGTCACTGCGCGGCGGCCGGCGCCGGCACAGGCGCTTGCTTGGGCGCTTGCTTGGGAGCCTGTTTGGGGACCGCCAGGCGGGCCACGAGTTCATCGAGAATGCGCAGCCGGTCTTCCTTGCTGCGGCCATTGAGCAGGTAGCGCCCGTCCACCAGCAGGGACGGCGTGGCGCCGAGCTTGTTGGCGACCGCGAAATCGCGCGCGCGCTGCATCCGGGCGTCGACCTGGGGCGAGCGCATCAGCGCGGCCATCTTCGCGCGGTCCAGGCCCAGGCTTCCGAAGAAGGTGGCCAGCTCGTCCACGGTGGCGTTGTACTTCGGCACGGTGCCGTGCTTGTGGATCGCATCGAACAGCGCGCCGTGCACGCGGTCGAGCACGCCGGCCTGCTCCGCCGCGAAATACGCGCGGGCATAGGCGTTGTCCATGTCGAACGTGGCCGGCACATAGCTGAAACGGACGTGCTTCGGCGCCTTCCGCTTCCAGGCCTCGATCAGCGGATGGAAATCGGCGCAGTGGCCGCAGCTGTAGGCGAACAGTTCCACCACCTCCACCTTGCCGGCCTGGGCGGGCGTCCAGCGCTGGCTGCCTTCGCCGAGGGTTTCGTAGTCGTCGCCGAAGACCTGGGCGCAGGCGGAGAGCGGCAGCAGCAGCAACAGCGTCAGTAAGCGTCGGAGCATGATCGGTACCTGGGAGAGCGAAGGCAGGACGGGAAAACAGCCGGGTGGCGCGGCATGCCGCTCGATGCGCGGGAGACATCGTCGCGATCTGCACCGCGCGAAGAGCGCCGCGACCTCCGCAGCGACCGTGCCACGAAAAAACGCCGGCCGCAGAGCATGTCCGCGCCGGCGTCTCGATTCAAGCCTCGGGCCGATCCATGCCCCCTGCACTGCGATGGGCTTCCGCTCGCGGACGGCTGCGGTTCATCTCCGCAGCCGGCGCGTCGGGCCGGGCTCAGCGCGCAGTCGTCGTGGCCGCTGCGGCCGTACGGGTGTGCAGACCCTGCATGTACGTGGCCAGCGACTGGATTTCCTCGTCGGTCAGCTGCTTGGAGACCGCCGCCATGATGTTGAACTGCGTGGGATCGCGCTCGGCCGTGGTGCCGGCGCGGTATTCCTGCAGGCGGCGCGCGGTGTACCAGGACTGCTGGCCGGCAACGCGCGGATAGGCCGGGCCGGGGTTGCCGGCGCCGCTCGGGCCGTGACAGGCCAGGCAGGCCGGAATGCCGCGCGCGGCGTCGCCCTGACGGAACAGCGCCTGGCCGACTTCGTAGAACTTCCTGCCGGCGTTGGGACCCTCGGCGATGGCGGTGTCGTCGGCGAGGCCGGCGCCCGAGGCCTGGGTGGCGTAGTAGGCGCCGATGTCGCGCATGTCCTGCGCGCTCAGCGTCGCCGCGAAGGGCTGCATGATGGCGTTGACGCGCTCGCCGCTCTTGAACAGGGCCAGCTGATGGGCGATGTAGCGCTCGCTCTGCCCGGCCAGACGCGGGTAGAGGGTGGGGTCGGAGGCGTTGCCGTCGACGCCGTGGCAGGCGGCGCAGGCGTTGGCCTTGCTGGCACCGGCCTCGGGGTCGCCGCCCTTGGCCTTGGCGAGCGCGGCGGTCGCCGAAGCATCGAGCGGCGCGGTCTGCACCGGCTCGGCGTCGGGCAGCGGCACGACTTCGGTCTGGGCGATGGCGACGGCGGCGGCCAGTGCGGCCACAGCGAGGCCGGCGAAACCGAGGACACGAGCGTGACGCATGCGCAAGACTCCAGAAGCGATGTCGACGAGAAAGACGACGGCGATGACGGCGGTGGATGCAGCCGCGCCGGCAGCCGCCGGAACGGTCCGGGAGCGACGGGCGCGGGGGTCGACCGGGCGGGACCCATGGTCGAAACCGGGAAATTATGGGCGGCGCGTCCGGACGGGTCAAACCCGGCGGCCCGTGGCACGCCCGCCGCGCGGCCCTGCGCCGGCTTCCGGGGGCCTCGTGGCGCAGTGTGCCATCCTGTACGGATGAAGCCCGCGCCCAATCCCTTCGCCCGTGCCCGCTACCTGCTGGCCGCGCACACGCCACGCCAACTGCCCCCCGACACTGGGGCCGAAGTCGCCTTCGCCGGCCGCTCCAACGCCGGAAAATCCAGTGCGCTCAATGCCTTGTGCCAGCAGAACGCGCTGGCCCGGGTGTCCAAGACCCCGGGACGCACCCAGCAGCTGGTGTATTTCGAACTGCCGCCGCACGCCGACACCTACCTCGTCGACCTGCCCGGCTACGGGTATGCGAAGGTGCCGCAGAACCTCCAGGCGCACTGGCAGGCCTTCGTCGACGGCTATTTCCGCACCCGCCAGAGCCTGCGCGGGCTGGTGGTGGTGATGGACATCCGCCATCCGCTCAAGGACTACGACCGGCAGATGCTCGGCTACGCCGCAGAGCGCGGCCTGCCCGCCCACGCGCTGCTGACCAAGTCCGACAAGCTGGGCCGCGGCGCCGCCGGCAACGCCCTGCAGGCGGTGCGCAGGGAGCTGCAGTCGGCCTTCGGCGACAGCGTGAGCGTGCAGACCTACTCGGCCGAATCGAAGGCCGGCGTGGACGAGCTGCGCGCGGTGCTGGAGGGATGGCTGGGGATTGGCCGCGACCAAGCCGGCACACCGGCTGACACGCCAGCTGACACTCCAGCAGCGGACACGTAACGCCATCGGCCGGACCTGCCGTCACTGCGGGCCACGTCTCGGCTCACGCAGCGCGAGCGACGGGCCGCCCGCCCCGAACGCGAACGCCCCGACCGAAGCCGGGGCGTCGCGTCTGCCGAGGGGCGCCGGAGCGCCCGCGCGATCAGAAGCTCAGCGTGTAGAGCAGGCGGTTGGCCGAGCCCGAACCGGGGTTGGTCACTCTGCCGGTGGTGGACGCGTTGACGATGGCGTTGCGCACCGTCGCCGGGGTGGCCGACGGGTTGATCGCCAGATACAGCGCGGCGGCGCCGGCCACGTGCGGTGACGCCATCGAGGTGCCGCTGATGGTGTTGGTCGCGGTGGTGCTGGTGTACCACGCCGAGGTGATCGACGAACCCGGCGCGAAGATGTCCAGGCAGGTGCCGAAGTTGGAGAACGAGGAACGCGCGTCGGTGTTGGTGGTCGAGCCGACGGTGATCGCGTTCGGCGCGCTGGCCGGCGAGTAGTTGCAGGCATTGGCGTTGTTGTTGCCGGCAGCCACGACCACGGTCACGCCGCGGTTGATCATGCGCTGCACGGCATCGTTCGACGCCTGCGAGAAGCCGCCGCCCAGGCTCATGTTGGCCACGGCCGGGGTGATGCGGTTGTTGGCGACCCAGTCCATGCCGGCGATCACGCCCGAAGTGCTGCCCGAGCCGGTGCAGCCCAGCACGCGCACCGGATGGATGGTCACGCCCTTGGCCACGCCCCAGGTGCTGCCGCCGACGGTGCCGGCCACATGGGTGCCGTGGCCGTTGCAGTCGTTGGTGCCGCGGCCGTCGTTGATCGCGGTGTAACCGTTGCCCATGCGGCCGCTGAACTGGCTGTGGGTGCCCAGAACGCCGGTGTCGATGATGTACGCGTGCACGCCGGCCGCGGTGCGGTTGTAGACGTAGGTGCGGTTGAGCGGAAGAGTGCGCTGATCGACGCGGTCCAGGCCCCAGGTGGCGTTGGACTGGGTGGCATCGATGCTCACCACGCCGTCTTCCTCGACGTAGGCGACGCCGGGATCGGCGAGCAGTTTGGCCAGCGCCGCATCATCGGCGCGTGCGACGAAGCCGCGCAGCGCATGCTCGTAGGTGTGCGCGATCTGGAAACGATGGCTGTTGGCCATCCGCGCGGCGACATCCGAAGCGCGCTGCGGGCGGATGAGACCATTGCTGACACGTGCGGCGGCGTCTTCCTTCAGCACGACGATGTACTGGCCGGCGATCGGCTTCTCGGCGGTGCGGAAATCGCCGGCGACGGCGACGGAAGAGAGCAGGGACGCCGCGATGGCGGCGGACAGCAGCGTGGTACGACGATTCACGGTAACTCCTTGTTTCCGAAATGGTCTGGACGCAGCCGCAGAGGGCCGTTGCGTCCACTGGATGCACGACGGGCACAGGCCCGCCGCGCGGCGATGCGGGTCGCTGCGCGAGATCAAGAATGCAAGTGTGGGATCGCGACGGCCGGCAGCCGGTGTCGTCAGCACAAGGCACGACGTTGGCAGGAGTAGCAGCGCGTTGCGAGAGATCTTCAAAGTAAGGCAGGCGCACCGCCGTGAGGCGATGCATCGTCGACATCGCTCCTTGTCGACGATCAAACGGCCGCCACTGGGCGACACCGCGGATCGCAACCTATGCGAATCGTATACGTCGCGTCAAGCGGTTTCGCGAAATAATTTCCTGCGTCGATTTTTTCGATCACGACGCGCTGCACGCGGCCGCGGGATCGATGCACTGCAGCATCGCGGACGCAGTCGTCTGCCGCACGCTTCAGCGCTGTGCGCGATCAGCGAAAACCCCATGAAAACAGGCCAATCATCATCGAACACGACTGCGCGCTGCGAACCATGCGCCGCTGCACGATGCGTGGATGTGTGCGAACGCACACGCCTCCGTGCACACTCCCGCGTATGCGGAAATCCGCAACACCTCGGCGCGCCGTGATGGACGTTCATGCTGCACGAAAGCGTGACGTCAGCCCGTTTCGCGCAGGCGCGGGTCGACGCGGGCGCGCAGGGCGTCCACCAGCGCGCCGATCGCCACGATCGCCGCGCCGACCACCAGCACGGTGCCCAGCACCAGGGTGTAGTCGCGGTTGAGCGCGCCCTGCACGAAATAACGGCCCATGCCGGGAATGCCGAACACCTGTTCGACCACTGCCGAGCCGGTGACGATGTTGATCAGTGCGGGCGAGAGCCAGGCGATCACCGGCAGCGCGGCCACCGGCAGCGCATGCGCGAACAACAGGCGTGTCTCCGACAGACCGCGTCCGCGGGCGGCGACCAGATGCTCGGCAGACAGTGCATCCAGCATCGCCGCGCGAGTGAGCCGCGCGCAGTAGGCGAGATTCGGCAGGGCCAGCGCGATCGCCGGCAGCACCACGTTGCTCCATTCGCCCCAGCCGCCCGCCGGCAGCCAGCGCAGGCCGACCGCGAACACCAGCACCAGCAGCGGCGCGACCACGAACTTCGGCAGCGACACGCCCAGGCCCGCCAGCGCCATCAGCGCACGGTCGGTCCAGCTGCCGCCGCGCAGCGCCGACCACACGCCCAGCGGCACGCCCAGCAGCAGCGCCAGCGCGAGCGCCAGGCCGCCGTTGAGCAGCGACACCGGCAGCGCCTGCGCGATCAGCGCGTTGACGCTGTAGTCGGGATACTGGAACGACGGGCCGAGATCGCCCTGCAGCACATCGCCGAGCCACGCGGCGTACTGCGCGAGCGGCGGCCGGTCGAGGCGGTATTGCGCTTCGAGCGCGGCCTGCACTTCCGGCGGCACCGCCTTTTCGGTATCGAACGGTCCGCCGGGCGCGGCGCGCAGCAGCACGAAGCACAGCGTGGCGAGCAGCCACAGCGTGAACAGCGTTTCCAGCGCACGCAGCGCGGGGCGGCGCAGACGCGCGGCGGTCGCGCGGATCTGCGCGTGCAGATGCACGACGCCGGGCTCGGCGTTCTCAGCCGACCGTGACATGGAACACACGCCCGACCAGCGCCGCCGCGCCCATCGCCGCCGCACCCCAGAACGCGACGCGCAGCGCGCCGCGCAGCGGCGCCGCGCCGCCGGCCCAGGCGGCGAGCGCACCGGACCCCAGCAACCCGGCCAGGGTGACGGCGAACACCACCCCCTCGATCCGTCCCGCCGGCGCGAACAGCACCGCGAGCAGCGGCAGCAGCGCACCGACCACGAAGGCTGCGGCCGATGCGGCGGCGGCCTGCACGGGCCGTGCACGCAGCGCTTCGGTGATGCCCAGCTCGTCGCGCATGTGCGTGGCCAGCGCGTCGTGCGCGGTCAGCTGCCGCGCCACCTGCGCGGCCAGCGCCGGCTCCAGGCCGCGGCCGATGTAGATGTGGGTCAGCTCCTGCAGCTCCTGTTCGGGGGTATCGGCCAGCTCACGGGTTTCCTTGGCGATGTCGGCGTGCTCGGTGTCGGCCTGCGAACGCACCGACACATATTCGCCCGCGGCCATCGACATCGCGCCGGCGACGATGCCGGCGATGCCGCTGCTCAGCACCAGACTCGGCGCGGCCCCGCCGGCGGCGACGCCGACCACCAGTCCGGCGATCGAGATGATGCCGTCGTTCGCGCCGAGCACGGCGGCGCGCAGCCAGCCGACGCGGTCGGTGCGGTGCCATTCTCGATGGGTGTGACGCGGCATGGGGCTCTCCGGTGGGTGGGGTGTGGGCGAGTGGCCTGGAGCATGCCGTTCCGGGCGCATGCCGGCGAGTGTAGCGACACGCCGGCAGGCTGCCGAAATACCTCCGTCAGCAGGTTTTCAGCCGACTGCCGACGCAGCCATGGATGGCTGCGACGACGAAGCGCGCGCCCAGGCGATGGATTCGTCGTGAGCAAGTCCGGACATGTGCCGGACTTGCGACCTGAGACCTTCTGGAAGGAGGTGTTTGAACAAGCGGCTACTCGCGCAGACGCAGCCAGCGCGTACCGTGCCGATCGAGCGGGTTGGCCTGCCAGCCTTCCACCGTGTCGGCGACCAGATGCTTGGAGGTGTAGAAATACAGCGGAATCAGCGCATGGTCGTGCAACAGGCGGGTTTCCGCCGCACGCAGCCAGGCATTGCGCGCGGCCTCGCTGCGCGCGGCGTCGGCGCGCGCGACGAGCGTACGGTAGTGCGCATCGTCGTAGCCGGGCCAGTTGAGCGCGCCATCATCGGCGAAGCCGGCCAGGAAGTTGCGCGGATCGGCCACATCGCCGATCCAGCCGCCGCGGAACACCTGGGTGATCGCGCGCTGCCGGCGGTTCTGCACGAACACCCGCCATTCCTCGTTGCGCAGGCGCACACGCACGCCCAGCGTGCTGCGCCACATCGCCGCGACCGCCAGCGCCATGCGTCGATGCGGCGTGGAGGTGTTGTAGCGCAGTTCGATCTCCAGCGGCGCGTCCTGCGAATAGCCGGCGGCGCGATACAGCGCGCGCGCCTGCGCCTCGCGCCGGGCCTGTTCCCATCCTGCCCAGTGCAGCTGCGCCGGGACGTAGCCGGGAATGCCCGGCGGCACGATGCCCCAGGCCGGGGTTTCGCCGAGCGCGGTGACATGGCGCACCAGAAGGTCGCGATCCACCGCCAGCGACAGCGCCTCGCGCAGCCGTGCGGCGCGGCGCAGGCACGGCGCATCGCCGTCTGCGCAGCCGCCGAACGGCGCGCGGTCGAGATTGAAGCCCAGCCAGAACGCGCCGAGATACGGCGCGATGCGCAGCTGCCCGCCGAAGCGCGCGCGCAGCCCGTCCAGCGGCTGCGGCGGCACGGTCTCGGTGATGTGCAGGTCGCCGGCGGCGAAACGCTGCAGCTCGGCCGCGGCGTCTTCGGTCACGTGATAGCGCACGGCGGGAATGGCCACGCTGGCCGCGGCGTGGAAATGCGGGTTGCGTTCGAGGACGAGATTGGCCTGCGGCGTCCACGCGGTCAGCCGGTAGGCGCCATTGCCGACCAACCGCCCGGGGCGGGTATGCGCACGCCCATGACGCACCACCGCGGGCAGCGACACCGGATAGGCGATGGGCAGGGTGAGCAACGCGGGCAGCTGCGCGCGTCGCGTCAGGCGGAAGCGCACGGTGCGCGCATCGGGCGCATCCACGCCCAGCGTCTCGGGCGCCGCATCCCCGGCTTGCACCGCGGCGGCGCCCTGCAACGCGTCGAAATGCGAGGCGAACGGCGCGGCGGTCTCCGGCGCGAACGCGCGGCGGAAGCTCGCCACCACCTGCGGCGCATCCAGCGTGCTCCCGTCGCTCCAGCGCAGACCCGGACGCAGATGGAAGGTCCAGACCCGGCCAGCGGCATCGCTCTGCCAGCGCTCGGCCATGCCCGGCACCAGGCGGCCGTCGGCGGCCTCGGTCACCAGGCCTTCGTAGAGGTCGCGCAGGATGTTGGCGCAGGCCACTTCCTGGCATTTGTGGGCGTCCAGGGTGCCCGGCTCCGGGCCGTTGCCGCGCTCCAGCCGGCCCGCGGCCGCGACGTCGGCAACGCCCCCCGCGATGGAACACAGACACAGCAGCAGTGTGGAGATGCGGGTGATCATCGCCGCGTATAGTGCCCGCTTGCTTCGGGCCGTCCCAGCCCCCATGGTCCGTGGCGCATGGATGCCGTGGCGTCTCGATGCGGACCAGAGGGGCGCACCGTGGCGCACGGCGCGTGCCTCTTCTGCCCTGCCGTCACGCTTCCATCGCGGGCCTCCATCGCCCCCCACCGCACGCACGCCACCGCCCGGAGCTTCTGGATGTCCAGCCCCAGCCACGTCGCCGACACGCCGATCGAGCGGCGCGACACCCTCGTCGATTACATCGCCGCCGGCGAGAAGCCGCGCAGCGACTGGCGGATCGGCACCGAGCACGAGAAGTTCGGCTTCCGGCTCGACGACCTGCGCCCGCCCACCTTCGACGGCGACCGCGGCATCGAGGCGCTGCTGCGCGGCATGACCCGCTTCGGCTGGGAGCCGGTGGACGAGAAGGGCCGCACCATCGCCCTGCTCAAGGACGGCGCCTCGGTCACCCTGGAGCCCGCCGGTCAGCTCGAGCTCTCCGGCGCGCCGCTGGAGAGCATCCACCAGACCTGCGTCGAGGTGGGCAGTCATCTGAAGGAAGTGAAGACCGTCGCCGACGAACTCCAGCTCGGCTTCCTCGGCATGGGCTTCCAGCCCAAGTGGCGGCGCGAGGAGATGCCGTGGATGCCCAAGGGCCGCTACGCGATCATGCGCAGCTACATGCCCAAGGTCGGCAATCTCGGGCTGGACATGATGACCCGCACCTGCACGGTGCAGGTGAATCTGGACTACGCCAGCGAAGCGGACATGGTGAAGAAGTTCCGCGTCTCGCTGGCGCTGCAGCCGGTCGCCACCGCGCTGTTCGCCGATTCGCCGTTCACCGACGGCAAACCCAACGGCTACCTCAGTTACCGCTCGCACATCTGGACCGACACCGACCCGGACCGCACCGGCATGCTCGACTTCGTGTTCGAGGACGGGTTCGGTTACGAACGCTACGTCGATTATCTGCTCGATGTGCCGATGTACTTCAGCTACCGGGACGGTACCTACCACGACGCCAGCGGCCAGAGCTTCCGCGATTTCCTTCGCGGCGAACTGCCCGTGCTGCCCGGCGCGCTGCCCACCCTGCGCGACTGGTCGGATCACATGACCACCGCCTTCCCCGAAGTGCGGCTGAAGAAGTATCTGGAAATGCGCGGCGCCGACGGCGGCCCCTGGAACCGCCTGTGCGCGCTGCCGGCGTTCTGGGTGGGCCTGCTGTACGACGACGCGGCGCTGGACGCCGCCTGGGACCTGGTCAAGGACTTCAGCCGCGAGGAACGCCACGCCCTGCGCGACGGCGTACCGAAGCACGCACTCAAGCTGCCGTTCCGCGGCGCGCACGTGCGCGAGCTGGCCCAGGAGGCGCTGAAGATCGCCGTAGCCGGCCTGCGCCGTCGCGCCGCGCTGAACGCCGACGGCCAGGACGAGACCCGCTTCCTCGAACCCATGATCGAGATGGCCGAAAGCGGCGAGACCGCAGCCGACCACAAACTGGCGCTCTACTACGGCCGCTGGCAGGGCGACATCGATCGCGTCTTCCGCGAGTTCGCGTACTGAGAGCCGGGATTCGGGATTCGGGGTGCAGGATCCGACGATACTCGTCCGCTCACCGCACCCGTCATTCCCGCGAAAGCAGGAACCCGGACTTCAGCCACCCGGATGCATGAGTCCTCGCTTGCGCGAGGATGACGCTTCATCGCATGCACACGGGTCGCTATCGCTCGGCATGAGGTGAAGTTGGCACTCGGGATACGCAAGAGCGGGGCGCAGGCGCTGTCGCAGCCCGGCCACCGCGCATATCCATCGCGTGCCCTTGAGCGCCCTGCAGCGACGACTCCTCTCTTGTCATCCCGAGCGCAGCGAGGGACCTGCTTTGCCCTTGCCGACACTCGACGGCCGCGGCACACATCACTCGCATGCGCCGCTTTGCCCAATCCCGAATCCCGAATCCCCAACCCCGGCTGTGTACGAATACATGGCATCCGTACGCCGGACTTGTGTACGCTCGGGCATTCGCACCCCCACCGCGAGTCCCCATGCGCAATCGCGAAACCCTCGAGTTTGCCGCCACCGACACCCTGCTGCGCGACGATGTGCGCCGGCTGGGTGCGATGGTCGGCGAGATGCTGGCCGAACAGGTCTCCCCCGCGCTGCTGGCGCAGGTCGAACAGGTGCGCCGCGCGGCGATCGCGCGGCGTGAGCAGGGCGTACCGGTCGATGCCCTGGCCGCCGAGCTGGCCTCGGTGCCGCTGCAGGACGCCGACGCCCTGGTGCGCGCCTTCGCCACCTATTTCGGCGCGGTCAATCTGGCCGAACGCGTGCACCGCATCCGCCGTCGCCGCGACTACCAGCGCAGCACCGACGACCCGCAGCCCGGCGGGCTGACCGCGGTCCTGCGCGAGCTGCGCGATGCCGGCGTGGGCCGCGAGGACCTGGACGCCCTGCTGCCGCGCATGCGCCTGGAGCCGGTGTTCACCGCCCATCCCACCGAGGCGGTGCGCCGCGCGCTGCTGCTCAAGGAACAGAGCATCGTCGAGCGTCTGGTCGCCGACATCGACCGCCAGCGCACCCCGGCCGAGCGCACTGCGGACCTGGCGCGCATCCGCCAGGCACTCACCACCAACTGGCAGACCTCCGACACGCCCGCCGCCAAACCCACCGTGGTCGACGAGATCGAGCACATCGGCTTCTACCTGAGCACGGTGCTCTACCGCACCCTGCCGGTGTTCTACGAAGCCTTCGCCGACGCCATCGAATCGGTGTACGGCGAACGCCCCGAGGCCCTCCCCACCCTGCTGCGCTTCGGCACCTGGGTGGGCGGCGACATGGACGGCAATCCCAACGTCGGGGCCACCACCATCCGCGCCGCGCTGGTCGCGCAGCGCACCCAGGTGCTGGAAAACTACCGCAGCGACCTGCGCGCACTCACCGAAGTCCTCACCCAGAGCCGCGGGCGCATCAACGTCGACCCGGCGGTGGACGCGATGATCGCGCGCGATGCGCCGCTGTTCCCCGAAGTGCTGGCCGGGCTGAGCCCGCGCGTGGGCGACATGCCCTACCGCCAGGCGCTGGAGCTGATGCGCGCGCGGCTACGCGCGACCGAATCCGGCGGCGACGGCGCCTATGCCGATGCCGACGCTTTCCTGGCCGACCTGCAGGCCATCGACGACAGCCTGCGCCGCCATCGCGGCGAGCATGCCGGCCGTTTCGCCCTGCAGCGCGTGCTGTGCCGCGTGCGCAGTTTCGGCTTCCATCTGGCTGCGCTCGACCTGCGCCAGGATTCGGCGATGCACGACGCTGCGCTGGCCGCGCTGCTGGACGCGCCCGACTGGGCCGAGCGGCCCGTGTCGGAACGCGTCGACGCGCTGCAGGCGCTGATCGCCGGCACCGCGCCCGCGCAGCCGGACGCCGAAGCCGCGCGCGGCACGCTGGATGTGCTGCGCACCGTGCATGCCGGGCGCCGCGAATTCGGCGCCCAGGCCTTCGGGCCGTACATCATCAGCATGAGCCGCAGCGCCGCCGACGCGCTGGCGGTGCTGGCGCTGGCGCGCATCGCCGGCTGCGTGGAGGACGGCGCGGTGCCGCTGGATGTGGCGCCGCTGTTCGAGACCATCGACGACCTGCGCGCCGCGCCGGAGGTGATGCGCCTGCTGTTCGACGACCCGACCTATCGCGCGCACCTCGCCCGCCGCGGCGACCGGCAGATCGTGATGCTGGGCTACTCCGACAGCGCGAAGGACGGCGGCATCCTCGCCTCGCGCTGGTCGCTGCAGCGCACCCAGGTCGAGCTGCTGGAGCTGTCGCAGCGCGCGGGCGTGCGCATCGTGTTCTTCCATGGCCGCGGCGGCTCGGTCAGCCGCGGCGGCGGCAAGACCGGCCGCGCGATCGTGGCCGCGCCGCGCGGCAGTGTGGACGGCTGCCTGCGCGTGACCGAACAGGGCGAAGTGATCCACCGCAAATACGGCATCCGCGCCCTCGCCCTGCGCAATCTGGAACAGACCGCCGGCGCGGTGCTGCGCGCCAGCCTGCGCCCGCGCGCGCCTGAGCCGCGCGAGGCCGCGTGGCGCGCCACTGCCGAAGCGCTGGCCCAGGTCGCGCGTGCGCACTACCGCGCGCTGGTGCACACGCCCGCCGATTTCCCGACTTATTTCCGCGCGGCGACACCCATCGACGTGATCGAACGCCTGCGCCTGGGCTCGCGCCCGTCGAAGCGCCGCGAAGGCGGCATCGAGGCCCTGCGCGCGATTCCGTGGGTGTTCGCCTGGTCGCAGAACCGCTCCGGCCTGACCGGCTGGTACGGCGTGGGCACCGCGCTGATGCACGGCATCGACGCCCACGGCGAGGACGCGATGCGCGACATGGCCCGCGACTGGCCGTTCTTCGCGGCCATGCTCGACGACATCGAAATGCTGATGGCCAAGTCCGACCTCGACATCTTCGAGCGCTATTCGCATCTGGCCGGCGCGCAGCACGAGGCGTATTTCCCGCAGATCGCCGCCGAGTTCGCGCGCACCCGCGACGCGATCCTGCGCCTGAAAGGCCAGCACGAGCTGCTGCAGAACGATTACCGCCTGCGCCTGTCGATCCGCCTGCGCAACCCCTACGTCGACCCGATCAGCCTGCTGCAGGTGGAACTGCTGCGCCGCTGGCGCGAGGGCGGGCGCGAGGACGAGGCGCTGTTCGACGCGCTGGCGGTCACGGTGAACGGCATCGCGGCGGGGATCCAGAACACCGGTTGAGCCGGCGTCACGCGCTGGCGCGAGCGCCCGGCCTGCGGCGCCGCCAGCGCTCAGCGCCCGGGTTCGTGACCGTCGTAGCGCGGCAGCGCGGCGTCCAGGTCGTCCCAGCAGGCGCGCGAGGACACGAAATTGTGCGAGATCGGACGCTCGGCGATCTCCGAATCGAGGATGCCCAGACGCAGGCGCAGCCGCGTCGGGTCGGCGGGATTCGCGCTGTAGACGGGCGAGCCGCAGACGCCGCAGAAATGGCGCGTGCGCCCGGAGGGCACGGCGTATTCGCGCAGCAGCTCGGCACCACGGACGATGCGCAGGCCCTCGCGGTCGACGAAACCGTTGGTGGCATAGGCCGTGCCGCTGGACTTGCGGCAGCGCGAGCAGTGGCAATGGATGATGGCGCGGATGCCGCCATGCACTTCGATGGCGACGCCGCCGCACAGGCAGCTGCCGGGATAAGGAGAGACCGTCATGATCGAGGCGAACCCTGCAAATGTGGACAATGCGCGTGGTGGACACCGCACGGATGCCGCCAGGCCCCGACCGGGCCGCCGCAGCGCGTGGGCATGATGCACCACGCCGCATGGATCGCTGCAGCGGACACCTCGCCGCAGGTCAGCGCAGCACAGCCTGCAGCGCAGGCACCCATCGCCCGCGCACGATGCGCTCGAAGCCGCTGGCGACAGGATGGATCTCGTTCTCCCAGTCCGCGATGCCGTCGAGCGTGCCGCGCGAGTCGACGATGTCGAAGCGCGGGCGCGTCGCGGCGTGGGCGATCAGCGCATCGGCGTAGCTGTCGACCAGCCAGCGCGCCAGCGCCGCGCGCTCGGCGTCGGGCACTCCCGCGCGCGCCATCGCCGGCTGCATCCACGGGCCGGCGAGCGGCAGCGGGCCGAGCCGGAACGGCCGCCCGTCGGGAATGGCGTAGTCGTAGGTGTGCGCGAACACGCGGGTCTGCGGCGAGAAGACATCGCGATACTCCAGCACCAGATCGATGTCGGCGAAGATCTGCGACAGCACCTGCGCGAACACGTCCTGGCGCACATGCGCCTGCGCCACCGGCGGCGGCGCGGGCCACAGCTGCGGCGCGGCGGCGGCAGGCTGGTCCGGGCGCTTGAGCAGCGCGTTCATTTCCGGGCCGACCACGTCGTTGCCGCCGTGTGAGAGCAGGATCGCGTCGAAGCCGTAGCTGCGGATGTGGCGGCCGATGCGCGGCAGCGCCGCATGCCAGGTCTCGCGGTCGCGACCGCCCAGACCCTCGCGCAGGAACAGCGTGCGCCGGAACACCCGCGCCAATTGCTTGTTCAAGTCGGTGGGATGCGGCGAATACTGCATCCACGAATCGCCGAAGCACAGGGCGCGCGGCGCATCGGGGCGGTAGCCGATACCGGCCGCGAATTCATCGCGGGTGAGGTTGTTCTTGTGCTGCGGGACGGGACGGGGCATGGCGGATCGCTCCTGCGTGCGGGCGTCGGCAGCGCACATCGCACCGACGCAGACGTGTGCCAGATCCGATCATGCCACCAATGCGTCGCGCGAGCTGCGATCACCGCGGCGGTGTGTGCGATGCCGTCGCGGGCATGCGGGTACCACGCCCGCTGTCGACGACTGCGCGATGTCGACGGCTGCGCGATGTCTACGGCTGCTCGGGTACCGATGGCGTCAAAGGTGCCGCAGGCGCTGCAGCCGCACCGCGGAACGGCGCACCACCGTCGACATCGCCCTCGCTCCAGCCACGGCCGCTGTCCAGGCCGGTCGTCCACCAGGTGTGCGCATCGATGCGCAGCGGCCCGCGCACGCGCTCATGGAAGCGCACCGGCAGCAGGTAGCCCTCGACCGTGCGGTATTCGAGGAATGTCGTGTCCACATGCGCGCCCACCGTGGTCTCGAAACCGTTGAGGCTCATGTGGATCCGGAACAGGCGCCCGGTCTCGCGATCCACCCACAGCACCACCTGGTCTTCTGCGGCCTCGCCGAAACCGGGACGCACCGTGCCCAGGATGCGCTGGTAACTGCGGGCGCCTTCGCGCGCATCGGGCAGCCGCGCCCAGCCCTGCACGCGGCCGAGGAAGAAGCTCGGGCCGAAATGGAACATGCGGAACGCGTCGTTGGTCATCGCGGTCGCACGCAGGCGCGCGGGATCGGTCGCGGCCACGCCGTCGTCGTGGATGCTGAGCGTGCCGTCGGCGCGACGGACCACGTGTTTCACGCCCTTGGGGCCGGTGTGACGGACGGCGTAGAAGCCGTCGCTCGGGCGGTAGCGTTCTTCGGAGCGGATGCGGTAGCCGCTGTCGGTGACCAGCGGCTGGATGCGCTGGATCAGCGCGAACCACTGGCCGTCGGTGGAGAGGTTGATGTCGCCCTGGTAGCGGCGCAGGTCGCCGCCGTGCGCGGCCAGCGTGCGCGCGAACACGGCGTCGCCGTCCAGGCCGTCGTCGAAGCGCGCAGCGGCGCCCGTGGGCGCATCGGGCGGGAAACCGACGCTGGCGCAGCCGGCGAGCAGCGCGAGCGCGGCGACGAGGAGCAGGTGCGACAGCAGGCGGCTCATGATGTGCGGCTCCGGTATGCAGCGGAAGACAGGCCCAGCCTACGCCACGGGCCGCCACGCGGATGCACGCTCCACCAGTGTCTGTGCGGTGTCTGCCGATTTCGGGACAGATTCGGCACGCGGCGCAATGGCCGCGTGCCGAAGCGGGTTCGCAGTGGTCAGGTACCGCACTTGGGCCAGCAGCCACCGCCGGCCTGCAGCGGATCGGGCAGGTCAGGGCGGGTTTCCGGCTGTGCGCGGTCGATGTCCGGCGGCGAGAAGGCCTCACCCTCCAGTTTCATGTAGTCCGGGTCGATCAGGATGATGGTCCTGTTCGGGTCCTCGATCTGGCCTGGATCGGTCTCGATCGGGCTCCAGCCCTGCACCACCAGCACCGTCGTGTTGCGCACGCGTTCCCAGGCGGCGATGTCCTCCTCGGTGGGCTCGCCGCCGCCGGTGTCCGCATCCGGGTTGTAATAGCCGCCCTTGTGGGGCATGCCGTCCGGACCGCGATAGTCGGCCTTGCCCTTCTCGATGACCAGCGACGAACCGTCGGTATAGAGGATGACCGTGCGGTCCTCCGCCTTGTTGTAGTCCATGTGCTCGATCTTGAGCCCCTCCGGCATCACCAGCGGGCCCGAATTGTCGTCGGCGCTGATCAGACGCATGTCGACACCGCCCACCCGGCGCACCGGCGCGTCGTTTTCATCGCGCCCCTGCACGAGGGTCAGGCCGTCGAATTCGGCGTCGTAACCGTGTTCGGCCAGCAGATCGGTGTTCAGCCCGAGGCGGGACAGGCCGTCCTTGCGCTCGCCCAGCGGGAAGGCGGGCAGCGGCGACTCGCCGCCGCCGCGGGCTTCCAGCTCGGCCTGCAGCTCGGCCGGCTTGACCGTGACCCGGCCGACGCCGAATTCGAAGGTGGGCAGCATCTGCACGCCGATCATCTCGACGATGATCGGCAGCGGCAGCCGGCTCTCGGCGTCGAAGGGGTCGGTACCGGCGGCCGCTTCGTCGGCGTCCGAAACGCCGTCGCCGTCGCTGTCGACGACGTTCCAGGCGATGTAGCAGGCGGAGGTGTCGCAGATGCGCACCGTGCGCAGCTCCGGCTCCTCGGCCGATGCGGTCGCGCTCGCGGCGAGCGCGAAGACGAGGGCGGTGAGTGCCGATGCGAGGCAGCTCCTGGTCATGGGCGCCCTGGTCTTGGAAGCACTGGTCTTGGAAGGCCTGGTCTTGGAAGCACTGTCCGTGGAAGTGCGGGTGATGAGAGCCCTGTTCATGTGAATCCTGTTCATGTGAGTCCTTGGCTGTGGTGCACTTGGAAGTGGTGCGGACCCGTGCCTGTGGCGCTCCGGGCCGCGGCGGTTCATCGAGGGTGTGACCTGTCGCACAGGCCGTGGGCCGGAGCCGCGAGGCTCCACGCCAAGGTCCGGCCGAGCAGCGAACGCAGCGGCCATCGCGGGACGGCCAAGGGCGCGGCCGGCCGACGGGCAGCGTGGGTCACCCACCCTGCCGGGAGCCACCCCGTGTCCATGCGCCCTGTCCGCCTCGCCACGCTGCTCGCCGGCCGCCCCAGTCGCGATCCCGCGCACGCTCACCATCGAATCGGCGAGGCACGGCCCTGTGCGCTCACAGCGCGCATCCACCGCGCACGGGCGTCCGTCTCAGCAGGCGAGACGCCTTCCACCGCACAATCCCCCCCATGCAGCTGTCCCGCAAGCTGGCCATCCTGGCCGACGCCGCCAAATACGACGCCTCCTGCGCCTCCAGCGGCGCGGGCGGGCGCAACTCGCTCAAGTCCGGCGGCATCGGCAGCACCGAGGGCATGGGCATCTGCCATTCCTATACCCCGGACGGGCGCTGCGTCTCGCTGCTGAAGGTGCTGCTGACCAATTTCTGCATCTACGACTGCGCCTACTGCGTGAACCGGGTGAGCAGCAATGTGCCGCGCGCGCGCTTCGCGGTGGACGAGGTGGTGCGGCTCACCCTCGATTTCTACAAGCGCAACTACATCGAGGGCCTGTTCCTCTCCAGCGGCATCATCCGCAACGGCGACTACACGATGGAGCAGTTGGTCGAAGTCGCGCGCACGCTGCGCGAGGACCACCGCTTCGCCGGCTACATCCATCTGAAGACCATCCCCGAAGCCTCGCCCGAGCTGCTGGCGCTGGCCGGGCGCTACGCCGACCGGCTGAGCATCAACATCGAGCTGCCCACCGAGAGCGGCCTGAAAAAACTGGCGCCCGAGAAAACCCTGCCCGGCATCCATGCCGCGATGGGCACGGTGCACGCGAAGATCGAGGAAACGCTGGAGGCACGCAAACCGGCCAAGGCCAGCAACGCCACGCCCAGACGGCGCAAGCCGCCGCGCTATGCGCCGGCCGGGCAAAGCACGCAGATGATCGTCGGCGCCGACGACGCCGACGACCGGCAGATCCTGCACACCTCGCGCGCGTTGTACGGCGACTACCGCATGCGTCGCGTGTACTACTCCGGCTTCAGCCCGATCCAGGACGCCTCGTCGATCCTGCCGGTGAAGGCACCGCCGCTGCTGCGCGAGCACCGGCTCTATCAGGCCGACTGGCTGCTGCGCTTCTACGACTTCGGCGTGGACGAGATCGCGCCCGATGCCAAGGACGGCGGCAGCGGCATGCTCGATCTCGACATCGACCCCAAACTGGCCTGGGCACTGCGCCACCCGGAAAAATTCCCGGTCAATCTCAACACCGCGCCGCGCGAGCTGCTGCTGCGCGTGCCGGGGCTGGGCACGCGCAATGTCGAGCGGATTCTGATCGCCCGCCAGCACGGCCGACTGCGGCTGGACGACATCGCCCGCCTGCGTGCGCCTCTGCAGAAGATGCTGCCCTTCATCCAGTTGCCCGACCACCACCCACGCAAACGCCTGGACGACCCCGCCACACTGCGCGCGCAGCTGGCGCCGAAGCCGCGACAGCCGGATCTGTTCGCACCGTGAGCGCCCTTCCACACCACCGTTCGCGCGCCGTATGACGATGTTCGAAGCGCCGCTCCGCCATCGCGCACGCGTCGAACCCGGCTGGGACCTCGACGCTTGGCGCAGTCTCGCGCGCACCGGCCTGTGCGCGGGCATCGCGCCCGAGGACATCGACTGGGACGGCGACGCACAGGCCACCCTGCTGCCTGCCCCCGATCTCGTCGATGCGCCTGAGACACGGCCGCCGCCGCAGGTGCCCACGGCGCTGTTCGAACTGGCCGGCGCGGTGCTCTGCCATCGCGACGCGCAGCGCCATGCCCTGCTCTACCGCCTGGCCTGGCGCATCGCGCAGGGCGAGAAGCATCTGCTGGCGCGGGTCACCGACCCCGACGTGCGCCGCGCTCAGGAACTGGCGAAAGCCGTCGGCCGCGACACCCATAAGATGAAGGCCTTCGTGCGCTTCCGCGAAGTGCCGGGCGAGACCGATGCGTTCATCGCCTGGTTCGAGCCGACGCACCACATCGTCGACCGCGTCGCACCGTTCTTCGCCCGCCGCTTCGCCGGCATGCGCTGGGCGATTCTCACTCCCTATCGCAGCGTGGCCTGGGACGGCAGCGCCCTCGCCTTCGGCCCCGGCGCCACCCGCGACGACGCGCCACCCGACGACGCACGCGAAGACCTCTGGCGCACCTACTACGCGCACATCTTCAACCCCGCGCGCCTCAACCCGCGGATGATGCGCCAGGAAATGCCGCAGAAATACTGGAAACACCTGCCCGAGACCCAACTGCTGCCCGAACTCATCCGCACCGCCGGCACCCGCGTACGCGAGATGCAGGAGCGCGAAGCACAACCACCGCGGCGGCGGATTCCCGGGAAGCCGTGATTCGGGATTCGGGATTCGGGATTCGGAATTCGGGGTTCGGGGTTTGGGGTTTGGGGTTTGGGGTTTGGGGTTTGGGGTTTGGGGTTTGGGGTTTCGGGGTTTCGGGGTTTCGGGGTTTCGGGGTTTCGGGGTTTCGGGGTTTCGGAGTTTCGGAGTTTCGGAGTTTCGGAGTTTCGGAGTTTCGGAGTTTCGGGAATTGTGATTCGCAATTCGCGGATTGTTCTCGTTGTCATCCCGAGGCGAAGCCGAGGGACCTGCTTTTTCATTTCGATTTCGCTCATATCGGCACAGGGACGCGGCGCTGGAACAGACCAGACAAAGCAGGTCCCTCACTGCGCTCTGCATGACCCCGAGCCTGTGGCGAGCCGGCAGCAAGACTCTTCCGGATGGACACCATGGACGATCGCCGCATGTGCGCAATGCCCGCTTCCGGAGCAGCTTGCTTTGGGTGCTGCACATGTCCTGACCTGCTTGCTGCCGGTGCTGTCGACACCCGAAGCAGCTTGCTTCAGCCACTGCCGGATGGATCGCCTCTTTTCCATGTCATCCCGAGCGCAGCGAGGGACCTGCTTTGCGGCCCTGGATGCCGCCGCCCGCACATCGCCTGCCGATCGCGCGCCATCCGTGCGCGCCGCGCTGCCTTCACCTCCTCCCGTCCGCCTGCTAGCGTGCACGCCAGATGGACATCGAGCCGCCGCAGACCACGCCACACACCCGCACCCGCTTTCGCTGGGCGTGGTGGCTGCTGGCCTATCTCAGCCTGGGGCTGGGCATCGTCGGCATCGTGGTGCCGGGCCTGCCGACCGTGCCCTTCATCCTGCTGTCGGCCTTCGCCGCGGCGCGGGGCTCGCAGCGGCTGCACGCCTGGCTGCTCGCGCACCGCCGCTTCGGGCCGATGATCCGCGACTGGCAGCAGCACGGCGCGGTGTCGCGGCGCTCCAAGCGGCTGGCCATCGGCACCATGGCGCTGTGCGCGGTCGTGATGTTCCTGACTGCGCCGCGCTGGTGGATGGCGGCCACCGGCACCGCGATCATGGCCGTGGTGGCGGTCTGGCTGTGGCACCGGCCCGACCCGCCGCCGCACTGAACACGCAGCCTTCACTCGCGTCGCCGCAGCCCAGACGCAAGTGCGGCGGCGCATTCCGCGCCCTGCGCGCAGCGGCTACACTGCGCGGATGAACAGCCCGCACTCCTGCCCTCGTCGCGCGCGCCTGCCGGCCGCCCTGACCCTGTCCCTGGTTCTGCTCCCGCTGGCGCTTTCCGGCTGCGGCAACAAGGGCCCGCTGGTCCTGCCCGAGGATGCCGAGCCGGCACCGGCCGTCGCGACACCTGTGGCCGAGCCGGCCGGGACGATGCCCGCCGACGCCGCGTCCACGGATGCCACGCCTGCCGACACGCCCGATCCGCCGCGCGCGCATGACTGACGCGCGCGTCGCCAGCGCCGCCGGCCTGCGCTTCAGCAAGATGCACGGCGCCGGCAACGATTTCGTGATCGTCGATCTGCGCGCCGACTCCGCGCTCGAGGCCCGCCTGCTCGCCGACGACGCCGCGCTCTGCCGCGCGCTCGCCGACCGCCACACCGGCGTCGGCTGCGACCAGCTGCTCACCATCGAGGCGCCGCGCAGCGCCGACGCGCTCGCCGCCTATCGCATCTGGAACGCCGACGGCTCGCAGGCCAGGCAATGCGGCAACGGCGCACGCTGCGTCGCCGCCTGGCTGGTGCGCGACCGCAGCGCACGCAACGAGTCCACCGAGGCCCGTTTCGCGCTCGACAGCCCCGCCGGCCGCCACGCGGTCGATGCCCTCGGCGAAGGCCGCTTCCGCATCGCGATGGGCGTGCCGCAGTTCGCGCCCGAGCGCATCCCGCTGCTCGGCTTCGACAGCGTCGATGACGGCTACGTGACCGAATTCGGCGGCCGCGCGCTGCGCTTCGGCGCGGTGTCGATGGGCAACCCGCATGCGCTGATCGAGGTGGCCGACGTGGACACCGCGCCGGTGGCCGTGCTCGGCGCCTATCTGCAGCAGCACCGCATGTTTCCGGACTCGGTCAACGTCGGTTTCGCGCAGGTGCTCGCGCCCGACCGCATCCGCCTGCGCGTGTTCGAGCGCGGCGCGGGCGAAACACTCGCCTGCGGCAGCGGCGCCTGCGCGGCGGCGGCCGTGCTGATGCGCCGCGGCCTGGTGCAGCGCGAGGTCGCAGTGGAGCTGCCCGGCGGCACGCTCGACATCGCCTGGGCCGACGACAGCGCACCGGTACTGATGTCCGGGCCCACGGCATTCGTTTTCGAAGGGGTATGGCCATGAGCGAGAAGTTCGACACATTCGGCGACAAGCGCGAAGACCGCCACAGCGCGCACGAGGTCGCCGCCTGGCTGCGCCGGCATCCGCAGTTCCTGCAGCAGTTCCCCGATCTCGCGCTCACCCTGGTGGTGCCGCGCGAGCAGGGCCAGGCCGCATCGCTGGCCGGCTACCAGCTGGAAATCCTGCGCGAGAAAAACCGCGAACTGAACCGCCGTCTGCACGAGCTGTTCGCCAACGCGCAGGACAACGAGCGCCTCGCCGTGCGCACGCACCAGCTCACCCTCGCGCTGATGCGCGAGCGCAGCGCCGCGGGCACCGCGCGCGCGATGGCCGCGAGCCTGGAGGAGGATTTCGCCGGCGACCTGGTGCGCATCGTGCTGTTCGCGCCGGTCGAAGGCCTCGATGCCGGCGACTGGCTGCAGATCGTGCCCGAAGCCGACACCCGCCTCGCCCCGTTCCGCGACTGCCTCAAGGACGGCACGCCGATCTGCGGCCGCCTGCAGCCCGACAAGCATGCGCTGCTGTACGGCCTGCGCGCCGACGAGGTGCAGTCCACCGCCCTGCTGCCCCTGCCCGGTCTCGGCATGATCGCGGTGGGCAGCCGCGACCCCAACCGCTTCTTCCCCGGCATGGGCACGCTGTTCCTGCGGATGATGGGCGAGGCGTTCGCGGCGGGGATGGCGCGGTTCGCGGATTGAGCTGCGTGCTTGCGAGCAGTCCGGCAAACGCATGAGCGCGGCATCGCCCGTCGAGAGCTTCCTCGCCCACCTGCAGGTCGAGCGCCGCATGTCGGCGCATACGCTCGACGCCTACCGGCGCGATCTTGATGCGCTGGCGCAGTGGGCCGCGGCGCAGGGGCTCGACGACCTGTGCGCAGTGCACATCGAACAGTTGCGCCAGTTCGTCGCCAGCGAACACCGCCGCGGGCTGTCGCCCAAAAGCCTGCAGCGCCGGCTCTCGGCCTGCCGCAGTTTCTACGCCTGGCTGCTCAAGCATGGGCGCATCGCCGCCAGCCCCGCCGCCGGCCTGCGCGCGCCCAAGGCGCCGCGCAAGCTGCCGCAGGTGCTGGACGTGGACGAGGCGGTGCAGCTGGTCGAACTGCCCACCGACGCCCCGCTGGGCCTGCGCGACCGCGCGCTGCTGGAGCTGCTGTACGGCTCGGGCCTGCGCGTGTCGGAACTCTGCGCCCTGCGCTGGCGCGACCTCGACCTGGCCGACGGCCTGGTCACCGTGCTCGGCAAGGGCAGCAAACAGCGCAGCGTCCCCGTGGGCCGCCACGCGCGCACGGCACTGGAGGAGTGGCGCCGCGACAGCGCAGGAGTACCTGAGAGCTTCGTCTTCCCCGGCCGCGCCGGCCGCGCGCTCAGCACCCGCGCCGTACAACTGCGCCTGCGCCAACTCGCCCAGCGCCAGGGCCTGTTCAAACGCGTCCACCCCCACCTGCTGCGCCACTCCTTCGCCAGCCATGTGCTGGAATCCTCGGGCGACCTCCGCGGCGTGCAGGAACTCCTCGGCCACGCCGACATCTCCACCACCCAGATCTACACCCACCTCGACTACCAGCACCTGGCGAAGGTCTACGACGAAGCGCATCCGCGGGCGAAGCGCAAAAGCGGCCAGATATCGGACGAAGAAGAAAACGATGCATAGCGCGCATGACCGCATGCGTCATGCACCTTTGCTGCGGATGCCACACAGGCAAGGCGTTCGGACGCGGTGCGCGACACCTTGCCGATGCCTCCTGTCCACCAGGCATGGCAGCCCTGAGTATTCAGCGAGCACCATCCGATGGTGGACGCAGCACCAGATAGAAGATCGCCCCGGCGATCATTCCCGGGAAGATCGAATCCCACCCCGGCAACCAATCGGCACCGCTGGATTTCCAGGCGTGCCAGATCATTCCCATCACGAAATAAGCGACCAGAAAGCACGCCGTCGCCAGTAGATGGCGGCCTGCGGCGTCAGACATTCCTTCTTTCGTTTTTTTTACCATTCCAAGCTCCGTTAAAAAATGAGCGCCGAGACACTCATACGCAGAGCACACCGGTGAAGCTGCGCGACAGTCCGGGCTTGTTCGCGCTGACCAGCTGATGGCTGGTGGCGCCGCATGCACAGTCCGTCGCCACGCCACCATCGGTGCGCTGGGTGCGGTTGCCTACGCCGTCGTAGGCGCAACCTGTCGCGCCGCCACTCGAAGTCGCCGACGCCAGCCGGCTCAGGGCGTCGTAGCCATAGCCCTGCGTCAACGTGGCGTCCGCGCCGTTGACGATCTTCACGATCTCGTCTCTGGCGTTCCAGGTGCAGTACAGGCCCTGCACGCCGGCGCTGTGGATGGCGGCGGACCGGCCATCCATGTCGGCAGCCATCAAACACGCGATTCCGTTGCCGTCCGCTAAAAATCGCATATGGCTGAAAGTTGCTCTTGTAGCTTGCGCCTCACAAATCAACCGATCCACTCACTCGATATGGCTCCTTACAATCCTCCTTCCACCCCAGAGGACTGACCAGCCTAAATTCAAGGCTGTAACTCAAAACACTCTTTTTTCCGGAATTCCTAATTTCCGCCTGGCCCGTCTCGAGAATACCCACACAGCCATTTTTTCCCCTAAGCTCAAAAAGTCCTTGTGAATAATATGCATCAAATTCGACAGGGCCGGGCTTAAGTGAAGCGCCATAAGGACGAAAAAAGATCGAGACAAGCTCTCGTTCTTTCGAATCGCTGTGCACGGCAAATCGAGTCGTCGTGTTGGAAATCAATACATGCCGCCCGTCTCCAGATATTCCCTGGTGACAAGATAGCTGAGACTTTGCAACCTCAGTGTCAGTCGAAGATTTTGGGCGGCAATTTTCAACATCAGGTATCACGCCATTAAATATCTTTACAGAACTGCTTTTGCAGCCCACCAGACACAAAGTCACAAGAAAACAGAAACATATGTTTATTTTAGCAGCCACAACCACCCCCTTGGATATCACCCTTAGCCGCTTCAGTTCTTTCGGCAGCCTCTTCATAAATCTCAGGGTGATTGAAAGCGCTATAGATTAAACCGCGCGTCAAATGTAGCCCTTCGTGAACTATTGTGTCGTACAGATCGATACGCTGTCGTGGAGTAAGGGTATTCAGGTAGCGATCATCAACCGAAATCGTTCTAGTCAAATAATTTGTTCGCCCTACGCTCCCACTCAGATCGCGCACTTCCAATTCATTCGGAAATTTCAAATCCCCCTCTCTTTCTCTCGCCAGCCCAAATAGACAATCGATATCTTCTTGCGTCAAACCGTAAAAATCACTGTTGGCAATAGGGCTCGCGCCCACATAGCTATAAGTGTTTATGCCACCGTTCAACCCAATCGGATCCGATTGCAAATACCTCCCCAACGTCGCCTCATAATCCCGAAACCCGTTCTGCCAAACTCCCGATTCCGCATCCCAGTACTGCCCCGGGAAGCCGAGGTTGTAACCGCCGATCTGATCCAGCACCACATTGCGCTCGAACGCAAGATTGGCCGCGCGCCAGACCCGCTGCGCAGCGGTGTTGGTCACCATCTCCGGGCGGCCCAGGTGGTCGGGATGCACCCAGTACAGCGTGTTGCCCTTCACCAATCCCACCGGCGTGCCGCCCAGCCACAGGTAACTTGTCCACTGCCCGCTCGCGCTGGAATGCTCGGCCAGCATGCGGTTCTGGCCGGCGTAGACATAGCGGGTCGATGCGCCGCCGCTGATCGTCTTCTTGATGCGCTGATCGAGCGCATCGTATGTGTAACTCGTGGTCACGCTATTGCGGGTGTGGCTGGCCGGGCGCGTGTACGCGTCGTAGGCGAAGCTGTTGAGCGCCCCGTCGGCACCATGCCAGGAGGTGATGTTGCCGATGCCATTGGTCGTGAAGCTGCGCGACAGTCCGGGCTTGTTCGCGCTGAGCAGCTGGTGACTGGTCGCGCCGTAGGCGTAGTTCGTCGCGACGCCACTGTCAGTGCGCTGCGTCCGGTTGCCCACGCCGTCGTAGGCGAAGCCGGTGGTGCCGCCGCTGGTGGCCGCCGACGTGAGCCGGCTGAGCGCGTCGTAGCCGTAGTCTTGGGTGAGCGTGGCGTCCGCGCCGTTGACGATCTTGACGATCTCGTCGCTGGCGTTCCAGGTGTAGTAAAGGCCCTGCACGCCCGCGCTGTGGATGGCGGCGGGCCGGCCGTCCATGTCCGCGGTCATCAGACGTTCGATGCCGTTGCCGTAGGTCCAGTGTTCGATGCCGGCGAAGGGCAGGTACTTCATGCCGCTGGCGACTGTTGCGGTCTGGCCGTTGGGCAGGGTGGCGCTCATCATCGTCAGTTTGCCGCCGGCATAGCCGTAGCCCACGCTGACGCCGCTTGGGTAGTTGATGCCGGTCAGTCGGCCGCTGGTGTCGTAGCTGTAGCCGGTCCAGTCGTCGGTCGCCAGGCCAAATGTGAAATCTCGGATCACGGCCAGCTGGCCGTAGGGCGTGTAGCCGAAATGGCGCGCGCCGCCGCCGTAGTTGGCCTCGCACAGACGGCCCTTGCCGTTCTGGCACCAGTCGTAGCCGAACAGGCGGCCCTGCGTGCTGGTGCCGTACCAGACAAGGCGGCCGACGGTGTCGTAGGCGAACGACAAAGTGCTGCCGTCGTTGCGTGTCGCCAGCGTTCGCAGACCCCCCGCGCTGTACTGGAACGTGGTGCTGCCCGTATCCGGCGAATGCTGCGCCCAAAGCTGGCCAAAGCCATCGTAGACATAGGTGGTGTGCAGATTGCGCGGGTCAGTCACCTTGACGATGCGGTCGTCCGTGTCGTACTCGAACTTGATCAAGCCACCCGCTGCGTCTTGGGATTGCGTCGTGCGCCCCAGTGCGTCGTAGGTCAGGGTGCTGGTACGGTTCTGACTGTCGACGATGGTCTTGACATTGCCATTGTCGTCGTAGGTGTAGCGCACGACCTGTCCATTGTTGCCGCGACGTGCCCGCACGCGGCCGAGTTCGTCGTAGTCGATGTAGGCGCGCTGGACGACGGTGGGCTGCTCTACAGTCTGCTCTTCAAAGTCGACGCACACACCATTCTCGTAACCGACGCATACCCACGCGGTCTGATTGATCCACTTGCGACGCTCGACCTGTGTCACATTGCTCATCGCGTCGTATGTGTAGATCTGATCCTCTTTGGTCGCGTCGCCAAGATTGCCGTTGGCGTTGCGCCAGACGCGGACCGGTCTGCGGGCCGCATCGTATTCGTAGTGGGTCGTGACTGCGTCAGGCGACGTGACCGATGACAGCAGACCCTGTGCGTTGTAGGCATAGACGGTGTCGGCGGCCGTGGTGTCATACCATCGGCGCTCCGTCGTGACCCGACCGCGCGGATCGTAGAGGTAATCGACGGTGTCGCCATTGGGGCCGACGATGCGGCCGACTTGGCCGAGAGCGTTGTAGTTGGAATAGGTCGTCGTATGGCCGAGACCATTGCGGACCGAGGTCAGGTTCCCGTAGCTGTCGTATTCTACGACGGTCAAATCTTCGGTTCCCGGCAACGGCCCGTCGATCGTGACGCGCATCAGCATGCCGAGGGGAGCCGGCTGGCCGCCTTGCGCGTTGCCGTAATAGGCGTAACTGTAGGTGGTGGTTCGCGTCTGGCCATACACGCCATTGCCGGACAAATTGGTGACGGTTTGCGCACTCACCCGACGGTCGCTTCCGTAGGTGTAATCGACACGGTACTGCCCCGGGCGGACGACGGCATCGAGTTCGTTGCGGGTGATGTTCCACACATACTCCGTCGTGCGCGCCAGCGGCGTTCCGGCAGCTTCGACGACGCGCAGAAGGTGCCCTGACGGCGCATAGTCGTAGTCGGTCAGATTGCCTTCGAAATCCGAAACGATGTTGGGATACCCGTTGGTGTCATAGCTGGTTTCTCGATATGACCCCGCACAGTAGGTGCTCGCGTTGCCGGTTACGTTCGCGACCCTGCCGTTCTCGAACGTGAAGACGGTCCGCCTGCCCAGCGGGTTGACTGTGGCGGTCTGAGGCTTGCCGTCGGCGCTTGTCGTATAAGCGAACTCGTTCTGGTCGACCGTTCCCACATGACGCGATAGCGTCGCACGGCCGAGGATGTCGTACGCGAACCAGGAGTAGCGTATACCGCTGTATGTCTTCCCGGTCAATGCGCCAGGAAATCGGGTGTCTTCGTAGTGGTAGGCGCGCGTGCTGGCCGGGGTGCCGGGAAAAGACATCGCAGAAAGCAGATGCTGGCCCGTACCAAAGCGGTCGACCAGATAGCTGTACCCGTAATAACTACCTGCCGGATCCCGAACCGATGTCAACCGGTTTCCGGTCCAGAAGAATTCGACGTAGCGGCCGGAGGTATGCGTCACTCTGCTCGGGTATGTGCCGGAGTAGGAGAACGTCCAGGCGACGTTGTAAAAACTCTTGATTTGCTCGATATAACCAGCGGGCGAGTACAACTCCCTGGAGTTGTCTTCGGCCTAATGGCGGAAACGACCATCCGCTTCGACGACGATGCGCGCGACGGGCGAGGCTTTGTTTTCGTAGAAGACGCCATCACTCGCATTCTTGATGAACTTGACGATGACCCCATTGGGTCGATGCGCCCAGATCGTCGTCGCCGAGCCGATGGCACAGGTACCACCGCCCGGGCGCGGGTAGCAGGCGTCTACGGCGTAGCCGCCGAATGTCAGCTTGTAGTCGAAGTTGCTGCTCCAGTGGCGGCCGAACAGCCCGATCGCATCGCTTGCACTGTTATAAGTGCGAGACAAGAACAGCCCCATCTCGCTCGCCGTCTCGAAGTCGACTTCGGATTCGACCTTGCTCCCGGTCGAGACGACGACAGGATTGCCCACCAGGCCCTGCTTCGCAGACTTCGCGCCATCGCCATTACTGGTGTCGTTGCAATCGCCCTGACGTTCGTCATTGGGGCCTTGACCTTCGTTGCCCACAAACGGACCGAAGTCGGAGAAAAATCCGGGCCCTCCGAAAGAACCCGTAAGCGAGAAGCTGCAGGACAGATATTGGCCGGAGGTATTGGTCAGAGCAATACCGCCTGAGTTTTGACACGAAGCAGTGCGCCCGTCTACTTCTTTTACTATCCGCTCCCGAAGTATTTCGGGCCCTTCGACATCATCCGCCAGCGCCATGTGCGCCCAGAGGCCACCGATCAATCCGACGCCCAACATCACGCAGATCCGCGCTCGTATCATTGAATACTCCATTTCGTATATGCTCGACCGGAAGGAACAGGGTTAAACCTGTTCTACTGGGTTATTTTTTGTAAAAAACGCTCTTAAATTCTCACAGCACTATCGGCAGTGTCAACGCTTGAAAAGGCTCGTGCAAAAAAAACGCCCGGCGAGGCCGGGCGCTCCTTTTACATCAAACGACGAGGGCATCCCTCATCGCGTCCGCTCTCACCACGCACAGAAACAATGCGCATACGCCTTCACCTGGCCGCGCTTGGCGCCTTCGGCGGCGGTTTCGAGCATGCGCAGGTCGCGGTCGATCTGCGGCAGGCGGTCGGCCAGCAGGATGCGGGCGAGGCCGGTGTCGGTGAGCAGGGCGGTGCCGATGCGGGTGGTGGCGAAGCCGGAGAGCCAGCGTTCGAACGGGGTGCCTTCCAGCTCCATGTAGCGCACGCGGTATTTGCCGTCGGCGAGTTTGGCGCGCTTGGCGGCGTCGGCCAGGGCGTCGTCCAGGCCACCGAGCTGGTCGACCAGTCCGCGGTCCTTGGCCTGGGCGCCGGTCCAGACGCGGCCGCGGGCGACTTCGTCCACCGCGTCGACGGGCTTCTTGCGGGCCTTGGCCACGCCGCCGGTGAAATCGCGGTAGCCCTTGTCGATCACGCTCTGGATGATGCGGCCCACGCCGGGGTCGAGCGGGCGGGTGGGGTCGAAGGCGCCGGCATATTTGCTGGTGGACACGCCGTCGGTGCGCACGCCGATGCGCTCCAGCGCGCGCGGGGCAGTGGGGAACAGGCCGTAGATGCCGATCGAACCGGTGATGGTAGACGGGTCGGCATAGATGCGGTCGGCGTTCATGCTGATCCAGTAGCCACCCGATGCGGCGAGGTCGCCCATCGACACGACCACCGGCTTGCCGGCCTTCTGCAGGGCCACCACTTCGCGGCGGATCTGTTCGGAGGGGAACACTTCGCCGCCGGGCGAATTCACGCGCAGCACCACGGCCTTCACCGACGCGTCGTCGCGCGCGTCGCGCAGCAGGGCGGAGGTGGAGATGCCGCCGATGGTGCCGGGGAGCTGTTCGCCGCCGACGATGTCGCCCTCGGCCACCACCACGGCCACCTGGTCGCCACCGGCGAACTGCACCGGCACCTGGCCGGCGTCGATGTGCAGCAGGTAGCTGTCGAGCGTGGCCATGCGGAAGCCGGTCTCGCTGTCTTCGTCGGCGACGCCGCGCTTGAGCAGCAGATCTTCCACTTCCTCGCGGGTCTTCAGGCCGTCGACCAGCTTGTTCTGCAAGGCATATTTGGCCAGATCGCCCTGGGCCGCGGCGATGCCGTCGGGCAGCGCATCGAGATCGGCGGCGAATTCGGCCGGGTCGATCTTGCGCGCCTTGGCGATGTCGGCGATGTAGCGCTCCCAGATGTCGTTCATCCAGTACAGGTCGGCTTGCTTGGCCTCGGGCGAGGCGCTGTCGAGCACGTAGGGCTCGGCGGCGGACTTGTATTCGCCCACCTTGAACAGCTGCACATCGACGCCGAGCTTTTCCTGCAGCAGCTCGCGGTAGTACAGGCGATAGCGGCCCAGGCCCTCGATCAGCATGCCGCCCATCGGGTCGAGATAGATCTCGTCGGCCTGTGCGGCCAGCAGGTACTGGGCCTGATCGAAGGTCTCGCCGAAGGCGACGATCTGCTTGCCGGATTTGCGCAGCTCGGCGAGCGCGTCGGCCACTTCGCGCAGCGCGGCGTAGCCGGCGAACTGCATGCCGTCCACGCGCAGCAGCACGCGCTCGACCTGCTTGTCGGCCTTCGCGGCCTCGAGCGCGCGCAGCAGGTCGCGCAGCTGCACTTCCTCCTGGCTGTAGTCGCCCAGCGCCCGGGCGATCGCGCGGGTGGCCGGGTCGGTGCTGTACTGCTCGACCAGGCGGCCCTGCGGCGCGATCACCAGCGTGGTGCGGTCGGCCATGCGCGGCGATTCGCCGCCGGAGAACATGCCGATCACCATGACCAGCAGGAACAGGCCGAGCAGGCCGAAGAACAGCAGATTGAGGATCAACCTGCGGGTGAAGTTCATGGCGTTCCAGAGCGTGCCGAGGAAGCCGTAGGGGTTGCGCGCGGGCGCGTGGTTCATGGGGGTCTCCAGTCGATGCAGAGGCCTCCCTGTGCGCCGCCACCCGGCGGATACGCGCCGCTTCGGGAGGGCGTCCTGTCAGGAAGTGTGGGCGGGCGGCCATGGCCGCGCATCGGCCATCGGTCACCCTCCCGTCGGTCAGGGGGACGGGTCGGGCACGCCCTCGGGCGCGCTGCCGCCGACGGCCGTGCGGGTGGACACCCAGCGGAAGCGCAGCCCCAGCAGCACCGCGGCGACGCTGAGCCCGGCGATCAGCCCCAGCCACATCCCGGTGGGGCCCTGCGGCGCGACCAGCCCGCCGAGGCCCAGGCCCAGCACCGCGCCCAGCGGCATGCCGATGCCCCAGTACGACAGGGCGGCGAGCGCCAGCGGGACGCGGGTGTCCTGCAGCCCGCGCAGGGCGCCCATCGACAGCACCTGCAGGCCGTCGGGGAACTGGAAGGCGGCGGCATACAGCAGCAGGCTTGCGGCCAAGGCTGCGACCGCCAGGTCGGCGGTGTACAGGCCGACGATGGCCTCGTGGCCCAGCAGAAGGGCGCCGGCGGAGAGGGTCTGGGTGCCGAGCGCGAGCACATAGCCTGCCCACGCGGCGCGGCGCAGGCCGTCGCGGTCGCCGCGGCCCCAGGCGTGGCCGACGCGAACGGTGGTGGCCTCGGCCAGCGCCATCGGCACCATGAAGCACAGGCTGGAGACGTTGATCGCGATCTGGTGGGCGGCCGCGGGCATCTCGCCCAGACGGCCGATCAGCAGCGCGGTGGTCACGAACAGCCCGCCCTCCATCAGCCAGGCCAGGCCGATCGGCAGGCCCACCGCCAGCAGGTCGCGAATCGACGGCCAGTGCGGCGGCTCGAAGCGCGAGAACAGCGCCAGCGGCCGGAAGCGCCGGCCCCGCGAGAGATAGGCCATCGCCCCCAGACACTGCGCCCAGAGCATGATCGCCGAGGCCACGCCGAGGCCGCCGGCGCCCATCTCCGGCAAGCCGCCGACGCCGAAGGTGAAGGCATAGCCCAGCGGCAGCAGCACCAGCAGGCCGCCGAAGCCGAACACCAGCGTGGGCACGGTGTGGTGCAGGCCGTCGCACAGGTAGCGCGCGCACAGATACAGCACCAGCGCCGGCACGCCCCAGCGGATGCCGTGGACGAAGGCGGTGGCGCCCGGCCGGATCTCCTCGGCGATGCCCATCACCGGCATCGCCAGCGGCAGCAGGCTGAGCAGGGCGAACATCGCCAGGCCGAGCGCCGCGGCCAGCCACAGCGCCTGGCGGAACAGCGGCGCGATGGCGTCGCCGCGGCCAGCGCCGTCGTGACGCGAGACCGCCGCCGGCAGCGCGATCAGCGTGCCCATCGGCACCATCAGCGGCAGCCAGAACATCGCGGTGCCGACCGAGACCGCGGCCAGGGTGTCGGTGCCGTGATGGCCGGCGATCACCGCATCCACGAAGCCGATCAGCCCGGTCGCCAGATGCCCGCCGATCAGCGGCGCGGCCAGGCGCGCGCTGCTGCGGATCTCGGCGCCGAAGCGCGGATGGGAGGCGGTGACGCTCATCGGATGAGGGCGGGGGGTGCGGGGCGATGGGAGGACGCGAGCCGGGCGGCGCGGGCCCGGGACGCGAGGCGCGGCCCCGACTGCCCGGGTGGAGAGACGTCGGCCTTGCGAGACCGGCTCGACGAGGCCGCGCCCGCGGTGGCCCGGCGCGGAAGGGGCGGCTATCTTACCCGTGCGGCCCGCCTTGCCGCGTGCCGGAACCGTCTGTTTGCCTGCCGATCCGTCCGCCGACGCCGCGCACGCCCCCTGCCGCAACTGCGGCACGGTGCTGCAGGGTCCTTACTGCCATGTCTGCGGCCAGCACGGCCACGACCCGCTGCGCAGCGTCGCGCATGCGGTGGAGGACGTGTTCGAGTCTTTCTGGCACCTGGACGGCCGGGTATTCCGCACCCTGCGCGATCTGCTGGTGCCCGGGCGCCTGGCCGCGGCCTATCTCGACGGCCGCCGCGCGCGCTACCTGCCGCCGCTGCGGCTGTTCGTGATCCTGACCGTGCTTACCTTCTTCGTGGGCAAGCTCACCCTGCACGTCGACTCCGGCACACAGGACAAGGGCATCGCAGTCGAGGCGGGCACGGTCGAAACAGGCGACACCGGGGCGCAGAGCGAATTCGTCGAGCTCTCCGCCGCCGCCGGCCCGGCGGAGCTGCTGCAGCGACGCGCGGACGCGCTGCGCGAGGTGCGCGCGGCGCGCGCGAGCGATGCCGGCGCCTGGTTCGCGCCGGCGCTGGAGGAATTCGCGCGGCCGCGCATCGATGCCGCGGCGCTGGCGCGGATGCGCGCGCTGGTCGCCGCGGGGCAGGCGTCCGACGCCGATCTCTCGCGGCTGGAGGCGCAGATCCGCGCCGAGGCCGCGGGCGGCGGCGGTGACGCCCTCGCCGGAACGAAGGCCGGCGCGGCGCAGGCCGGTGCCGAGGCCGGGCCGATCCGCCGCTGGCTGGTCCGCCGCGGCGCACGTCTGCGCGAGAACGCGGCCCTCATCCAGCGCGAACCCGACCGCTTCGTCCTGCTGTTCCTCGGCGCGGTGCCCGGCGCGCTGTTCGTGCTGGTGCCGCTGTTCGCAGCGTGCCTGAAGCTGCTGTACGTGCGCAGCGGACGCGGCTATCTGCAGCACCTGACGGTCGCGCTGTACAGCCACTGCCTGATGCTGCTGGCGCTGCTCGCGGTGTTCGCGGTGGTCGGGCTGCAGGGCCTGGCCGGCTGGATGGACGGCGGTGTCGAGCTCTTCGCCACGTTCACGCTCGGGCTGGGCGTCCCGCTCTATCTGCTGTTGATGCAGAAGCACGTCTACGGCCAGGGCTGGGGCCGGACGCTGGTGAAATACGCGCTGCTGGGCGCAACCTATACCGTATTGCTGGGCATGGCGGTGATGTATGCCGTCGTCGCCGGGCTGAGCACCTGACAGAGCGAAGACCATGAACACGACGGCGACGACGAAGGGACGCAAGGGCGGCACGGTGATCTACGAGGTCGACCTGGAAGTCGACAACGCCATCGCCGCCGACTACCGCGCATGGCTGCGTGGCCATGTCGCGGAGATGCTGGAGCTGCCCGGCTTCACCGGCGCCAGGACCTACGAGGTGGTGGAGCCCGTGCCGAGCGCCGGCTGCATCCGGCTGTGCGTGCAATACCGGCTGCGCGACCGCGACGCGCTGGACGCGTATCTGCGCGAGCATGCGCCGCGGATGCGGGCGGACGGCGTGGCACGGTTCGGCGACCGCTTCCGCGCGCAGCGGCGGGTGCTGACCGCGCTGAAACGCTGAGGCACTGCGTCGCGCCGGGGGATCAGGACGAGGAGGAGCGCCGGGCGTTGCGCAGCCGCTCCAGCAGGCCGCTGGCCAGCGACGAAGGCGCAGCCGGCAGCACCCGCGCCAGCCGTGCGGCCGCGCCGACGGGCTCGACAGGCGCGGCGGGCGGCTCGGCCACGCGCTCGGCGATCACCGTGTCGCGGACCCGGGCGATGGTGGCCAGCCGCTCGACGGTGAGATCCTCGACCGCGTAGCGGGCCTCGTCGCGCATCGCCAGCCAGGCGGGGCCGTCGGCGCCACCCTCGGGCCGCTGCGGCAGCGAGGCCTGCAGCACCGCGCGATAACTGGCCTCGTCGATGCCCACCACCTCCGCGGCCTGGGCATCGTCCATCTGTGCGACCAGACGCAGCAGCAGCGCCGTGCGCGGGCCGCTGTCCAGCCGGGCCAGCGGTGCGAGGTCGCCCGGCCAGAACGGCGCGAGCACCTCCTGCTCCAGCAGCGGCGAGGTGACCATCATCGACCAGAACCGGTGCGGCCAGGCCTGCTCGTCGATACCGGCCGCCTCGGCCACGAAGTCGCGCACCGTCTGCGCCAGCGCACGGTCGCCGTGCTCGGCATCGCCCACCTGCAGCTGCGCGAACACCGCCGCACGGCGCTCCACGCCGCGCAGGAACGCGGTCAGGCTGTTGGCGTGGGCAACGACGGTATCGAGAGTGACCATGGGCGAATACGGTACGGCGCCCTGGGCGCGAACGGGTCGAAATGATGCCTCCCCGACCGACGGGCGGGCTTGACAAGGGTCACGAAATGGGCCGGCACCGGGTTCTGGGCGCCTCACGCGCCACTTGCATCCCGAGAGCGGTTGTGCACAGCCGACACAAAACCGCCACAGATTGCGGGCGTTTTCCATGAAAACCTGTTTTTTACCAATGTTTCACGGCCATCTTGTTGATTATCAAGACATTATTGGGCGTGGCGGTTTTTTCGCCATCTTCGGGAAAAGCCTGTTCTGGCGCGGGCTGAACGCAGCACGCGGACTGTCATGCACATACTTATCCACAGATCGTGTGGATAATCGAGGAAAATGAACGCAATCATGAGCTTGCGGAACATTCTCAGGATGACCCGCAGCTTTGCCCGCTAAGTGGGGCCCTTCCGCACTGTCACCGGATCACAGCCCGCCAACCCGCCCTCGGGGCCGTGCCGGGACAGGCCGGCTTGCCTCATGCGTCGGGTCGCGGGGCACAGCCTGGGGCGGACGGGTCTCAGCGGCCGCGACAGCCACGTCGCCCGTGCATCGCAGCCGCCGCGACCGCCCCGACTACACTGGCGCGATGTCCGATGCCGTGCTCCGCCTCGCCCTGCCGCTGCCCTTGCCGCAGTTGTTCGACTACCGCCCGCCGGCAGGCCTGGACGCGGAGCCGGGGCTGATCGGCCGACGTGCGCTGGTGCCGTTCGGCTCGCGCAGCCTGGTGGGGGTGATCGCGGAGGTCGGGCCGCCCGAGCGCGCCGATGCCGCGCTGCGCACCGCCGAAAGGGTGCTCGACGAGTCCCCGCTGCTGGCGGGCGAGCTGCTGGCCTCGCTGCGCTGGCTGGCGCGCTACACCCACGCGCCGCTGGGCGAGGTGCTGTCCACCGCGCTGCCCGCCGCGCTGCGGCGCGGGGACCCGCTGCCGGAGACGCAGGCCTGGGCCTGGCGGTTGACCGAAGCCGGGCGCACCGCCCTGCCGCGCCTGCGCGGGCGCCCACGGCGTCTGGCCGACGTGCTGACCGGGCGTCCGGCGGAGGCGGAGGCGGAGGCTGCAGCAGTCGAGCCCCGGGAGGCCTCGGACGGCACGCCGCAGGCCGAGGCCATCGACGAAACCCGGCTCGACGCCGCACTGGACGACTGGCGCGCCGCTGCGCGCAGTCTGCGCGAGCGCGGACTGATCGAGCGCATCCCCTGGAACACCGAGATCGGCGCCCACGGCGCACGTCCCGGGCCGACCCTCAACCCGGAGCAGGCCGAGGCCCTCTCCGCGCTGCGCGCACTGGCGGCGGGCGCGCAGGGCCAGCTGCAGGGCGGCGAGCTGCAGGACCGGGACACCCACTTTTCGAACCCGAGACCCCAAGATCGGGACACCCAGGACCGGGACACCCAGGATCGGGACACCCACTTTTCAGACCCGAGCGCAAGCCCGTCCCCAGATCAGTCCACACACCAGGACACCCACTCGAATCACCCGCTCGGGACACCCACCGTCTTCGCCCCCGCCCTGCTCGAAGGCGTCACCGGCAGCGGCAAGACCGAGGTCTACCTGCACGCCATCGCCGACTGTCTGGCGCGCGGCCGGCAGGCGCTGGTGCTGGTGCCGGAGATCGGCCTGACCCCGCAGACGCTCGCCCGCTTCCGCAGCCGACTGGGTGTCCCGGTCCACGCCCTGCACTCGGGCCTGGCCGACGGCGAACGCGCGCGGGTCTGGGCCGCCGCCGCGCGCGGCGAGGCGCGGGTGGTGGTCGGCACCCGCTCGGCGGTGTTCGTGCCGCTGCCCGAGGCCGGGCTGATCGTGATCGACGAGGAACACGACGGCAGCTACAAGCAGCAGGACGGCATCCGCTACCACGCCCGCGACTTCGCCCTGGTGCGGGCGAAGACACTGGGTGTCCCGATCCTGCTCGGCAGCGCCACCCCGGCGCTGGAGACGCTGCACAACGCCCAGGCCGGGCGCTATGCCCACCTGCGCCTGCGCGCCCGCGCCGGCGACGCCCGCCCGCCCGCGGTGCGCGTGCTCGACGTGCGCAAGCGGCCGCTGGTCGCGGGCCTGTCGCCCGAGCTGCTCGACGGCCTGCAGCGCTGCCTCGATGCCGGCGGCCAGGCGCTGGTGTTCCGCAACCGCCGCGGTTACGCGCCGGTGCTGCAGTGCCACGACTGCGGCTGGAGCGCGCAGTGCCGGCGTTGCGGTACGCCCGAGCGCCCGTCACCGCTCACCGTGCACGGCGGCGGCCGGCGCCTGCAGTGCCACCACTGCGGCGCGCGCCAGACGCCGCCGCCCGCCTGCCCCGACTGCGCCGGCCTCGCGCTGCAGCCGCAGGGCGCCGGCACCGAGCGCATCGAGGAAGCCCTGGCCGAGCGCTTCCCCGACGTGCCGGTGCTGCGCATCGACAGCGCCAGCACCCGGCGCAAGGACGGCCTCCAGCAGCAGCTCGCGCGCCTGGGCGACGCGCCCGGCATCCTGGTCGGCACCCAGATGCTGGCCAAGGGCCACGACCTGCCCGGGCTCACCCTGGTAGCGGTGGTGGGCGTGGACGAGGGCCTGTTCTCGGCAGATTTTCGCGCCGGGGAGAAGCTCGCCCAGCTGCTGATCCAGGTCTCCGGCCGCGCCGGCCGCGCCGCGCGCGCGGGCACGGTGCTGCTGCAGACCCACCATCCCGAGCACCCGCTGCTGCAGACCCTGATCCACGGCGGCTACCGCGCCTTCGCCGACGCCGAACTGGCCCTGCGCGAGGCCGCCGGCTTCCCGCCCTTCGCCCACCTCGCCCTGCTGCGCGCCGAAGCCCAGCAGGCCGACGCGCCCACCGCCTTCCTGCAGGCCGCCGGTGCCCTGCTGCGCAGCCGGCTGCCGCCCGTCGCCCGCGGCGCCGCGCAGCCGGACCTCGCCCCTCCGGTCGAACTCCACGGCCCGCTCCCCGCGCCGATGCCCAGGCGCGCCGGCGTCCACCGCGCGCAGCTGCTGCTGATCGCCACCCAGCGCCGCGCCCTGCACGCCCTGCTCGATGCCGGCATGCCCGCCCTGCACGCCCTGACCGAGGCACGCAGAGTCCGCTGGTCGCTGGATGTGGATCCTGTGGACCTGTACTGAGGCGTAAGATGCCGGCCGGGCGATAGCGCGTCCTGCCGTCCATGCCATCGCCATCCGATCGCCATCCCATCGAGCGACTGTGCGCGAACCCCGCTTCGCACGCCTCGATGCCTCAACGGAATCCTCCCGATGCTCGAAGGTTCGTGCCACTGCGGCGCCGCCGCCTGGCGTTTCGCCGGAATGCCCGAATCGGTCACCGCCTGCAACTGCACGGTGTGCCGTCGCTACGGCGTGCTCTGGGCCTACGACTACGAAGACGAGGGCATCGTCGTCGAAGGCCCCACCACGGCGTATGTGCGCGGCGAGGCGATCGCGTTCCATTTCTGCCCGAGCTGCGGGTGTGTGGTGTGCTGGCGCGCCCTGCGTCTGGACGACGACGGCCGGCGCCGCATCGCGGTGAATCTGCGGCTCACCGAGCCCGGGCCGATCGCGTCGCTGCCGATCGACCATTTCGACGGCCTCGGCAGCTTCGACGACCTTCCGCGCGACGGCCGCTGCGTGCAGGATGTGTGGTTCTGACCACCGGGACAGGCCGCATGCAGATCACGATGCCGCGACACGCATGCCAGGCAGGCCTGCTCGCCCTGCTGATCTGTTACGGCGCCTCCGCGCAGACGCCCGCGGTGTCGGCATCGCCACTGGCCGCTGTCGGCGAGATCGATGTCGGTGGGATCGACGTCGGCGACATCGACATCCTCGCCTACACGGCCACCATCGAGCCTCGGGTGGCCGAGGGCGAGGTCGTCGGTGAGGAGCGCATCCGTTTCGTCGCCCGCAGGGACGGTGTCCGCCAGGTGCGTTTCGACCGCGGCGCACTGGAGATCGGCGCAGTCACCGACGCGCACGGTGCGAGGCTGACGTTCGACACACCTCCGCGGACATTGAGTGTGATCTTGCCGCGGCCTCTGCGTGACGGCGAGCCCTACGAGCTGCGTCTCGACTACCGCGGCCGCCCCACGCACGGGCTGCAATTCGATCCCGCACGACGCGAGTCCTACACCATTTTCTCCACCAGTCAGTGGCTGGTCTGCGTGGATGCTCCGCACGAACGCGCCACGCTCGATCTCACTCTGATCGTGCCCGCAGGCAGCGTCAGCGCCGCGAACGGCCGGCACTCCGCGTCGCGATCGCTCGGCGACGGGCGCGAGGCGCATCGCTGGCGCCTCACGCGAGACACGCCGAGCTTTCTCTACGGTTTCGCCATCGGGCCATATCGGGAGTGGCGCGATGCACGCCTGCGCCCGCAGCTACGCGCGCTGTCGATCGACCGCACGCCGGAAGAACTGTCGGCGATCTTCGCCGAGACCCGCGGGATGATCGCGTTCTTCCAGGTCCGCGCCGGCATCGCCTATCCCGGCCGGACCTACACCCAGGTGCTGGTGTCGAAGACCGCCGGCCAGGAAGCGGCAGGGCTGGCCTTTCTGTCCGAGGAGGAAGGCGAAGCGGTGCTGACCACGCCCGACCGCATCGGCCTCATCGCGCACGAGATCGCCCACCAGTGGTGGGGCGATCTGCTCACCTGCCGCGACTGGGGCCACTTCTGGCTCAATGAAGGCTTCGCCACGTTCATGGCCGCCGCCTACCGCGAACATCGCGACGGTCGTGCGCACTACGACGCTCAGGTCGCGCGATGGCGGGACCGGGTCGAACGCCTGCGTGCGGACGGGCGCGACCGGCCGCTGGTGTATCCGGAGTGGAACCGGCCCACCGCCGACGACCGCGCCGTGGTCTACCAGAAGGGCGCCTACGTCCTGCATCTGCTACGCGAGACGCTCGGCGAAGACGCGTTCTGGGCCGGCGTGCGCGACTACACGCGCGCCCACGCCGGCAGCTCCGTCGCCACCGTCGATCTCCAGCGGGCGATGGAGCGCGCCAGCGGACAGGACCTGCAGGCCTTCTTCGATGCGCACGCAGGCCCCGCGGCGGGCTCGTCCTTGCCGGCACCCGAGTGAGACGGGGCCGGGGCCGGGCCGGGACCGGGCTGGAGCCGGACTGGGACCAGCATCCTCCCCGTCAGCGGTGCGGCTGCGCTGCCCGGACAGATGTCGGCCTTGAAATCGCCCCTCGCGGCACCCACCAGTCTGGATACCAGACGGCGGCGCATCCCGGTCTGGCCCATCGGAAGCGATCTCCGCGTTTCCATTTGTGAAATTCATCTGCGATTTATCGGCTTATCGTTCCATGAACGAGACGCTGGGAACTCGCAGGGGATTTAGCACTCCAAGGACCCGACTGCTAAGATCGCTGCCATGACCCAGACCGCTCTCACCCCCGCCCTGGTTTCCCATTCCCTGGTTCCGAACAGCCTGCCGGCCCCCGGCGCGATCGGTTCGCTGGAGGCCTACGTCGGCGCCGTGCACCAGATCCCGGTGCTCTCGGTCGACGACGAGCAGGCACTGGCGCGTCGTTACCGCGACCACGAGGACGTCGACGCCGCTCGCGAGCTGGTGCTCTCCCACCTGCGCTTCGTCGTGCACGTGGCCCGCGGCTACAGCGGCTACGGCCTGCAGCTGAGCGACCTGATCCAGGAAGGCAACATCGGCCTGATGAAGGCCGTGAAGCGCTTCGACCCCGACATCGGCGTGCGCCTGGTGTCCTTCGCGGTGCACTGGATCCGCGCGGAGATGCACGAGTTCATCATCCGCAACTGGCGCATCGTCAAGGTGGCCACCACCAAGGCGCAGCGCAAGCTGTTCTTCAACCTGCGTCGCAGCAAGAAGCGCCTGGGTTGGCTCAACGCCGAGGAAGTGCGCGCAGTGGCGCAGGACCTCAACGTCTCCGAGCGCGAAGTGCTGGAAATGGAGTCCCGCCTGTCCGGACGCGACGTCGGTTTCGACGCGCCCGACGACAGCGACGACGACCATGCACCGCCAGCGCCCGCCGCGTATCTGATGGCCGACGGCCTCGACCCGGCGCAGAGCTACGAGGTCGCCGACGAGGAAGACAGCCAGCTGGAACTGCTGCGCGAGGGCCTGGCGCGGCTCGACGCCCGCTCGCGCGACATCGTCAAGCGCCGCTGGCTGGACCCCGAGAGCAAGATCACCCTGCAGGAGCTGGCCGACGAGTACGGCGTCTCCGCCGAGCGCATCCGCCAGATCGAGGCCAATGCGCTGAAGAAGATGAAGGCGCTGTTCGCGGCCTGAGACAAGAACGCTGCGCGGGCCGGATCGGCCCACTGCTTCACACCTGGAAGGCCGCGGCGATGCCGCGGCCTTTTTCGTGCCGGATTCGTGCCGGATCGGCGGCACCGCGTCGCGGTGCCCACCACCCGCCAACCGGGGTATAACACCCACTGCCACCATGCCGGAGGGCGAAAATGGACGACACCCTGCGCATCGCACTGCTGATCGATGCCGACAACGCGCCCGCGGGCAAGGTCGACGTGATCCTGTCCGAACTCGCGCGCCACGGCGTGGCCAGCGTGCGCCGCGCCTACGGCAACTGGAAAAGCCCGAACCTCAAGCGCTGGGAAGAGGCGCTGCACCCGCATGCGATCCAGCCGGTGCAGCAGTTCGCCTACACCAGCGGCAAGAACGCCTCGGACATGGCGATCGTCATCGACGCGATGGACCTGCTGCACAGCGAACGCTTCAACGCCTTCGCCATCGTCTCCAGCGACGCCGACTTCACGCCGCTGGTCATGCGCCTGCGCGCGCACAACGCGCGCGTGTTCGGCTTCGGCGAAAAGAAGACGCCGATGCCCTTCGTCAAGGCCTGTTCGACCTTCCTGTATCTCGAACAGCTGGAAACGCCCGACGAGAAAGACGACACCGAACGCACGCAGCGCCCGGCCAAGCCCAGGACCAGCGGCGAGCTGCGCCAGGATGCCGAACTGCTGCGCCTGCTGCGCAGCGCGGTGGCGGCGACGCGCAACGACGACGGCTGGTCCTTCCTCGGTGCGGTCGGCAGCCACCTCGGCAACCAGGGCTCGTTCGACGCCCGCAATTACGGGTATCCGAATCTCAGCGGCCTGATCGAAGCGGTGGACCTGTTCGAGCTGCGTCGCGAGGGGCAGCTGGTGCATGTGCGCGAGCGCTCGAACGAACCCGCACGCGTCAAGGGCGCACGGCGGACGTGAGCGCACGGCGGCCGCGCCAGACGCAGCCGCACGCCTGAGCGCGCATCAGCGCGGGCCGACCCCCAGCGCCGTCGGCTCCTGCGGCGCCTGCTGGCGCGCGAACTCGCGGTCGCGCTCCTGCGCGGCGACGTTGTTGGCCACCTGCACCGCCTGTTCGCTGCTCTCGCGGATCGGCTGCTGCGCCGCCTGTCCGGTCGCGATCGGATCGGTCGCACGGTTGAGCTCGGGGCGGTCGCCCATCGCGCTGAACTGCACCGCGCGCACCAGGCTGCCGTCCTTGCTGAGCTCCACCTTGTCGGGCTGGATGCCTTCACGAATGGCTTCCACGCTGAGCGCGGCCGCCACCCTGCGGCTGTGTTCGCCGTGCGGGATGCCGCGCCCGTCCTCCGCTTCGTAGACCTTTTCCAGCATGCGCGTGTACATCGCATTGCCGGGATTGTCCGGGTGGGTGATCAACCCCTTTTCCGCGGCGTCGAGTGCGGCCTGGGTTTTCGGGCCGATGACGCCCAACTGCTCGATGCCGTGGTCGCGCTGGAACTGGCGTGCGGCGAATTCGGTGTTCGGGCCGAACTTCTCGTCTACCGCGACCGGCCTGCCATCGGCGCCGACGTAGCCGAGGTCGGCGAGGATGCGCTGATAGCGGCCGACCTCCGGGCCCTGCTCGTCGCGGCGCAGCACGCCGTCGGCCATGGCGTCGGCGCCCGCCGGCGCGGCACCACCCTGCGTGCGAGTCCGACTGTTCCAGAACGCCTCGGGGTCGACGAGCTCCCCGTTTCGATCGTGTATTTGGTAGTGCACGTGTTGTGCATAATCCCTCGGCCCATGCGGCCCACGGCCGCCCATGGTGCCGATCGGATCGCCAGCCTCCACTCGCGTCGGCGGATCCGTAAGCCGTACTGAGCGGGAGTCGAGGTGCAGGATTACGTGTGTGTTGCCTTGGTCGTCTCGGATCTTGACAGCGCCGTACTCACCTTGGCCCGCGCCATAGGTCACCGTGCCGCTGACTGGCGAACGTACGACCGGGTGTGTGAGATTGGCTCCGCTCTGGCCGCCGACATAGTTGAAATCCACGCCACCGTGATCGTCCTTCTTGCCGTTGAGAATGCGCTCTCCGAAATCGCTGGTCATGTGCGGCGTGGTGCCGCTCTGCGGCGGCAGCATGATGCGCATGACGTCGTCGAAGGATTGGGGGCCTTCCGCACGCGGTGCGACAGGCGCAGGCGATGCCGGCGTGTCGGGCGTCGCCGCAGTGGCCGGTGGTGCGGGTGTCACACCGGGCTGCGCCTGGGTGCGCTCGCGCGCCGCGGTCTCGATGGCCCGACGCGTGGTCTCGTCGGCGATGCCGGTCGGGTCCATGCCGTTGTTCTGCTGGAAGGTCCTGACCGCGCTGCGGGTGCCGTCGCCGAGATACCCGTCATCGACGATCGGCCGGCCGTTCGCGTCCTGGATGCCCAGCGTGGCGAGGTTCCGCTGCAGCCCGCGCACGGTCTCGTCGATCGCGCCCAGGGTCTGCGGCCCGGCGCGACCGTCTACGGTCAATCCCTGGGCTTCCCGTTCGCGTTGGTAGGTCTCGACCGCCTGCCTGGTCTCGGCGGTGAAGCGGCCGTCCACGGCCAAGGGTTGGCCCTGCGCGTCGCTGTAGCCCAGGCCGGCCAGATTGGATTCGAGCTTGCGCACCTCGCGGCCGCTTTCGCCCTCCTCCAACACGGCATTACCGCCGGTGCGCTGTCGGGTCCCGGCGCCGATAGCGCCCAGTGCCTGTTGCACGTCCGCGTTGTTGCGCTCGGTGGAGGGGTCGTAGTCGCGACTGGCCACTGCGGAATGGGCGCGGTCCATCGCCGCGCGGCGGTTGGGGTCGGCGTTGTAACTGTCCTCGTAAGCTTGCGCGACTGCAGCCGCCTTGTCGCCGGCATAAGCGCCGGGAATCGACCTGGCTTCTGCCAACAACGCATCATAGTCGCCGCCGCTTCGGAGCACGTTCTCCAATTGACCCATACGGGTCGGATACTGGTTCGCGGTCTTGGCGAGAATATTGATCGCTTCGAAGCGACGATCCTCGGAAATGTTGCCGCCGTAACGGTCGAGGATGTTCATCGCGGTCTCGGTCGCGTTGCGCACCTGCGGATAATCGATGTTCGCATGAATCCAGCGTTTGCCTTCGTCGGAGCCTGCCCAGGCGTTGATGCTGTCCCGAACGGCAGGATCGATGAAAGCGATCGTGTCACGTCGCTTGCCGCCGCGGGTGAGGCCGCCATCGCCGTGCGTCAACAAGTCGGCACGCAGCTCGCTGGCGTTGTCGGGAAATGTCAGGCCGTTGCGGCGCGCATAATCCGCCGCCTGGGTGATGATGGCGTCGACATAGGTCGTCTCGCCTGCTCGCAATTCACGCTCCTTGGTTGCGCCCAGCGGCCATGTGCCGCGCTGGCCGAGATCCACCTGAATGGTGCCGATGCTGTAACCACTGTTCTCCGCCACCGCACTGGCTTGCCCCCATTCGCTCCTGTCGACGCCGGCCACGGAGAGTCGGAAAGCAGTAGCCGGACTGCCACCCTCGGTGCCACGACCGACAGTGAAGTACACCGCACCGGCGAGGGCATCCAGATTGCGCGTATCGATATTCGTCATGACGTGACCTCGGTCGGACAACGATGAATCGGGTTGATTCGCTCAGGGCTTGCTCATATCCAGATATTGTTCGAGCAGATCGGCGCGCTGGCGTTTGGCACGAGCGTCGTTTTCGACCGATTGCAGGCTACCTATCTGGCCGAGTTCGTAGAGAACCGATTCTCTGACATCGGCATCGTTTTGCTGCAATTGAACCCACGCCCGTTGCGCGGCCATCATCCTGTCGCGGCGTTCGCCCTGCAGACGCCCGGCCAGTTGCTTGTAGACCTTGTTCAAGCGTGCATCCTGACGTTCGCGCTCGTCGGTCAGGCAGTCGGCCTGAGCGAGGTGCCCCTCGGCACGGGCCATGCACTTGGTCGAGACATCGCTGAGCCCTTCGGGCACATAGTTGTCGTTGTCTGACGCTTTCGGTACCCGTGGCGAGCGAAGTGCGCCATCGATGGGCACATCGCCGGAAAAGTCGGCGATCGTCACCAGCAGGTCGGCGCGTTGGGCAATGGCCAGAGCCTTGTTCTCAAGCGCTCTTGAGCTGCCTGTCGGACCGGGTGCATCAAGCAACGAGGCGACGAATGCCTCGTCTTTGTCTTGCAGCCGGACCCAGGCGCGCTGCGCCTCGACGATGCGGTCGCGACGATCGCCCTGCAGCTGCGCGGTCAGCTGGCCGTACACCTCATTCAAACGCGCGTCCTGACGGTCGCGCTCGGCGGCCAGACATTCGGATTGGGCGAGGGTCTGCGACCCGGCGCGTGCCATGCACTCGTTGAAAGCTTCGCTGAGCCCCCGGAGTGCGGGCTTGCCGCCGTTCGTGAGCTTCGGTGCGCTGCTGTCGGGCGTTTCGGCGGCCGACGTGTCGCCCGCAAACCCCTTCCCGAACGCCGGATCGACGATCTTCACCAGAGTCCAGCAGCTGTCGCGGCGGAAGGTGTAGCGCAGTTGCAGGTCGGTGTCGGGGACTTCCAGCACGATCGTGGTGCGGTCGCCGTCGTTGCCGATCTCGCGGTACTGCAGGCCGTCGGCGCGTTGTTTGGCGCGGTCGGGCATGACCGGGAAACGCAGCAGATCACGGGAGACGGTCTCGACGCTCTCGGACGGCTCGGGCTGGGCGCTCCAGTCGACGAAGGCGGTGTCGACCATCGGGGCGGTGAAGGTTTTCTGCAGCGAAGGGCTTTCGGCGAATGCAGCCACGAAGCCGGCGATGTCGGTGGCCGGGCAGTGGGATGTGCGTGCCGGAGCGCCAGCCGGAGCGGACGCGGTGGGCGCAGCGGCGGTGCGGTCCGCCGCCGGCGCGGTGGCGTCGCAGGCGGCGGCGAGGATCAGCAGGACGGCGGAGAGTCCAGCCTTGTGCAGGGAGGCGAAGGAGAGCGGGAGCGTGCGCGCCCCGGGCTGTGTGCTGTCCATGGGGGGCGGCGGCATCCTGACGTGGCTTTGCGCAATCTAGCATGCGGGTCGGCGCCATCGTCCGTCGGCTCACGGCCCTCGCTCCACGGGCGGCGACGGGGATGCGGGCGGCACCTAGGGAACCTCTGATCCATTCAGAGGTTCCGCGCGCCATGGAGGGCGCGCTCGCCGATCGATCGTGCAAGCGATCGATCGGGCGGGAGCGGACTCAGGCCTGGCCTGAGTCCGCGACGTCTGAACGACGCCAGGATGGAGTTGTTCAGACCTTCCCTTGAGCAGCCGAAGGCGGGATCCGCAGAGGGGGGATCGGGCAGGCCGGTCGGCGGTGTCAGGAGCCGAGGTGCGAGGGCAGGGTGTCCGCACCGTGCATCCGTGCAACGCCGGGACTGGTGCCGACGCGGCATGCCGGCGTGGTGACGACCTGCGTCGCCATGCCGTGACCGCCGACGCACCTCGGCCTGCGCTGCAGCAGGGACGTCAGGCGGTTGTTGCCCGGCAGGTTGTCGCGCTGCAGCAGTTCCCAGTGCCCGAACGAAAACGGTGTGGCATGCAGCAGGTCGCAGATGTGGGCGGTGATGCGCACGAGCGCATCGGGAATGCGCAGCACGGTCGCCGGCGCGTGTCCGCCGGCGGCGCGCAGGGCGGCCAGATGCTCGCCCAGCGTGCTGGCCTGGTCGCCTCCCAGGTCGTGTTCGCGTGTGGCGAGCGCCGGGTCGTCGACCGGCGCGAGCGCGAGCCGCGCGATGGCCTCGCCCAGATCGCCCACATCCAGCGCGGCGATACGCCCGATCGCGCCGTGCGGCAGCGGATGCACCGGCCAGCGCGCGACGCGACGCATCCAGCGCGCGCCGTAACCGCCGTCGCCATCGAGCAGCGAGGGGCGCACGATATGCCAGTCGCCGCCGGCGGCACGCACGGCGTCCTCGCCGGCGCGCTTGCTGGTGAGGAAGCGGCTGCGTGCGGGGCCGCCCAGTCCGAGCGCGGACACGTGCAGCAGGCGCAGGCCGCGCGCGGCGCAGGCCGCGGCCAGGGCGCCGGGCGCGCGATGGTGCACGCGGTCGTAGGTCTCGCCCCAGCGCTGGCGCAGGATGCCGACGCAGTTGATCACGCTGTCGCAGCCCGCGAGCAGTGGCTGCCAGTCTTCCGGCGCCAGCAGGCGTTCGATGTGCGCCTCGCACCAGCCCGGCGCGTCCGGCAGCCGCGCAAGCCGCCGCCTGGGTTGGCGGCTGCCGACGATGGGTCGCGCTCCCCGGGCCAGCAACGCCGCCACGACGTGACGGCCGATGAAGCCCGCCCCGCCGAGCACCAAGACCCGCGGCCCGTCGCACGCACTGCCGCGTCCGTCGCTGGCGGCCTCCTCGCCGAAAGCGACCGCGGCGCCCTTCGTGCCCTCTGCCGGAGGGTGCCGTCGCGCCCGCTTGCCAGTCCCGTCCATCGCCTCACCTTTCGCGTCGCCGCGCGGATTGTCAGTTATTTCTGTCTTGACAGAAATTTATGTCGAAACTATGGTGCGCGCAAGGCCTCGCTGCCTTGTACTGCGGGTCCGGGTCCGGGTCCGGGTCCGGGTCCGGGTCCGGGTCCGGGTCCGAGTCCCGGGCACAGGTCACAGGCGCCGGCCGCGGGTCGGCTCCCGCCCTGCATGTCCGCCTGCGGCCTCAGGCGCCATGGCGACGCGCTGCGCGCCTTCTCTCTCCATCGACACACACCCCTCATGTCCGAGACACCCGCCCCGCCCTACCTCGACCCGCTGTCGCCGATCGCGCGGCGATTCATCCTGCACTGGGGTGAGATGGGCACGCGCTGGGGCGTGAACCGCAGCGTGGCGCAGATCCACGCGCTGCTGTTCCATGCCGGACGGTCGATGGACGCCGAGGACATCGCGCAGACCCTGGGCATCGCCCGCTCCAACGTCAGCAACAGCCTGCGCGAACTGATGAATCTCAATCTGGTGCGGGTGGTGCATGAACTCGGCGACCGCCGCGACCGCTTCGAGACCTCGAAGGACGTCTGGGAGCTGTTCCGCACGGTGGTCCGCGAGCGCAAGGCGCGCGAGTTCGACCCGACCGTCGCGCTGCTGCAACAGCTCGCCGCCGATCCGGCCTTTGCCGACGAGCCGCCGGACGCCCGCGCGCGGATGCAGGAGACGCTCAAGCTCATGGCCGCGCTCTCGCGCTGGGGCGAGGAAATGCTGCGGCTGGAGCCGCCGACGCTGATGAAGGTGATGAAGCTCGGCGCGAAGATCCAGAAACTGCTGCGCGAGTAGCGCCGCACGCGCGCTGTGCGCGCACGCTCGCGTGTGATGGTGCGCGCGTGAGGGCGGGCACGCGTACGGACGCACGCGCATGCCGGCGCGGCAGACGCACGTCGCGTCGGCACGCGTGATTCGGATGGCGTTTCAGGAGGCGGCTGCAGGCTGCAGCCCTGTCCCGTGAAGCAGGCCGATCTTCTTCCGACGCGAGGCGGGCGCCGCCTTCACTCGCCCGCAGGCGCGAGCGGGGTCAACAACTGTCTCAGCTCACGGCCCGTGGTCAGCGAGGCCGAGACGGTCGCGTCCGGCGTCCGGCGTCCGGCGGCAGGCAGCAGGCGGCAGGCGGGCCAGGCGATTGGGGTCCCGAGCCCGGACACATGCCCGTCCCTGCAATCCGTTAAAGTCGCCGGCGGAGGTGGCCATGCACGGCGAAGGTCTTCAGCTCGCACTCGTTTTCCTGCTCGCCGCGGTGATCGCGGTGCCCTTGTTCAAACGCTTCGGACTGGGCGCGGTGCTCGGCTACCTGGCCGCAGGCGTCGCGCTGGGGCCGTTCGGCTTCAAGGTGATCAAGGACGCGGCGCCGGTGCTCACCGCCAGCGAGATCGGCGTGGTGATGATGCTGTTCGTCATCGGCCTGGAGCTCTCGCCCTCGCGGCTGTGGGTGATGCGCCGGCCGGTGTTCGGCGTGGGCGGTCTGCAGGTGCTGCTGACCGGCGCGGCACTGGCGGCGGTGACGCTGTTCTCGGGCCTGGAGATGTTCGCCGGTCTTGGCTGGAAGGCGGCGCTGGTGATCGGCCTCGCGCTGGCGCTGTCGTCCACCGCGGTGAGCCTGCAGCTGCTCTCCGAACGCAAGGAGCTCACCGCCGCGCATGGCCGCACCGGTTTCGCGATCCTCCTGTTCCAGGACATCGCCGCAATCCCGCTGATCGCCGCGGTGCCGCTGCTGGGCGTGGCGGCCAGCGCCGCGGAGTCCGGCGACAGCGTGTGGCTGGGCATCGGCAAGGCGGTGGCGGCGATCGCGGTGGTGGTGGTCGGCGGGCGTTTCCTGCTGCGCCAGCTGTTCCGGCTGGCCGCGCGGATCGAGGTGCCGGAGATGTTGACCGCGAGCGCGCTGCTGGCGGTGCTGGGCGCGGCCTGGGTGATGGCGCTGGCCGGGCTGAGCATGGGCCTGGGCGCGTTCCTGGCCGGCGTGCTGCTGGCCGATTCGGAATTCCGCCACGAGATCGAATCGCAGATCGAGCCGTTCAAGGGCCTGCTGCTGGGCCTGTTCTTCATGGCCGTGGGCATGACCGTGGACCTGGAGCGGATCGCGGGCGAGCCCGGGCTGATCCTCGGCGGCACCGCACTGCTGCTCGGCCTGAAGGGCGCGGTGCTGTTCGCGCTGGGCGTGGGCCCCGCGCGACTGGGCTGGCGCAGCGCGCTGCAGCTGGCCGCGGTGCTGGCGCTGGGCGGCGAATTCGCGTTCGTAGTGCTGTCCGAAGCGGTGAAGGCCGGGCTGATCGATGTGCTGCTGCAGAACCGGCTGATCGCGATGGTGGGCCTGTCGATGGCACTCACGCCGCTGCTGCTGATCGCAGTCGCCATCCTGCTCAAACGCACGCCGGAGCCCGCGCCGCCAGCGCGGGAGTTCGACGCCATTCCCGATCACCACCCGCAGGTGATTCTGGCCGGCTTCGGACGCTTCGGGCAGATCGTCGCGCGCATTCTGGTGGCGCATCGCATCCCGTTCGTCGCGCTGGAAACCGACCCGCAGCAGCTCGACACCGTGCGCCGCTTCGGCAACATCGCCTATTTCGGCGACCCGTCGCGGCCGGACCTGCTGCGCTCGGCCGGTGCGGCGCATGCGCGGGTGTTCATCAATGCGATCGACGGCGTCGAGGCCAATCTGCGTGTCACCCGCGTGGTGCGCCGGCTGTACCCGGAGCTGAAGGTCTTCGCACGCGCCTACGACCGCAGCCATGCCTGGAAGCTGATGGATCTGGGCGCGGACGTCACCCGCGAAACCTTCGCATCGGGCCTGGAGATGGGCCGCGACGTGCTGGTGGCCATCGGGTTCGACCCCGCCGACGCCGACGCGCGGGTGCAGCGCTTCCGCGAACACGACGAAGCCCTGCTGTCCAGCCAGCACCTGTTCTACGACGACGAAAACGCCCTGGTGGAAAGCACCAAGCGCGCGCGCAGCGAGCTGGAGCGGTTGTTCGAGGCGGACATCGCACCGGTCAGCCGCACCGACCAGGCGGCAGCCGCCGAACCCGCCGTCGGCGATGGATCGACGGAGCGTCGACAGGATGCATGACGTGCGCGCGACCGGTCGCCCTAACGACGCCATCGACCATGCACTCACGCTGTGCCTGGCGTTCGCCATCGCGCACCAGATCGACGCGGCGTACTGGCAGGAGTGGGAAATGTTCGGCCTGCCCGGCGGAATCCAGCTGAATCTGCTGATGAATCTGGCGCTGTTCGTGCCACTGCTCGCCGCGGCGCGGCATGTGTACGCACGCACCCGTCACGCGCGCGCCTGCGCACTCGGGGTGGCGCTGGCGGTCGGCCTGATCCTGCCGATCCACCTGGGCTTCGCCATCGCCGGCGACCGCAATTTCGCGCTGCCGGTGTCGATCGCGGTGATCGTGGCGAGCGCGGCGGCGGCCGTGGCGTTGGCGCTTGTCGCGCGCAGACTGCCGCGCGGGTCGGCGTGATCGGCAGCGGGTCGACGACGGCGACGGCCGCGGTGCCTCGCGGGTCTCAGCCCTCGATCGCGTCCAGCTGCGCCTGCGGCAGCAGCAGGAAGGCCCAGAAGGGCACGCGTTCCTCGGCCCAGCGCTGTGCGGCCTCGTCGAAGATCTCCAGCGCGGTGGCGAAGCCGTCCGGGTCGGCGGCGCGCAGGTCTTCGACGTGTTCGATCACCAGCACGTAGCCCTCGCTGCCCCACCAGGACAGGTCGTTGAGACAGTCGGCCAGCGCGTCCCAGTTGCCGCCGAACCAGTCCGGAAACTTCAGCGCCTCGGCCAGCGCGCCGAGCAGGGCCTCGACGCGGGTCGCGCCCTTCATCGACACCGGCGCGACCGCGAAATGCAGGGCGTTGCCGGCGTCGATCAGCGCCTCGCGGTCGCGCAGGTCGGCGAAGTACGACCCGGCCTGCGCGGGGTCGGCGATCAGCGCGCGCAGTTCGACCGCGGCGGCGTCGGCGGGGCTCATCGCGTCCTCCCTTCGCCGGTCAGCGCCACGGGATCGATCTCGAACCGACGGAAGCTGCGGTAGTGGTCGGCGGTGTAGTGGTACTCGAGCGGCGGTGCGTCGCCGGCCTCGCCGCCGGTCACGATGCGGCGCGCGCCGCGGTCGGGCGAGCCCGGCGTCTTCACCGTGTATTCCCGGTAATACCCGCGCGGCTGCTGCGGCAGGCGACGCTCGCGGTTCTGGAACACGCTGCCGTCCTGGCGATACGGGAACGGCCCGTTGCGCACGATCAGCGCCAGCGTATCGATGGCTTCGGGCGGCAGGAACTCCGGCAGCGGCGCTGCCGACGGCGAAGGCCGAGTGTCGGCGCTGCCTGGGTCGGGACTGCGTGCATTGGATGCGCGCCCGGCGGGCGGGGCAGCGGCCTGCGCGGACGGGCCTGCGTCGCTGCCGCCTTGCGCGATGGCGGCATCCTCGGACGCCACCGCAGGGGCCTGCGCGTCCGGCGTGTGCTCCGGCCCGCCACCGGACCAGGACCACAGCGCCAGCAGCAGGCCGGCGATCAGAACGAAGAACAGCAGCGATTGCAGACGGCGGGCCATCGGCGACTCCTGCCTCATGCGTCGGAGGGGCGAGTATGGACGATCACGATCAGACGATCACGCGACCGGCCGATCAGGCGAGGGGCCATCGCCGACGGCGCGATGCACGCATCGCGCCGCGCGGCCTGCAGCGCGGGGTCAGCCGTGGATGATCAGCCGCAGGTAGCCGTCACGATCGTGCCGGAGGCGTCCAGCTGGAGGTTCAGGCGGTCACCGCGGTAGTCCATCGTCACCATGCCGTCGTGCGGAATCACCCGCACGGCCTTGGCGCCGCTGCGGCGCACGGCGTCGTCGACCAGCGCCTGCTCGGGCTTCTTGCCGACCACGTCCTGCACCTTGGACGCATCGCAGCTCTCGTCCAGGCCGGGGCCGGCGATGACCTCGGGCGCAGGCGGGTTGCCCGGCGGCGGCGTGCCGCCTTCGCTGCCCTCGGCGGAGGTGTCGGCGCCGCCTGCATCGGGCGCGGCCGGCATGTCGTCGGGCGTCGCCTCGGGCGTGGATTCGGATTCTGCGGCCGCCACGACCTCGGCCGACTCCGCAGCGGAGTCGGCAGCGGGCGCGCAGGCGCTGAGCGCGATGAGCATGGGCAGGACCGGCAGTGCGATGCGGGACATGGGAACTCCTTGTCGTTCTGGGGGCGAAGAAGACGGCACAGGGTCGCACGGACCGGCCGTGTGCGCGCAGAGCCTGTGCCCGCGCGCCTGAACGCGGGCGAAGCGTGCGCGACGCAGTGCGGGATTGCAGCCCGTGCAGCATCGTCGCAGCGGGCAGTCACGGGCCGGCCCGGCTCACTCCACCCGCCGCCCGTGCTGCAGCATCCACAGCATGATGGTCTTCTGGCGCACGTAATTGGCGCGCAGATAGGCGTAGACCAGCCCATGCCAGCCGTCGAGAAATCCAAGGCGGAACACGTAGCCGCGCCAGAACCGCCAGGCCGGCGAGAGCACCAGTTTCGCCAGCGACGCGCGCTTGCCGCGGGCGTGGTCGTGTTCGGCCATCATCCGCGCATAGCGCTGGGTCTTGGTCAGGAACTGCGCCAGCGAGCGATACGGGTGATGGATCAGGTCGCCGGGCAGCGTCTGCACGGGGCCGTCGACACTGGCGGCTTCGTGGATCTCGCGCGTGCCGCGCCAGCCGCCGCGGCGGCGGTCGAACAGGCGCAGCACGCGGTCGGGATAGGCGTTGCCATGGCGCAGGAATTTGCCGAAATACTCGCTCAGCCGCGCGAAGCGGTAGCCGGCGGCGCCTGCGAATCCGCCCGCACGCGCCGCCAGGATGGCGTCGCGCAGCGCCGGGCTCACCCGCTCGTCGGCATCCAGGCACAACACCCAGTCGTGCGTCGCCTGCTGCACGGCGAAGTCCTTCTGGCTGCGGAAACCGTCGAAGTCGCGGTGCAGCACGCGCGCGCCCGCGGCCTCGCACACGGCGCGCGTGGCGTCGGTGGAGCCGGAGTCGACCACCACGATGTCATCGCAGAAATCCAGCGACGCCAGACAGTCGCCGATGCGGTCGGCTTCGTTGAACGCGATAATGACCGCCGAAACCGGCGGCAAAGGGGCGGGAGACGTATCGATGGCGGAATACCTGTTGTTCGCGAGCGAGCGCTATGCGCTGCCCATCCTGCAGCCGCTGGCCGACGCCTTGCAAGCCGCCGGACACGGCGTGCACGCCTGGCTGGTCGACGGCGCCGCGGGCGCGCGCATGCCCGCGCCGGTACGCAGCGTGGGCCTGCGCGAGGCGGTGGCGCTGCGCCCACGCGCGGTGTTCAGCGCCGCCAACTGGGTGCCGACCTTCCTCACCGGGCCGAAGGTGCAGCTGTTCCACGGCTTCAATGTCGAGAAGCGCGAGGACGCACGCGGCCATTTCCGGGTGCGCGGCCTGTTCGATCTCTACTGCACGCAGGGGCCTGCCACCACCGCGCCGTTCCGCGCGCTGGCCACGCGGCATCCGCATTTCGCCGTGGTCGAAACCGGCTGGCCCAAGCTCGACCCGCTGTTCCGCGACGACGGTGGCGAATCTGCCGCCCTGCGCGCGCCTGCGGGCGGGCGGCCGGTGGCGATGTTCGCCTCCACCTTCACCGAACGCCTGAGCGCCGCGCCGCATCTGTTCGACGCCATCGCCGCCGAAGTCGCCCGGGGCGAGCGCTACTGGCTGCTCACCCTGCATCCCAAATGCCCGCCGGATCTGTTCGACCGCTACCGCGGGCTGGCCGGCGCGCATGCGGCCTTCGTGGAGACCGAGCAGTTGATCGCCGCCCAGCGCGCCGCGGATGTGCTGGTGGCCGACACCACCTCGGTGGTCTCGGAATTCGTGGTCCAGCACAAGCCGGTGGTCACCTTCCGCAACCGCGCGCCGAAGCCGCACATGCTGGAGTTCGACGACCCGGCCCGGCTGCCGCAGATGCTGGCCCGCGCCTTCGCGCCCGACGACGCCCTGCGCCGCGCGATCGTCGACTACGCCGACGCGATTCACCCGTATCGCGACGGCCGCGCGTCCGAACGGGTGATCGCCGCTACCGAGGATCTGATCGCAGGGCGGCTGGGGCGGTTGCGCGGCAAACCCCTGGACGGGCGGTTCCGGGCGCTGCAGATCCGGGCGAAATTGGGGTATTGGGGCTGGGGCTGATGCTCGGGCTGGGGCTGATGCAAGCGCAGCGGCGGAACCGCCGCCGCCCTCACACCACCTGCCGCCCTCCCTGCTGGGGCGGTTCCACCTGCATGGCGGTCTGTTGCTGTGCCACCTGCTGTTGCGCCGCCTGCTGCTGCGCGAGCTGCACCGACTGGTAGCACAGGCGGTCGTTCTCGAAGGTGCTGTAGGCCATCGGCGTCATCGCCCCCTGGGTCACGCCGACATGCGTATAGCGCTCGTCAGCCTGGCCGGGATGGTAGACCGCGAACAACCTTTCGCCTTCCTTGCCGCCCTTGTCGATCGCATCCACTCCGGGCAGCTGGTCGCGACGCATGGCGGTGACCAGCGAGGCGGCGAGATTGTCGCGATGCTCCTGTTCGGGCAGGGTCCGGCGCTGCGGGTCGAGGCGGTCGATGGCCTGCATCGCCAGCTCGAAACGCGGGTAGTCCGGATGATTGCGGTCGTTGAGCTGCACCACCGGCCCCTGCGCCTCGCGCGGGTCGCGGAACGCCAGCACGCCGCTCTGTTCCAGCTGGTGATGCATGCTCATCTTGTGCTGCTGCATCTCGCGCACTTCCTGCAGCGTCTCGCGCAGGATGCGCTGCTCCTGGGCGGACATCTGCCCCTGGACCATGAAATCCGCGAACTCGTTCTTGCCCAGTGGACGCTCTTTTTCGGCATCGCGGAACTCGCCGCGCGCGGTCAGCTCCCACTCGTGCGAGGCGTTGGCGCTGCGGCTCACCAGCCGCAGGTTGCTGGTCTCGTTGTAGGCATCGCGCACCTCGCCCATGCTCGGCGTGGCGTTGGCGGTGTACTTGGGCAGCTCCTTGAGCAGGGTCTCGAACGCGACCTGGTGGTCGATGTCGAAGGCGTCGCGGGTGCACAGCTGGCCCGAGGCCGCGCAGGCGAACATCGGCACCTTCATGTCGTCGTAGGGCGGGACCGGCCGCTTCACGCTGGCCTCGCCCTGATAGCTGTTGCGCAGCTCGGACTGGAACCACTTCTCGCGCACGGCCTTGTCGAAGGCCAGATCGGCACGGGTATTGTCGTCGGTCCAGTCCTTCCCGTAGCTGCTGGCGTGACGGCGCGCCAGGTCCTTCTCCGGATCGAAAGCCGGCGGCGGTTGCGTCGCGTCGAAGCCGAAGCGCTCGCGGCACCACTTGGCGCCTTCGGGCGAATCCGGGCCGTTCTTCAGCGCGATATCGGCGGAGTCGCGGGCGCGGTTGATCGCCGCCGGCAGCAGACGCAGGTTGGATGCGTCGTTGTAGCCCATCTGCGCATCGGCCTGACTCAGCGGGCCGCGCTGCGCGAGGGCCTCGAGATGCTCCTTCCACTTCACCTTGTGGTCGATGTCGAGCGCATCGCTGGTGTGCCAGCTGCCGCTGTTCTCGTTGTAGAACAGCAGCGCATCCTTGCCGTTGACCCGGGCATGCGTGGGGTGCATGTGTTCCGCGGCCCAGGTGTTGCGCATGTAGTCGTCGGTCGACTGATAGAACGAGAGACCTTTGCGCGAAGCATCCGGGTCCCACTGGGCGTTCTGCAGCGCCGCACTATGCTGCGGGGGCCCCTGTTGATCCCATTCGGCCAACGTCACTTCACTGCCGTTGCTGAGCGGATATTTCTTGAGCGTCATGGTCCCTGTCTCCACAATGTCCGACCTGACTGAGCCTGATCCGGTCTGAGCCAAGCCGGCCCTGCCAATCCTGCCCAATCCTGCCCGATCCTGCCCGATCCTGCCCGATCCTGCCTGCATGCGGCTCCGCTACGCCCGGGGCCTGTCCGGATCATCTCACGATCCGCCCGCAGGCCGCTGTCGGACCGGCCAACCACTGTGCGCTGGCCTGCGAGGCCCATGAGGCACCCGCCGCCTTGCGGGGACGAGGCGATGGCGTCGCGGCCGTGACCTGCGACAGAGGCGACGGGTGCTAGTCTGGTGGAGAATCTGTCCTGCTTCACGGTTCAGCTCCACGGTCCTGCTCCACGGCCCCGCCCCACGGCTCCCGACTCTCGCGCATCCCCTCGGCCCCTGCCGCCTGGGCTGCGACGCGCGGCCGGGCGGCACCTGGGTCGCGCCTGGTCGCATGTGGTCGAGTGCGATCGGGGCTGGTCAAGCACGCTCGCGCCGCTTGGCATCGCACCCAAGGCGCTGCATCCGTGGCCGTGCTCACCGCGTCCCGCCCGCCGCAGGCCCGTCCGTTTCGAGTCCAGCGCGCCCTTCCCTCCCCCACTCCCCCATCGACGATGACCACCACCGCCGAACAGCTCGACCAACTGCGCATCGAACGCAAACCCGGCCAGCGCCGCCGTCGACGCCGTCGCTGGCCCTGGGTGCTGGGCGCGATCGCGCTCATCGTCGCCGTCGTGGTGCTGCTGGCCTCGATGCGCCCGGTGCCGGTGCAGACCGTACCGGCGCGCGACGCCGCCGACCCGGCCAACGCCTCGCTGCTGGACGCCTCCGGCTTCATCGTCGCCCGGCGCATCGCCACCGTGTCCAGCAAGACCACCGGCCGGGTGCGCGAGGTGCTGATCGAGGAAGGCCAGCAGGTGCAGGAAGGCCAGGTGCTCGCGCGCCTCGACCCGATCGACGCCGACGCCCAGCGCGAGCTCGCCCAGGCGCAGCTGGTCGCCGCGCGCAGCCAGATCGCCCAGGTCGCGGCCCAGCTGAAGGAAGCCGAGGCCAATGCCGCGCGCCTGTCCACCCTGGTCCAGCAGAAGCTCGTCTCGCGCCAGCAGTACGAGCAGGCCATCGCCTCGCGCGACGCCCTGCGCGCGCAGATCGCCAGCGCACAGCGCAGCGCCGAGGTCTCCGCCCGCCAGCTCGACGTGGCCGACATCGGCGTGGACAACACCATCGTGCGCGCGCCCTTCGCCGGGGTGATCACCGCCAAGGCCGCGCAGCCGGGCGAGATCGTCTCGCCGATCTCCGCGGGCGGCGGCTTCACCCGCACTGGCATCGGCACCATCGTCGACATGGACTCGCTGGAGATCGAGGTGGACGTCAACGAGGCCTACATCGGCCGCGTGCAGCCCGGCATGCCGGTGGAAGCGGTGCTCAACGCCTATCCGGACTGGAAAATTCCTGCGGAAGTCATCGCGATCATCCCCGCCGCCGACCGCAGCAAGGCCACGGTCAAGGTGCGCATCGCGCTCAAACTGAAGGACAGCCGCATCGTGCCGGACATGGGCGTGCGCGTGAGCTTCCTCGACAAACCCGAGCCGGGGGAGGCCAAGCCCACCGGCGTCTGGGTGCCCTCGCGCACCATCGTGCTGCCTGAAGGCACGCCCGCCAATGCCGCGGCCAAGGCGACTGCGGGCAAGGTCTTCGTGGTCGAAGATGGCGCCGCGGTCGCGCGCGAGGTCACGCTGGGCGAAACGCGCGACACCGACCGCCTGGTGACCGCAGGCCTCAAGCCCGGCGAGGCGGTGATCAGCGACCCGGCGAAGATCCAGGATGGCCAGCGCGTCGTCGTCGGCGACGCGGCGAAGAAGTGAGCTCGCCATGAGCGCGACATCGAGCTTCGCAACCGAACCGGCCGACGCGGGCGCCGCCCGCCCGCTGGTCCGCATCCGCGGCCTGAAAAAGGCCTACGAACGCGGCAACCAGGTGGTCGAAGTGCTGCACGGCATCCATCTGGAGATTCCGCACGGCGATTTCGTCGCGCTGATGGGGCCGTCGGGGTCGGGCAAGACCACCCTGCTGAATCTGATCGGCGGCCTGGACACGCCCACCGGCGGCGAGCTGCTGGTCGACGGCGTGGCGCTGGAGACGCTGCGCGCCGACGATCTCGCGCACTGGCGCGCGGACACGGTCGGTTTCATCTTCCAGAGCTACAACCTGATGCCGGTGCTCAGCGCGCAGAAGAACGTCGAACTGCCGCTGCTGCTCACCGAGATGGGCGCCGGCGAGCGCAGCAAGCGCGCGCAGATTGCGCTGGATCTGGTCGGCCTGGGCGACCGCGCCGGGCACAAGCCCAACGAACTGTCCGGCGGCCAGCAGCAGCGCGTGGCGATCGCCCGCGCGCTGGTGTCCGACCCGCTGCTGCTGATCTGCGACGAACCCACCGGCGACCTGGACCGCACCACCGCAGACGAGGTGCTGACCCTGCTGCAGCAGCTCAACCGCGAGTTCGGCAAGACCATCGTGATGGTGACCCACGACCCGAAGGCCGCCGACTACGCGCGCCGCACCGTGCACCTGGACAAGGGCAGGCTGGTCGACGAGCCTGGTGCGCATTGAGCGCGGGTCGGAGCGAAGGCGCATGAAATTCCTCGGCCTCATCCTCTCCGGTCTGCTGCGCAGCAAGCTGCGCACCGGCTTGACCCTGGTCGCGCTGCTCGCCGCCTTCACCCTGCTCGGCCTGCTGCAGGCGGTGAATTCGCTGTTCGGCGGCGCCGCGGATTTTCTCGGCGCCAATCGCCTCATCGTGCAGGCCTCCACCTCCTTCACCCAGCCGCTGCCGATGCGTCTGCTGCCGCAGATCGAATCGGTGTCCGGGGTGGAGTCGGTGATGCATTCGCAGTTCTTCGGCGGCGTCTACCAGGACGGCCGCAGCTTTTTCCCGCAATTCGCGGTCAACCCGCAGCGCCTGCGCGACACCTACCCGGAATGGGTGATGGACGAGGACGGCTGGCGGCAGTTCATCTCCACCCGCGACGGCACCATCGTGGGCCGGCGTCTGGCCGAAGCCAACGGCTGGGAAGTCGGCGACATCGTGCCGCTGAATTCCTTCATCTGGACCAAGGCCGACGGCAGCCGCGTCTGGGAATGGCGCATCGTCGGCATCTTCGACGGCCGCGACGAGGAATGGCGCGAGCGTGCCGGCGTCATGTATCTCAACTACGGCCAGTTCGACGAAGGCCGCAGCCCCGCCGCGCGCGGGCTGGCCGGCGTGTTCGCGGTGCGCATCGCCGACCCCAACGACGCCGGGCGCATCGCCGCCGAGATCGACGCCAAATTCGACAATTCCTCCGACGAAACCAAGACCCAGAGCGAGCAGGAGTTCCAGCTGGGCTTCCTGCGCCAGTTCGGCGATATCGGCCTGATCGTCAACCTGATCACCGCCGCGGTGTTCTTCTCGATCCTGTTCCTGACCGGCGTGTCGATGTCGCAGGCGGTGCGCGAGCGCATCCCCGAACTGGCGGTGCTCAAGTGCCTGGGCTTCACCGACCGTCAGGTGCTGTGGCTGGTGCTGGCCGAGGCCTTCGCGCTGTGCCTGATCGGCGCACTGGCCGGCATGGCGCTGGCCGCGCTCATCACGTTGATGCTGCCGCCGGAGTTTCCGGTCAGCACCGATCTGCGTGTGTGGGTGATCGCCGGCATCAGCGTGGTCGTACTGACGCTGATGGTCGGCCTGCCGCCTGCGCTCACCGCGCAGCGGCTGAAGATCGTGGACGCACTCGCCGGGCGCAGCGACGAGTCGCCGCTGGAGCGCTGGCTGCGCCGGCTGGTGGACGCGCTCGCCCTCAGGCAGGCGCGGCGCGCGCAGGCACGGGAGGCGACATGAGCACCTGGACCGAAACCCGCGAAATCGTGCTGATGAATCTGCGCGCCATCCCCGACCGGCTGGCGCCGTCGCTGGTGATCGTGATCGGCATCGCCGGCGTGGTCGCGGTGATGGTGGCCCTGCTGTCGATGTCCAGCGGCCTGAACAAGACCCTGGGCGCGACCGGGCGCGAAGATCAGGTGGTGATCACCCGCGGCGGTTCGCAGGGCGAGCTGTCCAGCTTCCTGACCATCGGCGCGAGCACATTGATCAAACAGGACCGCGCAGTCGCGCGCGGCAAGGACGGCCTGCCGCTGGCCAGCGGCGAGCTGATCGTGATCACCGAAGTGCCGCGCCCGGGCCAGAGCACCGGCGCCAATGTGACCCTGCGCGGTGTGGAGCCGGTCGGTTTCACGCTGCGGCCCGAGTTCGAAGTCGTGCGCGGGCGCAAGTTCAGACCCGGCGTGCAGGAGCTGATGGTCGGCGCCGGCGCCGTGCAGCAGTTCACCGGCCTGGACATCGGCCGCCAGATCCGCTTCCGCGGCGGCACCTGGACCGTGGTCGGGCATTTCCGCAGCGGCGATGCCTACGACTCCGAGCTGTGGACCGACCGCGAAACCCTGCAGGGCGCATTCGGCCGCTCCGGCGTGTCCTCGGTGCTGATGCAGCTGGCCTCGCGCGACGATATCGAGGCCGTGGAGACACGCCTCACCGAGAACCCGCAGCTGGACGTGGATGTGCGCAGCCAGCGCGACTTCTTCTCGGGCCAGTCCAAGGGCCTGACCAACACCATCGGCGTGCTCGCCGGGTTCGTGGCCTTCATCATGGCGCTGGGCGCGGTGTTCGGCGCGCTCAACACCATGTTCTCCGCAGTCTCGGCGCGCACCCGGGAAATCGGCACCCTGCGCGCGATCGGCTTCGGCGCGCTGCCGGTGGTGGCCTCGGTGATGGCCGAATCGCTGCTGCTCTCGCTGCTCGGCGGCGTGCTCGGCGCGGTCGCCGCCTATCTGCTGTTCAACGGCTACGCGGTCAGCACACTCGGCGGTGGCTTCACCCAGGTGGCATTCGAGTTCGCGGTCACGCCCGGCCTGGTGGTGATCGGCGTGCTGCTGTCGCTGTTCATCGGCTTCATCGGCGGCCTGTTCCCCGCCGTGCGCGCCGCGCGGCTGCCGGTGACGGCGGCGCTGCGGGAGTGACGCGGACGCCGCCGGGGTCATGCCGGCGTGTCGCGCTCAAGCGACCGCGCCTCTGCCTTGCGTAGGAGCGCCTTCAGGCGCGACCGGGCGGATTGCGCCGAATGACGCCGGGCCTTGCCTCGGGCCATGCGTCGGGCCTGAAGGCCCTCCTACGAGCGCGTTCTCTCGGCATCGTGTGCCCGGGACACTCCAGTCCGTAGGAGCGGCTTCAGGCGCGACCGAGCGGACTGCGCCGAATGACGCCGGGCCTTGCCTCGGGCCTTGCGTCGGGCCTGAAGGCCCTCCTACGAGCGCGTTCTCTCGGCATCGTGTTTGCGGGACACTCCTGTCCGTAGGAGCGGCTTCAGGCGCGACCGAGCGGACTGCGCCGAATGACGCCGGGCCTTGCCTCGGGCCTTGCGTCGGGCCTGAAGACCCTCCTACGAGCGCGTTCTCTCGGCATCCTGTGTCCGGGACACTCCTGTCCGTAGGAGCGGCTTCAGCCGCGACCGGGGGGATTGCGCCGAATCACGCCGGGCCTTGCGTCGGGCCTGAAGGCCCTCCTGCGCGAGCCCGGGCATGGATCGATCGCCGGTGGCTCATGCCGGCGAGCGCCACATCAAATCGCTGCCGCTTCCAGCGTCGCCCGCGGCGGCAGCGACCAGTCGATCGGCGTCTTGCCGTTGCGCTGCAGATACTCGTTCGCGGCCGAGAAGTGCCGGCAGCCCATGAAGCCGCGATGCGCCGACAGCGGCGAAGGGTGCGGCGCCTTCAGCACGCGGTGGCGGCGGGTGTCGATCACCTTGCCCTTGGCCTGCGCGTAGCTGCCCCAGAGCAGGAACACCAGGCCCTCCCGCTCGCGGTTGAGCACATCGACCACATGGTCGGTGAAACCTTCCCAGCCCTTGCCCTGATGCGCTCCGGCACGGCCGTCCTCGACCGTGAGCACCGCATTCAGCAGCAGCACGCCCTGCCGCGCCCAGGGCAGCAGGCAGCCGTGGTCGGGCCGCGGCAGGCCGAGGTCGGCGTGGATTTCCTTGAAGATGTTGTCCAGCGATGGCGGCACCGGCACGCCCGGGCGCACCGAGAAACACAGGCCATGCGCCTGGCCAGGGCCGTGGTAGGGGTCCTGGCCCAGCACCACCACCTTCACGTCGTTGAACGGCGTCGCATCGAACGCGGCGAAGATCTCCGGCCCCGGCGGATAGATGCGCGCACCCTGCGCCTTGCGCTGGCGCAGGAAGGCCGACAGCGCGGCCATCTCCTCGCGCTGCAGATAGTCGCCAACATGGGCTTTCCACGAGGGTTCGAGTTTGATGCGGGAGTCGTCGGTCATCTCGGTCTTTCCTTCTGCTCGCAGGCGCCGCATCTGTCCTGGATGCGGTCTCGATCGGCGCTAGCGCGCATGCTGCGGCAGCCCATCGGCGATGGCGTAATAGTCGCCCTGCTCCGCCACGAAGATGTGTTTCTGCAGACGCAGTCCGGTGGGCGCATCGAGCGCGCCCATCGCCACGCTGGTCCAGTCGCGGTCCGGAGGCGGGTCCCAGAACAGGGCCGAGCCGCAAACCGAGCAGAAACCGCGGCGCACGCGTTCGGAGGAGCGGTACCAGGTGATGTGTTCGGCGCCGTTCACCTGCAGCGCGGCGCGCGGCACGTTGACCGAGGCGAAATAATGACCGGACTGGCGGCGGCACTGTTCGCAGTGGCAGGCATCGCTCTCGCCCGGCTCGCCCTCGATGCGGAAGGACACCGCACCACACATGCAATGGCCGGTCAGCGGCCTCGCGCTCATGCAGATCTCATACTCACAGACGCCGCACTCATGCAGAAGCAGCGTCGCGATCCGGCAGCCGCGACAGGCGCAGCTGGAACAGCGCCTTGGTCAGCAGCAGGCGCTGTTCGATCGGCTTGAGCACCAGGTCGTTGGCGCCCTCGCGCAGCAGGCCGGACTGCTTGTCGCGGTTGCTGTCGCCGGTCATCACCAGCACCGGCAGCCGGCGCCGGCTGTAGCCCAGTTCGCCGCGGATCGCACGCACCAGGTCCAGGCCGCCGATGTTGCCTTCCAGCGTGACGTCGGTGAGCACGAGATCGGCACCCATGTCCTCCTCGCCCAGCCGCTCGCGCAGGTAGAACAGCGCGTCGTCGCCGCGGGTGAGATGGATCACCTCCAGCCCCTGCGACTTCAGCATGCGCTTGGTGGCCACGGCCACGGTGATGCTGTCCTCGACGTAGAGCACGCGCGCGCCGGGGATGGGCTCGGGCTGGACGTAGCCGCGGATGAACGCCGCCAGGGCCTCGTAGCCGTCGGCCTTGTCGAAATAATCGGTGACATCGTCGGTGAAGCTGCGCGCCTCCAGATGGCGCTGCACGTCGCCGGAGACCACGATCACCGGCACGTAGCGCTGGCCGGCGGCCGCGCGCACCCGGCTGGCCAGTGTCTGGCCATCGCCGTCGGGCAATGCCAGCGACGTGGTCACCAGGTCGACCGGCGCATTGGCCAGCGCGGCCTCGGCCTCGGCAAGCCCGGCGCAGCCGATCACCTCCACCCCCGGCAGGTCGCGGCGGAGCATGTCGCCGATCAGCTTGCGCACCAGCTTGGAGCCGTCCACCACCATCACCCGGGGGTGTTCGGCGGTCACGTGACGGACATCGGGGGGTGCACGCATGGCGAGGACATCTCTGGCGACGGGAATACGACACGACCGGAGCGGCGCGTTCCGCAGGCAGGCCTGTCGCGACGCTCAGTCGGGCCTAGTTTGACCCAGAAAATGCCCAGTGACCACGCCGGCGCCCAGCCAGCCGAGCAGGGCTGCGACGGCGAGCACACCCAGCGCCTGCAGCGCGTTCAGCCCCTGCAGGGCGAAAGCGCTGCCATAGCTGGCGGCCAGCTGGGCGAGGGGGGCGCGCAGGGCGAGTTCGGCCGCTGTCAGAACCGACAGGGCCAGCAGCCCGGCAGCCAAGCCATACCACGCACCGAGATACAGAAAGGGCCGGCGGATGAAACCGTCGGTAGCGCCGAGCAGCTGCAGCACCGCGATCTCTTCGCGACGCTCCTGGATTTCCAGACGCACGGTGTTGCCGACCACCAGCAGCGCGCCCAGGCCCAGCAGCACCGCCAGCACCCAGACCAGCCGCGCGCCGAAGCCCAGCCAGCCGTCCAAGCGCTCGCGCCAGCGCGCATCGCGCTGGACCAGATCGGCCTCGGGCAAGGCCTCCAGGGCGGCGGCGAGCGCAACGTCTGCCTCCGCCGCATCTTCTGCCGGCCGCACGACCAGCACCGCGGGCAGCGGGTTCTCGCCGAGGGCTTCGACGGTGTCGGCATACAGCGCCGCCTGCGCCCCGGCCTCGGCCTGCAGCTGCGCCAGCGCCTGCTCGGGGGTGCGCAGCTCGACCTCGGCCACGTCCTCGCGCGCGCGCAGCTCGCCCGCCAGCGCGGACGCGCGCGCGGCGGCGACCTCGGTCTTCAGGAACACGCTGATCTGCCGCGTGTCCTCCACGGCGCCGCCCAGACGGCCGATGTTGTGCAGGCTCAGCCCCAGCCCCAGCGGCAGCGCCAGGGCTACCGCCATCACCCCAACGGTGAGCAGCGTCGACCACGGCCGGCGCAGCATGCGGCCCAGGCTGGCGGCCAGGCTGTCGCGGTGGTGCGCGGCCCAGCTGGCGATGCGCGAGCGGGGCTTGCTGGCGGTGGCGGAGGCGCGCGGATCAGCCATGCGCATGCTCCGGGCCGGCGGGCTCGGACGGGGAGTGCCCGGACGGTGCGGGTCCGGACGGGGCGAGCTCGTCCGGGGCGATGTCGTCGACCAGCCGGCCGTGGTCGAGCACGAGGACACGTTTGCGCATCCGCTTGACCAGGCCCAGGTCGTGGCTGGCGACCAGCACACTGGTGCCGCGCTCGGGCAGGCCGGCGAAGAGGGTCATGATTTCGGCCGACAGGCCCGGGTCGAGATTGCCGGTGGGCTCGTCCGCCACCAGCAGCGCCGGCTCGCCGATCAGCGCTCTGGCAATGCCCACCCGCTGCTGCTCCCCGGCCGAGAGCTGGCCCGGGAGGGCGTCGATGCGCGCGCCCAGGCTCACCCGGTCGAGAATGCTGCGCACACGCTTGCGGATCTCGTCGCGGCGCAGGCCGCGCAGCACCAGCGGCAGGGCCACGTTCTCGGCCACGCTGCGGTCGGTCAGCAGGCGGTGGTCCTGATAGACCACACCCACCTCGCGCCGGTGCATCGCCACCGCACGCCCGGAGACATTGCGCAGATTGCGCTCGTTGAACAACACCGCGCCGCGGCTCGGGCGCTCGGCCAGATGGATCAGCTTGAGCAGCGTGCTCTTGCCCGCGCCGGAGTGCCCGGTGACGAACAGCATCTCCCCGCGCTCGACCGAAACACTCAGGTCGGACAGGGCCTGCTGGCCACCGGGGTAGAGCTTGGCGACGTTGTCGAAACGGAGGAGAGGCATGGGGCGAAGTATCGCAGAACCGGGGCTGGACCCGCCCGATCTTCGTCTCCGTCAGTGCCCGGGCGTACCGTTCAACGTCCGCGCGTCGGCGTCGAGGATGACGTAGGTCTTCGCCAGCATGTCGCCGAGTCTTTGGCGATGCTTGGAGAAATAGGCGGCGAGACCTGCGGGAATCCCTCCGGCGAGGAAGGGATTCACTTCGATGAGCCGCAGCAGCGTGCGCAGCACGACCTGCCAGACCGTCGGCTTCCGGCCATCCTGGCCGACGACCCGGATGAACAGCGCGAACTTTCCGAGCGTCTTTCCGAAGGCCGATTCCATCACCGGGAAATACAGCGCGGCCAGGGTCAACCAGACGGCGATGGTGCTCTGGTAGGTCTCGTTGCCGAGCACCGCGTCGGGAATCATGAAGATCGCAAGCAATACCAGGAAGTCGATCCAGGTCCCGGCCCAGCGCCGCACAATGATTCCGCCGTCGTAATTGGCCGAAACGCTTGCCGCAGTCCGCGTGCCGCGGCTGCCGAATACGAGGGGTTCGTTACCGAGTTCCATATGGAGTTCGGGCTGCCGTCGAGGGTGAAAGGGTCTGTGGCCTGCCGCAGGGCAGGCCTAACTCAATGCCGCGAACTCGGCGCCCGGGTCACCAGCGACTTGAGCTTGCTGCCGATGCGCTTGAACAGCGACGGGCTGTCTTCGACGGGCTTGGCGGCGGCGCCGGACGCGGCCGGAACGGCCACTGCGGCCGGCGTTTCCAGCGCGCGCACGGCCTGGTCGACCGACTGCGCGCCTTCGCCGTCGATGCGCTTGCCGCCACGACGGCGGCGGCGCTTGCGCGGGGCGCGGTCGCTGTCGCCCTCGGCGGAGCCGGCGGCTGCGGGCGCCTGCCCGACGGCCTGCGCGCCCTGATCGGCGACGGCAGCGCCCTCGTCGCGGCGGCCGCCACGACGGCGACGACGGCGTTCACCGCCCTCGCCCGTCTGCGCGCCCTGCGGCTGGCCGTCGACCGGTGCCGCTGCGACGGGTTCGGCCACACCGGCTGCCGCACCGGCGGCCTGGTCGGGGGCGCCTGGCTCCTCGCGCCGCGGACGGCGACGGGCTTCGCCCTCGCCGCGCGGGCCGCCGCGCTCGCCACGAGCACCGCGACCACCGCCGCCCGGACGACCACCGCGGCCGTGCTTGGCGTCGTCGGCGGCGCGCTGTTCGCGGGCTTCGCGGAAGATGGTGCCCAGGCTCAGGTCTTCGTCCTCGCCCGCCTCGACCTCGCCTTCGGCCGACGGCGCGGGCTTCACGCGCTCGGGGCGCGGCAGCGGCGTCATCAGTTCGCGGGTCACCGGCTCGGACGGGATCTTCTGGTCGATGTAGCGCTCGATGTCCGGCAGGCTCATCGCGTAGCGCTCGCAGGCGAAGCTGATCGCATCGCCTTCCGCACCAAGACGCGCGGTGCGGCCGATGCGGTGCACGTAGTCCTCGGCGTCGAACGGCAGGTCGTAGTTGTAGACGTGGCTCACGCCGTCGATGTGCAGGCCGCGGGCGGCCACGTCGGTGGCCACCAGAATCTCCAGCTGGCCGGCCTGGAACTTCTTAAGCAGCGATTCGCGCTTCTTCTGCGGCACATCGCCGCTGAGCACCGCCACCCGATAGCCGGCGCGGTCCAGCGCGCGGGCCACGCGTTCCACGAAGGCCTTGGTGTTGACGAACACCATCGTGCGCGCGCCCTCGCTGCGCGAGAGCAGGCCCAGCAGCAGCGGGATCTTCTCGTCGTCGGCCGGGTAATAGATCTTCTGCCGCACCTTGGCGGCGGTGATGAACTCGGCCTCCACCACCAGCTTCTCGGGCTCGTTCATGTGCTCGTAGGCCAGCTCCAGCACGCGGTGGCTGAGCGTGGCGCTGAACAGCAGAGTCTGGCGCGTGGTGCGCTCCGGCATGCGCCGCAGCAGGAAGCGGATGTCCTTGATGAAGCCGAGGTCGAACATGCGGTCGGCCTCGTCCAGCACGCAGATCTCGCAGGCGTGCAGGCTGACCACCTTGTGCTGCTTGACGTAGTCGATCAGCCGGCCGGGCGTGGCGATGATCACATCGGCGCCGGCCTGCAGCAGGGCGCGCTGCTTGTCGTAGTCCACGCCGCCGTAGACCAGGGCGAACTTCAGGCCGAGGTCGGCGCCGAACTTCATCGCGTCCTTGTGGATCTGGATCGCCAGCTCGCGGGTGGGGGCGAGGATCAGCGCGCGGGGGTCTTCGGGCTTGCGCTCGGCCAGGGCCGGGCGGCTCAGCAGGCGGTTGATCACCGCCACCAGGAAGGCCAGGGTCTTGCCGGTGCCGGTCTGGGCCTGACCGGCCACATCGCGCCCGGGGAGGGCCACCGGCAGGGTCAGCGCCTGAATCGGCGTGCAGCGGGTGAAACCGGCGGCTTCGAGACCGGCCAGCAGCGCCGGGTGCAGGGCCTGAGTACCGTCCTCGCCACTGCCGAAAGAAGAAAACGTGATATCGGTTAAGGGTTTATCGCTCATCATCCAAGTCCGGGCCCACCATCTGCGGGGACCCTCATGTCGCATCGAAGGGTGGAGGGCGGCTTGCGCGGCGCCTCGCGGCGACGCAGACTGCCCCCGGGATCGCGCCACGCTGCTCGCGCGGGTCGCGGGTGTCGGCACGGAGCCTGCGCCGGGGGAGCGCATCGGCCTGCAGGCCGGTGGCTCGCACCGGTGGGTGCGCAGTCAGCATGCAGGCGACGCGGGGCGCGACGGTCGGCGCTGAAGATGGCGCTTGAAGAGAGCCGTACCTGCCCGCAGTGTAGCAGGTGGTACCGCCGAGCTGGCATGCCTGCAGCCGGCGCCAGGCCACCGGACACGCCGCCACCGGCCCCCGACCGCTCCCACCCGCAGGCCCTCCAGCGCAGGCCCACGCCCACCGACGCACCGGCACCGCCTCCCGCAGACTCTTTCCGGCACGTCCGGTTCCGCATTCGTTCCGCGCAGCCGGCCACGCCCTTCCCTTCCATCCTTTCCGGAGATGTACGTGAGCGACAAAGTCCTCCATGCCAACGACGACGATTTCGACGCCATCGTCCTGCAGTCCGACCAGCCCGTCCTGGTCGACTTCTGGGCGCCCTGGTGCGGCCCCTGCAAGATGATCGCGCCCCTGCTCGAGCAGCTGGCCGACGAGTACGACGGCCGCGCCAAGGTGGTGAAGGTGGACGTCGAAGCCCACCCCAACCTCGGCCGTCGTTTCGGCGTGCGCAACATCCCGCTGCTGCTGACCTTCAAGGACGGCCAAGTGCACGGCACCCAGATCGGCGCGGTCGGCAAGCCGCAGCTGGCGCAGCTGATCGACAAGGCGCTCTGAGCGCCGCTTCACCCTCCGGCGCCCAGGCGCCCGTCGGCCAGGGAGGGCCGCCGCCGGCCCGTGTTCATGGACGAAAACCGACTGCCAGCCGAACGCGCCGCTTGCCGCCGCCCCCTGCACGGTGCTAGTTTTTGACCAAAGCGCGCCCAGCCGGGTGCCGGGAAATGGCCAGACACGCCGCTTCCCAGGCCGCCCGCCCGGTCTTCGATCCGGGTCGGCCCTCGACGAATCAAACGCTTACGCGCCGGTTTCGTCGGCCTAGCCCCTGGTGGTGCCTCCAGCGTTGTGCCTGCAGGCCGTCTTCGAACGGCTCGCTCTGACAGTCTGTTCCGACAGCCTGACGGCGCTTCGTCTCTTTATCCGCGTCATTCGACCACCCCTCCCCTCATACCCCATCCGTCCGCTGCATGGCGGACGCTCGCAGCAGCGAGGAGTCCCCGCTTGTCCGACAACACTTCCGATACCGGCGACAACGCCGGTCCGCGCGCGCGCAAGCCGCGCGTCGCCAAAACCGCCAAGACCGCCAAGCGCGCGTCGAAACAGGCCGACGTCGCGATGCCCGACGCGCCCGCACCGCTGCCGCCGCAGAACGCCGAGCTGCCGCTGGGCGCACCGCCCGAAGCGCCCGCGCCCAAGCCCGTCCAGCACACGCCGCGCGAACGCGCGCAGGGCGAGCCCACACCGCGCGATGCCGGTGGCCAGGGCAGCTCCGGCCAGAGCGACGCCGGCCAGGGCGCACCGATGCAGAACACCCCCCCGCCCCAGGGCGCAGCGCCGCAGGGCGGAGCCCAGGGCAGCGCACAGGGTGGACCACAGGGCGGCGCGCAGGCAGAGCAAGGCGGCGAACAGCACAGCGCCGACTACCAGCGTTTCAACCGCCGCGACCGCTTCCGCAACCGCCGCGACCGTTTCCGCAACCGCGACGGGCAGGGCGAAGGCGACGAGGGCTACCAGCCGCAGCAGCCGCCGCGCCCGCCGCAGCCCAGCGTGCCGGAAGGCTTTCCGCAGTATTCGCTCAGCGACCTCAAGCGCATGCCCGCGCCCAAGCTGCTGGACCTCGCCGAGCAGCTGAACATCCAGGAAGGCGTCGCCCGCGCGCGCAAGCAGGACGTGATCTTCGCCCTGCTGAAGGTGCTGACCCGCCACGGCGACGGCGTCGCCGCCGACGGCGTGCTGGAAATCCTCCCCGACGGCTACGGCTTCCTGCGCGCCCATGAGGCCAGCTACCTGGCCGGCCCGGACGACACCTACATCTCGCCCAGCCAGATCCGCCGCT